>Ga0302325_10000549_pt1 | contig 103226 bp, 95 predicted proteins | sample Palsa_T0_2_FD_201948 | JGI IMG/M metagenome (GOLD analysis project Ga0302325, IMG submission 201948) | Peat permafrost microbial communities from Stordalen Mire near Abisko, Sweden - Palsa_T0_2 | ecosystem: Environmental > Terrestrial > Soil > Palsa > Peat permafrost | place: Sweden: Abisko...
CAAACGCATCAGTTCATCCTCCGCGTCCAGCACTTTCTGCGCGGAGCGCGCCGCATATTTGAGCCCAGCCATGCTGCCGTAGTCCAGGATCTTTGGAACCCGCAGACCCGCATCGATGTAGCCCTTGAGGATACGGGCGATCTGCTTCGAGCTGCCGTGCGGCACGATCGCGAGCAGGGAGTCGAGGTTCACTTTCTTGAGCATCGCGACGACGCGTTCGCGCGGCAAGGCTTCCGGGGTGATGTCCTGGTATCCGCGCCAGCTGTCTCCCAGCGGATGCTCGAAGCCGTATTGACGCATGAGCGCCGCCGGAGTCTGCATCACATAATAGGACCGGATCAGCGGTGCCTCGAGGATCTCGGCAAGCTCGCCATCGTCGTCGGCGATCAGGCAGGTCCAGATCATCGCGGGTGTGATCGCCAGCGGGTCGCGGCCGGCTTGCTCGGCCGAATCGCGCACCGCCTTGAGCTTCGCCGCATAGTCATCGGGCGAGTGTGCGCCCGCCGGCCACCAGCCGTCGCAGTGGCGTCCGATGATCCCCATGATCCGCGGCCCGCTCCCGCCTGCCCAGATGGGCGGGAAACGGCCCTCGTACGGTTCGGTATCGAGGCGGGCATGTCGCAAGCTGTAGAACTGACCGGAAAAATCGACCGGGCTCTCGCTTGCCCAGAGCAATTTGATGACACGCAGCGCTTCCTCGAAGCGCGCGACCGGCTTTGCGAAATCGAACCCGTAGGGAACCGTGTTTTCCGTCTCGCCGCTGCCGACGCCGAGAATAAAGCGGCCCCGCGAAAGGTGATGAATGGTAAGGGCGCTCTGTGCCAGCAGCGATGGGTGTCTGCGCACGGTATCGACCACGCTGGTGGCGATCGGCACGTTCTTCGTGAGCACAGCGGCCGCTCCTGCGACCACCATCGCGTCCAGATGCCTGTGCGGAGAAGCGGAGACGGTCGCGAGGTCGGTGAACTCCGGAGTCCAGATCGAATCGGGCCAGAAGCTGACCATGTGATCCGGCAGCCAGATCGAATGATAGCGGCCACTATCGAGTGCACCCAGCTTGGACAGATCCAATGGAAGCGTGGTGCGAAGAAAAGCCGCCGGTTGAACCTTCATTACTCCCCCTCGACCGAAGACTACGTCGCGTCAGTGTAGCGCCCGGATGGTCTCATGGGCAGCGCAACGCGCTGCTGAGCGGTCGCTCCGCGATCGATAAAATTGACGCCGCACCTCGGTCCATTTTATGATCCACTGTGTATCATAAGAGGTCCCGCCCGTGAGCTCACCGCCGACGCTGGAACAGAGTACCGACCCCGCGGCAGCGTGCCCGGTCGACCCGAGTCGAGACGAGCGCAAATCGGGCCGCCTGGCGGCCCAACGCGTGGCCTTCGACCCCGCGGCGCAAGTCATCACCCGCTTCTCGTTAGCCCGCGACCTCCTGCGCAATAGCGTCGCGAAGCAGGCAGGCGCGAGCCCCGATCAAGTCGACACGGGCAACCCCGAGCATGTCCCGGTGTTCTACCTCGACGGCGAGATGCACCGGCGCAAGCGCAGCACCATCGCCCGATTATTCACACCCACGGCCGTCACGACGCGTTACCGAGCCATCATGGAACGGGTCACGGACGCCCTGCTCGCGCGGCTGAGGTCCGCGGGCGCAGCGCAGCTCGATGCTCTCAGCCTGGAGCTCGCGGTCGCCGTAGCCGCCGAGATCGTCGGCCTCACCGACAGCGACCGCAGGTCCATGGCAGCTCGAATCGGCGCGACCCTCACTTTCGGCCATTTATCCCGGTGGCACCGGCTCGCTCGCCACGTGCAGCCCCTCATCTTCCGGTACCACATGCTCAAGTTTTATTACCGGGATGTACGCCCCGCGATCGAATCACGGCGCCGGGCGCGGCGTGAGGACCTCATTTCGCAGCTCCTCGACGAGGGCTACTCGAACAAGGCGATCATGATCGAATGCATGACCTACGCCGTGGCAGTCATGGTGACCACGCGTGAGTTCATCGTGATGGCCGCGTGGCACCTCCTCGAGCGCGACGCCTTGCGTGCACGCTTCCTGGCCGCAGACGAGGCCGGTCAGTTGGCGATTCTCGATGAGATCCTGCGCCTCGAGCCCGTGGCGTCGGTGCTGCAGAGACGCGCCGCGGAGGAGATGACGATCGGCTCCGATACCATTTCCGCGGGATCGCTGCTGGCGGTCGACATTCGTTCTGTCAACACGGACGAATCGGTCACCGGCCCCTGCCCGCACGTGCTGGATCCCGATCGCGCGAAGCGCATGAAAGCGGCCAGCGGCTATCTCAGCTTCGGCTACGGCAGCCACCGCTGCCCGGGTTCGCAAGTGGCGATGCACGAGACGAGAGTATTCCTGGACCGCCTGCTGCGCGTCCCCGGTATCAGGCTCGAGCACGCCCCGAAGATCGGCTGGAGCGACATGCTCATGAGCTATGAGCTGCGCGGCGCAATGATCGCCTGCGACCGCGGCTAAGCGCGGATGAACTCGTGGCGCGCACTCGAGAAATCGCGAGGGTCGATCGCAATGCCTCCGGATACGCAGGCCTCGCGCGTCGTGCGCACGCCTTTCTCCCGAAAGAACGTCTCCGCTGCCTCCATGTCCGCGACGCGCCACACCAGCGAGTAGATTCCTGAGGTCGGCGGCTCGAGGAACTCGGCCAGCGGCCCTTGCCTGCAATCGTCGGGCTGGATGAAAGCAACCTGGGTGCCGCCGAGGCGCACCAGCACGCGGCGCCCGGGCTGCGGCAGGACAATGCGCTCATCGGCGAGCAACTCTCCGTCGAGCAGACCGGTGAAGAATGCGAACGCGCGGGCGACATCGGGTATGACGCAGGCGATGTGATCGAGACCTTTGAGCGTCGTTGCATGACGGCCGGCCCAATCCGGGCGCCAATCGCCGCGCTCATACGGATCGTTGGGCATCGGCCTTTCGCACACTTCGAGCAAGACGCCCCCTGTTGATTCCTGACGCACATAGAAGAAGAAGCCGTACTCCGCCGACAGCTTGCAGCCGTGCTCCTTGAGCTTGGCGGCGGCGGCCGGCCCGTCGTCGATTTTTATTTCGAACGAATGAAAGCCGGGTCCGTAGCGATGCAGGTATCGAGCGAAGTGCTTCTCGAGTCGCGCCGGATCGCGCGGCGACATGGGCTCGATCATGTGATCGGCCACATAGAGCAGCGCCATATCGCGGTCCTCGGCCTCGAAATAGCCCTCTGCGAAAATGAGGCCCCCCAGCATGTCCATATACTGGGCGCGGCAGGCCGCGATGTCCGCCACGGCATGGATCGTGTGGATGACCCGGCGCACCTTCACCCGTGAATCGGTCATCGTTTCTCCTGAGGTGGAGATTTGCTGTTCCTAAAAATGCACGTTTCGGTCAGTTTTAGGGTCTTGTCTGATGTCTGTGCAGGCATTAACTTTCGCCGATGTTGCTGGTGTATCGATACCGACTCAAGCCGCTCACCGGACAGCTTAACAGCCAGGCGTGCTCCTGCAATTTCGTCTGGAATTTCTGCAACGACACTCAACTTCAGCCCCTGAAGTGGAACAAGCGCTGGCCGAGCGGTTTTGATCTGAATCGGTTGACTGGTCTTCCTTCCGAAGCCACAAAGCGAACACGCACGGGGGTTGGTACGGGGAAATCAATGAATCGTTCTCTTCCCGAGTCTGTTCGTCTTGTCATGCCAAGACCGGGCCGAAAGGTATCGCAGAGCTCGGAATAAGAAGTTGGATATGTGCTGAGTGTGGTGTTTTGCACGATCGGGACATCAACTCTGCTCGCAATATCCTCTTCCGTTCGGGACATCGAACGCCTGCTGAGGGAATCCCCGCTCTTTATTTGGGGCGGGGAGGATGTCAAAGTATCGATCCTATGTTCGGGATGCGCTTCGACTTGAGAGTTCCGGGTATGGCCCCCGCCGAGATTGCGCGGGAATATCGGGCGGCGATCGACATGGCGCAATGGGCCGACGAGAGAGGCGCCTTGAACATCGGCCTGTCGGAACATCATTGCTCGGAGGACGGCTACCTCCCGTCTCCGCTCATCCTGGCTGCGGCGATGGCGGCCGTGACGCGGAACGTGCAGATCATAGTGGCGGCGGCGCTCCTGCCGATGTACGACGCGGTGCGTCTCGCCGAGGAAATGATCGTGCTCGATCACGTGAGCCAGGGTCGGGTGAGCTACGTCCTCGGGATCGGCTACCGGCCGGTCGAATATGAGCTCTACAATCTGGATTACCAGGAGCGTGGCGCGATTGCCGATCGGAAGCTCGAGCAACTGCTCGACGTGCTGCGGCGGGCTTCCGAAGCGACGGCCATGCCGCGCGTGACGCCGGCCTCTTTCACTCCGGGACGCCCGAGAATCATGTGGGGCGGCGCCACCAAGGCGGCAGCCCGCCGCGCGGGGCGCAACGGTCTGCCGTTCTTCGCCCAAACCAACACGCCGGGACTTGCCGAGAGCTATGCGGCGGCTGCGCGCGAGGCCGGCTTCGAGCCGGGCCAGTGCCTGTTGCCGTCGCCGGAAATGCCGAGCATCGTGTTCGTCCACCCCGATCCCGAGGTCGGCTGGCAAGAAGTCGGTCCGTACCTGCTCGCGGACGCCACGGCTTACGCCGAGTGGAACAAGGACGCAAATCGACCCACGGTCAGCTTGTCGAAGGGCAGGACGGTCGACGAGCTCCGGGCGGAAGGAGGCGCTCATCGGGTCGTCGACGTCGAAGGAGCAATCGCGCTGGTGAAGCGCTGGGGCCGTCTGCCGCTGCATCCGCTCTGCGGCGGCTGCCCTCCGGATTTGGCCTGGACTTATCTGCGGCGCGTGGCCGATGAGGTGATGCCAGCCTTGGCACGTCAGGGCGGATAAAGCGTGATCGTGTCGTTGTGGGCGTCCGGAGTCTCCGCGCGCCAACGCACCGAGCCGAACGGACGCTCCAGACGCCGGCGAACCAGTCGGCCATCGCGCGCTCCGTTGAAAGCATCCGCCGCCGCCTGCAGCGCCCGATCCGCGTGCGTGAAGCGGCTGCGCAGGCGCAAATAATCCAACCACGTCGGCAAGTGATAGCGCTCGGTCCAGAGCGCGGGATCCGCCAGATCGCGCGCCAGCGACCATTGGTAGGCACCGTTGCGCAGCCGCGCGCGCTGCAGCTTCAACATCACCTCGTAGAACTTACGCGCCTCCGCCGGATCCACCTGATAGTCGATCTCGATGACGATGGGTCCGCTGCGTGCCGTGATGTCGAGCGCGACCTCGGGCTCGGCGCCGATTTCGATCATCTCGACATCGGTCGGCGAAGTGCGCCGCATCGGCACGAGCAGTCCGATCAAGGGTGTGAGGCACAGCGCGACGCCGGAGGCGAAGAAGGCGACCTCGATACTCCAGTGCGCGGCTACTCGCCCCCAGGCCCAAGCGCCAAGCGCGATTCCCCCGGTGAGCGAGGACTGATACCCGGCAATCGCTCGGGCCGCGACCCAGCGCGGAACGGACAGCTGCACGCTGACACTGATGAGCGCGATGCTCAGCATGTTCGCCGCGCCGGCGACTACCATCGCGGCAGCGGTGAGCACGAGCACGCGGCTCGCGCCGATCACCAGCAGCATCAACCCCGCCGTGCAAGAGCACAGTCTGAAGGCTTGCTCGGCGCTCAAGCGGTCGCGCGCCCTGTTGACGAGCAGCGCGCCGATGACCGCGCCCACGCCCGTGCAGCCGAGCAAGAGACCGTAGGTGCTGGCGTTGCCCTTGAGCAGATCGCGCGCAACGAGCGGGACCAGCGCAGCGGCCGCTGCCCCGGCGAGGCCGAACGCAAAGGAGCGTACCATCGCGGCGCGTACCGGCGGCGAATGCTGCGCGTAGCGTGCGCCCGCAACCAGCGCGCCGCCGATTCGTTCCGCAGGAAGTCTCGCCGCCACATGCTTGCGCCGCCAGAACGCGAACGCAGTCAGCAGCGGCAAATACGCGAGCGCATTGATGAGAAACGCGGCCGGCACACCGAACGCCAGCACCACCAGGCCGCCCACGGCGGGGCCGAAGCTGCGCGCCAGGTTGTAGCTGATGGAACCCAGCGCGACGGCGGCAGGCAGATGCTCCGGGCTCACCTGCTCGCCGATGGACGCGGCCCACGCGGGATTATAGAGAGCGACGCCCCCGCCGATGAGCGAGCAGAAAGCGAGCAACACCCACGGGGTGGTGAGTCCGGCGAGCGCAAGCGTCGTGAGCGTGGCGGCACAGAGGGTGGCGAACCCGAGTCCGACGAGCGCGATCTTGCGCCGATCGAACATGTCGGCGATCGCACCGGCCGGCACGGATACCAGCATCAACGGCAGCATCAGCGCGGTCTGCACCAGGGCGACCATCCCGGGCGAGGAGGTGAGGCGCGTCATCTCCCATGCGGCCCCCACGCCTAAAATGAGCTGGCCGAAGTTCGAGATGACGCTCGCCGACCAGATCCTGCGGTACACGCGCTCGCGCAGCGGCTCGAGGGGTGCCCAGATTCGCCTCGTCTCGACGCGGCTGGCAGTCACGCGGCGGCCAGCTTCGCAATGATCCCGGCACCGTAGCGCTCCGCGTTGGCGCACCACTCGGCGCGGCTGTTCCCGTCGATGGTCGCTCCGACCGTGGTGACACCGAGCTCACGCATTTTGGCGATTTTCTCGAGCAGGGCTTGTGCATTCCACGCCTCGTTGGGTTGATTGACGGCGCCCAGCACGATCTCCGGGGGCTGCGCTCGCCCAACCTTCTCGCAGTGCTCGCGCATATAGGCAATGCCGTCGGCCAGATCGATCTCATCGGTCATGGCCGCGGTGCGGGTGGTCGCCGACACCGCAGCGGAGGTGATGAAGGGATTCCAGGCATCGCCGAGCTCGACCGCGCGGCGAATCGCGCGCCTCGAATTGCCGCCGATCAGCAGCGGCGGATGCGGCTTCTGCAGCGGGCGCGGCAGAATGCGATTGCCGAGCGCCTGATAGCCGGTTCCCTGAAACGTGAATTCGTCCGCGGTCCAGGCGGCTTTCATCGCCTTGAGGTACTCATCCACGATCTCGTTGCGACGCTCGAACTCGACGCCCAAGGCCTTGTACTCTCCCTTGAGATAGCCGGCGCCTACGCCCAAGGTGACGCGCCCGCCGGAGAGAAAGTCGAGCGTGGCAACTGCGCGTGCCGTGATGAACGGATTGCGGTAAGGCAGGACGAGAATCCCGGTCTGCAACCGCAGCGTGTGGGTAGCGGCGGCAACGAAGCTCAGTATGACGAACGGGTCCTGCGCGTGGTGACCGCCGGCATCGAGCCAGCGTCCTGTGGGCACCGGATGATCGGTGTCGCAGCCGGCGCTGAAGCCCACACGCTCCGCCGTTCTCGCGATTTCCGCAATCGCATCGGCCCGCAGAAATTCATCCGGGTACTCGATTCTGTCGAATGGCAACGAGACGTTGATCTTCATTCGATCAAAACCCACTTGGCGTTGCCGGTGCGGCTGCGCACCCAACCGCCCGATCCGGAGGTCCCGCCGTCGACCGGCAGAATGATACCGGTGATGTAGCTGCTCATCCGGGAGGCGAGGAACACGGCGGCGTTGCCGCACTCCGTGTCGATTCCCGGACGTCCCAGCGGAATGCGCCGTGCCACTGCATTTTTCTGCTCGTCGGTGAACTCGATCCACGTCGAGGGATCGACCGGTCCGGCGCGATTGCCTCGAATCCCCGGCGTATCGGTCATATCGGGAGCGATGGCATTGACGCGGATGCGCTGATCGGCAAGCTCCACCGCCAAGGTGCGTGTGAAGTTGTTGAGGCCCGCCTTGCAAGCGGCATAAACGGAGTAGCTCGGCGCTGCGCGCGAGCCTTCGATGCTCGTGACGTTGATGATGGAGCCGCCCTGGCCGCCCTTGATCATGATCGGCACGGCGGCCGAGGTCGCAGCCAGCACGCTCACGAGATTCAAGTCGATGTGCCGGCGCCACGAGCGTTCCGACTGCTCGATGAAGGGCCGCGGGCTCACACCGCCGGCATTGTTGACGAGGATGTCGATCCGGCCGAAGTCGCTCGCGGCCCGCTCGATGAGCGTGAGGATCTGGGCGGTCTCCATGACATCGGTGGGTACGGCCAGAGCCTTGCGCCCGAGCTCGCGGACCCGAGCCGCCGTCTCCTCGCAGCGTTCGGAAACGATGTCGCCGATCACGACGTCCGCCCCGACGGATGCAAAAGCGAGAGCGATCGCACGCCCGATACCGCCGCCGCCGCCGGTGACGACGGCGACCTGATCGGTCAGCAGAATCTGACAACCTCCCCCGCCATGAATAGTGAGGGTTCCATGGTTCTGCATTTAAGCAGCCCTCTGGATGGTTCCTGCTTCATCGGGCCGCTCAGCGCGGTGCCCCTCCACAGGCTTCAACGCGCAGTCCGCGCGCCGTACTACGTTGATCGCCGCGTTGGTGTCGGCGTTTATCTTGAGACCGCATCGGACGCATATGAACAGCGATTGATCGCGCCGGCTCGCCGGGTCTACCAGGTCGCAACCTGAACAGGTTTGGCTGCTGTAGGCAGCTGGAACCTCGATTAACCGCCCGCTTCGGTCTGCCAGCTTGTAGCCGAGCATTATTCGAAACATGCCCCATCCCTGATCGAGAATGGAGCGGTTTAGCCCGGCTTTCTGTCGCACCCTCTTACCCGGTGCTGCTGCCGTGCCTTTAGCCGATGCGGACATGTTCTTCACGTCCAACGCCTCCACCACCACCGTACCCTGGTTCTTGGCAATTTCGGTGCTGCGCTTGTGGAGGAAGTCCTTTCGGGCATTCGCTACTCGCATCTGTATTCGCGCGACGCGGCGGATTGCCTTGCGTCGATTGCTGCTGCCGCGCTTCTTGCGTGAGAGGTCGCGTTGCGCCTTACGGAGTGAATGCAGCGCTTTCTTGCCGTAGTTGGCTGGCTCGATGTGGGTGCCGTCGCTCAGCGCAGCAAACACCACCACTCCCGGGTCGATTCCGACCCGCGGGAGCGCTGAAGGAGCCGGCTCGGCCATCTCACGCTCGCACTGCACGGCGGCGAACCATTGTCTGGCGCGACGGGTGACGGTGACGTTGCAAATAGTCCCCGGCAACGGCCGCCAATCGTGCTCGCGCAGCCGCACCCAGCCCAACTTCGGAAGCTTGATCCGCCCGGAGGATTTGCCCGTACGCTCAACCGCAAGCGAGACAGGATCAGGGAAGCGGAAACTGTCGTTGATACCTTTCTTGCGCGGCGTCGGTGCTTTGGCCCGTCCCGCCCACCAATTCCGATAGGCCCGGTCGAGATCGCGTAAGGCCTGTTGGAGCGTGTGCACCGGCGCGGCTTTGAGCCAATCCGTTTCGGCGCGCAGCAGCGTAAGCTCGCGGCACCGGCTGGCGAAGTCGATCTTGCGACCGGGCCGATAGAAATCCCGACGCTGCTCGAGGGCGAGGTTGTAGACGAACCGACAAGCGCCCCCGATCTGCGCCATCTGAACAGCTTGTTCTGGCGTTGGGTAGAGCCGGAACCGCGCCGCCTTGCGATCGATCATGGGGTCAATATACATTGGCCTATGAGTGATTTCTTGATGACATGCGCTGCATTTCGCGGCGGTCTGTGCAGATTTTGAGGCATCGAGATGCACGGCGAGGACGACCTCTGTGTGTGCTGGTGAACTACCCGCCGAAGGTCGCTGTCTCATACATTGAGCAGGAGCGTTACCCCGAATAGGGGAAGCAAGACGGCCTTACCCCTGAACGTCGGGGCTTGCGGCCTTCATCGGTCAAAGGGCGAACGAGCGCGAGGCTTCGCCGACCGCAGCTCACCGGGGTGCCTTCGCCTCGAGCGTGCGCCGTATTGCCGATTCGATTTCAGTGGGCTTGTACAAGTACTCCGTCTCGAGCACCTTGGCAAACGGCACGGTGACGTCGCGAGAGGCAACCCGCAGCACCGGCGCAGCGAGCTGGCCGTAGAGATGCTCCTGAATGCGCGCCGCCACCTCCGCCCCCACGCCGAAGCTGCGTGGAGCCTCATGAACCACCACAGCGCGACGCGTCTTCGCCACCGACTTCAAGATGCCGTCGGTGTCGAGCGGCGAAACCGTCCGCAAATCGACGATTTCGACCTGGATGCCTTCTTGAGCCAACCGTTCGGCAATGACCAGGGTATCGCGCAGCGGCCGCCCGTAGCCGATGACCGAAACATCGCTCCCGCTTCGCGCCACATGCGCCTTGCCGAGCGGCACACGATATCCCGGCGGCGGCGCCGGACCCGTGAGTGCGCGCGTCAGCCCATCCTCGATGAAGAGACATGGGTCGTCGTCGAAAATGCACGAGCTCAACAGGCCTTTCGCATCCGCCGGCGTCGAGGGCACCACGACCTTCATTCCGGCGACGTGCGCGAACCAGGCCTCGAGCATGTCCGAATGCTGTCCGGCCGTGCCGGCACCCGCCCCGGTGCGAGTGCGAATCGTGATGGGTACGCCGGTCTGCCCGCCCGACATGAAGCGCAATTTGGCCGCATGGTTGACGATTTGGTCCATCGCGACGGTGACGAAGTTCATCAGCATGATCTCGGCCACCGGCCGCATCCCGGCGAGCGCCGCGCCCACCGCCGCCCCGAGGATGGCCTGCTCGGAGATCGGGGTCGTGCGGACGCGATGCGCTCCGTATTTCGTGGAGAGACCCTTGGTCACCTTGAATACGCCGCCGCCTTCCTTGTCGCCGATGTCCTCGCCGAGCAGCAGAACGTTCGGGTCGCTCTCCAGCGCTTCATCCAAAGCCAGACGATAGGCATCCGTGAAACTGATGGTCTGCGGGGCAGCGGCGGTTACGGTACTCATGCTGGCGCTCCCGGGGCGTAAATGTCTCTGTTGATCTCGTCGGGCTCCGGCGGACTCGACTCCGCCGCAAACTTTACCGCATCGTCGATCTCGGCATTGATGTCACGCACGATCGCCTCGAGATCGGCCTCGCTCGCGGCCTTGGTTTGCAGCAACGCCGCCTTGGTCGCTGGCATCGGGTCGCGAGCGAGTGCTGCGGCATACTCGTCCTTGGGTATATACGCGCCCGGGTCGCCGAAGTAATGACCCATGAAGCGAAAAGTCATCGCCTCGAGCAGCGTCGGGCCCTCGCCGGCGCGCGCCCGCTCGATGGCCTCGCGCGAAGCCTGCCACATGGCCTTGGCATCGTTGCCGTCGACGGTGACGCCGCGCATGCTGTAAGAAGCGGCGCGATCCGCGATGCGGGCGACGGTGGTGCAGTCCTCGTAGCGCGTACACTCGGCGAAGCGATTATTCTGGCAGAGGAAAATGACCGGCAGCTTCCACAGCGAGGCCATGTTGAGCGCCTCGTGGAAGGCCCCGATGTTGGAAGCGCCGTCGCCGAAATTGCACAGCGTCACGCGTCCATCGCCCTTCAGCTGCGACGCCAATGCCAGACCGTTGGCGATCGGCAAGCCGCTGCCGACCACCCCGGTCGTCACCATGATTCCCGCTTTCGGGTAGGTGATGTGCATCGCGCCGCCCTTGCCCTTGCACGCGCCGGTCACCTTGCCCGCATACTCGGCGACCATCTGCCGCAGCGGCATACCCTTCGCCAGCTGGTCGTGAACGCCGCGGTAAGTGGTGACCAGATAATCGGTCGGCTTGAGGTTCACGCCCATCGCCGCCGCCAGGATCTCCTGCCCCCGGGGGGAGTAGTACACCGCTGCCATCCGACCGGTGGAAATCAACGAGCGCATGCGCTCGTCGAAGAGCTGAATCAGGAGCGCCTTGCGGTAAATATCCAGCAGTGTTTGCGGACTGAATCCTTCCGACTTGCTCATTGCATTCCCCCTATGGTCGCGGACGCCCCGCGCCGCGAATACGCCATGGCACCGCAACGCGTTGCCGCAGGAATCGACTCATTGATTCTGCGCGACTGCGCAACGGTGGTGTTCATTATCCCTCGCCGCCGCTCGATTGTCAGGCGGCTATTGCTGAGCTAGCTTAGTATCATAGCAAAAGTGCCGACCGCACGAGAGGCCCCGATCAGGGGGATTCGATATCATTGGGCTACAGAGCCGGGCCAAGACGGGGGTAGATATGTCGCTGGTAATGAAAGGAATCAGGGTACTGGAGGTCGCGCAGTTCACTTTCGTCCCCGCCGCCGGCGCGATCCTGGCTGACTGGGGTGCGGACGTCATCAAGATCGAGCATCCGGTGCGGGGAGATACCCAGCGCGGTTTCATCAATCTGGGGGGCATGAAACTCGACCCGATGCGCAATACCCTCATGGAGCACCCGAACCGCGGCAAGCGCAGTGTCGGTCTCGATTTTTCGACCGCGGCGGGTGTCGACTTGCTTTACGAGATCGCCAAGAGCTGCGATGTCTTTCTCACCAATTACTTGCCGTCGCAGCGCCAGAAGCTCAAGTTCGATATCGAGCACATCCGCGCGGCGAATCCCAAGATCATCTATGCGCGGGGCAGCGCTTATGGCGACAAGGGACCGGAGCGCGACGTCGGCGGCTTCGACGGTACGGCCTTCTGGTCGCGCAGCGGCATTGGCTATTCCATGTCGCCGAAAGAGCTCGAGGGACCGCTCACGCAGGGCATCGCCGCATTCGGGGACTCGATCGGCGGCATGAACATCGCGGGTGGAATCGCCGCGGCCCTTTTCCATCGGGAACGCACGGGGGAGGCGCTGGAGCTCGACGTGTCGCTGCTCAGCACGGCTTGGTGGGCGGCCGGCACCGCGGTCGATCAATTCATCGAGAGCGGCAAGGTGATCCGCAACGGCATGCCCACTTCCGGCGGGCAGCCGACCAACCCCTTTTCGGGAAATTACCGCACCTCGGATGGCGGCACCATCAACCTCTGCATTCTCACACCGGGTCCCCACATCCGCGACACGTTCGAGCATCTAGGCATTCCAGAGGCTGCCGAGGACTCGCGCTTCAGCGAGACTCGAGCGCTCATCGACAACGCGAAGGCGGCGAGCGATCTCATCGCGCAGGCCTTCGCAAAGCGTCCGTTCGCCTACTGGCGTCAGCACTTGAAAACGCTCAAGGGGCAGTGGGCGCCCGTGCAGAGCCTGCTCGACCTTGCGAGCGATGAGCAGGCGCTCGCCAATGACATGCTGTTCGAGGTGGAAGCCGCCGACGGCGGCCGCCCCCTGAAGCTCGTGCGCGGTCCGGTGCAATTCAACCACACTCCGGTGCAGACCACGCGCGCCCCGCAGGCATCGGAACACACCGAGTCGTTCCTGATGGAGCTCGGCGTTCCGTGGGAACGCATCGAAAGCCTGAAAGCCGCCGGAGCGATCTCGTAATGAAGCCGGGAAGCAAACTGAAGAGCGCGGTGTGCGACACCGAGGTCATGGTCATTCGCGGCGGCGCCGATGCTGTGGTCGAATGCGGCGGATCGCTCATGGTCGAGCAAGCGCCTGCCGAGCGCCGGCCGATCGATCCCGCGTTCGCACAAGGCACGCGCATCGGCAAGCGCTACGTCGACGCCGACGGCAAGATCGAGCTGTTGTGCGTGAAGGCGGGGCAGGGATCGCTTGCCATCGCCGGAGTTGCGCTGCAGATCAAGGACGCAAAGCCGCTGCCCTCCTCCGACTGACGACGACCCGATGAATATTTCGCTCGTGCTGCAGATGGCGGTCGAGGCCGAGCCGGAGCGCATCGGCCTCGTCTGCGAGGGGCGGCGCTGGTCGTACCTCGCCCTCATGCAAGCGGCACGAGCCGCGGCAGCGGACATTTCAAGCTCCGGCTGCTCCCACGTCGCCTTGCTCGACGAGAGCAGCGAAGCCGCGGCCATCGCGTTGTTCGGTGCCGCGCTCGCGGGCGTTGCTTACGTGCCGCTCAACTATCGCCTTGCGGATCCCGACCTGGCATCCCTGCTGAGTCGCATCGCGCCCGCGTACATCGTGGGGGATGCGCAGCGTATCGAGCGGTTGAGCCCGGACCTCGGCCATCGGACACGAGAACGCAGCGCTTTCCTCGTCCATGCGACGACGTCCGAGAGCCTCGCGAGCGCGGACGAGCCTGCGGAGGGGATCGCGGTTCAGCTCTTCACCAGCGGAACCACGGCCGCACCGAAAGCGGCGCTCCTGCGGCATGCCAACTTGCTCTCCTACATTCTCGGCACGGTCGAGTTCGGTGCCGCCGCCGAGCAGGAGGCCGTGCTGGTGAGCGTGCCGCCCTATCACATCGCCGGGATCGCAGCCCTATTGAGCTCCATCTATGCCATGCGGCGGATTGTGCTCCTGCCGGCTTTCGATCCCGACGACTGGCTGAGGTTGGCCGCCACCGAGCACGCCACCCACGCGTTTCTGGTGCCGACGATGCTGGGACGTGTCATTACTCGAGTGGACGCCGGCGCCTCCGCCGATCTGTCCGCCATGCGCGCCGTCGCCTATGGCGGCGGCCGCATGCCGACGGAGCTCATCGAGCGCGCGCTGGAGCTGTTTCCTAAGACCGATTTTACCAATGCCTACGGGCTGACCGAGACCAGCTCCACCATCGCGCTGCTCGGCCCGGAAGAGCACCGCGCCGCACGGTCCTCGAGCGATCCGCAGGCTCGCGCCCGGCTCGGCTCCGTCGGTCGTCCGCTGCCGACGGTGCAGGTCGAAATTCGGGATGAGGAGGGACGGCCGTTGCCCGCCGGCGAGCGCGGCGAGATCTACGTGCGCGGCGATCAGGTGTCTGGCGAGTATCGCGAGCGCAGCGCGCTCGATGCGGCAGGCTGGTTTCCGACGCGCGATGCCGGCTGGCTCGACGCACAGGGGTATCTGTTCCTGGCCGGCCGTACCGACGATGTCATCGTGCGCGGAGGCGAGAATATCTCTCCCGGAGAGATCGAGGACGTGCTGCTAGCGCACCCCGCCATCGCGGAAGCGGCGGCCGTCGCCGTGCCCTCCGCCGAATGGGGTGAAGCGGTCGGCGTGGCCGTCGTCATCAGACCAGGGTCTGCCGCGCCGGAAGAAGAACAATTGCGTGCGCTCGTCAGGAGCCGCTTGCGCTCATCGCGAGTGCCGGAAAGGATCGCGTTCTTGGACGCGTTGCCCTACAACGAAATGGGCAAATTGCTGAGGCGGGAGATTCGCGCGCTGTTCAAGGGGTAGCCGCCCCCGGGGCACCGGGCGCCGCGTCCTTGGGGCTCTCGAGCGCTGCGCGCGCGCCGGCGCGAATGTACGTGTAAATTTCGTGAACCTGCTGGCGCCCGAGCATCGCGAACTGCGGCATTCCTTTTTCCAGCAGTGCGCCATCATGCACGGCGGCCCAGATCCCGCTCTCGTTGAGAGCGATGCGAGACTCGCGCAGGTCGGGTCCTGGCGCGCCGGGAGTAGTGAGGTTGAGGCCGTGGCATGCCGAGCAGGCTAAATTGAAGATGGCCTGTCCCGCCGCGGCGTCCGCATCGTTGATCTTGACTGCCGGATCGTCGAGCGCGTTCAGCGAATCGCTGCGCGGCGCGGTCGGCGGCAGCTGGGCTTTTCCCCCCAGGCTGAAAGTGAGAAGCCGGCGCGGCTGTGCACCGTATTTCCACCCGCGCGGCATCAACTGCGTCCAGATTGCCGTCGCGCCGCCATAGCCGACCAGGATCGACACGTACTGCCGGCCGGCCACCGAATAACTGATCGGGGCACCGATAATCCCGAGCCCCGCGTTGAACTGCCACAGCTGCTTGCCGGTGGCCGCATCGTAGGCGACGAGGAACCCATCGCCGGTTCCTTGAAATACGAGATCGCCGGCGGTCGACAGCAAACCACCGTTCCACAGCGCGCGCTGCTGCACTCGCCAGCGCGCCTTCTGCGCGGCCGGATCCCACGCGATGAGCGCGCCCTTGCCGTCCTGCGCGTCGTTGACGACGCCCGAGATGCTCAAGCCGCCGACGTAAAATAATCCCGGCTGGGGCTTGCCTTTATGAATATGCACGCCCACCTGCATGTAAGGGAGGTAGACCAAGCCGCTCTTCGGACTGAAGGACATGCTCTGCCAGCTGTGTGCGCCCGTGGGGCTCGGCCAGACGATGGCGTCGCCGCTATCGTAGCGGGCGCCCTTCACTTCCACGGGTCGGCCCGTCGCCGAGTCGATCCGCTCCGCCCAGGTGACCTTGCCCAGCTTCTCGGCCGAGATCAGCTTCCCGGTCTCTCGATCGAGTACATAAAAAAATCCATTCTTCGGCGCTTGCATGAGCACTCTGCGCCGCTTCCCGCCGATCACGAGATCCGCCAGCGACATTTGCTGAGTGGAGTCGAAGTCCCACGCATCGCGCGGGTTGACCTGGTAATGCCAAAGGTACTTGCCCGTGTCGGCATTCACCGCAACGATCGAGGCGGTATACAAATTGTCGCCGTTGCCGGGGCTGCGTTGGTCCGGATCGTACGGGCCGGCATTGCCGGTCGCGAGATAAATGCGGTTCAGTTGGGCGTCGAAGGTGATGCTGTCCCACACACCGCCGCCGGTGCCGGTTTTCCAGTACTCGCCGCTCCAAGTCGCGGCGGCGCGCTCCATCGCAGGATCACCCGTGTTTTCCTCGGGCGATCCGGGTGTGGTGTAAAACCGCCAGACCTGCTTGCCGGTGGCAGCGTCGTAGGCCGTGACGTAGCCGCGCTCGCCGGAATCGGCGCCTGCGTTGCCGATGATGACCTTGCCGTTGAACGTGCGAGGTGCCCCCGTGATGGTCCTGCCTCCCGCCTCGGGCACGGTCTGCGTACTCCACAGCAATGAGCCGGTCCTGGCATCCAGCGCGATCAAACGCCCGTCGAGGGTGCCGGAGAAAACGCGCCCATCGGCATACGCAGCACCCCGGTTGATGCCGAACATGAACATCAGCTTGGTGGGATTGTGCTTCCAGGTCTCTGGATCGAACTTCCACTTGAGCTTTCCGGTCGCCGCGTCGACTGCATAGACGGCGGCATGACTGCCCGTGAAATAGAGAACGCCGTCGACCGCGAGGGGGGTTGCCTCCAAGGACTGCTCGCCCTCGAGATCGAGCGACCACTCGAGGCCGAGCGACTTGACGTTGGATTTATTGATGCGATCGAGCGCGCTGTACGCGTCTTCGTCCGCGCTGTTGTGGCCGGACCAGTTCCGCGCGCCGGCATTCGTCCCGCCCGGCAGCGTCGTGTCGGCGGTTGCGGCCCAGGAAAGCACGCAGAGCGCCAGCGCCACCGCGCGCGTGCTGTGAAGCCTCACTTTTCGATGACGATGATGCGCTCGGGACAGGCGCGGGCGCCGCGCTCCGCAAGCTCCTCCATGCCTTTCGGCACGTCGATCTCTTCGACGGCAATGTAGCCGTTCTCGTCGAGCGGAAACAGCTGTTCAGCCACCGCGGCACAGCGCGCGTTGCCGACGCAGGCAGCCTTGTCGATGCGAATCTTCATCCGCCACTCCTCGCGCACGGTGCTAAGAATCGTGCGAGCACAACGAGTATGAAGCGGCGAGATGCACGCTGTAAAGCGCCCGCGGCGCCCTGGGGTCACTGAAGAGCCAGAACCTCGTTCTTGCGCAGACTGGTCACGAGCCTGCCCTCGACGCTCGACAGCGTGGATGCCGGAACGGAGACGATCTTGCCGTCGAGGATCATCTGCGCCGCGCCGTCGGAGCCGACGCGATACACCTGACCCAAGCGCGCGCCGTCGACGGTGACCAGCACCTTGCCCTTCGCGGCGAGCGCTGCATCGTCCTTCGCAGATGCCAGGCCTGCGGCGGCGAGCATCAAGGCACATGCGAGAACCGGAAACCATGAATTCTTCACGAGGATCTCCTTTGTCAGTCGACGGTTTGAAACAATACTAAGCTACGTTAGTAATTCTGTCAAGACCCGAGGAAAAGCGCACGAATGGGCTACCATTCCGGCCCATGCCAGACGAGATCGCGAGCCTCGAGACCCTTTGCGCCCAAGCCCTGGAACGGCCGCCCGCACAGCGGGTCATCGAGTTCCAGGGCGAGTGGCGCACCTGGGGAGAAATACGGCGGGTCGCCGAGCGGCTGGCCGCATTGATGGAGGCGAGCGGTGCGCAAGCCCAAGCTCCGATCGCCTTCGTCGCTCGCAATCGCCCATCCGCGATCGCTGCATTGCTCGGCTTGATCGCGCGGGGACGCACGATCTGTATGCTCTATGCTTATCAGTCGGATGTGGCCCTGGCACGGGACGCGGAGCGGATCAAGCCCGCGGTGCTCATCGCGGCGCGGGAAGACTTCTCCGACGAGCTCATCGCCGTGCTGCGACAGCAAGGGGCTGCCGCGATCGTGCTCTCGGAAATGGACGCATGCGCACTACCCGGGCTCGAGCAATCACGCGTCGAAGCGGTGTTGCAGTCGGAGGCTCCTCGCATCGAGCTCTTGACCAGCGGCACGACCGGTCCGCCGAAGCGGTTCGGCATCGGCTTCGACTTGATCGCTCGACACTTCGTCGGCTCGAGCTTGATGCAGGCGAGCGCGGGACCTACCGGGAGCGGCAGCGCCGCGGAACCGCCGCCGTTCCTGCTCTTCATGCCGCTCGGCAACATATCGGGTGTCTACACCACCATCCCGGTGATGCTGAAGGGCGTGCGCGCGGTGCTGCTCGAGCGCTTTACCGTGAGCGCCTGGCACGAACACGTGCTGCGCTACCGCCCGCAAGTCAGCGGCCTGCCGCCGGCGGGCGTTCAGATGGTGCTCGACGCCGACATACCGCCGGCCGATCTGGCCAGTATCAGGAGCCTCGGTACCGGCGCCGCACCCTTGGATCCCACGACTCATCGGGCTTTCGAGGAGCGCTACGGAATTCCGATATTGCTTTCGTACGGCGCCACGGAATTTGCCGGTCCCGTGACGGCGATGACCGCCGAATTGCATGCCGAGTGGGGCAAGCAGAAGTTCGGCAGCGTGGGGCGGCCCATCGCGGGAGCAAGGCTGCGCACAATCGATCCCGACACGGGGAAAGTCCTGCCGCCCGGACAGGAGGGAATTCTCGAGGTGACGGTCCCCCGCATGGGACCGGAATGGATTCGGACCTCGGACGTCGCTGTGATCGATGAGGACGGCTTTCTTTTCCACCGAGGTCGCGCCGACGGCGCCATCATGCGCGGCGGGTTCAAGCTCTTGCCGGAGACCATCGAGCGAGCACTCTCGCTGCACGATGCGATTTCCGCTGCCGCCGTGCTGGGATTGCCCGATCGCCGGCTGGGGCAAGTGCCGGCCGCGGCCGTTCAACTGAAACCCGGCGTCGTTCGGCCCGACGTCGCCGAGCTCGAAGCGCACTTGCGCCGGCATGTCTACGCCACGCACATCCCCGTGGCCTGGCGCATCGTCGCGGAGCTGCCGCGTACACCTTCGCTGAAGATCGATCGACCCGCGGTGCGCCGCTTGTTCGAAGTAGACGCGAACGAGCCGGTCGAGGGCGCGAACCTCACCTAGGCGATGCTTTGCCCGCCGTCGACCGCGAGGCATGCGCCGGTGGTGAAGGATGCCAGATCGCTCACGAGGTACAGCACCGCCCCCACGATCTCGGCGGGATCGCCGGCTCGCTTCAGCGGCAAGGCGTTCTGCGCGTGGCGCGCGAATGCCTCGGATCGGGACCAGGCCTTGGTCGCGTCGGTGTGAAACGGGCCCGGCATCACGGTGTTCACACGCACCGTCGGCCCGACCTCCTTCGCGAACGCGGCGGTCAGGACATTGAGGCCGGCCTTGGCGGCCGCATATGGCGCAAACCCGGGCTGCGGGCGAAGCGAGCCGCTCGAGGAGATATTGACGATGGAGCCTCCGTTCGCGCTTGCGCGCATCTGGGTGCCGAATAACGCGCACAGGCGGAATGCGGCCCTCAAGTTGACCGCAACGATCTTGTCGAAGAGCTCCTGGCTGGTCTCCAGCGACGACGGTGCGACGGGCGACATGCCGACGTTATTGACGAGTATCTGCGCACTCCCCCATCGCTCCGTCACCTCGGCGAACAGCCGATCGCAGTCCTCCCAGCGTCCGGCATCGAAGGTGTGCGCCGAAGCGGACGCGCCGGCGACGACAAGCTCATCGACGAGCGTCTTGCACGCTGCGCGCTTGCGGCTGGCGACGGCAACAGCCGCACCGGCGCGGGCGAGACCCTGTGTGATGGCAAGGCCCAAGCCTCGGCTCGCGCCCGTGACGACGGCAACTTTTCCGGTGAGCTCGATCGCGCTCACGCCCTGGCCGCCAAGGCGGCCTCGACTTCCGTGATCTCGGACTTCAGCCACATCGTTTCGCTCAAGTTGGCGCCGCGCGATTCGCGCAGCAACACCTCGAGCGCGTCCTTCTTCACCGACAGCGCTCCGGCGTGCGCGGCATCCGCGCCGAGCGCGACGTCGAGCAGATGGATGGCCTCGAGCGGCCGGCCCTCGTTCAACTTCTTCCGGGCGCGATCCGCGAGGGCACCCGCTCCCCCCGCGAGGTCCACGAGATCGGCATCGATGCTCGATCGCGGCGTGCCGTACAAGGAAGTGGTGGAATCGTAGTGGAACCAGCTCGAATACTCTTCCCAAATCGCGCGCACGTCCCACGAGACCTTGCCGTGAAACTCGCCGATCTTGAGCTCCGCCGGCAACTGGATTTCGCGCATGAGGGTATGGACGTCTTTGCCCGCGTTCATGCCGCTGATCGTCGCATCGTTCACATAGGAGACTGCTGCATGCATCTTGTCGAGATCCGCCCGGATTTTCGCGGCGCCGCGGATCGGTTCCCCGTGACCGGTGATGAGCAGCTCGGCGCCGAGCCGCCGCACGGCGTCGAGCGAGCTGAGATAGCGCTGCACGGAGCGCGGCTTGTCGCCGCGCACGGTGCAGAGGTTGGGCATGGACAGAAAAACCGGACCAAACAGATTGCCGGTGAAAGCCACCCGCTCGTTGGGCATCCAGACGGTGAGCGAATCGAGCGCCTCTCCGCCGGGCGTCGAAATCACCTCGAAGCGCCGGCCGCCCAGCTCGAATGCATGCCGCCGGTCGACCGCGATGTCCGGCACGACCTCGGGCGGCGGCGGCGGGTTTGACGCGCGCTTGATCGTGGTGCCCCAGAGCTTGCGCGACCGACGGCCGAGATACGGCGCGAGCCGGTTGAAATATTGCCAGGTATCGACGAAGCGACGCTCGCCGATCACCTGCGTCCCGGGCTCGCGGATCGTCGGCACGCCGCCGTAATGATCGGCGTGCGCCTGCGTGAGAATGATGTAGCGCAGCGGCCCGCTGCGATGCGGCGCCAGCAGACTCTTGGTACGCTGTGCGTTGTCCATGAAACCGGTGTTGACCATCACATCGCCTGCGCCGGTCGTCACCAGGTAAGCATTGGAGATGTCCTTTGCCATGAAGATGAAATCGGTGATCGCCTGCGCTTCCTTCTGCTGATCACCGGCCAGAACCAGGCCCGCCAGAGGCGGCTTGCCGTCCTCGAGTGAGCTCACGCGACGCCACCTTCAAAATTGACCATCACCTTGGCCGAAGCGGCCGTACCGGCAACGCTGAGCGCATCGAGAACGTTGGCGAATGCAAAGCGGTGGCTGATGAGGCTCCCTACTTTCTCGCGCAGGCGCGGTAGCGCGGCGATGACGTCGGGCATTTCGGTCGGATAGCCGACCGCGGTGGTGATGGTCATCTCGGTGGTCAGCATGGCGCCCAAGTCGAGTGAGACCGGCTTCATATAGGCCGCGGTCACGACCATGCGCGCGTGCAGCTTGGCCATGTTCACGACATCGGAAAGAATGTTCGGTGCCCCGGCGGCATCGATGTAGGCATCGCTACCGACCGCCTCGCGGCTGAACACGCGCGCCGCTCCATGCAGCTCGCGAAGCCGCGCGCGAACGTCTTCCTTGGCCGGATTGATCACGGCGCGTGCACCGAGCGCTAGCGCTCTCTCCAACCGCTCGGGCGCGAGATCGAGCGCAACCACATCCTCGACTCCGCGATCCTTGAGCCACAACACCATGCCGAGTCCGATCGGACCGCAGCCGAATACGACCACTTTGTCTCCCGGCTTGGCCTGCGCGCGGTTGACTCCGTGCAATGCGACCGACAGCGGCTCCGTCAGCGCGGCGACCTCGTACGGCAGGTCCTTCGGGATCGGCAGGAGGCTGTCGCCCACGCGCGCGTCCCTGACCAGAAGCTCTTCGGTGAAGGCGCCCTCCGGACCACCGCTGCCGATGTAGCTCGGCGTATTCATGGGATTGATGATGACGCGCTGCCCTACCGAAACGCCCTTGACCCCACTGCCCACCGAGATCACCTCGCCGGCGGCCTCATGGCCGATGGGTGTGACGCCGCCCGGCTTTCGATGAATGCCGCCGATCTTGATGTAGGTGAGATCGCTCCCGCAGACACCGCAGGCCTTCACTTTGACGACCACATCCGAGCTTCCGGGGCGCGGCGGATCGATAGGATCCAACCTGACGTCATCGACTCCGTGAATATTGAGAATGCGGCCCATATCGTCAGTTCTCCGTCTTCAAGACTGCCCTGGTCAAAGATTGACCAGGAAAGCTCCGTCGATCACCAGGGTATCGCCGCTGTGGAACGAGGAGGCATCGCTCGCGAGGTATGCCGCGACGGCCTCGAAGTCCGCCGTGTAGCCCGGCCGAGGAATCGGGGTCAGGGAAGCAAAGTACTTGTCCACTTGGTTGAGCTCCGAGTTCTCCCCCGTCATGCCGGTCTTGATGTAGCCGGGAGCGATGGAGTTCGCGCGAATGCCGTATTTGCCGAACTCGACGGCCATCGAGCGGATCATCGCTCCGATACCGGCCTTTGCCGCGGCGTAGTGGCCTTTGCCCGCGAGGCCCGCGAACATCGAGAGGCTTCCGCAGAACACGAGTGAGCCGCCCGGCTCGCCGGCCTCGGCGCGCTTGACCATCAGCCGCGCGCCCTCGCGCAGCGTATAGAAGGCCCCGTGCATGCTCACCGCGAGAAACGCGTGGTAATCCTGGGTCGATAGCTCGAGGATGGAATTGGAACGAGGGGGCGGCAGGCCCGCGTTGGCGATCACGCAGTCGATGCGCCCGAATTCCTTCATCAGCGCCTCGTATCCGGCCACCACCTGCTCCTCGGAGGAGACGTCCACCTGCCTCGCCTGCACGCGCACGCCGAAGCTTTCGAGATCCTTTTTCGCCGCCGCGTTCTTGTCGGCGGAACGGCCCCAGATCACGACGTCCCCACCCTGCTTGGCGATGCCGCGCGCAAACCCCAAGCCGAGACCGCTGTTGCCGCCGGTTACGACCGCCGCCTTGCCGCTCAGATCGAAAAGCCCTTTTGCCATATTGCCCCCGGGCCGGAGTCGATATCCGGCTGCGTCAGTTTCCCGCGCGGAGCGCGCAGCCACAACCGGGATCTATGTCGAAGGCCGGCCGCAATGATGCCGCCCGGGTCAGTTCGAGATGATTTGCATCGCCTTGCGCATCTGCCAGATCGCATAGGCCCGAATCTGCTCGCCGATGTGCGCAGGTACCTGGCCTGCCCGCGAGCGTGCGTAGGTCCCCTCGAGCAGGCAGGCGAGCTTGTAACAGGCCAATGCGAAGTACCAGGGCAGCTCATCCATGCTGCGCCCGCTGATCTCGCCGTACAGGCGGGCGAGCTCCGCGCGCGACATGAAGTTCTCCCACGGGGCAACCAGGGGCCGCTTGCCGTCGGGATCGCCTGTCTCCCACCAGCTGCCGAGCACCCAGCCAAGATCGAGCAGCGGATCGCCGAGGGTCGCGAGCTCCCAGTCCACGACGCCCGAGATCCGCGGCGAATGGAGCGAGAAAAGGACGTTGGCAAACTGCAAATCGCCGTGAATGAGGCCGATGCGCCGATCCTGGGGCAGGTGATCGGATAGCCAGCGGCCGACTTCGTCGACGTGCGGGAGTCCCCCGCTGTCGTAGTTCGGCATGGAGCGATAACCATCGAGCTGGGAGCGCCAGCGTCCCACCTGCCGCTCGTGCCAGTCGTCCGGTTTGCCGAGTCCCTGCAGCCCCACGACCACCGGGTCGACGGTACCCAGTGCTGCGGCCGCGCGCACCAGCTCTTCGCCCATGCCGCGTCGCCAGGCGGCATCGGTGGCATAGCGGCCCGGCAGCTGACCGCTCGGTGCAAAACCGTCGAGCGGCTCCATCAGATAAAAGCACGCACCGATGACCGAGGGGTCCTCGCACACCGCATAGACGGCTGGATGAGGCACGGTGCTTCCCGACAGAGCGTTGAGGACGCGCGCCTCGCGCAACATGGTCTCGTTGCTGTTGGCGCGCAGCTGCTTGGAGGGGCGGCGCAACACCATGGACTCGCCGCTGCGCTCGAGTAGAAAGACGTTGTTCTGGATTCCGCCCGCGAGCTTGCGCGCGGCGGTTATGGGCCCGGCACCGGGGGCATGTTGGCCGGCGATCCAGGCATTCAGACCGGACCAGTCGATCAGTCCCCCGAAGTCATCGATCGACGGCACCCGGCTCGGCCTCAGCCGAAGGCTTCGTCGAACAAGTGACGCATCAAGGACCAGGAACGCTCGTCGGCCTTCTTGTCGTACTTGAGAGCCGGCACTTGGCGCTTGTCCGCCTCCGGATTGGTAAAGCTATGGACCGCATTGCCGTAAAAGACCACTTGCCAATCGACCTTGTCGCGCCTGAGCTCCGTCATCACACCGTCGAGGACTTCCTTCTTCACCAGCGGATCATCGGCGCCGTGGCATACCAGCACTTTGGCCCGAATGCGCCCAGCGTCCTCGGGCAGCTCGGCGATGAGCCCGGCATGGAAGGTCGCGATCGCCGCGAGCGGCGCACCGCTGCGCGCGAGCTCGAGCGCGGTCGCTCCACCGAAGCAATAACCGATCGCCGCGAGGCGCGCACCATCAACGCCCGGCTGTGCGCGCAACGCGTCCAGTGCCGCGCGCGCCCGCAAGCGCCACTCGGATCGATCATCGTAAAACGACTGAATGAGGGGTCCGAGCTGCGCCATGTCGTTGTACACGGCGCCCTCGCCGTTGATATCCGCTGCGAGCGCAACGTACCCGAGCTGCGCTAGACGGTCGGCGCGCTTCTTCGCGTGATCGCCGAGTCCGAAGGCTTCGGGAAAGACGACGATGCCCGGCCGCGGGCCGCTGCGGGCGTCATCGCTCGCGAGATAGCCGATGAATTTCGTCTTGCCGCTGGTGTATTCAAGGACCTTCGTCTTCATGGGAACTCTCTAGGGTTGGCGATCGTTCATAGGTTGGCGATCGCTCAGGCTGGCGATCGCGGTCTGGTACAAACTGTGCGGCGCGCGCCAATCGAGGCGCACCTTGCGATGCGCGATCAACCACCGCTCGCCGGTTTTTCGGAACACATCGATGTAGTAGCCGCAATGGTCCGGGCCGATGTCGCTGTAGGCCACCCAGTAGGTGCGCACTGCGGCGCCGTCCGGGCCGCTGAACTCGATCTGCGAGGTGGATAGATGGTGGCGGATGAACGTCGCGCGACGCGCCGAGGCCTCGGGCCCGGGTGTGCGCCATCGGCCGAACCATTCGCGGATCGCTTGCCGACCCTCGCAACGAAAGGCGTCCGCTTCGGGCACACGCTCCGTTTCCAGCACGGCATCGTCGGTGAACACCGCGATGAAATCGTCGCTCCGCAGCCGGTCGCCCGCCATGGTGTAATTCACCATCGTTTGACGAATGCACTCGCGCGCGACCAGCTCATCGACGGTCATGAACGCGGTCCGCCGGAGTTCTCCGCACCCATGCCGGAAAAACCAATGCAATAGCCGCCGTCCACCGGCAGCAAGACGCCGGTGACGTACGAAGCTTCATCGCTTGCCAAGAACAGCGCAGCGGCGGCGATTTCACGCGCCAGGCCCCAACGGTCCAGCGGAATTCCGGCAAGCCGCGCGGCATTCGGCGGCGGTTCCGGATGTTCCTTGGACTGCGCCACGAGCCCGGTCCAGATGGTGCCGGGCTCGATGGCATTGATTCGGATGTTGTGGGCCGCGTAGTCGAGCGCGCCGGACTTGGTGAGCTGGTTCACGCCCGCCTTGGCTGCGCCATAGATGCTGTGGTGCTTCCAGCCGACGACGCCGGCCGCCGAAGCGATGTTCACGATCGACCCCCCACCCGTCTTCAGCATCGAGACGATCCCGTACTTCATGCACAAGAACACGCCCCTGATGTTCACCGCATGGATACGGTCCCAACTCTCAGCGGTCTGCTCATGCAGGGGTGCCATCTTGCCGCCGAAACCGGCGTTGTTGACGAGGATGTCGAGACGGCCGAACTTCTGCTCGGCGGCGCCGATCATGCTGCGAACGTTGGCCTCATCCGCGACATCGGCGTGAACCCCCAGGGCCGCGCCTCCGATCGCGGACGCCACATCGTTCTGCTTACCGCTGATGTCTGCGCAGACGACCCTCGCACCTTCGGCGGCGAACAGCTCCGCCATCGCCTTGCCCATGCCCGAACCCGCGCCGGTGATGACGGCAACTTTGTCGGCGAGACGCATTGCGGTCAGCCCCGAAGCCGCACGCCCGCCTGCAGCCAGGGCGCGGTTTTCTCGGTCTTGTCCTGAAAGCCTGCCGGCAGCTCCTCGATCATGTCCATGCTGGCGGCCAGCCTGCCGAAGCCGATGAAATACGCGATGAAGGCGGCGAGCTCGACGATCTCGGCCTCGGTGAAGAACCGCCGCAAATTCGAGAATGTGCGATCGTCGATCGAAAAATGGTCGGTGGAGGAGATATCGGCATACGCGATGGCGGCTTTTTCCGCATCGGTGAGGTCGGGCGCCTCCAGCGGCTTTTCGAGCGAGCACACCATACCTTCCGTCATCCCGTCGTCGATGGCGGACTGGTAGCGCACCGCCATGCAGCTGCGGCATTGATTGTGGAAGGCGATGCGCAGGCGAACGAGCTCGAGCAGGCGGCGCGGCAGGCTCGTGCTTTGAAACAAAGCGCCGCCGAAGCGTATCACCGCCTTCGCGACGTCGGGCGAGTGCGCCAGGACTCTCGTCATTCCTTGCTCGAGCGGAGTCGCGCTGTCCGCTTGGGTGAGCGCGCGCAGATCCGCATCCCACTCTTCCATCGGCAGTTTGGAAAGTCTGGTCATCTATGTTCTCCAGTTGGCGGTGCTTTGCGAAAGCATCTGCAGCGCAGCAGCCCCGCGCATGCCCCAAGAGTAGGTGACTTTGCCGTAGCCCGCCAATCCACTACCATCCTAAGCTACCATAGTAACCTAGGTTACCGGCGGCAGCAGGGGCTGGCAGCGCCATGGCGCGAGGGAGCAGCTGGTAGACTCGCGGCGTTCCTGACACGGAGACCATGATGAACGAACTATCTCGTCGAGTGGCCCGCAAGAGTTCCGTCGCCGGCGGCGGCACGGAGTGGCCGCCCAGCTGGAACACCTTACCGCACGGCATCAGTACCGGCCGCTACATCGATCCCCGCTTCGCGCGTCTCGAGTATGAGCGCCTCTGGAGTCGGGTCTGGCAGGTCGCAGCACGGCTCGACGAAGTTCCCGGAGTTGGGGATTACACCGTCTACGATATCGGGGACCAGTCGATTCTGGTGGTGCGCGTGGACCCGGATACCGTCAAAGCGTATTACAACGCCTGCCCGCATCGGGGCACGGCGCTGGGCAAGGGAACGGGAACCTTCCCGAGCTGCCGCATCATGTGTCCGTTCCACGGCTGGCGCTGGAATCTCGCGGGCGAGAACCAGTTCGTGCTCGAGCGCCAGGAATTTCGCAACGGCCAGCTGCGCGACAGCGACGTCGCCCTCAAGGAGGTCAAGGTCGCGCTGTTCGGCGGCTTCGTGTTCATCAACATGGATCCGAAGGCCGAGCCGTTCGATGATTTCATCGCACCCGTCCGGCAGGCGATCGAGGGGCTGGCGATCGCCGACATGCACCATTACTGGTGGAAATCGATTCCGGTGCCGGCCAACTGGAAAGTCGCGCAAGAAGCCTTCTTCGAGGCCTTCCACGTCCCGGCAACTCATCCGCAGCTGGAAAAGGGCGGAGCGGAGGTGATCCTCGGCAAGCGCGAGAACGCCGAGTTCACGCACCGTTATGTCACCTACGACGTCTACCCCCATGGCCACGGGGCCTTCTATGGCGGCAAGAAAACCCCCATGGCCGGCCACGTGAATGAGCTCAAGGGGGATCCGCTGGAGGAGATGGCCGCGCGGCTGAAACTACTCGTCGACGGCATGGATGCCATGGTGCTGAAAGAGGACATCGAGGTGTTGCTGTCGCTGCGCGGCAAACCCATCCCCGGGGGCTCGAGCCTCGGCGGGGAATATGTGAAGGCGCTGTACGCGGACGCCGCCGTAAAGCAGCGTCCGATGCCCAAACTGATTCCGGAGATCTTAGGGATGTGGGGCGGCGAGATTTTCGTCTTCCCGAACCTGATGATCTTGCCTCAGGCCGGTAACGCCATGATCTACCGGGTGCGGCCCAACGGGTCCGACCCCGACAGCTGCATATTCGAGATCCTCTCCACCCGCACTCTGCCCGCGGCGGTCAAGCCGCCGCGACCGACGCTGGAGCACGTGACGGATGTACAGGATCCCGAGCAGGTTCTGCTCATTCCGCGCCAGGACTTGGGCAACATCCCGCGCATGCAGAAGGGAATGCACGCGCACGGACTCGAGCACACCTGGCTCGCGGCGGACCAGGAGAAGATCATCCTGAACATGCATCAGGAGCTCGATCGGTATCTGCGCTCGGACTGAAATGAAACCTCCTATCTCGCCCGTGCTGCCTCCCGACTGGAAGGGTGAGGTCCTCGAGGCGGTCAGCGCCTTCCCGCATGGCCGTGACTTCGTCCTGTCGCGCCATCAGCTCGGCGAGGCTCCCGGCGGCATGCACGCGCTGGGGACGATGCTGCACCATCCGCCGCTCGCCAAGGCATTTCTGACGTTCAACAACCATATTTCCGTCAGCAGCACGTTGCCGAAGCGCACGCGCGAGCTGTTGATCCTGCGCATCGGCTGGCTGCGGCAATCGGAATACGAGTTCATTCAACACCTGCTGCTGGGCGCGCGCGCCGGCCTCAGCGAAGCGGAGCTCGAGCGCCTGCAGCAGGGACCGGATGCCCCAGGCTGGGACCCGGTCGATGCAGACCTGCTACGCGCGGTGGACGAGTTGAATGCCGACGCTTGCATCGCGGAGGCGACTTACGCGCGGCTCTCTCGAACGCTCGATTCGGCTCAACTCCTGGACCTGGTATTCACCGTGGGTTGCTACGACGTGCTGGCGATGGCGTTCAAGACGTTCCGCGTGGCGCTGGAGCCGGGCGCGACCCCGCTCGATCCGGCGGTGCGGGCGCGCATGTACGCGTCGCAGCGCGAGTAAAGCCTATGGATTCGACGATTCGAGGCGCTGCGCTCGCCGATGAGTCCTTGGGTGCGCTGACGCTCGGCGGATTCTTGCGCGAGGTTTGTCGCGACAACGGCGACAAGGAGGCGCTGGTTTTTTACCCTCCGTCGGGCCCCGTCATCAGGCGCTCCTACGCGGATGTCTGGCAGGAGGCGTGCCAGGTCGCACGAGCGCTGATCGCGCGCGGCGTGACCAAGGAGACGCGAGTCGGGTTGCTCGCGACCAACCGGCCGGAATGGATCACCGCGATGTTCGGCATCACCATCGCCGGGGGTACCTGTGTCGCGCTGAGCACCTTCGCCAAGGGAGCAGAGCTCGAAAATCAGCTGCGCATCGGGGATGTTTCGGTGCTCATCTTCGAACGCTCGGTGATCGGTCGGGATTTCGCCGCAGAACTCATCGAATTGTGCCCCGACCTCGCGACCGCGAGCCCCGCCCTCGCGCAAGCGAGCCCCGACCTTGCGCAGGCGCAGCGCGATGTGCGATCGACGCGGCTCCCCTTCCTGCGTCGAGCGGTCTGCATCGGCGATGCGGCGGCCGGCGCATTCGAGAGCTGGTCGGATTTCCTGCAAAACGATCTCGCGCCGGCCGAGCTCCTCGAAGCCATCGGCGCCGAGATCGCGCCGACGGATCGCGGACTCGTGTTTTTCTCCTCGGGCACGACCGCGAGGCCGAAGGCCATCGTGCACGCGCATCGTGCCGCGGCGCTGCAGTGCTGGCGATGGCGCGACATTTTCGCGCTGGATCCGGACGTGCGGACCTGGAGTGCGAACGGTTTTTTCTGGTCGGGCAATTTTGCGATGGCGTTGGGCTCGACGCTGGCTGCCGGCGGGTGCATCGTGCTGCAGCGGCATTTCGATACCGGCGAGGCGTTGCGGCTCATGCAGGGCGAACGCGTCACCATGCCGATTGCGTGGCCTCATCAGTGGGCGAGACTGGTCGCCGATCCCGCGTGGAACGAGGTCGACTTGAGCTCTTTACACTATGTGGGCGATCGATTGCCGACGCGCAACCATCCCACCGTGAGGTCGGATTGGCAGGAGCCGATGGCCGCCTACGGGAGCACGGAGACCTTCACCCTGGTGACGGTGCATCCGAGCGGCACGCCTCCCGAGGTCGCCGCGGACAACCACGGCGTGCCGCTGCCGGGCAACACCATCCGCATCGTCGATCCCATGTCGGGCCGAGTGCTGCCCAGAAACGAGCCCGGTGAGATAGCCGCCAAGGGTCCTACCTTGATGCTCGGGTATCTGCGTGTTCCCTCGGAAGACGTATTCGATGCGGAGGGCTTTTTTTGGACCGGCGACGGTGGGTTCGTCGATTCCGAGGGCAGGCTTCACTGGCAAGGCCGCTTGAACGACATCATCAAGACGGGCGGAGCGAACGTGTCGCCTCCGGAGATCGACGCGGTCCTCGCCGACTGCCCGGGCGTCAAGATTGCCGCGACGGTGGGCGTTCCGCATGACACCTTGGGCGAGATGGTGGTGGCCTGCATCGTGCCCGAGGTGGGGGTGACCCTGGACGAGAGCAACGTACGGGCGTTCGTCTCGAAGCGGCTCTCGAGCTACAAGGTGCCGCGGCGAGTGCTGTTCATGCAGGAGTCCGATCTCACCTTGACCGGATCGAACAAGGTCAAGCTCGCGCCGCTGCGCGAGCTGGCGGCGCGCCGTCTGGCGGAGAGCTAATGGCGCCACCCCCGGATCGAGCTGCCGGCATCACAGCTCACGATCTCGCAGTCGATGAATCGCGCCTCGTCGGAGGCGAGGAACAGCGCCAGCGCCACGATGTCCTCGGCAGTCCCGTGGAGCTTGAGCAGCTGCGTACCCTGGACTCGGGCGTAGGTCTCGGCAGGCAGAGCCGCCTTGTTGGCGGGAGTTTCCATGATTCCGGGCGCAATCGCATTGACCCGGATGCCGTCCTTCGCGAACGCATGCGCCATGCCGAACGTCATGGAATTGAGAGCCGCCTTGGTGACGCCGTAGGCCGATGCGGGAACGTTGCTCGCCATGGATGACTGGTTGAGGATCACGCCCTTGGCGCTCGCGAGCGAGGAACGAATGGACTGCGCCAATATGAGCGGGGCGATGCTGTTGATCGCGAGATAGCGCAGCCACTTCTCCTGACTCAAAGTCTCGAACCCGTAGTTGATTTCTCCGTAGGCGATACCGGCGTTGTTGTAGAGCACGTCGATACGCGGGTGCGCCTTGCAAATCCGTGTGCCGAATTCCTTGATCTCGGCCTCTACGGCCAGATCGACGCGATGCGTCGAGCTGACCGCGCCCTCCTTGCCCGCAAGCGATGCCGTCTCGCGCATCCCCGCCTCATCGACGTCCGTCAGAATGAGGTGCGCGCCCTCGCGCGCGAAACCGAGCGCGAGCGCCCGGCCGAGTCCGCCGCCGGCGCCCGTGATCATGACCTTTCTGTCCTGAAAGCGCGTTGTCACGAATGTTCTCCCGTCGTCCTAGAGCTGAGCCAAGCGCAGCAGCAGCGTCGCCACCGCTTGCGGCTCGGTGATCATGAGATCGTGCCCCGTATCCAAGTCCCAGACCCGGCCATCGGATCGCGCCTCGAGCGTCGCGAGATTGCGTCCGGGCAAGGTGGAGGTGCAGACGATGTGAGTCTGCGGAATCCTGCGGGTCTCGGCCTCGTTGTCGAGCCGCAGCTTCTGCTCGAAGCACTTCCAGGGATGCGGAGTGAGTCTCGCCTTCATCCACTCGATCTGCTCCGGATCCTTGACCCCGTAGTAGTGCAGAGGGTCGGTTCCCGGGAACAGCACGAGCTCTATTCCGTCGACCATCCGCCCCTGGGCACGAGCGGCCATCATCAGCGGTCCCGCGACGTCGACCAGAGACTCTCCGTTTCGCGGCGTGGCCGCATCCAGGAAGACCAGGTGTCCGATCCGATCCGCGGCGCGGTCCGCGACCCCGGTAATCACCATGCCGCCGTAGCTATGACCCACGAGGATCACGTTCCTGAGATCCTCGAAGGCCAGAACCTGGACGATGTCCTCGATGTGCAAGTCGAGATCGATGGCGGCGCTCAGCAAGTGCGCGCGCTCGCCGAGACCGGTCAAAGTAGGCGCGTAGACCTCCTGGCCATGCGAGCGCATGATGCGGGCGAGCGGTTGATAGCACCACCCACCGTGGCCGCCGCCGTGCACCAGAACATAAGTCGCCGGTTTCATTGCGTAAACGAGTATCCGCCGTTGACGGGATAGGTCTGGCCGGTGATCCAGGATGCCGCGTTCGAGCACAGGAACAATGCCATGTTCGCGACATCGTCGGGCTTGCCGAAGCGGCGGATCACATAACGCGACAGGCGCGCCTTTGCGTGGTCGCTCGCTAGAAATTCCGCCCTCGCGCCGTCCTCGAGCGCAGGCTCCAGCGTCGACAGGGAAATCGCGTTCGACGTGATGCCATAACGGCCCACCTCCTTCGCGATGGCCCGCACGAAACCGGCTGCGCCCGCCTTGGCTGCCGAGTACGCCACCAGCCCCGGCTCGCCTACACGACCCGCGTCCGAAATTATGGTGACCATCCTCCCCGAGCCTCGCTTGATCATCCCCGGCAGCGCGAGGTGACAGCAATTCATGACGCCCTGCAGGTTGGTCCGAAAATATCGATCCCAGTCCCGGGGTGCACTCTCCCAGAAGGGAGGAGACAGCCCCATCGTCGCTTCGGGCCCCGCGTTGCCGGCGTTATTCACGAGCAGCGTGATCGATCCGAGCGACACTTCGACCGCACGCATGACGCGCTCGAGCGCCGCGTGATCGCCCACATCGGCGGGTGCAGCCATCGCCCGAACCCCGAGCGCCTCGATCTCCTCGGCCACCGCCTGCGCTCGTTCGGCCACGAAATCATTCACCGCCACGCCGCCGGCATTGTGCCGCGCGAGGGCGAGCGCAATGGCTCGGCCGGCTCCCTGCCCCGCGCCGCTGACGAAACCGATTTGCCCGCCGAGATCCAGCGGATCGTCGCCGGTCATGCCCCGTCGCCTTTGATGAGTATCGACACTGTCGTATAGTAACTTGATCCGACGAGGTCGGATCGAGAGGATTTCACGTGGAATCTGCTACCCGCTACCATCCTAGCTCCGATCAGCTCGCGCTGGCGAGCACGATCGAGGAGTCGCTCGTGCCGCTGCTTCCGATCTCCCGGCTGCATGTGTCGGCCGAAGAGAACGAGGGGACCTGGTCGAGCCTGAACGAGATCGGCATCTTCGCAATCACTGCGAGCGAAGAAAACGGCGGCAGCGCTCTCGGCGCGGTCGAGGAAGCATTGATCGCGACGTCGCTCGGCCGGCAGCTCGCGGCTCCATCGGTACTCGCGACGATGGGCGCGGTGCATGCAGCAGCCGGCGCCTCGGGGCTCGGCGCCCCCGGTCTTCAGGGGCGGCGGATTGCCGCAGGCTTTCGGCGCGGCGATCGAACCGTCGTCGTGCAAGATGACGGCGCCGACCTCGTGCTCGTACGCGAGGCGGACGCCGCCGGCGTGTATGCCACGGGCTCTGCCGCTTCGCGCCCCGTCGATGGCCGCCTCTGGCTCGCCCGCTTGAGCGAATACACATCGCTCGGGGAGCCGGTTGCCCGCGTCGATGCCTCGCGGCTTTTGCGGTTGCGCTTGCTCGATGCGGCCGCACTCGCGGGAATCGCCGCAGCCGCGCTCGATATGGGTGTCGCCTACGCCGGCATGCGCGAGCAGTTCGGCCGCCCGATCGGCAGCTTCCAGGCGATCAAGCACCACTGCGCGAACATGGCCATTTCCGCGAGCTGCGCCCGGGATCAAGTGGCCTTTGCAGCGGTTGCCGTCGACGACGGCCGCAGCGATGCAGCACTGCAGGTGGAGTGTGCTCTGTGGGTAGCGGGAACCGCCGCACTCGACAATGCCGGAAAGAACATTCAAATCCACGGCGGGATCGGCTTCAGCGACGAGGCGGATCCGCACCTGTGTCTGAAGCGCGCCCGGCTGTTGATCGCCATCGCGGGCGGCCTCGAGGACGCGAATCGGCGTATCGCCGGGGGGACGGGCTCGTGGCAGTAGAGCTCTCCGAGGAAGTAGCGGCAAAGCTCGAGACGCTCGCCATCCGGCGCGGCACCTACACGCTCGAGCCGTTGAACCGGATTCAGAAATTCATCGCTGCGCGACTGACCGAGGCGGCGCGCGACATTCCCGTGTTCCCTCTCTCGATGGACATCGCCGTCGACGCACTGCTCGCCCTCCGTGCCCGGTACAACGACGCGAACGGCTCGCACATCTCCGTGAATGACCTCATGATCAAGGCGAGCGCCCTGGCACTTCTGGAGGTTCCGGCAGTGAATTCGAGCTATACGCCGCTCGGATTGGTGCGGCACCGGCACGCCGATATCGCAGTAGCCGTTGCGACGGACTCGGGCCTCATGACCCCGATCGTGTTCACAGCCGAGGAGAAAGGAATCGCCCGCATATCGGCGGAGATGCGCGACCTCGGGATACGCGCCCGTGCGCAACGGCTGAAGCCCGACGAATACATCGGAGGAACCTTCAGCATCTCGAACCTCGGGATGTTCGGCATCAAGAGCTTCGCCTCCATCATCAATCCGCCGCATGCCGCGATCTTGTCGATCGGCGCTGCCGGGGCGAGCATAATCGTCGAATCCGGACAGACGCGTTCCGTTACATCGCTCAACGTGACACTGACCTGCGATCATCGCGTGATCGACGGCGTCATCGGGGCGAACTGGCTGAATGCATTCCGCCGCATTCTCGAGCAGCCGGACCGATTGGCGAGTTGAACCCGATGCGTTGCTCCCTCCAGGAGAATTTGAAGTGAAAGACCGAGTTGCTCTCGTCACCGGCGCCTCCTCCGGTATCGGCGCCGCCGCCGCGGAACTGCTGGCCCGCGAGGGCGCGGTCATCGCCGCGGTGGCGCGGCGCGCCGATCGGTTGGACGATTTGGTGAAGCGCATCGAGGCGGCGGGGGGCCGCGCCGCCGCATTTCCCGCCGACGTCGCGCGCGAGCCCGAGGCGCGCAAGGTGCTCGCGGCTGTTCTGGCGCGCCACGGACGGATCGACATCCTCGTGAACGGCGCCGGCATCGTGCGCCCGGGCAGTGTCGAGACGGCCGATCCGGCCGCCTGGCGCGAACAGATCGACATCAACCTGCTCGCGGCGATGTACCTGTCCCAGGGTGTGCTGCCCGGCATGCGGGCGCGCCGCGATGGGCACATCGTCACGGTCTCGTCCACGGCCGGTCGCTACGTGGGCACCCGCCACAGCGGCTATACCGCGAGCAAGCATGCCGTGAACGCGTTTTGCGAGACCTTGCGCCAGGAAGTTGCCGAGCTCGGTATTCGGGTCACGATCGTGGAGCCGGGCGCGACCACCACGGAGGTGTTCGAGAGCATACCGGATGCTTCGGACCGCGCCGCGATGACCCAGCACATCACCAAGCAAGGCAACATGCGGGCCGAGGATGTGGCGAACGCGATTTTATTCGCGCTCCAGCAGCCTGCCAACGTCAACGTGCGTGAAATCTGGTTGGCGCCGACAGCTGCCGTCCGCTAGCGGCCTTCGTGACGACACCCTATGCCAGATGACTTGGACAACGGCCGAAGATTGATCGCCGGTCGCTCGATTCGCTGGAACGAGGGGCGCGCCGCGAGCGCCTATGCGCGCGGCCTGTGGAGCCGCCAGACGCTCGCCGAGGCTCTGCACGCTGCCGCAGGGGAGACGCCGCAGCGGGTGCTGCTCGTCGACGGAAGCGTTCGCCTGGACTGCAAAACGCTGCGCGCGCAGGCAACGACGCTGGCACAGGCAATGTTGGCCCGGGCGCCTGCCGGGAGCGTCGTGTCCTTCATGCTGCCCAATTGGCACGAGGCGGCCGTTCTTTATCTGGCCGCGACTCTGGCCGGGATGGTGGTGAATCCGATTCTGCCGTCGCTGCGCGATCGGGAGCTCACCTTCATCCTGAAGGACATTCAGACACGGCTGATCTTCGTGCCGTCGGCGTTGCGCCAGCAAGACTACGCAGGGATGCTGAGCCGCGTCGTGAGCCCGCTCAGTGATCCGCCCGAGGTGGTCGTCGTACGCGGCGAAGCGAGAGGCCATACGCCATGGGACGCCCTGTTCGAGGGCGCCCGAGCGAAACGGAAGTTGCCTGCGCTCGACGCGGACGCGGTCAGAATGGTGCTCTATACCTCGGGAACGACCGGACGCCCCAAGGGGGTGCTCCACAGTCACAACTCGATCCATGCGCTGATCTCCCAGCTCAAGGAGCATTGGCTGATCGAGCGCGGCGATAAGTTCCTGGTCGCTTCACCGATCGCGCACATCGGCGGGTCGATCTACGCGTTCGAATCGCCGCTCTTGCTCGGCACGACCGCCGTGCTCATGGACCGTTGGGACGCGGACGAGGCCGTGCGGCTGATGAATGCAGAGGAGTGCACCCACATGGCGGGCGCGACGCCCTTCCTCGAGCAGCTGCTCGCCGCCGCACGGCGCGCGGCGACGCGCCTGCCGCGCCTCAAAGTATTCATCTGCGGCGGCGCATCCGTGCCGCCTTCCTTGATACGCGGCGCCGCGGATTATTTCGAGCGCGCCGTGGTGACTCGCGTCTACGGATCCACTGAGGTGCCGGTCACCACGGTAGGCGTAACGGATGCAAACGACGCTGCGCATGCCGCGGACACCGATGGCCGCCCGGGTCTCGCGGAGATCAAGTTGGTCGATCACAACTCCGCTACCGCGGGCGAGGGCGAGATCCTTGCTCGCGCCCCGCAGATGCTGATCGGCTATCTGCATCCCGAAGATGAAGCCGATGCCTTCGATGCGGAGGGTTATTTCCGGACCGGGGACCTCGCCCGATGGGTGGACGGTGCCTACCTGGTTGTGACCGGACGAGCGAAGGACATCATCATTCGAAACGGCGAGAACATATCGCCGAAAGAGGTCGAGGACATTCTGCTCGGCCATCCCGACATTCGAGAAATTGCCATCGTCGGCTTGCCCGACGCGCGCACCGGCGAGCGCGCCTGTGCCGTGATCGTGCCTCGCAACCCGCCCGGCCCGGAGGTCGAGAGCCTGCGCGCGTTCCTGGATGGGCAGGGTGTCGCCAAATTCAAAGTCCCCGAGCAGGTCGTCATCTGGGACGCGCTGCCGAAGAACGATGCGGGAAAAGTGCTGAAGCACCAGATCCGCGCCGCGCTCGCGGGTTCGGCCCCGCCGAGCGCCCCGAAGACCTAAGGAGCACCACCTTCATCATGCCGGTCTCGATTTCCAACTTTCGACTCGAGGCACGCGAATGGCTGGAAGCCAACGTGCCTGCGGATCAGTCACCCGAGGATGGACCCGCCTCGCGGGATTTCGTTCTGGCCTGGCAGAGAGCTCAGGCCGCCGGAGGCTGGGCGGGAATCGCGTGGCCGAAGGAGGTGGGTGGCCGCGGTCTATCGGTGCTCGAGCAGATCGTGTGGTTCGAGGAATACGCGCGCGCCGGCGCCCCCTCCCCGCTCAACGCCTCCTTCGTAGGCTTGAATCATGCCGGACCCACCTTGATTGCGTGCGGCACACCCGAGCAGAAGGCATTTCACTTGCCCAAGATCCTCGCGGGGGAGGTCATTTGGTGCCAGGGCTTTTCGGAGCCCGGCGCGGGCTCCGACCTCGCCAGTTTGAGAACTCGCGGCCGCGTCGAGGGCGATGAGCTCGTGATCGACGGACACAAGATCTGGTCTAGCTTCGCCGACATCGCAGACTGGCAGGAGCTTCTCATCCGCACCGATCCCGCTGCGCGGACCTCGTCGGCGCTCTCCTGGGTCATTTGCCCGATGAAAACCGCCGGGATCACGGTACGGCCGATCCGCACCATGGCAGGACCGCGCAAGTATTGCGAGGTCTTCTACGAGTCGGTGCGCGTGCCGTTGTCCCATGTCGTGGGCGGCTTGAACAACGGCTGGTCGACCGCGATGTCCACGCTCAGCTTCGAGCGCGGAACTGCCGCCCTGGCCCTGCTGATCGGACTCACGCTGAAAGTCGAGAAGCTGCTCGCCGCTTGCCCTGCCAACCGGCCGGAGATGCGCCTGCGGCTCGCACGGCTGCTTGCCGAAGGTTCGTCGATCCGTGCGACCACGTATCGTTTTGCGCTCAACTCCGAAAACGCCGTGCCCGATGCCGGCGGATCGATCATTCGTCTGGCGTTCGCCGAGTTTGCGCAGCGCGTGACTGCGGCAGCCGTCGACCTTTACGGAATCGACGCGCCCGAAGTCATCGGCATGCATGGCTGGGGCCACGACTATCTGGATACCTTCTCCGAGACGATCGCGGGCGGTGCGGCCGAGATTCAGCGCAACATCATTGCCGAGCGCGTCCTCGGCCTGCCAAAGGGACCGCGCTGACCTTATCCTGCTGCGCCGACCGTTCCCTCATCGCCGAAGCATTCCTCGGCGACGGCAAGCGCCTGACCGCCGCGTCCTCCGAGATCTGAGAGCAACGCCTTCAGGCGATAGGTCCACAGGTGCAGCGGATGCTCGAGCGTCATCCCCATCGCGCCGAGCATCTGATGAACGTCATAGATGACGCGCGTGGCACTTTCCTGAGCATGCAGTGCGGCGAGCGCCGCATCGCCCGGATCCGCCGTATCCGCGGCCTTCAGCGCGAGCCAACGCACGCCGCCGGCGAGGACGGCGCACTCCGCCATGCGATGACGCAGCGCCTGGAACGTGCCGAGCGGCCGCCCGAACTGCTTGCGTTGAGTGAGATGGTCGACCGCCGATGCGAGCGCGGCCTGCAAGAGCCCGCTCGCCTCCGCCGCAAGCGCGATACGCAGCCACTTGCGAACGTTCGCTGCCTCATCGGCAGATAGCGGCGAAGTCTTCGCGCCGCCCTTCCAGCGTCCCATCGGATACGCGAATAACGACTCGACCGGTTCCACATCGTTTGCAGCCGCGCGCACGACACTGATGCCGTCGCCTTCGATGACGAGAATGGTGCTCGCCGCCGCGACGAAGCGTCCGGGACGGCCATTCTCGATGACTGCCAATGGGCGAGGCCACTCGCCCGGAAGCTCCGGGCGGACCAGCATGGAGAGCGCGATTTCCGTTGCGCACGGCAGACGCGCCAATCGCTCGACCGCCATCGCCGCACACAGGGCGCCGAGCTCGGGAACCTGGGCGATGTCGAAGTACTGACCGTCCGCGAGCTCCTTGTCCAGCTGGTCGCCGAGCAGCGCGAATCCGCGAAACTCCGTGGGCTTGGCCTCGAATTGAGCGGCCAGCTTGTCGATGGCCTCCACCAGCGCACTCTGATCGGCGGTGAGCCTGAAATCCATCAGCGCGGCTCCCGCGGCAGCTTGAGCAGCTCGGTGGCAATCAGATTGAGCTGAATCTCCGCGGCGCCCGAGGCTATGCCCGCGACGATCGCGCGCTGATGATGCGCGAGCAGCATGGATTCGCCGCCCGATAACGCTTCCGGCACGTGCTCGACCACGAACTCGTGCACCGCGCGCTCTGCCATCACCGTGGCGAATCGGGCGGCGCTCGCCTCGGGGCCCGTCGGTATGCCGTGTTCTCTCTGATCGACGATGGTGTAGCTGTAGAAACGGGCAGCCTCGCAAGCGGCCCGAGCCTTCGCGGCCTGCTCGATCGCACCGTGCCCGAAGCGACCCGACCGCTCGAGCATCGCAACCGCCCGGTGCAGCATCTTGGTTGCGAGCGCAAAGCGCGGGATGCCGACGCGCTCGAGCGAAAGCGACGTTCTGGCGATCTCCCACGCCTGTCCTTCCGCGCCCAAGAGGGCGCCGCCCGGCACCTCGACGTTGTCCCAGAACACTTCGTGGATGTCGCCTTCACCGATGAGACTCGGAATCTCGCGCACGATGATACCGGGGGTATCCATGGGCACCAGGAACACGGAGATGCCGTCGCGTCCGGGAGTCGTTCTCGCGAGGAGAAAGCAAGTGTCGGCGTGCTGCGCGTAAGAGGTCCAGATTTTCTGACCGTTGATGCGATAGCTCGACCCGTGCTTCTCCGCGCGAGTGCGCAGCGACGCGAGGTCGGAGCCCGCCTCCGGCTCCGAGAATCCCTGGCACCAGATGGTCTGCCCGCGCGCCATGGGAGGAATGTATCGGGCCTGCTGCTCTTCGGAACCGAAGCGCATCAGCGTCGGACCGATCCAGTTGACGTTCATGTACTGCCCGCCGCGGGGCTCGCCGGCCTCCCACATTTCCTCCGCCAGGATGAATGCGGTCCAGGCGCCGGCATCGCGGCCGCCCCAGCGTTTGGGCCAATGAGGTACTAACAAGCCGGTTTCGGCCAGCTTGCCGCAAAATCTTTTCGAGAAGGCGCTCTGGGCTTCGGAAGCCGGCCCGTGCGCCAGCGACTCCCAGTCGCTCGGCAGATTGGCCGACAGGAACGCCCGCACGGTCGAGCGGAATGTCTGTTGCTCAGCGTCCCAAGCGAAATGCATCAGGTATTATACCGTCCCGAGCACGCAATGCTGCCGCGATTGATACCGGAGTGAAGAATGGCGACCGAGGTCATCCTGCCCAAGATCGGATTTGCCATGGGTGAGGGCACTTTGGCGGAGTGGCTGGTCAAGGATGGCGCGCAAGTCACGGCCGGAGCGCCGCTCTTCTCTCTGGAAAGCGACAAGTCGGCGACGGAGATCGAGTCGCCTGCCACGGGCGTGCTGCGTGTGTTGAAGCCGGTCGGAGAGACCTATCCCGTGGGGACCGTCATCGGCCTGATCGAATAGCGGCCGCGACCCGGCATGACAGTGCCGCATCGCCTCTCGGGCCGAGCCACCCTGCTGATGAGGGAGGCACAGAAGGCAACTTCCTTGGAGGATTTCGGCGACGAGGGCTTTCGGGAGGGATTGGAAATGCTCCTCGCCTCGGCCGACGCCGAGGCACGGCTCAGCGCGCGCGGTCGCGCGGCCTTCGACGGTCAAATCGTCAATTTCCTGTCCCGCCGGCTCGAGGTCGAGCACTGCTACGCGCAGCACCCGGACATCGACGAGCAAGAGATCGAGGCACCCCTCATCGGCCTCGGATTACCGCGCACTGGATCCACCGCGCTCGGCTACCTGCTGGCTCAGGACCCGGCGGCCCGCTTCATCCGCACCTGGGAATCGATCGCGCCCTGCCCGCCGCCAGAGGCGGAGACCCAGCACGATGACCCGCGCATTGCCTTGGCCGAGCAGTCGCTGGCACGGCGTGAGGCACTGTTCCCGCGCATGAAGACCATGCTGCCGGCGACGCCCGCCGGACCGACCGAATGCCAGACCTTCATGGGGCACGATTTCAAGTCGCAAATCTTTCAGGCGTTTGCGCACATTCCGAGCTATGTCGAATGGCTCAATCGGAAGGCCGATCTCGTGCCGACGTACTACTATGTCAAACGAGTGTTGAAGCTACTGCAATGGCATTGCCCGCCCACGCGCTGGCGGCTGAAGAGTCCGACCCATTCGCTGTTCATCGAGGCACTGGTTCAAGTATTTCCCGACGCCCGCTTCTGGATGACGCATCGAGACGTCGCGAGCGTGCTGCCCTCGGTGTGCGATGTTTATTTCGAGCTTTCCCAGGCTTATTCGGATCACGTCGACAAGCTCGACTTGGGACGCCGGAACGCCGAATGGACCGAGCTCGGTCTGCGGCGGCTCATCGCCTTTCGCGACGCGGGTCAGGATCATCGATTTTTCGATGTGTACTTCGCGCCCTTTCAGAGAGATCCGTTCCCGACGCTCGACAAGCTCTACGCATTTCTCGGTGAGGAGCTGACGGACGAGACGCGTGCGCGCATGCGCGCGTGGCGCGAGAACACGCCGCGCGGCAAGGATGGCGCCCACAGCTACGACCCCGCGGATTTCGGCATCGATCCTCAGGCGCTCCAGAAGCGATTCCAGTTCTACTCGGAGCGCTTCAACTTGCCTAGCGCCGCATGACGCGGCGAACCCAACGGAGAACGCATGAACATCTCGCTCGATGAGCTGCGCAACGGACTCGATCTCGACAAGGATCTGGTGTTTCCGCAAAGGCCGTCGCATCCGGAGATGCGCGAAAGCACATCCATCTGGATGTTCGATGAGACCGGTGCCTTCGGCTTCCCGCGCATGGGCGTCGAAGCGGAGGCCTCGTCCTGGGACAATCGACTGTTCCAGGCCAACTTCGCCTTCGCCGACGGTCGAATCATGAACGGCGCGGGTCGCGGCGCGCCGCCCTCGCCCTTCGGCTCCGATGGAAGGCCCAGCGTGATCGGCGCCGGAGCCATCAGCTTTCGGTGCCTGGAGCCGTTCCGCCGCTGGGCCATGACCTTCGATGGCCCGGCGATCGACGGACATGTTTCGCAGCAAATCACGCGAACCATCGATCCCAACCGGCGCACGCAGGTGCGGCTCGAGGCGCAGATGACCATGGAAACGCCTGCCTGGATTCAGGCGTCGGACGAGAACAATGCGACGCTCGAGGACACCCTCATGGGCCTCGGCTACCGGTTCGAGCATCTGTTTCGGGCCGATGGAGTCTTGCACGTGGATGGCCAGGCGCGAGCATTCAAAGGGACGGGGCTGCGGATCCATCGGCAGAGCATTCGCAGGCTCGAAGGCTTTTTCGGCCACTGCTGGCAGTCGGCTTTATTTCCCGACGGGCGCGCCTTCGGATTCATTACCTATCCCCCGAAGCCCGACGGCACGGAAACCTACAATGAGGGTTACATCTACCAGGACGGTCGGATGTTCAAGGCCAAGGCTGTGAAGACGCCGTGGCTGCGCCGCATCTCACCGGCCGGCGATGACGTCTCCCTCGAGCTGGAATCCGAGCTCGGTCGAACCCGCATCGAAGGGACGACGACACTTGCCACCTTCCGCGTGGGGAACCCGGATATCGGCGGACTCAATTTGCAGCAAAGCGGCGCGCTTTACCGCTGGGGCGATGCGAGCGCCTACGGCATGATCGAGCGCTCGAGTCACGAGAGCTTGACCACCATCGGCTGACTGGTCGGCGACGCGCCTGGCCGCTCCCGATACAGCGTGGCCAAGAATCCGCTGATCGCGAGGAACACGGCCCCTCCGATGAACGCAGGCGCATAGCTGCCCGTTATCTCCTGGGTCTTGGCGATCAAATAGGGAGCGAGCGTGATCACCGGAACGAACATCATGCACAACCCGAAAGCGCGCCCCACGCCTTCGGCACCGAATTCGACCGCGATCGCCGCGGCGAGCAGAGTGAACACGCCGCTCCCGAGACCTATGAGGAAGCAGCCGACGACGATGATCGGCAAATCCGAGCCGAGCGCCAGCAAAAGCGAGCCCACCACCATGAGCACGGCGAGTCCGATGAAGGGCAATCGGTTGCCGAAGCGATCCGAAATCAGCCCGAGCACGAGCGTCGCAACGACGTGCATCAGACTCAAGAGCGAGAGCAGCGCCGCGCCGGTCTGCCGGCTGAGGCCATGACTTGCTGCGTACGGCGAGATGTTCTGTATGGCGGCGCCGCTGAGCGCCACGAGCGGCAAGTAGATCCCGACCAGCAGCCAGAAATTTTTGCGTGCGATGACCTCGCGCCAGCTCAGCTGATTGCCCCCGGCGGCCCCATGTCCGTGATGGCTCGACGGCGCGCTCTCGCCCGTCAAGTAATATCGGCCCTCCTCTTCGGTCGGCCGGTTGCGTATCACGACCAGCACGAGAGGCACGACGACGACGACGACGAACATGGCGCCGCCCCACCAGATCATGCGCCAGCCCACGATGGGCAGGAGCGGATTGATGATTTGCGGCAACAACACGCCCGCCAGGCCGATCCCGAAGGCACTCAGTCCGAAGGCCGTGCCGCGGCGTCGCACGAACCAGCGGGAGATGAGCGCATTGGCGACGATGGCCGTGCATAGCGCGAGGGCGGGAGCGGCGAGCACGCCGTAGAGCACCAGGAGTTGCCAAGCGGCCGTAACTGACCCGACGCCCGCGTAGAAGAGCGCCATGCCGAGGAGCCCGCCAACGAACAGCCTTCGCGCCGGATACTTATCCGCGAGCACGCCGATGAACGGCGACAGGACGGCGGCGACCGTACCCATGATCGCGACGGTGAGCGTCAGGCGGCTGATGGGCGTATTCAGCTCCGCGGACCAACCGCGCAGGAAGAGGGAGAGCGAGTTGTAGGTGAGGCCGTTGGCGACCGCCTGGCTAAGGATGCACACGGCGACGATATTCCAACCGTGATACCAGGCGCGCAGCCGCGCGGTAGGTGCGATCGCATTCATTGAATTTTTATCCCTCGGCCTCGAGCGCCGTGAAAATTCTGATCGTCGAGCGGTCGAACAGGTTCTGTTCGTCCTTGGCCAGCGCAGTGGTCTTGTCGGTATCCGCGACGAGACTTTGCAGGCTTCGCTGGAAGTCCCCTTCCGAGTCGAACCACGCCTCCGTCACGCAATCGAAGGGGGCGTCCTCCCCGGCGGCCAACGCGCTTTCGAGCGGGGTGAGATAGTTGCGCCGGTACCGGCGCATCATCGGCGTTATTTTCCGCACCAGTACCGCATGGCGCTTCTCGTAGTAGTCGCGGAACTCGTCCATGCTCATTCCGGGCCTACGCTTGGCCATAATGATCAGCTTGAACATGGCTCGATCCCCCGTGCTCGATTCGCCAGCCTGCTCGGCAGTCATAGTACGGGAAGCAAATTGACCTTGCCTAGCTAATGCTCTGTCGCCGCATTACTTGTCGCGCGTACAGAATTCTGTATACTCGCAACATGAAGACCACGCTCGATATTGACGATGAGCTCTTGGTAAAGGCGAAGGCCCTTTCGGCCCGCGAACGCAAGAGTCTCACCTCGTTGATAGAAGAAGGATTGAGGCTGCGGTTACGCCGCGCGGGCTTCGCCAAACATTCGCCGCGGGTCGCGCTGGCGATCTACAGAGGAAAGGGCGGCCTCATCTCAGGAGTCGATCCGCTGTCGAATCGTGCGCTACTCGACGCTGCGGACGATGACGCCTGACCTGAATGTACTTCTTGCGGCCTCTCGCGCTGACCATCCGCAACATCGGCCGGCGCTCAGTTGGTTGGAACACGCCATCGTCCGCTGCGAGACGGGAGGCAGCATCGAGTTGTTGCCGATGGTCACTGCGGGATTTTTGCGCTTAGCCACCAACCCGAAACTTTTTGCCTCGCCGACGCCCATTGCCGCGGCCGTCGCGTTTGTCGATTCCTTATTGGTCATTCCGGGCGTCGAAATGTCGGAACTGGGGCGCGAATGGCCGACCCTGCGTCAATTGAGCTGCGATTTAGGACTTGCGGTAAACGCCATCACAGACGCATGGATCGCGGCGGCGGTGAGGACGATCGGCAGCCACTTGATAACCTTCGACAGGGGCTTCAGGCGGCTGCTGGGCAATGCTGAACTGACGGTCCTCAAGCCGACTTAGTTTGGATTGTCGCTCAGCATGGCGCGAGCACGATGTTGAATCTGCAGCCCCCGAAATTCGTGCGCGGCGATACCACGGAGCTTGCCATACCCGCGGACGGCGAGGCGCTGCGCACCGCCGGCGAGTCGTTCCTGACCGAAGCGTTCCGGGCTTTCGGGTCCATTTCTGCGCACAACCGCATTACCCGCATCACCCGCTTCGAGCCCTTCCGCGGCGGCAATTCGGGCGAAAAGCTGCTTCTGTCGGTAGAGTATCTCCATCCCGAGCCGGACCTGCACACCGAGCTTTTCGTCAAGTTCTCCCGCGACTTCACCGATGCGTTCCGCGACCGTCGGCGCCACGAGCTCGACGCCGAGGTGCGGCTCGCCGCACTGTCCCGCCTGCCGGCCTTCCCGATACGGACGCCGGCCGCGTACTTTGCGGATTTCCAGCGCGAATCCGGCACCGGCATTCTCATCACGCAGCGCATCAATTACGGCGGCGGCAATATCGAGCCGCTCCATCACAAGTGCAGGGACCACGAATTGTCCGAGCCGCTAGCTTACTATCGGGCGATCATATCGACGCTCGCTCGGCTCGCCGCCGCGCATAAGTCGGGACTGCTTTCCCGAGAAGTCGAGGCGAGCTTTCCCTTCGATCCCGAGAAGGCGGCCGCCGACGATCCGATTCCCTGGGACGAGCGCGGGCTGCGCGAGCGGGTTCGGCGCTACGGCGCGTTTGCCGCAAGCTGCCCGAAGCTGCTACCGGCGCATATTGCAGCGCCGGCATTCATAGCCCGGCTGGAACGCGAGGCCGTGCGCTTCCTGCGTCACGAGGCGACGATCAAGCGCTTCTTACATGCAGATCGCAATTTCATCGCGCTCTGCCACTACAACGCGAATATCGACAATGCATGGTTCTGGCGCGACGCCTCGGGCGCGCTCGGTTGCGGCTTGCTGGACTGGGGACGGGTGCGCCAGATGAATGTGGCCTACGCGCTGTGGGGCTCTCTGTGCGCGGCAAGTTTGGAAATCTGGGACAGCCATCTCGAGGAGTTGCTGGCACTGTTCGTCGCCGAGCTGCACGCGCATGGCGGACCGCAGCTCGACGTGGCGGAGCTCGAGCTGCACCTTGATTTCTACGTGGCGACGATGGGCCTCGCAACGCTGATCGATGCGCCGGCGCTCGTGCTGTCGCGTCTGCCCGAGGCGGCCGCCGCTCACGGCCCGCTCGACCCGGTCTTCCTCAAAGACGATGTCGCGCGGGGCTTTCTGCACGTTTTCACGGCGTTCCTACACCTGTGGCAGAGACAGGACTTTGGGGCAAGCCTCGATCGGTTGCTCGCGCGGATTTGACTGATACAGCACCTAAAGCCGCGTGACTCCCGGACGCGGCTCTTGCGCCCACTGGCTTCGCCGGCTGCGCACGGTCTCGACGGCCCTGTCCCAGAACGCCGGATTGTTCGCCAGCACCTTGATATCGAACACGTCGGCAGCCCGGAACTCGAGCACTTCCACACCGGCGGCCCCGGCCGTGTAGGAGTAGGGCACGCCCTTTCCTACGAAGAAGCCATCGCCCACGCCGAGCTCCTCCTGCCCGAACCTGAGTGAGCCGCCGACGATGTAGTAGAGACAATCGACATTATGTGAATGCCGAGGAAGCGGAAAATCGCTCTTGAACCAGGCATAGGTGAGGCTGAAACCGGGTATGGCGAACAGCAGCTTGAGCTCGGTGCCTGCGTCCGCGCCTGCCTCCATTGCTCTTTGAGCGCCGTCGGCGACGATCGGAGTCATCGGTGCATATTCCATGGCTATCTCCGAGGCGCCGCGGGCCTCCTTCCCTCGGAAAATCGCAAATCGCGGCCTCTCGGCCCCGCCCGTGCTCTCTGCCACGCGCACTCTCCTCTCCTGGATTGGATCGCAATCGTAGCGCTACCACGGTAAGTTAAGCCAATTGCGGAAGCGACAGAAGCCTGGTGGCTTCCTTGGTCCTCAAAACCAGTGGCCCGCGAACAGCGGGCGGTGGGTTCGATTCCCATCCGCTTCCGCCACCGGGCTATAGATCGCGTATCCGTTCCGCCCAGCCCTGCGGCAGCCGGATCTTCTTCGCCACGGGAAAACCCAAATAGCCGTTGTGAGCGAAGGCGTAGGCGTTGGTGCGTAGCGGATCGCCGGACACGAGCACCATGAAGTCGTCGGGCTCGAGCACGATGGGCACCAGGCGGTTTGGATCATTCGATTGGTGAAACGCCTTGGGCAGCCGACCCAGATTGACCTGCCGCTCGAGCGAGCCGATCCGAAAGTCCAGCCACTTCTCGGTGAAAGCCTCGACGCGCCAGGCGGGCGTCCGCGCGTACTCGTACAGGTACTGTTTGACGTCGTCCTTGCTCCAGCCGGCACGAGCGATGGTTTCCGCCAGAATGGGGCTGAGCACGAGCACCGGGCGCAAGGTGCCGATCGAGAGACCGCCCACCGTGAACACCATCTCCCACCCGGTCTGCTTGGCAACTCCGTCGGCGAGATACGGCATCATCTGTTCCGGGGTGCTGCCGGTGACCGAGGGAAGTACGCCGCCGCCCGTCATTCGGGAAATAGTGACGGTGTTGTCCCCTGCCGCGAACCCCATGTCGACACTGTTCGGAGGCCAGCCGATCTTGGCGAGTGCATCCTCGTTCTCGGCGAGAACCACCCGGAACGTGTTGCCGAAAGTCGCCTTGTCGTTCTTGTGCGGCAGGAAGCCTGCGAGGTTCCGCAGCGCGAGCCGCCAGAAGCGCCCCACCGAGGTGTTCGCCATGAAGCCCTCGCGCAACACCCCTTGCGTGTAGTTGAACTTGAGATCTTTGATGATCGGACCGTTCAAGGTAATCAGCGTGTCCGATCCCGGCGTGTTGCCGCTGTGCTCGACGCCATAGGTGGGATCCGCCATCGCCTCGATCAGCGCCACCAGAACGGGCATGTACTCGGGACGGCAACCGGCCATGACGCCGTTGGCGGCCACCGCCCAGATCGTCGCGGCACGATTTTCCGGCAGGAGTATGCCGAGCGACTCTTCCGGCGCCCGATCGGTGAAGCTCAAGAACTCCTCGATCTTGTCGACGGTCGGCGGGACGATGGGCAGTCCGTCACTCCATTCGCGCTCGTAGAAGTGAGCGTTCACTTCCTCGAACGTCCCGCGAAACACGATGTCGCGCGCGCTCGGCTCAGGCTCCAGACGGTGCTCCATAGGCTGCTTCAGCAGATTGTCGACCACTTGCGCGGCGGTCACGTTGCGCACGTTCGCCCTGAGCTCATCCAGGCTCTGCGCACCGGGATGGCCCGGTATCAGGGCGACCGGAAGATTGGGCATGCCAAGACCCACGGACGTTGCCGCCGCCTGGCCGAGGAATCCCTCGCAGACCAGCGAGGAGGTCGGAAATCCGCCCCGCTCGCATGCCTCACTCGCCCGCAGCACGGCGGGCGTACAACTCCCTCAACAGGCCATCGATGAGACGGCGGCATCCACTCCCAGCTCTTTGAAGCGCTTCGGGAGCGAGTCGAGCAATTCCTTTTCGTTCACCGCATGCGTCGAGCCGAATTCGCGCCAGCTCACGAATTTCACGCCCGGATATTGCGCGCGCAGCGTCTCCTCGAGGGTCACGAAAACCTGGTCGCCGGCGAACAGATAGTCCCAGAGTTGCGCGACGGTCTTGCCGGCGAGCGTGTCGAGACGCTTTGCGAGCGGGCGCAACGCCTGCTTGCGCTCCCCGCGGGGCCACACGACTTCATAGGGACCATTACCGTTGGATTTTTTTGCCATCGCAACTCCTTTTAGACAATTCTGGAAATGCTGCTCTCACGGCGCGATCAGTGCAACTTGAGCCGCGCCACCGCCTCGGCCGCACCGACGCCCTCTGCCATGGCCTGGACGAGGTTTCCGCCATACTGCGCACGAACCGCGCCCACTGCGAATACGCGAGAATCCGAAGTCGCAAAATCCGGGGCCGTCTTGATGTGTCCCGACGCCGCCAGCAGCGATGCAGGGGCGAATCCGCTGTTCGGCGTCGAGCCGATGAACGGAAACAGGCCCATGCATTCGATGTCCGAACTCGTGCCGTCTTTGACGTTGCGCAGGCGCACGCCGGTGACCGCCTGATCGCCGAGGATCGTGCTGACCTCGCTGTCCCAGAGGAAACTCACGTTCTCCCGGGCGGCCAGCCGGTCAACATAATCCCGCTTCGCTCTCAACGGGCCCCGGCACACCATCATGACGCGCCGGCTGGTCTTGGCGAGCACGAGAGCCTCCTGGACGGCGCCGTCGCCGCCGCCCACCACGACGACATCCTGGCCGCGAAAGAATCCACCATCGCACGTCGCGCAGCGCGAAAGCCCTCGGCCGATGAATTCCTCCTCGCGGGGCACACCGAGCTTTCGAAGTGTCGCGCCGGAGGCAATGATGATCGCTTCGGGATGATAGAAGGTGCTCTCCTGATCCGTCAGAGTGAGGCGCCCGTCCAGCTCGATTTTCGCGGCACCGGATTGCACGATCCGAACGCCGGCCTTGCGTGCATCCTCCAAAAGGTGCATGGCGAGATCCTGACCGGAGAATTTCCCCGGAACCGGAATGCCGTCGACCTCGTCGACCGTGGCAACGAGGCCGCCGAACAGCGCGCTGCCCTCGAACAGCGTCACCAGAGGTCCGAGACGCGCGGCGTGGCGTGCTGCGGAGAGCCCGGCAAGACCGCCGCCGATGACGGCGACTTCGCAGGTATTCTTGAGCGGTCTCATCAGGGGTGTCCTCTATTGCAACAGGCGGTGTCGAAAAGTCTATGCGCGTGTCCGGCGGTCGTTGACCCGACGGGTGAAACGGATCGTATCGAGATGGTCCAGCAGCGGCATGCTGTATTTGCGCGAGATGCCGAGCGCCGCTCCGACTTCGGTCACCAGCAACCCCGGTTCCCGCTCGAGCAGAGGCGCGAGCCGGCGCTGGGCATCCTCGATCGCATCTCGATGGAAGAGGATTTCCTTTGCCTTCGCTCTGTCACGGGCACGCACGATGACCCCCTCGCGCAACAGTCGGTCGACCGCGCGTTTTGACTGGGAATCCGCCACGATCGTGCCGGGGCTCGGCGGCGTGAGGCCCCCGCGCCGCAGGGTCTCCGCAATGCGCGAGGCGATCTCCGCCTCGTTGCGGATGCGCGCGCGGTCCTCGTCGGGCCGGGGAACGACGAATTGACTGCCGCGTTTCTCGATGAGGCCCCGAGCCTTGAGCGCCGCGAGCGCCTCGTCCAGCGCCGCAGCCGCGTTCCCCGAAAGTGCAGCTAACAGCTTTTGGTAAGAGAGCCCGCTCACGTGCTGCGCAAGGAGGGAGGGAATCCGCGAAAGCAGATGATCCATATCGGCCTTGCGCAGCACCACACCGGACTGCGTCACCATGAACGGCAGCGTCTGGATCAGCTCGACGATGCGCGGCGTCGCAAGCGCCGAGAGCTGCGACAGGCGCTCAAGCGTCGTCCCGGCCGGTGCCGTACGCTCCACTTCCGCGGCAATCATCGCCGCCGGCGGCAGGCGCAGATCCTCGAGCCGCTGCAGGATCCGCGGGCAGTTGCGCCGCTCGCGTCGCGCCCCAGGTTCGAGCACCTTGCCGCCGGCAATCGTCCGCGGCGGAGACGGCAGGCGCAATATCACGTGCTCACCCGCCGGGAGCGCGACGGGCTCGGCGCAGCGGAGCTGTGCAAGGCCGCTCTCGCCTGCTTGGAGCACGTCTCGATCCAGGAGGCGCAGGCGAGCGTCCACCTCGTCCGTGCCGAGCATCGCCCGAAGTCTCAGCCCGTTCGAAAGCGGCGGGCCACCTTTCACGGCGTGCAGGGACATGGTGAGCCACTCCGACATCGCGAGCGAGTCGGGTGCGGCCAGCGCCATGCCCCGATTCAGCTCGGCGATATCGATGTCGCGCAGATTCAACGCGACGCGTTGGCCGGGGGCGGCCGCCGCCACGCGCGCACCGTGGACCTCCACCGCTCGCACGCGCACCGGCCGCCGCAACGGCAATAATTCGAGCGAGTCTCCGACCGAGACGGCGGCTCCGCGCAAGGTGCCGGTCACCACGGGGCCGTGTCCGGCGATGCTGAATGCTCGATCGATGGGCAGGAATGGGATGCCGTCGGCCGCGCGCGCGCGTTGATGCACGGCGAGCGCTTCGAGCGCCTGACAAAGCTCTTCGAGCCCGGTCTCGTTGAGCGCCGAGGTCATGACCGGCGCCAGCGCCTCAACGCCCGAGTCCGTCAGCAACCGTACGGCCTCCTCGCCGACATGTCTCGCCTGCTCGGCCGCGGCGAGATCCGACTTGCTGATCGCGACCACGGCGCGGCGCAGCCCGAGAAGACTCGCGATGTCGACGTGCTCGACGGTTTGCGGCTTGATCCCTTCGTTGGCAGCCACGACCAGGAGCAGCGCATCGATCCCGGTCGCGCCCGATATCATGGTGCGCACGAAACGCTCGTGGCCGGGCATGTCGATCACATCGATATCGGTATCCGCTCCGATCCGCAAGTGCGCAAAGCCGAGCGTGATGGAAATTCCGCGCCGCTTCTCCTCCGTCAGCGCATCGGTGTCTCTGCCGGTCAGAGCGCGAACCAACGCGGTCTTGCCGTGATCGACGTGTCCGATCACGCCGAGCACGAGACGCTTCACGTCGGCACCGCGCGCAGTGCCGCGCCGAGCTCCGCGAGATCGCCATCCGCCACGGCCAGCATGTCGAGCAACAGCCGCCCCTCGTTGATGCGTGCGATCACCGCGGGATCGCCCGAGCGCAACAAGCCGGCCGCTTCCTCGACTGTGATGCGAGTCTGCAACGTGAGCGCCCAGCTCGCGATGCGCTCCTCGGGCAGCGCGCCGCCGCCGGCGAAGGCCTCCGTGCGCTCGAGCGTGCCGCCGCCGAGGAACGCCTGCAATCGCTCGGCGCGCTCTTTGAGGACTGCTTCGGTCTGGGCGAGCATCCGCCGCACCGGCACTCGCTGGGGGCTGTCCCGGTGCAACTTGAGCGTCGCCTCGAGAGCTGCGAGAGACATCTTGTCCAGGCGAACGGCCCGCAGCAGCGGGTGAGCGCGCAGCCGATCGACGAGGGCCTTGCGGCCGAGGATCAGACCCGCTTGCGGTCCGCCGAGCAGCTTGTCGCCGCTGCAAGTCACCAGATCCGCACCGTCCAACAGTGCCTGGCGCAATGTCGGCTCCGCACTGCCAGGCGCCTCGTAGAGCAATCCGCTGCCGAGATCCGCGACCAGTGCGAGATCATGGGCGCGCGCAAGGCCCGCCAGCTCCGCAATGCTCGTGGCCGAAGTGAATCCGATGGTGCGGAAGTTGCTCTGATGCACCTTGAGCAGCACGCGCGTGTCGGGTCCGATCGCCGCACGGTAGTCCTCGAGCCGCGTCTTGTTGGTGGCCCCAACCTCGACCAAGCGGGCGCCCCCTTGTCGAATCACATCGGGCACGCGGAAGCCTCCGCCGATCTCCACCAGCTCGCCTCGCGAGACGATCACCTCGCCGCCGTTGCTGAGCGCCGCGAGCACCAGCAGGATGGCTGCCGCGCCGTTGTTGACGGCAAGCGCAGCTTCCGCGGTCGTGAGCTCGTTGAGCGGCGCCTCGAGCGCCTGAGTCCGAGACCCGCGCCGGCCGGTTGCCAGATCGAACTCCAGATTGCAGTAACCCGCGGCGACCTCCGCAACCGCTGCAATGGCCTCGGGCGCCAGCGGGGCGCGGCCCAAGTTCGTGTGCAGAACGATTCCGGTGGCGTTGATCGTGCGGCGCAGGCCGCGCCGGCGGCGGGCGGCGAGCCTCAGAGCGCAACGGGCGACCACCGCGGGGGCGTCCGGCGCGCCAAGCAGCGCTCCCACGCCGATTTGCTCGCGCAGCTCTTGGAGCGTATCGCGTAGCGCCTGCGTCACCGCCGCGCGCCCAAACTCCGCGCACAGCGAAGCGGCGGCTGGCATCTCGAGCAGTCGCTGCACCTGCGGCAGGCTACGAAGCGGGTTGTCGCCGTCTTGCACGGGTCCTCTCAATCGGAGATATTGGCGTAAGGTGTAAGTTCGCGTCATTTTCCTTTTAATTTCAACGTTTTTAGGGGTGCAAGGCAAAAACTCCTTGCCGCCGCCCCGCAGGTCATGCTCAGGAGACCGTCCGGATGTCGCTACAAAGCAGTCGCTACCAGGCCCCAAGACCTCTCGAGCTCGCCAGTGGATGGCGCCTGGAACGGCTCACCCAGCCGAGCCGATTGTTCGGCGCGAACGGAATTCGAACAGGCCCTGACGGGCGCATCTACGTGGCCCAGGTGAGCGGCAGCCAGATCAGTGCCATCGATGTAACGACCGGCGCGATCGAGGCGATCAGCCCGATGGGCGGCGACATCGTCGGGCCCGATGACCTCGCCTTCGACCCCGAGGGCAATCTCTACGCCACCGAGATCACGGAGGGACGCGTGAGCGTCCGCGCCCCCAATGGCACCACCCGGGTGCTCCAGGGCGACATGCCGGTAGCCAATCCCATTACATTTCACGACGGTCGGCTGATTGCGGGCGAGTGCCGAGTGGGCGGGCGCATCATGGAGCTCGATCTCAATGGCGGTGCGCCGCGAATGATTCTGGACAACGTGCCGATGCCGAACGCCTTTTCGGTGGGACCGGACGGCAAACTGTACCTCCCGGTCATGGGAACCAACGAGATCTGGCGCGTGAGTCTCGATGGCGGCGCACCGGAGAAAGTGGCGGGTGATCTGGGCGTACCCGACTCCGTCAAGTTCGATCCACAAGGATTCATCATCTCGACCCAAGTGCACAGCGGCCAAGTGCTGCGGATCGATCCGCGCACCGGTGAGCGCACGGTGCTCGCGAATCTCACCCCGGGGCTGGACAACAGCACGTTTGTCGGCAATCGGCTGTTCGTTTCCAATATCAGCGGGTATGTCACCGAGATTCTCGAAGGCGGCAAGACCCGGGATCTCGTCCCCGAGGGATTCAATTTTCCGCTCGGTCTGGCCGTGGCCACGGAGGGATATCTCTATGTGGCCGACGGCCCGTTCTGCTACACGCTTCGGTCCGGAGAAGAGCGGCGGCGCGCGGGCTTTCTGTTCGCTCCCGGCTATCCGGGGTATTCCCGCGGCGTGGCTGCGGCGGGTCCCGGTGAATTCATCGTCACGACCGCGAACGGCGACGTGGCGCGCTACTGGCCGGAGCAGCAGAAAAGTGAAGTTCTCGCGAGCGGGTTCGATCAGCTGTACGGTGTTGCCATCGCGCCGCGCGGGGCGGTGATCTTCGCCGAGCAGGGTGCGGGCCGCGTACATTCGGTTCAATCGGGCAACGTGCAAGTGCTCGCCACCGGTCTCAAAAAACCCTCCGGCGTGGCAGTCGGCGCAGATGATACTTGCTTCGTTGCCGAATCGGCGGGAGGCCGGGTGGTGAAGATATCCGGCGGTCGGACCGACACCTTGCTCGATGGTCTGCAAAAGCCTCAGGGCATCGCGGTGCGCGGCGAGTCGCTCTATATCGTCGATGTAGGCTCCAAAGAGCTGATCGAATGCGATCTGACGGGTCGGGCGCGCCGCACGATCGCCGCCGATCTGCCGGTCGGCGCACCTCCCGGCGTAACCCCTAAAGTGCTAGGTCCCGTCGGGACCATGTCCGGACCGATGGGGCCATTCGCCGGCGTTGCGGCGGGCGCGGACGGGACGCTCTATGTCTCGGGCGACGCGGAAGGCAGCGTCCTTGCCATTCGCCCGGCTTAGGCCGGCGCGGCTTAACTCAGCGCGGCATCGGCAGCCAGGGCTTCGGCTGGCGCCGATTTCGGCCGCCGCCGCTATTCCTTGAAACGATCCGTCGGCTCGATGACGGACATCATCACCAGCGGAATCTCGCGCGCCGTCGAGGCCTGATACTTCTCGAAGGGCGGAAACACGCCCACCATGAAATCCCAAACCTTGCTGCGCTCGGCGCCTCGGGGTTCGCGCCACATCGCGCGATAGGCCTGCGTCGCGATCTGGAAGGACAGCTCCTTGCGGTCCTTGATATTGAGATACCACGCGGGATGGTGGTCGGCGCCGCCCTTGGACGCGACGATCACCACCTCGCCGCCGATGTCGCCATAGATGAGCGGAGTGATCATCGTCTTGCCGCTCTTGCGGCCGACGTACTTGAGCAACAGCATTGTGGTGAATTTGTGGCCGCCGATATCGGTCACGTCCATGACGTGTCCCTCCGCGCCGCCCGAGCGCAAGTACGCGTTCAGGTGCTCCTCTTTCCAGTCACGCCGCGCCTTTGCGATCTCGGCGTAGCTCGTATTGCTCATGGGACACTCCTTGCGAACGGGGCTGGCCTCAAGCCGCCGCTTTAGAGAGCTTATGCCAAATCGCGGCCGCTGGAGCGCGTCTCGCAAGTGAACTACACTGTTGTACATTAGCTCTTTACTTCGCGTCACCCCCTGTCATATAAAGGTCGAGGGGCTAGTCCCGCGCCTGATATATCTGGCGCGTCTCTGCAATTTGAGGCTGTTATGGAAAAAAAACTCCTGAACCTCGACGGCCGCATCATCGTCGTGACGGGCGCCGCGGGCGGCGGCATCGGCACGAGCGCCACGCGCATGCTCGCCGAAGTCGGCGCAACTGTGGTGGCGGTGAGTCGCTCCCGCGAAAAGCTCGACAAGAATATCGAGCCTCTGGTTGCACAGGGCTTGTCCATCGTGCCGCTCGTGGCCGACACCTCGACCGATGAGGGTGTGGCGGCAACCATGGAGCAGGTGCGACGCACGAAGGGCACGCTGTACGGGCTCGCCAATGTCGCGGGAGGCGCGGCGGGATCGACCTGGATGCGCGCAACCCGAGTGAGCCGTGCCGACTGGCGGGCACTGTTCAATCAGAACCTCGAGACGATGTTTTTCATGAGTCAGGCCGTCGCCGCGGAATTGAGGGAGAAGCGCCTTCCCGGATCCATCGTCTCGGTCTCCTCGATCAGCGGCATGAACTCGGCACCCTTCCATCTGGCCTACGGCGCTGCGAAGGCCGCGATCGTCGCCGTGACTCGCACCTTGGCGGTCGAGCTCGCGCTCGACAACATCCGCGTCAACGCCATCGCACCGGGGATGACCCTCACTCCCGGGGCGGGCGCGTACATCGAGGGCGATCCGGAACGCGACCGTCGCGCGATCGCCATGGGACGGCGCGCGCATGCCGATGAACAGGCGGGGGCTCTCCTGTTCTTCCTCTCGGACCTGTCGACTTACATCACCGGCCAGACCGTTCTCGTCGACGGCGGCCTCAACCTCAAGTGGACCCATCTCGGCGCCGACAACACCTCCTTGTTTCTCAAGGACGAGTCGTTCCGTGCTGCGATCAAGCGCTAAACAGGTCGGAGATACCTCATGAACAAGACCGTCGAGCTCGAAAGGTCAGCCGAAGCATCCGAAGAGTTGCCGCCGCCGCAAACCCACGGCGTCGAGCCGTACATTTCCGAGGAGTATGCCCGCGCCGAGCGCGACAAGCTGTGGCGCAGAGTATGGCTGCAGGCCGGCCGCATCGAGGAGATCCCCGAGGTCGGCAATTACCTCACCTACCAGATCCTCGATGACTCGATTTTGATCGTGCGTTCGGCGCCCGACACCATCAAAGCTTTCTACAACGTCTGCTCGCATCGCGGCCGGCGCCTGGTCGATACCCCGCACGGCGCCCATCACGCGCACGGCAAGCAGTTGAAATTCGTCTGTGGGTTCCACGGCTGGACTTACAACCTCGAAGGTCATTGCACCTTCATCATGGACAAGGACAACTGGCAAGGCGTGCTCAACGACCAGCGCACCCGGCTCGGAAGCATCAAGGTGGACACGTGGGGCGGATGGATTTGGATCAACCTCGATCCGAATAGCGAGCCACTGCGCAATTATCTCGAGCCCGCCGCCTCCATGCTCGAACCGTTCGAGCTGGAGAACATGCGCTTCCGATGGCGGCGCTGGATCATTTTCGACTGCAATTGGAAAGTTGCCATGGAGGCGTTCGACGAGACCTATCACGTCCCCGGCACCCACCCGGAATTCATGCGCTTCGGCAACTTCGTCGGCTGGGGTCGGCCGCAAGGAAAACACAGCCACATCGGCTATGACGCACCCAAGGGGCTCGATGAGAACAAAGCCAAGCTGCGCTTGGGCGCGGGCGCGGATCCGCGCAAATCGACGGCGGAAATGCAGCTTTATACGTGGCGTGAGGTCAACACCAACACCACCCAGACGCTGGTCGATGCGGCACTTCGTCTCGTGGATGAGCTTCCGGAAGGAACGCCGGCCGACAAGGTGCTGAAGCATTGGCTCGACTCGGCGCGGCGGGATGATGCGGCACGCGGAGTCGTATGGCCGACCGTCGATCCTACGCACGTCGGCAAGACGGGGACTTCCTGGCAGATCTTTCCGAACTTTCAGATCGGCCACGCGGTCAACAACATGCTCTGTTACAGCGCCCGGCCCTTCGGCTACAACCCCGACAAGTGCATCTTCGAGGCCGCGGTGTATGAGCTCTTTCCGAAAGGAAAGGAGCCGCCGACGGAGTGGGAATACCTGTCGGTGGAGCATCCGAAGTGGGGCAGCGTTCTCGTGCAGGATTTTGCCAACATGGCCGCCGTGCAGCAGGGCATGAAGAGCGGCGGATTTCGGGGAGCCCTGCCGAACCCGAAGGCCGAGGGCGCGGTCACCGCTCTGCAGCGCAACCTCGCCCGATACATGGGCACGCCAGGACCGAAGAATCTGACCTGAATGTGAGCACGCAAGCCGAACGTGTCGCGGTGGTGACGGGGGCGAGCTCCGGCATTGGGCTCGAAACGGCGAAGGCGCTCGCAGCCGCGGGATGGCGCGTTATCGGCGTAGGGCGCGATCCGGAGCGCAGCGCCGCTGCCTTAGCGGCCATCCGTGCCGCCGCCAGGGGCGGTACGGTGGAGATGCTGCGCGCCGACTTGGCGCTGATGAGTGACACGGCGAGGCTGGCGAAGGACATCGCAGCGCGCACCGATCATATCGACGTGCTGCTGAACAACGCGGGCGGAACCCCCAGGGAGCGCGTCGTTACGTCCGAGGGCAACGAGGCGACCTTCGCCGGCAACCATTTGGGCCACTTCCTGCTTACCAACCGCCTCATGCCGCAGCTTCGCGCCGCGGCAGCGAAACAGCCGCGGGGCGCGGTGCGCATCATCAACACGGCCTCGAGCGCGCACGAATACAGCTCCGGACTGGATTGGGGCGACTTGCAGATGCTGAATGACTTCGTGACCAACAAGGCCTATTGCAACGCCAAGCTGGCAAACGTTCTGTTCACACGCGCCCTCGCGAAGAGAGTGGCGGCGCAGGGGATCGTGGTCCACGCGGTGCATCCCGGCATGGTGGGTACGAGGTTCGCGAGTCGCGGTGATGATTTCATCCAGCAATATTTTGCGCAGAACGCCGACAAGCTCATCTCCGCCCAGGAGGGAGCCGATACGGTGATCTGGCTGGCAACGGCGCGCGAGCCCGGCGACACCACCGGCGGCTACTTCTTTCAGCGGGCGCCGGGGACGGTCAGCCCCCTCGGCCAGGACGATGCCGCCGCCGAGCGGCTTTGGATCGAGAGCGAGGCACTGGTGGCGGGTGCCAAGCGATAGGAGCCGGTCGCGCACCTCCATGTTCAAGGTGATGTTCCTCATCAAGCGCCAGCCGCACCTGACTCATGAGCAGTTTCGGGAACATTTCGAACGCTCGCACGCGCCGATGGCGCAAAGGTATTGCGGTCACTTATTTTCTGAATATCGACGCAGCTACATGCACGTGGTCTGGTGCGGCGGCGATTCCCGCCAGGAAGGCAGCGGCTATGGGCCGCGAGAGTGGCAGTGGGACCTGCTCTCCGAATGGATATTGCCGAGCGAAGACAACTTCAACGAGGTCATACGGATAATGGAGTCGCCGGACATCAGGCGGCTCTTTGAAGAGGACGAAGACCGATTTATCGATCGCAAAGCGACCGTGATGATCCCCTGTACCGTCGCCGACACGGGCACTCGCGGCGCCTCTTAAGAACGCGGCATCGCTGTGCGGCGTCCCGCAACAATCGCCAGCGGAACAACGATGACGAAATACGCGATCATCGCCGCGATCCCGGCGGCGTAGCTGCCCCGCATCTGGAAGATCAGGCCAAAGCCGAATACCGACGCGATCATCAACGGCAGCGTGGCCGTCGAGGCAAGACCGAAGGCGCGGCTGAAGCTCGCTTCGCCGAAAGCCGAGGCCATGGCCTTGCTGATCGCCGGGATCGCCCCTGAGCCATGCATGCCGATGAGCCCGACGACGGCTGCCCGTGCGGTATACGAAAGATCCATCAGGAGTAGCGCCCAAAGAATGATGTCGTCGAATGCGATCAGCGCGAGGGCACGCGCGCCGCCGATTTTGTCGGAAACCAAACCGAATATGATCGAACCGGCCATGCCCACCAGCGACATGACCGAAACCAGCGCCGCGGCGGATGTTGGAGCGTAGCCCCAGGCGACGCCCATCGCTGGAAGGTGCGCGGCGAGCGTGACCGAACTCGTGTTAACCGCCCCCACAGCCAGCGCCAGAAGCCAGAATCGCGGATTCCGGAGGAGCCGGGGCACTGTAAAGATCGGCTCCCCGGCCAGCGCGCCACGCGCGCTGCGCTCCGCCGCGGTCTCATTGGCGTACGGGCGAGGACCGTGACCTGGTGGGTATTCGATCAACGCCAGGGCGCCTGGTATCAGCGTCACCGCAGCGAACACAGCGAGCGCGAGGAACAGTGCGGTCACCCCAAAACGGCTGATCACCAGGCTCGCCGCGAGCGGCATGATCGTGATCACGACGGGCAAGTGGACGATTCCGATCGCTAGACCCCGGTGGCGCTGGAACCAGCGGGTCACGAGCGTTGGCGGCAGGACCGAGCCGCCGATCGCCATCGCCGGGCCGAGGAGCAGGCCATACGAGAGCAGGAATAGCCAGTACGAATGGGCGAAAGCGAGGATCAGCCACGCAAGCAACATCAAAACGCCCGCGACCGCCATCAGTCGGCGCAGCGAATAGCGCGCGGCCAATACTCCGGCCACCGAAGCGAGAACCGCCGAACCCACTATGACCATCGGAACACCGATCGAGGCCGGTCCGCGCGAAACGTGGAGGCGATCCTGCAGTGGGATCAGTAATACCCCGGCAGTACCGAAGATGCTGCCGATGATGACGTTGTGCGACAGCCACGCAATGGCGCCCATCCGCACTGCGCGCGGATCGTTGGGCGGCGTCATCTCGCTTCGAAACCATCCTCGTGCACGATCCAATGGACGAAGCGGTGCATGACATACATGGCATCGTGGGGTGCGCCGATGGACTGCCCGCCGGCATCGCCCAGCCGCACGATCCGCTGGGCGCCGCCGCTCGCCAGTCCATTGCGCAATTCGATCTGCCGCGCGGGCGGGTAGACACCGACCGTCTGGGTGGCGACGTTGACGTACTTGAGCGCGTGCTCGAGCGCGGCCACCTGGACCACATTGGCCGTCTTGTTGACGGGGTGGAAATCCACCGGCTCGTCGGACCGGACGACCAGTCCGCTGCCATCGCCAGTCCCCCAGACGCCGAATTCGTCGTCCATCAATCTCATCGACTCGACCTCCTCGGCGAGATCACGCGGCAGCGGTGGCGCCTTGCCCGAGACGGCATTGCGGTCGACGAGTTTCCGCTGCAGACGCTCGCAGAAGCGGTCGACCTGTGGGCGATTGCCTTCGACGAACAGGACGCGGCTGCAGACGCAGGCCTCCTGGTTCAGCAAGCCCACATCGTTGGCGGCGCGCATGGCGACGTCCTCCAGGATCTCGTCGGAGTCGAAGGCTTCGTTCCCGACCATCGAGATCGAGGTCTTCGGATCGAATGAGACCAGTTGCAGGCCGGGCATCAGATACTTGATGACGTTGTTGATCGCATCACCGCCGCCCCATGCCACGATCTTGTCGAAATATTGAGGCTGAAAGACCGCGCGCTCCACCTGCTCGTCGCCACCGCGCCAGTAGACGGCCGACATGGAGCGCGGGACCGGGTGGCTGGGATCGACGTCGAGCATGGTGCGCAGAATGGCGACCGCCATGAAGGGATCGCTCGACCCCATCTTGAACAGGTTGATTGCCTTCACCATCGCGCCCAGGGCGATTGACTGAGCGGACACGAGAGGAGAATTACCGGGCAGGATGTGGATCAGCCGCGGCGGAAAAGCGCGAGTGAAACTCCTGCGGCCCGTGCTGTCCACGCGCGGCACCCACTCATCGAGCACCCTTTCATCGCCCAGGTTGTGCCTGGCGTACTCCAGCAGCTTCGCCTTGTTCAAGTAGTCCGCGGCCATGCGCACGTTGAGCTCGATCACCGACCTGGGTAGCACGTTCGTCGCCGAGATCCGGTCGACCGCCTCGCGCAGGTGACCGTTCTTGTCGAGCCTCATGCGCTCGCCGGTCGCAGCCAGAAAATCGAGGATCTCGCTCAGCTTGACGTCGAAGAGCGGTCCCGGCTCGGTGCGCAGCGTGATGAGCGCGTCGAGATCGATCTTCGGGGTGCCGAAGTCGACGCCCAGATCGCGCGATTTGTGGCGCACGCCGGTTCCTTCGACCACCTTCCCACGCACGAAAAAAGGTGCGGGCGTCGCCTTGTCGGCTTCGCGCGCCGTCGACTTGCTCGATTCTTGAACGATGTTCATGCCACACCTCTCACATAGGCATCGATGGTGCCGGAACAAGCGATCTTGTCGCCGCTCGCCATATCCGCGTAGCGCTGAATGTCGTCGGATACCGACGGGCCGCGGTTGCCGCAGGCGCACGGCGCCCACGTCGCGCGGATCTTGTCGCCGGAGATGACTCCACCCCAGCGGCCGTCCAGCGAGAGATCGAAGAACGCGGCACGGCCCTCGAGTTCCCCGCTCGAGGAGGGCTCGATCAAGTTTTCGCCCGACTCATCCAAGAGAAGCAACATGACCCAAGGCGCCAGGTGGTAGCGGCCCGCACTACAGCGGGGAGCGTTGGTGTTGGCCTCCTGCATGCCATAGGTCAGGCAGAGGCGTGCCGGAGACAGGTTGAGGGTCTCGAAGATGAATTCGCGGTAGTTGGACGGTACCTGCACACGCTTCAGCCCGCCGCTGACGAAGGCGCTGTTCTCGCGGAAGTCCTTGCCGCTGTAGCCCTTGGCGCGCACGCGCTCCGCGACTTTATACAGGGGCCCGAAGATCCCCATGATGTGCAGCGGCATATGGCGGCTCTCGATGAGCGCGTCGGCGGCCTGTTCGATGGACGACTCGATCGCCTTCTCCCGCTCGACCACTTGCGCCTCGAAATAGGCGATCTCCGTCGGCTTGGCCGTGCCATCGGCGATCTTCTTGCGCAGGACGATCATTTCCGTGATCCCGCCGATGGTGATGGGCGGAACGTTCGGGGCGAACGGAGCGACGTCGGGCCGGTTGAAGGCCTCTCTCATCGGTTTGCCGCTGGCGCGGTTCCGGGGAGTCGCTGCGACCTGTCCAAGGGCGATCATGCGCCGATCGTGATTCGGCGCCAGGCCCGCCCAGACGATCGCCTGCAGCAAACTGTGGCCGGCGAACTCGCAGTCCGCCATCGTCGCGTTCATCATCGCGCACTTGCCAGTCGTGCCGCTGGAGCAGGAGACGTAGTGGCTTTGCTCCTCGAGCCGATGCAGCCACTCGTCGAGCCCCTTGATCCTGCTCGTGTCCATCGACCTCACCCGATTGGTCGAGACCGTGTCGAGCCAGCGACCCATGCGGTCCCATTTCTGCTCGACCAGCCAGCCCTCCGGGTAACTCTTGTAGGCCGTGTGCGCGAACAGCAACGGCACGATGTCCGCCATCGTGCGGATCTCGGTGATACCGCCGGATTCCGCGCGGTTCTGCAGCAGCTTGATCTTCTCGATGCGGTCCTTGAAGCGCTCGTTGATCGCCTCGAGCTGCCGCGGCAGCGCCTCGGAGAAGGGCATATCGAACGGGTTTTCCGTATCTACCAGCCCGACCAGGCGGTCCACGGCCGATTCTCTCTGACGAACCACTGCGTCCATCGAATCACTCCTCTTCTTTATAAGTGAGGCCCCAGCCTAAGCATACCCCTCGGCGCTTGCCATCTCACGAATTTGGCCTCCGAGACGGCTGAGTGATGCCTCCGCGGCATGGGCAATTGCCTTGGTACCGGTTCCGCGGCATTCTGCGGGAACACATGGGGACCGCCGGTCCGCAGCGGCGCAAGTGAACAAGGCGGCGCTGCAGGGAAATCATCGATGAAGGTCAATCTCGGAGTTTTCGCGCACAATTCTAGAGATTGGGAACGCGTGCTGAGCGGAAACTTCGACCGCCCGCCTGCTACACCCGATCATGAGTTCGTCGAAGCGGGGCTTGCAATCGGTGATTTGGCCGAGCCGCTGGGCTTTGACGGTATCTGGGCGCCGGAACACCAAGGTACGCCTTATGGAATGACGCCCAATCCCCTGCAGGTGCTCACGTACTTCGCGGGCCGCACGAAGCGCGTCAGTCTGGGTACGATGGTCGCTGTCGCGCCGTGGTGGCATCCGGTCCGACTCGCCCATCAGATCGCCTATCTCGATATTGTCTCCAATGGGCGCTACAACACGATTGGGCTCGGACGCGGCGTTGCGAAATCGGAGTTCGACGCGGTCGGAGTTCCGCGCGAGGAGAGTCGACAGCGCTTCGACGAGACACTCGATGTTCTGAAACTGGCATTCACCCAGGAACGGTTCTCCTACGACGGCAAGATTTTCAAGATTCCCGAGATGTCGCTTCGACCTCAGCCGAAGAGTCGCGATCTCTTCAGCCGCATCTATGGATCGTCCTCGACGCGCGACTCCCTCGAAATACTGTCGCGCCGCGGGATGGTGCCGCTCTTCGTCGGAAACAAGCCCATCGAAGACGCCGGAAAGGAGGTTCGGCTGGTGAACACCTTCCGGCGGGAAGTCGGGCTGCCGCCCTGTCAGCCGAAGAATGTCCTCATCATGTATTGCACGCGCACGGCGGAAGAAGCCGCGCAAGCCCATGAGTGGATCGTGCAAGCCGACGTCGATGTCAATCTTCATTACGGATTTGCCGACGCGTCCAACTTCAAAGGAGTGAAGGGATACGAAGCCTATGCGAGCCGTGAAGCGACCGCCACGGCAGTACTTGCGTCGGCTGTTACCGGATCGCAGGCGGGAGCCAAACCGAAATTGCCTGGATATCACCCGTCGAACCTCATGATCGGTACACCGGACGAGGTCATCAGTCGGCTCATGGCTGCCCAGAAAGCCTGTTCCTTCTCCGAGATCACGATCGTCCCGCAATTTGGCCACATGCCCTACGAGGAAGCTCGGCGAAGTACCAAATTGTTCGCCGAAGAGGTTCTACCGACCGTTCACACATGGGCGGCACCACTACATGCTGCAGCGCTACCCGAGCCGCCACGGGCGACCTCGGACCTCGACCTGCGTCTCAACTGATGCGCTCATTCATGCCTCCCCGAGTCTCTCGAGTCGAGCCGTAGACCCGGCCTTGGCCAATGCGCCGCAAAAAGCTGGCCGTAGCCGGACAACGTAATGTAGGCGGTGCGCAGGTCCGCCCCTCCGAAACAGATATTGGTGCAGTAACCCTCGGGAGCTTCGTGAAACTCGAGCAGCTCTCCGTTGGGTGAGAATACGCTGATCCCGCCGCGCACCAGCGTCGCCACGCATATGTTGCCGCCGGCCTCGACCGCCAACGAGTCGAACCGCTGATATCCCGGCAGGCCATGCACCAGCCTGCCGCCGTTCGGAGAGGGAAACGGCTGCAGCTCGAGCTCGCCGGGACCGACGATGGGATAGGACCACAAACGGCTCGTTTCCGTCTCGCTCGCATACAGCGTGCTGCCGTCGGGTGACAAGCCGATGCCATTGGGCGTGAGGAACGGAAATGCCGCGCGGCGTATGCAGGATCCATCGGTGCGCGCGTAGTAGATGGCGCCCATCATCAAACGATCCGAGAGCTTCTTGCCGAAGTCCGTAAACCAAAAGCCTCCCTGCGCGTCGAAAACGATGTCGTTCGGTCCGTGAAGCGGGACGCCGTCGCAGTGCGTGTAGAGGGTGTCCACCCGGCCGGTGCTTAAATGTACTCGCTGAATGCTGCCGCCCTTGTAATCGGGGGCTTCGCCGATGGGTCGCGCGAATCCGTCATCGGTGCGCCACTTGAAGCCGCCGTTGTTGCAGATATAACAGTGTTGGTCGGGACCGATCGCCGCGCCATTCGGTCCCCCGCCCACATGCGCGACCACTTTCAGCTCGCCGTTCGGCAGCACGCGCGTCAATCGGCCCGCCGCGATCTCCACGACGAGTACGCTACCGTCGGGCATTGCGACCGGCCCTTCCGGGAAACCCAAACCGGTTGCAATCACTCGGCCCTGCAGCTTCAGCATCGTCCCCCCCAAAGCCCAGTCTCGTTTAGATCACCGTCTCGCCGCGGCGTTAAGTTTGCGCAGGCAGCTCGATACTACGATCCACGACCTCGATCACCGCAGGATAGTAGCGGCCAGACCAGCCATTGTTGGCCGCCGCCGCATAATAGCGCTGCGCCAGCTGAGTGACGTGTGCAGCGACACCGACCTGCGACGCCAACTCGAGCACATAGCCGATGTCCTTGAGCACGTACTCCGGAGGAAAGGACTTCTCCGGAAACTCTCTGGGCAGCATCGCCTTGCGGGCGTGATTGCGCAATGCAAAGCTGTCGCCGGAGCCTTTCGATACGGCATCGAGGAGCACGGCCGGCGGAACGCCGGCACGCTCGCTCAACACCATCATTTCGGCAATCGCCACCGTGTTCTCGAACACGAGTGCATTGTTGACCAGCTTGACGACCTGCCCACAGCCCACAGCCCCGCAGCGCGTCACATCGGATCCCATGTAGCGCAGCAGCGGCTCGATACGCGCGAATAGCGCCTCGTCGGCACCGACCATGATGCTGAGCTCACCGCGCTGTGCCGCCTCTCGGGTGCGGGCCACCGGTGCGTCCGCGAACGCCACGCCTTTCGGCGACAACTGCTCGGCCATCGACCGCGCGACGGCAACGGTGGTGGTGCTGAGATCCACGATGACCGACGGCAGAGGTGAGTGGCTGCCGAGACCTTGCGGACCCACGCAGACTTGCTCCACCTGCCGACTGCCGGGCAAGGACAAGAACACAATGTCCGCCCGTTGCGCTACCTCCCCCAATGTTTTCGCACGCAGCGCCCGAGTCCCGTCCAGTGCGGCAAACGCGGCGTCATCGAGATCGAAGGCGATGACCTCGCCGCTATGCTTGACGGCGACATTCCGGCACATGGGCCCGCCCATCACGCCCAAGCCGACGAAGCCAATCACGGGGCTTTTGTTCTCTGGCACGGTGCGGCTCTCCATGAGGTCAATCCATCCACATGCCGCCGCTGATGTCGAGCGACGTGCCGGTGATCCAGTTGGAGGCCGGGGAGCATAGAAACAGCGCAGCCTGGGCGATGTCCTCCGCGCTGCCGTAGCGCCCCAAGGGAACGGTCGCGTTCGCCGCCGGCGCCTGGTTGCTCGTGACGCTCGCCCACATCGCGGTCTCCACCGGTCCGGGTGCCAGCGTATTGGCATACACCCCGTGCGGCGCGCCTGCTTTCGCGATCCAGCGCATCATGCCGTGCACGGCCGCCTTGGACGCGACGTACGCCGGTCCCGATGCCACGCCGCCATTCTTCGCGGCGATCGAGCCCGCGGCGAGGATCTTGCCGAAGCCGCGCTCACACATCAGCGGGAAGAGCTTGCGCGTCGGATTGACTACCCCGAGCAGGTTGACGGACAGCATCGAATTCCACTCCTCGTCCGTGCTCTTCGCGAGCGGCGTGCGCGCGATCACGCCGGCACAGAGCACCAGGATATCGACCTTGCCGTGAGCTGCCAGCACGCCCTCGACGACACGCTCGGTTTGCTCCTGCGAGGTGACATCGTAGCGGCGATATTCGATTCCAGGTCCGACATCCGCGTGCTCGGCGAGGTCGGTCGCCACGACGTTCGCGCCGGCGCTTTTGAATACCTTGGCGATGGCGCGGCCCATCCCGCCCGAGCCCCCCGTGATCAAAGCCACTTGGCCGGTGAGAGTCGCGGGTCCGCTCATGTGCTGCGCCATGCAAAATTCTCCTCAGAATTCGTTTTCGGCCGCGAGCGCCGCGGTTGCGTGGCGGCCGCTGCTCACCGGAAAGACGCCGTGGCCGACATCGCCAATTCGCCGTCGGGGCCGCGCGCCCAGAGCGCGAGCGTTCCGTCTTCGGCTTGCCGTCCTTCGAGCTGGAAAGCGCGTCCCACAAAGAGCGGCGTCACACCACGAAAATCGAAGCGCGCCAATGATCGGCCCGCGCCATGATCCAGCGCGAGCTGCTGCAGCATCGTGGCCGTGAGCGGACCATGCACGACCAGGTCCGGATAGCCCTCCTGCTCGCGGGTGTAAGCACGATCGTAGTGGATGCGGTGGCCGTTGAAGGTGAGTGCCGAATAGCGAAACAAGAGTGTCGTGTCCGGCTCGACGGTGCGGCTCCAATGCGGCACTGCTTCATGCCGTTGCGCCATAGGTGCGGACTCCGCTGCCGCAATGCTCTCGCGGTAGACGATGTCCTGCTCTTCCGAGATGCGCGGCGTTCCATCGCAGCTGATGACGTGCTCGACCGTCACGAACCACAAGGATCCGCGCTTGCCGGTCTTGTGCTCGATCTTCAAGATCCGGCTGCGCCGGGTCGCCTGCGCCTCGATCGGCAGATCGGCCAGATAGCGGACCCGACTCCCGGCCCACATGCGTCGGGCCGATTCGATCGGCGGCAGAAATCCGCCGGGTTGCGGATGACCATCGATGCCGAGCGCGCGGCGACGTTCAACGGGATTGAAGAACAGCCACTGCCACCCCGGCGGCAGCGCCTCGCCCGCACACGGCGCCGGCTCGAGATCGAGTGTGGCGGCCATGGATGCCGCGACCGAGGCGAGCAGCCGCTCGCTTCGCTCTTCCTCCCGGCCGATCCAAGCCTCGTAGGCCATAGCTCGACTCCCACCCCCCGAATAATATAGAATGCATTGTATATTAATCGAAATGTCTTGGCACCATGAATAGCCTTCCCCTCGCCGGCCGCCGAGTCATCGAGCTCGGCACAATGCTCGCCGCACCGTTTGCGGCGCATATCCTTTCCCAGCTGGGCGCGGAAATCATCAAGGTCGAGCCCCCCAAGGGGGATCCCACGAGGAGCCTGGTGCGCGGGGGCCCGAGCGGCACATTCATTGCCTACAGTCACGGCAAGAAAAGCGTGTGTATCGATCTTGCGAAGCCGGAAGGGTATGCGGCGTTCTGCACGCTGTTGAAGACGGCCGATGCGCTGATACACAACCTCTCACCCAAAGCGGCGCGCAAGCTCAAGCTCACGCGCGCGGATTGCGAGGCGGTCAATCGGCGGCTCGTCTACTGTCACATTCGAGGCTACGGCCCGGGGCCGCTGCAGGACGACCTCGCATCGAATCCCGTAGCGGAAGCCTCTACGGGGGTGATGGAAGCGAACCGCGTCAACGGGCGTCCCAGCCGATTGGGTCCTTCCTACCACGATCAGTTCGCGGGCGCCTACGCAGTAATTGGGATGCTCGCCTCGATGCTGCAACTGCAAGAAGGTAAGCAGCACGCCCCTGTTGAGGTGGGACTCTACGAGACGGGACTTCACGTCGCCTCGCGGGACCTCGTCGGCGTGCAACTGAAGACACAGCTCCTGGGCAAACCGGAACGCGAGCCGCACGGCGAGTTCAGCATGCCGGGCTACGGCGCTTATCAGACCGCGGATGAGCGCTGGATCTACCTGCTCATGCTCAACGATGTGCACTGGCTCAAGTTCTGCCAGGCCATGGAAATTCCGCATGATGAATCCCTCGCGACCTTGCGCCAGCGGAAGAAGGCTCGCGAGAGGATCGAGGAACTGGTCAAGGCGAGCGTCGCGGCGCGTTCCTTTGAGCGTGCCGCCGCATCGCTGCAAGCGGCCGGCGTCGGTTTCACCGAGGTGTTGCCGCTGGAGCGGGTGCTCGATGCGCCCCAGGCGCGACACCCGGGAAAGCTTCGCCGGGTGAGCTTGCGCGGTCTCGAGTTCGCGGTGCCCGAGTTCCCGCGCTTGCATGCCGGCGAGGATAGCGTGCCGGCTTTGGCCCCACCGGATCTCGGCGAGCATACGGCGCCGACGCTGAAATCTGCGGGCGTCGATCCAGCGCAATACGCAGCGCTGCTGAGATCGGGCGCCGTGGCTGAATCCTCGCCCGACGCGTTCGCCTGGGCCGCCGTGAGCCGAGGCTGACAGCCCCAACCACCCAGAATGCATCGAGCATTTTTCTTTCGGGAGATTTCATCTTGAGCACGACCGCCCCGCCCTCTGAAGTCGGTTCCGCCCCCGCGGAGGGGCATATCACCGACCAGGCCATCGCCGACGCGAAGGCCATGATCGGCCTGCAGCTGCGTCCCGAAGGACCCTACCTGCAAGACGCCACACCCGACACGCTGCGCAACTGGTGCAACGGCATCGGCGATCTCAACCCGCTCTATCGGGACGTCGGCTACGGAGCCGCCACTCGCTACGGCACGATGCTCGCGCATCCCATGTTCCCGATGGCGTTCGGCTGGATCGGCCGCACGCGCTGGGGTCTTCCCGGCGTGCATGGCTTCTATGCCGGCAACGACTGGGAGCTGTTCCGCCATGCGCGGCCCGGTGATCGAATCACGGCCATCGAGCGTGTGGTCGGCGTGGAAGAGAAGCAGAGCAAGTTCTCCGGGCGTCTCGTTTTGCAATACGTCGAGGCCTGCTACTACAACCAGCGCAGCGAGCTCCTGGCCCGCGCCGTGGGCACGTGTACCCGACACGAGCGCAAGGCCGCGCGCGATGCCGGCAAGTACAAGGAGATCGAGCAATACGAATACACAAACGAGGCGCGTGACCGCATCGATGAGATCGTGCTCGACGAGCCCAAGAACATACGGGGCACCGCTGTGCGTTACTGGGAGGACGTCAAGGAAGGCGAGGAACTGCCGACGATCGCGCGCGGGCCGCTGTCGCTGATGGACACGATGGGGTTTCTGGTCGGCTCCGGCCGCGGGCACACACACGGAGTGATTCTGCAGGCGGCGGTGAAGCACCCCGGTCATTTTTTCCGCAATCCCGAGGCGGGCAGCGGTGTCGAATACACGGGCATCGGGCATCACCGCGAGTCGGTCGCGAAGGAAGTGGGTGTGCCGGGCACGTACGATTACGGTCCGCAGCGCTCGTCGTGGATGTGCAGCCTGGTCACAAACTGGATGGGCGATGCCGCGTTCCTGAAGCGGGTGCGTACCGAGATGCGGCGCTTCAACATCGTCGGCGACACCACGTTCTGCAAAGGAAAGGTTGCCCGCAAGTACGTCAAGGACAAGACGGCGCTCGTGGACATCGATATTGCCGCGGAAAATCAGCGAGGCGAAGTGACGACACCCGGACTCGCGACGGTGGCACTGCCGTCGCGCGACGTCAGGCTGCCCGCGTTCATCGATGGATCGGGCGTCGATCTCGAGCTGCCGCTGATTCGATAAGCGGGCAACCGGATCTGCCAGAGCGATCGTACATGTTCATAGAGGACTCGCCGCACGCTGCCGATCTCCCGCTGGCAGGCTGCCGCGTCATCGAGCACTCGGGTACCGTCGCGGCTGCCTATGCAGGCCGACTCCTGGCCGCCATGGGAGCTGCTGTCGTGATGCTCGAGCCGCCCGCAGGCTCTCCCTTGCGGACTGCACCGCCGCTGCTTCAGGACACGGGCCATAGTGCGCTGTTTGCATCTCTGGCTGCCGGCAAGCACAGCTTGGTGTGTGAGCTCGGCTCGCCGGCGGGGCGGCGAATGCTGGACCGGCAACTTGAAAACGCCGACATCCTCATCGACGACACGCCCCTGCAAGAACGCGAGGCACGAGGGTTGGATCGCGAGACAATCGCCGCGCGCTTCCCGGCACTCGTGCACGTCAGCGTGCGGCCATTCGGCGCGAGCGGCCCCAAAGCCGACTGGGACGGTGAGGAAGTGAACCTGCTGCATGCCGGTGGCGAGGGCTTTCTGCTTCCCAACGGCCTTTGCTATGAGCTCTTCCCGGATCGCCCGCCGCTGAAAATCTACGGTCACTTCAGCGAATACCAGGGAGGCGCCATGGCGGCCTTCGCAGCGCTATCCGCTTTTTGGGCGGCGCCCGACGTGGGCGGTCAATATGTCGATGTGTCGGTGCAGGACGCCGTTCTCGCAGTCGGTGCGTTCGCGCTGCAGCGATTCGGCGACGGCTCCCTGGAGCATCGCAGCACACGGCATTTTCGCTACGGCGGAGTCTTCGAGGCGCAAGGCGGCTACGTGGAACTGCTCACGCTCGAGGATCGGCAATGGAGCGCGCTCGTCGAGCTGCTCGGTCGTCCTGTGTGGGCCGAGGAAGAGGCGCTCAAGGATCCCTTGGAGCGCAGCCGCCGCGGCGACGAGATCAACCGCCACATTCGCAAATGGATGCTGGCGCAGCATGTCGATGACATCGTGCGGGGGGCGCAGCAACTCGGCGTGCCGGCGGCGAAGTACCGCACACCCGCCGAAGTGATCGACGGCGAGCACGAGCGGGCGCGCGGCCTGTTCGCTCCGCTGATGCTGGACGAGCGCGTCAGGGCCGAGGCGCTGGTCGCGCCGTTTCAATTCCTCTGTACTCCGCTACGGGCCGCGGAGCGAGTGCCGGCTCTCGGCGAGATGGCTCACGAGTCGCCGGCGTGAACGGGATGAAGGCTCCGCTCGCCGGAGTTCGCCTCGCGGATTTCACGATTCATGCGGCGGGGCCTTTCTGTACGCAGCTTCTCGCGCAGCTCGGCGCAGAGTGCATCAAGATCGAGAGCAAGGCGCGGCTCGACGCCTTCCGCAAGCCCCACGCCGTGTACGGACGGCTGTCGGCCGCCACCTTCGATCAGGTCTCGGTCAACAAGCTGTCGGTACGGCTCAACCTCAAGCAGCCCGAGGCGATAGCGCTCGCAAAGAGGCTGGTATCGATCTCGGATGTGACCTCGGAGAGCTTCCGAGCGGGCGTGATGCAGCGTCTGGGCCTCGGCTTCGAGGAACTGCGCACGGTGAAGCCGGACATCATCTTGGTGTCGCTGTCCTCCTGCGGCCAAGCTGGTCCGGACTCGCACTTTGCCGGATACGCCCCGCTGTTCGGCGCGTGGGGAGGGCTCGGGTGGATGACGGGCTATACCGACGGCCCTCCGGTGGAAATGCGCCACGTCATGGACCACTCCGCGGGCATACACGCCGCCGTGGCCACGATGGCCGCCCTGCATCAGCGCCGCCGCACCGGACGGGCGCAGCACGTCGACCTGGCGGCGCGCGAAGTTGCCAGCGCCATGATCGGCGATGCGCTCATTCTCGCGAGCCTCGGGATCACGCCGGCGCGGCCCGGCAACCGACACCTGTCCATGGCGCCGCACGGTGTGTACCCGACGTGCCAGCCGGATCGCTGGTTGACTCTCGCCGTGAGAAATGATGCCGAATGGCTCGCGCTGTTGCGCGAGCTGGATCAGCCGGCTGTAGCGAGCGATCCCCGTTTTGCCACCGCCCCGGCTCGACTGCAGCACTCGGAGGAGCTCGATGCCCTGCTCGCCCAATGGCTGGGTGCCTGCGAGGCCGATGCCACGGCGGAGCGCCTGCAGCGCGCGGGCATTCGCGCGCACGTCTCATGGAGCATGCTGGACATTGCCAACGACCCGCACCTCAGGATGCGAGGTGCGACGACCGAGGTCAGCGCTCCGAACATTCCGCCGCGGGCTGCCGTCGGCGCACCGGCTCGATTCTCCAAGACGAATGAGGTCGGGATCCGGCGATTGACGCCCACCCTCGGACAGGACGAGGACTATGTATTCGGCGAGCTTCTCGGCCTGAGCACTGCCCAACGGGCCGACCTGGAAAGGCGCGAGGTGATCGCGTGAGCCGCGCTGCATTGTGCCGGCATCCTTGGGTCATGCAAAATGCATTGCGAATCATGAGGGGTTCTCGAAGATGAGCAGCATGTATCTCGTGCTCGACATGGAAAACGATCTCGTTCATGAGGACGGACCGAGCGGCAAGGGTGCCTACGGCGAGCAATCGCGCGCGCGCAGGATCTTGGAGAATACGCGCCGGGCGCTCGACAAGGCGCGCGCAGCCTCGATCCCTGTGGGCTTCGTTCGAGTCGGGTTTTCTCCCGACTATCGAGAATGTCCGGCGAGCTCGCCCATCTTCTCGAATGCACGCAACAACGGGATCTTCAAGCTGGGCGAATGGGGCACGCAAGTGCACCCGGACCTCGGCAAGCAGCCGACGGACTTCGACATCGTCAAGCACCGAGTGAGCCCCTTCCACGGGACCGGACTCGACGTCATTTTGCGCACTAATGACGTGCGCCGCATCTACTGCTCGGGAATTTCCACCAACGCCGTGGTTCAGGCCGCCGTGCGCGAGGGACACGACCGCGACTACGAAATGGTGCTCCTGGAAGATTGCTGCTGCGCCTTGTCCGCCGATGAGCATGACAGCGCGATCAAGCTGTTGCAGCGATTCTGCCGGATCACGACCTCGAAGGATGTGGTATTCGAGTGAAGGAAATGGATTTCCGAACGAAGGAAGAGCAGGTAGCGGACTTTCTGCGCGAGGGGATCATTTCGGGGATGTTCCCACGCGGCTCGCGGCTCAAGCAGGCCGAGATCGCGGAGCGCCTGCAGCTGAGCATCACCCCCGTGCGCGAGGCGCTGAAACTCCTGGAGGCCGAGGGCTATGTCAACGGCAATTCCTACCGCGGAGCGTGCGTCGTGCCATTCGACGCAACGGCCTCGAAAGAGGTTCTGGAATTGCGTCTGATGCTCGAATCGAGGCTCATCCGCGGTACGGCCGAAAATATCGGCGCGCAGGACATTACCGAGTTGCGTGCGCTTGCCGATGAATTCGAGCGGGCCTTCGCTGCCGGCGACCGAGCCTCGGCGCGGGGCGTCAATTACCGCTTCCACCGCCGGCTATATGGTCCGGCCGACATGCCGCAAACCTTGCATTTCGTGCAGATTCTGTGGGCGAGATATCCCTTCGACCTGATCAACGCGATCGAAGGGAGGGGTAAGGACGCCGCGAAGGAGCACGATGAGATTCTGCGTGCGCTCGCGGACGGCGACGCATCCGCGGCCACGCTTGCAATGCGCAAGCACATCGAATCCGGCTGGTCGTTGCTCAAGTCGACCTGAGTTTTTTCCCGTTTTGCTAAAGCAGCTTGTCAAGCGTGATCGGCAGCTCGCGGACACGCCGACCGGTCGCGTTGAAAACTGCATTGGCGACGGCCGCGCCCACACCGGTAATGCCGATTTCGCCGACGCCATGCGCGCCCATCGGCGTGTGTGGATCGGCGATGTCGGTCCAGATCACGTCAATTTCGGGCACGTCCATGTGAGCCGGGATGTGATATTCAGCGAGGCTCGGGTTCATGATCCGGCCGTTACGCTCGTCAAATTGAGTTTCCTCCATCAGCGCCATCCCCAGCCCCATGATGATGCCGCCGCGAAATTGACTGAGGGCGGTCTTTGGATTGATGATGCGCCCGGTGTCGAAGGAGCCCAGCAAGCGGCGGACGCGTGTTTCGCCGGTGACCCCATTGACCCGCACCTCGCAGAATATCGCGCCGTACGAATGCATCGACCAGTGCATCATCTCGAGCGGTAGCGACGCCTTCTCGGCGACTGTCACGCGATCGCGCTGGGCACGCTCCAGAATGGAGGCGTAGCTTTCGCGGCGGGCGGGCTCCCCGAGCTTGGCAAGGCCGCCGTTTTCGCTCCCGACTTCGCCGACCGACAAGCCCGCGAGCGGCGAATGATTGCCCGCCAGCTTGAGCAGTTCGGCGACGAGCGCGCGATGCGCGGCGATCACCGCACCGCCGATTGCGGCGGTCTGCTGCGACCCACCGGCGAGGATGGCGCCCGGAATGATCGAGTCCCCGTAGCGAACCTCGACCCGATCAAGTGGCAGCCCGAGCCGCTCGGACGCGACGATCGCGGTCGTCGTTGCCGTGCCCATGCCCATTTCGTGCGCCGCCACCTCCACGATGGCCGTGCCGCCGCGGGTCAGCGTGATCCGCGCCGCGGCGCCCGGCATCCGGAAGTAGGGATAGGTCGCAGTGGCGCACCCCATGCCGACCAGCCACTCGCCCTCGCGTCGCTTGCCCGGTACGGCGCTGCGCCAGTCCCAGCCGAACCGCTCGGCACCCGAACGCCAGGCTTCGACGACATGCCGTGACGAGAAGGGTAGACCCGAGGTCGGATCCTTGGTGGGTTCGTTGCGGATGCGCAGTTCGATCGGGTCCATCTTGAGTTCGATCGCCAACTCGTCGATCGCCGATTCCAGCGCGAAGGTGCCGACCGACTCGCCCGGCGCGCGCATGAAGATATTGGCGAGCATGTTCATCGTGATCGTCTCTACCGACAGCCGGAAGCTGTCCGCCGCATAGCCCGAGCGTGTCGCCATGATGAAGGGTTCGGGCATGTTATTGTGGGCCGTCATTGCCGCGGTGCCAGCGTGGATCAACGCGCTGAAATGGCCGTCCGCCCGCGCGCCGATCGCGACCCGCTGCTCAGTCAGCGTGCGGCCGCCGACGATGCGGAACACGCCTTCGCGCGACAAAGTCACGCGCACGGGTCGGCCAATCATTTTTGCCGCCGCGGCACCCAAGATCTGATGGTCCGATAGGCCCTTGCAGCCGAAGCCACCGCCAACGTAGGGCGATAGCACGCGCACCTGCTCGGCCTTGAGATCAAATACGGCGGCAATCGTTGCCGCTTGGGCAGTGACCATCTGCGTCGTGTCATGAATGGTGAGCTCGTCTCCGTCCCATATGATCGTCGCCGCATGCGGCTCGATCGCGTTGTGATTGTGCCGCGGCGTGCGATACACATGGTCGACCTTGTGGGGCGCCGCCGCGAGCATCGCCTCGGCATCGCCGATCTCGTTCAACAACGGCTGGCCCATGAATACGCCCGGCCGCGACCCCGCCGCCTTTGCCGCGGCGAACGATGTCGTGGATGGCTCGGCCGCATAGGTCGCGACGATCAATGATGTGGCGTAATCCGCCTGTTCCTGCGTTTCGGCGAGCACGACCGCGATCGGCTGGCCGTTCCAGTGCAGGCGATCGTCCTGCATGATCGGCAGATCGCTGGCGGCGGCGGCGGTGGGCGACGAACCGAATGGCGCCGGGCTGTTGAGGCGCGGGGCATTGCGATACGTCATCACGAGCAAGACGCCGGGCGCGGCCTCGGCGGCTTGAGTATCCAGCGTCGCGATACGACCGCTTGGGATCGTCCCGTAGACAAATGCGGCGTAGACCATGTTCGCGAGCGGCACCTCCGCGGCGAACCGCGCGGCCCCCCGTACCTTGAGCGGGCCGTCGAGCCGCGACACGGGCGTGCCGATCAGTCCGTTCTTGTGGCGGATGAGCGGATCGGGGAGGCCCCCCGGAATCCAGCTGTCGGGGGCGAACGGCACCAGCTTCGCCATCGCTGTCTGCATCGCGGCCTGTACCGCGCTCTTCGCTGTCTCGACGAAGCTCATGCTGCTGCTCCGGCAAGATCGCACAGCACGGCGATGAGGGTGCGTGTGACAAGCTCTATCTTGAAACTGTTGTCGCGCAGCGGATTCGCAGCGGCCAGTTCCGAGATCGCGGCGGCGCGGAAGGCTTCCTTGGTCGCGGGGCCGTTGCGCAGTGCCGCCTCGGCTTTCAACGCGCGCCAGGGTTTGTGAGCGACCCCGCCGAGCGCAATCCGCACATCCTCGATCCGGTCGCCGTCCAACTGCACTGCCGCGGCGACCGACACCAGCGCGAACGCGTAGCTCGCCCGATCACGCACTTTGCGATAAGTGGAGGTCTTTGCGAACGGCAGCGGCGGTAGCTCGACCGCCGTGATCAACTCGCCCGGCTCGAGCATCGTGTCGATCTCGGGATGATCGACCGGCAGGCGGTGCAATTCGGTGAACGGCAGCGTCCGCGCGCCGTGCCTGCCTCGCAAGTGGACGATCGCATCCAGCGCAGCAAGAGCCACGCACATGTCCGACGGGTGCGTCGCAACACACATTACCGACGCGCCGAGGATGGCGTGATTGCGATTGAACCCCTCAATTGCATCGCAGCCGGCACCCGGTGCCCGCTTATTGCAGCGCGAACCCTCGGTGTCGTAGAAATAGCTGCAGCGCGTGCGCTGGAGCAGATTTCCCCCGACGGTCGCCATGTTCCTGATCTGCGCCGATGCCCCCGCGAGAATCGCGCGCGTCAGCACGGGATAACGTGTCCTTACCGCGCGATGCTCTGCGAGCGAGGTGTTGCGCACCGCGGCGCCGATCAACATACCACCCCCATCGGTCTCTTCGATCGTGTCCGACAAGCCTGTCACATCGACGAGCGTTCCCGGCCGCGCGACCGTTTCGCGCATGAGGTCAACCAGATTGGTACCGCCGCCTAGGTAGGCCGCCGCACTGCCCGCGCCGAGCCGTAGCGCATCCGCGATATCGCCGGCCCGCACATACGTGAAGGGGGTCATTCCGCGGCCTCATCCGCCATCGTCTCGCGGATCGCCTCGATAATCCCGTTATGCGCGCCGCAGCGGCACAAATTGCCGCTCATGCGCTCCTGTAGTTCCTCTCGCGTCAGGATTACGTCAGCCGCGAGATCGCCGCTCACATAGCTCGGCACCCCACGCTTTGCCTCCGCAGCCATGCCGATCGCCGAACAGATCTGCCCCGGTGTGCAATAGCCGCACTGGAATCCATCGTGGTCGATGAAGGCCTGCTGTAAGGGGTGCAGGGCGTTTGCATCGGCCAGGCCCTCGACAGTGGTGATCTTCCGACCTTCATACTGCACGGCCAGCGCAAGGCACGACAGGATGCGCTCGCCGTCGACCAACACCGTGCAGGCACCGCACGCCCCCTGGTCGCAGCCTTTCTTCGAGCCATAGAGCTGCAAGTGGTCCCGCAAAAAGTCCAGCAGCGACACCCGTGCATCGGTCGGCAGCTTGGCGGTAGCACCGTTGACGTTCATGGACATTATGAACCCTCGCGCTGCTAAGCTGCCGCTCGCGAATTATCCGGCTTCTGCCATTCACCCATAGTCTCTCGTGCAAAGTCCTCATAGGCGCGCGGTTCGTGGCCTAAGAGCTGTGTCAACGTCGCAGCATCGTCGTCCTCGGCAACAAAACCCCGCTCGAGATACCCTTGAAACATCATGCGAATATCGAACGCCGCCCACGAAGGGGCATGCTTGCGCATCTGTTCCTCAAACATATCCAGGTTGTCGCCCGCATATTTGACTTCCTTGCCGAGCACCTTGCTCCAGATCGATGCAGCTTTGGGACCGCTTAGGATGGCGGGGCCGCTCACGTTATAAGTCTTACCAAAATGCTTATCGGACATCAGAGAGATTGCGGCCGCTTCGGCGATGTCGCGAATATCGACCGCCGATATGCCGATAGGTCCAAGCGGATTCGGATACACCAACATCTTGGTGAGTAAGTCTTTAAAGGACGCGTCATTCTGGAAAAAATAGTTTGGACGAATTATCGTAAATGGCAGGTCAAATTCGCGGATCGCGCTCTCGATAGCGAGCTTTGCGGCGAAGTGCGGAACATCCTTGAAATGCTCGACGCGAAACACCGAGTGATAGACAATGTGCGACAGCTTGCGCTTTCTGGCGAGATCGTAGGCAATGAGCCCTTGAGTTAACTCATCTGGCGTGACAGCGTTGAGAAGGTATAATTTGTCAACGCCCTGTAGCGCCTTCTCGATGGAGATAGGATCGAGCAAGTCGCCTACGACCATTTCGACCCCGGGTGGCGATTTCGCTTCGGATTTGCGTACCAAGACCCGCACGTCGGCATCTCGCTTTTTCAACTCCTTGACGACTTCTGAGCCGACATGGCCAGTGCCACCGATGACTAATATTTTCATTTGGGATTTTCCCTAGATGGATACGACTGGTAGCGCCGCCCCGACGGGCAGGCATATCGGGCGGAGGACACGCCGATTGCGGGAGCATAAAGACATCTGCACAAGTGTTCGGTGCGCCAGCGTACTTAAGAGCGACATTAACTGCTGACGGGACGCAATCTTCTGACACCCACACCCAGAATGTCGCCCTCGATCCAGGGCTCAACGCCGTCGCCGTCTCGCGCGCCGACGCCGCAACGCGCTCAGGTCCACTCGCTCGCTCGCTTCAGCACCTCGAGCGCGGCGGGCGCGAGCTCGAGGTGCACGGCATCGATCAGCGTCTTCAATTGCGCGGAGCTCGTGGCACTCGCGATCGGAGCGGTTACACCGGGCCGCGCCATCAACCACGCCAGAGCCACCGACGCCGGCGCGCTCTTGTACGAGGCGGCCACTGCGTCCAGGGCGCGCAGAATTTTCTCGCCGCGCGGGGTCAGATATCGGCCGACGAAATCGCTCCGTGCCCCGCCCTTTTTCAGATCCTCCGCCGCGCGATATTTGCCGGTGAGAAATCCGCTCGCGAGCGAGAAATAAGTGATGACGCCGAGTCCGTGCTGCCGGCAGATCGCCTCGAGATTGCCCTCGTAGTCCGCGCGGTCGTAGAGATTGTAAAGAGGCTGCAGACTCTCATAGCGCGGCAGACTCTCCCGCTTCGCGATATCGAGCGCCTCGAGTAGCCGCGGAGCCTCGTAGTTCGAGGCACCGATCGCACGGACTTTGCCCTGGCGAATCAGCTCTGCGTAGGCCTGCAGCGTCTCCTCGAGCGGGGTGGCGGGGTCGTCGCGGTGCGACTGGTAAAGATCGATGTAATCGGTCTTGAGCCGGCGCAAGGAATCCTCGACCGCCCGGAAGATATAGGCCTTCGACAAGCCTTGCATGCCCGGCCCCATGCGATTCCCGACCTTGGTGGCCAGGATGACCCGATTGCGATTGCCGCGCTGCTGCAGCCAGTTGCCGATGATGGTCTCGGATTCACCGCCGACATTCCCGGGAACGAAGTTGGAATAGGCGTCCGCCGTGTCGATGAACTCGAACCCGGCGCCCACGAACTCGTCCAGGATGCGCAACGAGCTCGGCTCGTCCAGCGTCCAGCCGAACACGTTGCCCCCGAGCACGAGCGGTGCCGTGAGGATCTGCGATTGTCCCAATCTGCGTTTTTGCATTTGCATGGTCACGCCTTGCGCGCGCTGATCCCCGCGTTGGCCATTGCAAAACTGTAGCGAAGATGATCGATGTGTCCCGACGGCGCCGGCGGAAAGATCACCGGGCGCTCCGTGTTGCGGATGGCATCCATCTCCTCAGCCACCAGCTCAATCGTCCACTTCGGGTGGTACACGCCGGGCGTCTCGGCGACGAATGCCTTCGCGACGCGGCCCGCCATCGACGCCAGCATCTCCCCGGTGATCGAGCAGGATTCATGGGCCAGCCAGCCCACGACCGGCGCCACCAGATCCGGGGTCATCGGCGGATAGGCGCTGATATCCAATCCTGCCGCCATTCGGGTCACGGCCCCGGGAAGAATGACGTTGGACTTCACGCCCCTGGCAGAGCCTTCGAGCGCGACGACATTGGAGAGGCCGATCGTCCCGGCCTTGGCCACACTGTAGTTCAGCGCCTTTTGATTTCCATAGATTCCATTGATCGACGAGGTGAGCACCATGCGGCCGTACCCCGCCTTGCACATGCGCGGATACGCCGGCCGCACGACGTGAAAGGCGCCGCGCAGATGCACGTCCAGGACCGCCTCGAAATCCTCGTAGGTAAGCTCCTCGAGCAGCGCGCCGCGGACGATTCCGGCGTTATGAATCAAGATGTCGATCCGCCCGTAGTGATCGAGCGCGGCAGCAATGATTGCCTTGCCGCCTGCGGGTGTCGCCACCGATTCGGTGCAGGCGACCGCCTCGCCGCCGGCCGCCTTGATCGCTTGCACCACCTCCGCCGCGGGATCGGCCTCGATGCCATCTCCCTTGATGCTGCTGCCGGGGTCGTTGACGACGACCTTGGCACCTCTGGATGCGAGAAGCTCGGCATAGGCGCGCCCAAGTCCCCTACCCGCGCCGGTGATGACGGCTACCCGGTTGTCGAATCTGAGTTCTGACATGAGCGCACCCCCGTGCTCTGGCTCTCTCGGAGCTTAGCGAGTATAAGCGCGGCTGGGCAACTCCACGATCGCCGAGCCGTTCGCCGACAGTTCGCCGCGATGCGTCTCGGCATTCTGCCGAACTTCCACGAGATGCTTGCCGGCCTCCACGAACTTGCGGCTGACGACACCGTCTATGAATATCACGTCGCCGTCCGGATTGTGGCGGCGAACCTGACACTTGCTCTTTTGCAAAAAGCCGTCGTCGCCCATCCAGTTGGTGATGTGATGGGTCAACCATGAGCAACGCTCGGGACCGTAGTCATACGCGCCCGGTGCACCCACCTCGAGCGCGAACGCTTCGTCCCAGTGGACTCTCTCGGGACAATCCGGCACATTGAATCGATTCTTGATGCCGAGGCCGGGGTGCTTCGCTTGCATCTTCCAGGCGAGCTTGTTGGCGCGGATATAGAGGCCGCCCCACCCTTGCGCATAGCAAATGAACCCGGTGACCGTCATCGGGCCCTTCATCATGCGCGGCAGGGTCTCGCCTTCCTGGACGTCTTCCCAGTAGCGCGGAGTGGCGCCGCGGATTTCCTCCGCCTCGTACAGCTTGTAGAACTCGGCCAGCTGCTCATCCTTGAACGGCTCCACGCGCCCGCGGGCTTCCGTATATTTGGTGCCGCGCTCGCGAGCTTCGTCGCGATCGGTCCGAAATACCCAGGAATCGCAGTCCGCGACCTTGTCGCCCTGTTGATTGAAGAAGTCGACGTGGTAGATCTGCTGGAAAGAGCGGCCGGCGAAACGCGTCTTGTGCTCGATCAGATCCTTGAGGTGAGCCTGAGTGGAAATGGCGTCGCCGCGCAGCACGTTCTTGTACCACGTCCATTCCGCACCCGCCCACATGGCGTGAATACCCGACAGGCCGCCGCAGTAGCCCGACACGATGCGGCTGGTCGAGAACAGAAAGCTCGGCAGCGCAACGATGGTTGCGTAGCGCGTTTTCTCGGCGTAGGCGGGATCGGTCCACAATGGGTTGTCGTCGCCGATGCCGTGCGCATAGTGGCGAATGCCGTCGCGAGTCGCCTCGTAATTCCACGGCTCGATCGTGTCGGTGATCGGCACGCCGATGCGCTTGCGAAGATCGTCGAGACCTTCCTCCGTGATCTTCGGGAAGCGGCTCGTGCTGGGTTTGCTGATGGTTTGCATGCTCTTCTCCTGAAAATTCTCAAGTAGCGGGCGCGGCCGCGGCTTCGCGATCGCGCAGGATCTTGCGATGGACCTTGCCCGCCGGCGTTTTTGGAAGCTCGCCCACGAAGGCGATGTGACGCGGGAATTCGTGCTGGCTCAGACGCCCGCGTGTGAAGTTCTTGAGCTCATCGACGAAAGACTCGCTGGGCGAGCGACCGGTGACTATGAACGCCTTCGCAACCTGCCCGCGCGTTGCGTCAGGCACGCCGATGACGGCCGCCTCCTTCACATCCGGATGCTTGAGCAGCGTGTTCTCGATTTCGACCGCGCTCATGGTCCAGCCGGCGGAGATGATGGCGTCGTCCGCCCGGCCGGCATGATAGAAATAGCCGTCCTCGTCGATCTTTGCAAGATCCTTGGTGGTCTCCCAGCGATCGCGCCGCCATAGCATGAGCTCACCGACGAGGCCCGGTGCCGCCGGGGTTCCGTCCGGCATCTGTACCTCGAGCTTCAGGCCCGGCACGGGCTTTCCGAGCGAGCCCGGCTTGACGAGGTAGTCGCCCGCCCCCGGGTAGTTCACCAGCACGACGCCGATCTCCGTCGTGCCATACATGCTGCACGCCGGTACGTGAAAGGTCCGGTCGATGAATTCGAGCGTCGCGACATCGATGGGCTCGCCGGTATACGAGAGCTTTTTGATTGAAAAAGCGAACTCCCCCGCCTTGCCGGAGTTCTTCATCATCCTGTAGTGGGTGGCCGCAGCCGACAGATTCGTGATCCCATAGTCTTGCAGCGCCTTCATGAGGCGCACCGCGTCGAAACGGCCGGCGAAGGTGCCGGTCGTGACACCCAGCGCGAGCGGCGCCAGCGTCCCGTGCCACAGCCCATGTCCCCAGGCGGGAGAAGACGGACAGAAAAACTCATCGCCCGGCCGGATGCCGGTCCCGTAAAGCGCGGCAAACATCAATGTCACCACGGTGCGGTGCGAGTGCTTGACCGCCGCCGGCAACTCGCGCGTGGTGCCGGAGGTGTACTGAAAAACCGCCATATCCTCGGCACGCGTCGCTGTTCGGTAGCTGGACGGTAAATGCGCCATTTCATCGAGCAGGCCGGCGTCGGCCACCACGACACGGAGTCCCTCGATTTCCTTCGCGATCGGGGCCTTCTCGGCATTCGTGATCAGCAGGCTCGGCTTGCAGTCATCGATGCGCAGTTTGAGGCCGTCGAGGCCGAACAGCGTGAACAGCGGCACGCTGATCGCTCCCATCATCATGGCGCCGAACAGGCTCAGGTAAAAGGGCAGCGAGGGCTCCAGCATGAAGGCGATGCGATCGCCGCGCCGGATGCCGTTCCGTTCCAACCAATGGGCGAAGCGCGCGGAACCGGCCGCAATCTCGTCGAAGCTGAGCGCGGTGTCCGTTCCGTCCGCATGCGCAATGCGTACCGCGATACGGCCCGATCCATCGGCGTGCCGGCTGATGCACTCATGGGCAATGTTGAAATGATCGCGATTGCCGCTGAACAGCTCCCACAGCGCGTTCGAATCGGCAAACCGCTGGGCGTCGGCGTAGCCGGTGTATTCGGTGAGCTGCGTCTTCAATCGGGTTGTTCTCGAGCCGTCGCGGACTTTCTGCAATGTGCCAGAAGATGGAAGTCATTGCAAATATCGAATATCATTCTATATGTACAACGCCATTTGCCGGCGACGGCGCATACCTGCCGGTGGACCCTGATATATGAGAGCTTCGATGACCGACGCACGCCAAACCACCTTACGACCGGACCGCGAGCTTGCGCGGGCCGTGAAAGCAACCAAGGCGCCCGCCATCTCGCGTGCCGCCGCCGTATTGCGCCTGCTCGGCAGAAGCGACGCGGCCTTGGGCGTGCAATCCATCGCACGCGAGCTCGGTCTTGTCCCGAGCACCTGCTTACACGTGCTCCGCGCGCTGGTCGCCGAGGAGTTCGTCTCGTTCGATCCCGAGACGAAGCGCTATTCCCTGGAAGCCGGTGTGCTCACGCTGGCGCGCCATTGGCTCCGGCGTAACCGCTTCAACGATCTCGCCCAGCCGGTGCTGGATCGGATCGGCCAAACCTTCGACGTGACCATGCTCGGAGTTCAGATCGTAGGCCTCGAACACATCATCGTCGTAGCGGTGTCCCAATCGGGACACACGCTTCAGCTCAGTACGCAGATCGGCAGCCGCTTTCCGGCCCTCATCAGCGCGACCGGCCGCTGCATCGCCGCCTTCGGCGATCACCCCCCATCCGAGCTCGAAGCCCGGTTCAAGACGCTGCGCTGGGATGACCCGCCGACCCTCGATCAATGGAAAGCGCAGGTCGGCCGTACCCGCGCGCAAGGATTTGCCGTCGATCCGGGCAACTACATCACCGGCGTGACCGTGGTCGCGGTGCCCGTCTTTCGGTCGCGTGCGAAGCTCAGCCACGCGCTCGTCGCCATCGGAATCGGCAGTGCGCTGCGGCGGAACGGACTACCTGCGCTCCAGGACGCCATGCTGTCCGCCGCACGGACGTTGACCAATCAGCTGTCGGGCGAGGTGTCGCCGACGAAGTGAGGTTTTGAGATTAAGATGACGGAAGTGTCTTGGATCCAACTCATCGGGTGATACATGGGATTGCTGGAAGCTCACGCCGGCCTCGCCGGCAAAGTTGCTGTGGTCGTCGGCGGTGCGGGCGGCTTCATGGGTCGCGGGATCACTCTGGCCCTCGCGCAGGCCGGGGTCCACATTGCTGCCTGCGATAACGACGACGAGGCCGTGCGCACGATCGTGCAGGACGTCGAGGCGCTCGGATCGCGGATTCTGTCGGTTCGCGCCGATGTGACCGACGCGGATGCCCTCGATGCCTTTTACGATCGTGTCGAAGCGGAGCTCGATCGCGTCGACATCGTGGTCAACGTGGCAGGAGGAGTCAAGCGTTCGCTCTTCGTCGAGACCACGCGCGAAGATAACGCCCGCGACATCAGGCTCAATTACGGCTATATCATCGACAGCGTCCGGCGTGCCATTCCCCTCATTCGACGCGGCGGCCGCGGCGGAAGCATCATCAACTTCACCACCATCGAAGCGCATCGCGGGGCGGCGACCTATGCGGTTTACGCCGGAGCCAAGGCCGCGACCACCAACTTCAGCCGCGCGCTGGCCGTGGAACTCGGCGGCGACGGCATCCGCGTCAATCTGATCGCGCCCGACACCTCGCCGGCACGCGCATCGAACAGCGCCCTCTACCCGGAGGACTTTGAGCGGCTGGCAGCGCTCGGAGAGGACGCTCTCGCCGCAACCTACAAGATGTATGTGCCGCTGAAGAAGGCCCCTTCCGTCGAGGACGTCGTGAACGGAGTGCTGTTCCTGGCGAGCGACTTGTCGCGCTCCATCACCGGCACCACCCTGCATGTCGACGGAGGTACGATCGCAGCCTTGGGCTTCATGGATTGGCCGTATGGAGACAGCTTCATGCCGGCCCCGCTCGGAGGCACGCTCAGCCGGCTGTTCCCGAGCCGCCGCTGATCGCGACCTCGAGGCCGCGGAGGCCCGTGATTCAGCCCGTTCGCTAGGTCGCGCCCGCCGGGGCGTAACCGAGCATCCCCTTGATCTCGACGTACTCATTGAAGCCAAACTCGCCCCACTCGCGTCCGTTGCCGCTCTTTTTGTATCCGCCGAAGGGCGCATTGAAATCGAAGCCGTCGTTGATCGATACCCACCCGGCGCGAAGCTTGCGCGCGACCGCGCGAGCCTTGTCGAGATCGGCGGCCGCGACGAAGCCGGCAAGCCCGTATTCGGTGTCATTGGCGATCTCGACAGCCTGGTCGAGATTGTCGTACCCGAGGATGGTGAGCACAGGCCCGAAGATTTCCTCCCGGGCGATCGTCATGTCATTGGTCACGTTGGCGAACACAGTGGGCCTCACGTAAAATCCCTCTTTGAGTCCTTCCGGGCGCCCGAGCCCGCCGATAACGAGGGTGGCGCGCTCGTCGATGCCCTTCTTGATCAACGCCTGGATCTTCTCGAACTGAGCTTTTGAGACCACCGGGCCGATGGCGAAATTGCCGGTGGGGTCGCCGACCGTCACCTTGGAGGCAGCCTCGCGCGCGATGCGGATGGCCTCATCCATTCGCGCCTTGGGCACGAGCATGCGCGAGGGCGCGCTGCAGGTTTGACCGGAATTCCCCATCATGGACGCAACCCCGGCAGTCACGTGCTTGGCGAAGGCCGCGTCGTCGAGAATGATGTTCGGACTCTTACCGCCGAGCTCCTGGCACACGCGTTTCACCGTGGGCGCAGCGTTCTTCGCGATGTCGACCCCGGCGCGCGTCGAGCCGGTGAAGGAGATCAAGTCGACATCGGGATGGCGGGCGAGCGCCGCACCGACGCCCGGACCATCGCCCTGGATGAGGTTGAACACGCCGGCGGGCACACGCGCAGCGTGTACGATTTCGGCGAAGATCTGCGCCGAGAACGGCGCAACTTCGGAGGGCTTGAGAACCACGGTGCAGCCGGTGGCGAGCGCCGGGAAAACCTTGACGGCGATCTGGTTCATCGGCCAGTTCCAGGGCGTGATCAGGCCGCAGACTCCCACCGGCTCCTTCACGATCATCGTCGCGCCGCGCGGCTCCTCGAAGCGGAAACTCTTCAGCACTTCGATGGCCGTGTTCAGATGCCCAACCCCGAGCCCGACCTGGAAGCCGTTGGCGAGCGCTGCCGGCGCGCCCATCTCCTCGGTGATCGCCGCGCCGAGGTCGCCGATGCGCTTCTGGTATTGCTCGAGGATGCGATTCAGTACATCGAGGCGTTCCTCGCGGCTCGTCAGCGACCAAGTAGCGAACGCCTTCCGCGCGGCCTTGACGGCCCGGTCGACGTCGGCCGCCGAGCCGAGCGCGATCTTGCCGCAGACCTGCTCGGTGGCCGGATTGATGACATCCAGCGTCTTCGGCTCCACGGGATCGACCCACTGGCCGCCGATATAAAACTTGAGATATTCGCGCATAGATTACTGCTGTCCTTCCGCGTACCAGGTCCTGAACTCACTGTAGTTCGGCATTTCTTCAGAATTCGCGATCGGGTCGATCGGCACGTGCAGGACGGCTGTCTTACCGCTCGCGTACGCGCGCTTGATGGCTGGGCCGATGTCCTCCGCCCGCTCGACATATTCGCCGTAGCAGCCAAAGCCTTCTGCGATCTTGTCGAAGCGCACGTCCTTGCTCCAGTGCACGCCGGTTTCAGCAGAACCTTTGCCGAAGGTTCGCTTGTAGACGCCCACTTCGAGACCCCATTGGTGGTCCACCCCGACCACGCAGACGAGAGGCAGTTTCAGCCGCGCTGCAGTCTCCAGTTCGGAGATGTGAAACAGGAACGAGGAATCGCTGGTGAGCAGCATCCCCGGCCGCTTGCCGCCGTCGGCAACCATCGCCCCGATCGCGTACGGTAGACCGGTTCCGAGGTGTCCGAAATTCTGGTTCCAGATGACGTCGTGCGGCTTTGCTTGCGAGTAAGTCCACTGAAAGATGACCGTGGCGCCGCCATCCCGAATCATGATGCCGTTTTTCGGGAATGCCTGGGTCGCCTCGACCACCCAACGCGCCGTATGCATCGGCGTTTTCGCGGAAGGAGCAGACTGCGCCAGTTCCTTCAGCTGATCCGCGTCCTTCTTGATCCAGCCGGCAAGCTCCGGCGACGCGGCGCGCTCGGAACCCTTGAGCGCCTCGACCAGTTGCGGAACGATCGCCCGCAAATCGCCCACCAGCGGCACATCGATCGGCCGATTCACGCCGATCGCGGTGGGATCGAGCTGCACGTAGATCCACTTGCGATTCGCGTTGTTCTCGACCCAGTGACGCCACTTGCCGAAGTGAACAGGCTCGCCCAGCTCGGTGCCGATGGCGAGGCACAAGTCCGACTTGACCACCGCCTCGACGGCTGCGGCCGAGAATCCATACGGGAAGGTTCGATCCTCCAAGCCCTCGATGAATGCGGTGCCGCCGGAGGTTTGGATGACCGGACAGTTCATCAATTTGGCGAGTGCCTTGATCGACTCGGCCGCACGTGCGCAGTGCGCGCCGTGCCCGACGAGAAGGATGGGCTGCTTCGCCGCTTTGATGAGCTGCGCGGCCTTTGCAATCATCTGCGCGCTCGCGCCCTGCTGAACGAGGCGATAGGCCTCGGGTGGGAGCGGCTCCGGCACGTCCAGCTCTTCGAGAATCACGTGCTGCGGATACTCGATGTACACCGGCCCCGGCGTGCCCGACTGTGCGACACGCAACGCCTCGCGGATGATCTCATCCGTCTGGTTTGCGTATTCGATGCTTGCGCAGTACTTCACCGAAGGCTCGATCAGGCCGGACTGCTTGACGAACTGGATGCGGCCGCGGCGCACCCGCTGCTCCGTGATGCGCGCCCGCTGTCCGCCCAGGAAAATGACGGGCGAGTTTTCCACTTTGGCGCACATGATGGCGCCGGCCAGGTTGGCGATGCCCGGCCCGAGCGTCCCGATACAAAGACCGGGTTTGCCGGTCATGCGGAAGGCTGCATCCGCCATGAAGCCGGCGCACTCCTCGTGATGGGGAGCGACGACCTTCCAGCCGCGCTGCTCCGCCGTGATGAACATGTGGACGAAATTCGGATCGGGAATACCGAACAGCGTCTTGATGCCCTCGGCTTCCAATAGTTGCAGGATTCGTTCGTAGACTTTGACTGTCATGATTGACTCTTACCTTCGTTTTGTCGTTTGTTCACTTGAGCAGCCGAGGCGCCCCGGTTCCCATGTACTTCGCCAGGTTGCGATGGAAGTTGGTGACTTTGCGCTCCTGATGAGGGTTGGGTTGAGGACCCTGAAATGCGCGCGATCTCATGCCCTTCTGCACGGCAGCCATGTTCGAGAAATCCTGCGCGAGCACCGAGCCCCATTTCTCCCCCGTCGGCTCCGCATAGACCCAGGTTGTTTTGGGCTCCAGTCCCTCGGGAAAACGCTCGATCGCATAGGATTCGAAAATGCACTTGTGGGGATCGCCGCCATACGGCCGCGCGCGATAGCACAGCGCAAAGGTGATGCCTTGCAGAATCGACATGTTCGGAAAGATATGCCAGGCGAGACCCGCATCCGACATCTGCTGCGGGGTGACCGTCGGCCAGACCACGCCGCGGGCCGCATCGTCCGCTCGGGCCGAGGCGAGCCAATGCTTGATCACCTGATCGGGAGGTGTCCCTTCGGGAAGCTCGTCGACCAGGCGCTTCGCCGCATTGACCAGCGTCTCGGTGGTGCTGGCGCTGTTGACCGTGGTGTAGACCTCGTTCTGCAGCTCATAAGTCGAGACACGGGCATCGCTCCCCAGGCCGGCTCGCGTGATCGTGCTGCTTTGCTTCATCTTCAAAGCCGGGTCGCGCTCGTCGAAGCCGCTCACCCCATGCAATCCATGCGCCGCGCTGTAGGCGTAGTACTGACCGTACTTGAGCAACTGCGGATGCGTCCCTGCGACGTGATACGGTTCCATGAACGCCTCGATGGCCGTCTTCCAGTTGCAGTCGAATATCACCCACTGCCGCCACTTGTAGCGCATCTTCGCGAACTCGAACGGATCGAGAATGCCGGCGGCAGGCTCGAGATATTCGCGCAACGATACGGCGTTCGGATCCATGTTGACGAACAGCCAGCCGCCCCAGGCGTCAACCTTGACCTCGTAGAGCGAGGTGCGCCGCTCATCGAGTACGCCCTTCCAATCGTCCTTGTCGAGGATGTAGGTATTCTTGCCGTCCAGATTGTAGGTCCAGCCGTGGAAGCCGCAAACGAACGCCTTCTTCTTGCCGCAGGCCCGATTCTCGCCGGGGGGAGTATCGATCAATCGGCGCCCGCGATGCGGGCAGACATTGTGATAAGCCTTGATGGCGCCGGTCGCGGTGCGCACGATCAGGATCGAGTCCTCGCCGACTTCGTAGGTGATGTAGTCGCCCGGCTCGGGAATTTCCTCCACTCGGCCGGCGTGTTGCCACACCTTGGCCCAGAGGCGATCTGCCTCGGCGCGGGCGTAATCCGGAGAAACGAAAGCTTCGACCGGATAGGTTACGGGTTCCGCCAGATCTTCGACGCTCACGTTGGTCAAAGTGTCCACATATCCTCCTAGTCCCGACACCCGGCGAGCCAGTCGCCGGGCTGGAATGTCTCATCGTTCGAGCATGAGGCCCTGCATCGCGCCTTCATTGCGCCAGTCCGCAAGCAGCTTCTGAAACGCGCTCCACCCGGCCCCGTATCCCCGGAACAGGGCCCATTTTGGCTTCTCTTCGCCCTCGTTGTTGAAATAACTCGGTGGGCACTGCCGCAAGAAACCGGAAAGGTCGATCTCCAATTCCTCGAAGTGGCGCACGTAAGCGTCCTGGGCCTCCTGGCTGGTCTCCACCGCAACGGCACCGCGCTTCAAGGCCTCGCTGATGACATAAGCGATGTGCCGGCCCTGATTGCCGAACTGCTCGGTCACCGAGGCATTGAGGCCGCCCTGAATGTATCCGACGTAGAACTGGTTCGGAAAACCGTGCGTCATCGTGCCATGCAGCGTCTTGGGTCCGTCCGCCCAATGCTCGTAGATCGACCGGCCCTCTCGGCCTTGAACCACGTCGATCCCCCATCGGCGATTGAGGTCGCTGGTCACCTCGAAGCCGCTCGCGAAAATCATGCAGTCGACTTCGTACTCCTTGCCATGGGCGACGAAGCCGCGTTCGGTCATGCGCTCCAAACCCTTGGAATCTGAAACGTCGATCAGCTTCACATTGGGGCGGCCGAAGGCCGGGTAAAACTCATCGCTCGACAGCGGCCGCTTACACAGGAACCGGTAGTAGGGCTTCAACGACTCGGCGGTGTCCTTATCCTTCACGATCTCCTCGACACGGCGGCGCAGGCGTTCCATGACGCGGAAATCGATCGCTTCCCGCCGCGCCGCGAATTGCTCGGGGGTGAGTTGCGGCCAGCCTTCGGCCTCGAGCTCGGCGGCGAGGTTTCGATTAATCTCGGTCCAGATGTCGCACACGAGATCCGGCTCGCCGGGTCGCAGCGCTTCCATGGCGGCGTGATGGAAATTCTCCTGCCGCTCCTTCTGCCAGCCGGGCTTAAGCGATTGCACCCAGTCGGGATCGGTGGGCGGGTTGGGCCGCTCGTCTACGCTCGAAGGCGTGCGCTGAACGACGTAGAGCTGCTTGGCGTACTTGGCCAGATGCGGAACAGCCTGAATGGCGGTCGCTCCTGTCCCCACGATGGCAACGCGTTTGTCGCCGAGCTTGTCGAGGACCGGATTTCGGTAGCTGCCGCCCGTATAGCCGTAGTCCCAGCGGGCACTGTGGAAAATCTTGCCCTTGAATTTGTCGATGCCGGGGATGCGCGGGAGCTTCGGCATGTTGAGCACGCCGCAGGCGAGAATCACGAAGCGGGCGCGAATGTCATCGCCGCGATTCGTGCCGACATGCCAGCGCTTGAGATCTTCGTCCCAGCGCAGCGTATTGATCAGTGTATGGAACAGCGCCCTGTCGGCGAAGCCATAGCGCTTGGCAATCGACCTGCAGTATTCGTAGATTTCCCAGCCGTCGGCGAACTTCTTCGAGGGCAAGAAGCCCATCTCCTCGAGGAGCGGCAAATAGCAGTAGGATTCGTTGTCGCACTGAATACCGGGATAGCGGTTCCAGTACCACACGCCGCCGAAGTCGCCGGCCGTATCCACATTGCGGAAATTGGTAACGCCCGCCTGCGTGAGATGATAGGCGGCCATGAGCCCGCCCCAGCCGGCGCCGAGAATGACGACGTCGACCTCCTCCGAAATCGGAGCTCGCACCCGCACCGGCATGTGAGGATCGGCTTCGAAGCTGCCCGTGGGACCGCCGACCGGCCGCACGTACTGCGTCTGGCCTTCGGGACGAAGGCGCTTGTCGCGCTCCCGGAGGTATTTGTCCTTGAGCGCGGGTATATCGACTTTGTCAGGCGTTCGCGTCGGCGCACACCGCATATGCACTCCCCCAATCGGTTCCAATAATCATAGTCATAATCAACGGTGTTGTCTACTAGCGAGACGATGACGTATGTTAGTGTCGCTCATATTCATGCTGGGGAGAGGCAAAATGTCAGAACTGAGATTCAACGGTCGGGTCGCGGTCATTACCGGCGCGGGCCGGGGATTGGGGCGCAGCTACGCCCTGCTGCTCGCCTCGAGGGGCGCCAAGGTCGTCGTGAACGACCCGGGTGGGAGCCTGAAGGGAGAAGGCGTCGATGCCGGTCCCGCGGAAGAAACTGCGCGCGCGATCCGAGCGCTCGGCGGCCAAGCCGTCGCCTGCACCGCATCGGTGGCAACGCCCGAGGGTGGCCAAGCCATCATCCAGGCGGCTCTGGATCACTTCGGCCGCATCGACGTCCTCATCCACAACGCGGGCAACGTTCGCGCAGCGTCCCTGAAGGACATGACCCAGGCGGACTTCGATGCGGTTCTCGACGTGCACTTGCGCGGCGCGTTTCACGTCGTGCGCCCCGCCTTTCCGCTGATGTGTAAGGCAGGCTATGGCCGCATCGTACTGACCTCGTCCATCGGCGGGTTGTACGGCAATCACCACGTCGCGAATTACGGCGTTGCCAAGGCGGGCCTGATCGGATTGTCCAACGTGGTCGCCCTCGAGGGCGCGGCAGAGGGCGTCAAGTGCAACGTCATCGTTCCCGGCGCCGTGACGCGCATGGCCGAAGGGATCGACATCAGCGCCTACCCCCCCATGACTCCGGAATTGGTGGCGCCCGTGGTCGGCTGGCTCGCGCACGAGGCTTGCTCGATTACGGCGGAGATGTTGATTTCCATCGCCGGCCGCGTCGCCAGGGCGTTCGTCGCCGAATCGCCGGGCGTGTACCGCAGCAGCTGGTCCATCGAGGATGTCGCGCGCGAGATCGAGGCCATTCGAAAAGCCGATGCACCGGTCGTCTTCCCGGTGGTACCTTCGGCCCACATCGACCACATTCGCTACAGTTTCGGCATGGTGACGCAGGCTGCGGGCAGCTAGGAATTCTTCCAGTGTGGGCGTCGCTTCTCGGCGAAGGCCTTCGGGCCTTCCTGCGCGTCCTCGCTTCGATAGGCGACTTCCGAGGCGTGCCTTGCGGCTTTCAAAGCCGCGGAGCGGCCCATTTCGGTCGACAGCATGACCATGTCCCGCGCCGCCCGCACCGACAACGGCGCACCGTCGAGAATCTCGGCGGCGAGCTCGAGTGCGGCGGGCATCAGCTGATCGGGTTCCGCGAGCCGGTTGACGAGCCCTATCTCATAAGCGCGCTGCGCGGTGATCGGCTTTCCGGTAAGGACGATCTCCATCATGATTCGCTGCGGGATCATGTGGATCAGCGGCGCGGCCCAGGGCGAGCTGCGGCCCACCTTGACCTCGGTGATGGCGAATTGCGCTCGCGTGCTGGCAACGCACAAATCGCAGGCCTGCGCGATCAGCCAGCCGCCGGCAAAGGCGACGCCGTTCACTGCGGCGATGGTGGGCTTGGTGAGCTCGATATTGTCCCCTGGCACGGGAAACATGTCTCGCGGCGGCACCGCGAGCTGCCGCTCCACCATTTCTTTGAGGTCGCCGCCCGCGCAAAAGGCTTTCTCTCCCGACCCCGTCAGGATCGCGACTTTGAGGGCCGGATCCCGCTCGAATCGATCCCAGGCGGCGAACAGACCTTCGCGGATGTCCTTACCCAAGGCGTTGCGGGCCTCGGGACGATTCAAGGTGATGATCGCGATGCCGTCACCGCGCGCGTCGAACAGTACCGCGTCGCTCATTAGAACCCCCTGCGCTGAATGGCGTGTGCAGCACGATTCAGCTCCTCTTGAAAATCGGGATGCGCGATGCCGACCAAGCGCCGCGCACGTTCTGCGAGCGTCTGCCCTTTCAGCTCGGCCGCGCCGAACTCCGTGACGATCACATCCACATCGCTACGCGCCGTGGTGACCGGCCCGGACAGCGCCACTGTGATACGGCTGACTTTGCCGCCCTTCGCCGTCGCGGGCAACGCGATGATGGAGCGACCGCCGCGTGAGCGGCTGCCGGCGCGAACGTAATCGACCTGGCCGCCCGTCCCGCCGAAGTATTGGCCGCCGCTTTGCTCGGCGTTGACCTGGCCCGTCAAATCGACCTCCACCGCCGAGTTGATGGTCACCAGTCGATCGAGACGCGACAGCGTCGCCTCGGCGTGCGTGTAGCTGGAACGGCGCAGGCCGATTTTCGGATTGCGGTGGGCAAAATCATAGAGACGCCGCGTGCCGATGAGCGCACCGGTGATGGACACGCCGGGATCGATCGGCTTGCGGGCGTTGGTGATCACGCCCGCCTCCACCAGATCGACCAGGCCGTCGCCGATCATGCCCGAATGCACTCCGAGATCGCGTCGATCGCGCAGCAATCGTAGGATCGCGTCGGGCACTGCGCCGACGCCGACCTGTATCACCGCGCCGTCCTCGATGTAGCGGGCCGCGATCCGGGCGATGGATTGATCGCTCTCGCCGACCTGCGCCTGCGCAACCTCGACCGGAACGCGCGCGACCTGCACCGCGCAATCGATGCGCGCGGCCGGCAGCACCGCATCGCCCAGCGTGAAGGGCACGCGCTCGTTCACCTCGGCGATGACCACGCGTGCCTTCGCGACGGCGGCCTGAACGAAATCGCCGATCAGGCCATAGCTGTGATTGCCGTCCGCGTCGGGCGGACTGACCTGTACGAAGGCAACGTCGCAGCCGATCAGACCCTGCTCGATCATCGGCCCGATCTGACTCACGTGACAGGGCACGATGCCGAGTCTCCCGGCGGCAGCCACCGTGCGCAGCGCGCCGATGGCGCCCATGCTGGAGAGCTGGAGCTTTGTCGCGGCCTCCGCGCTCAACAGGCCCGAGAAACTGGTGGCCGCGAATGCGGCGAGGCCGCCGATGCCGTCGGCCTGCGTAATCAGCGCCTCGACGAGCGTCGTGGGCTCGCCACAGGCTTGCCCCCAGACGATGTGATCGCCGCGCCGCAAATAGGCACCGAGCTCGAGCCCGTTCGCATCCGTCACCGCGGTCATCGGCGCTGCGCCGACGTCATCGGCGCACCGCCAGCGCCAGTAACGCCTGCGCGCGGGCAAGATGCGGCCGATCGAGCATGGCCCCCTTGTGGCCGATCGCACCCGCGCCCGGGTTGGCGGCAAAAAGATCGACGATCTCCTGCGCCGACGCGAGCTCTTCAGCGCTTGGCGTGAAAGCCTCGTTGATCACATCGACTTGCGCCGGGTGAATGGCCAGCATGCCGCGGAATCCGGCGCGCCGCACTTCCGTCGCGCGTTTGCGAAGCCCCGCCTCGTCGCGAAAGTCGCCATGGATGGTCTCGATGGCCGGCACGCCGGCCGCCGCTGCGCCCACGAGGCAGAGGCTCCGCGCCAGCTGGTAAGTAAACCCGTAGCTGCCATCCTCGTTGCGATTCGTGCTCGCCCCGATCGCGTCGGCGAGATCCTCCGCGCCCCAAGTCATGGCGACCACTCGCGGTGCGCCGGTGTAGTTTCCGGTCGTGAACATGGCTTCGGCCGTTTCGGTGACGAGCACGATGACCTGCGTTGTGCCGCACTCCGCGCCGGCGGCCGCCTCCAGTGCCGTCAGATAATGATCCAGCAACTCGGCATCCGCCCGCCCGCGCGACTTGGGCAGCATGATGCCGCCCGGACCGCTGCCGACAATCGCCACGAGATCGGCAAGTCCGTGGGGACCCTGAATGGGATTGATGCGGACCCAGAGCCGCTGCCGCTGCTTCGCGTTGGCGGTCAGGAAGGCCGAAACCATCGAGCGCGCCTTGGGCTTTTCTGCCTCGGCAACGGCATCTTCGAGATCGAGAATGACGATATCCGCCGTACCGGCGGTTGCCTTCTCCATCTTGCGCTCGCTGTCGCCCGGTGCGAATAGCCACGAGCGCGCGTTGCTGCCTGCCACTTGATTCGCCATGTCCTTCAATCCTCGCCAGTGCCTCAGCCGATCAATACGATTTGGGCAAGCCGAGGACTTTCTCGGCCAGAAAGTTCAGAATCATGTGCGGGCTGACGGGCGCCGTCCGCGGAATGAGGACCTCGCGCAGATAGCGCTCGACATGATATTCCTGCGCATAGCCCATGCCGCCCAACGTCAGCATGGCGGTATGGCACGCCTCGAACCCGAACTCGCCGGCCAGGTACTTGCCCGCGTTGGCCTCGACCCCGCAGTCCTCTCCCTTGTCGAACAGGGTCGCGGCCTTCATCACCATGAGATTCGCGGCCTCGAGCTGGGCCCAGCATTTGGCGAGCGGGTGCTGAATGCCCTGGTTCATCCCGATCGGGCGGTTGAACACAATGCGCTCGCGCGCGTAGCGCGCGGCCCGCGCGATCGCAGCGCGGCCGATGCCGACCGCCTCGGCGCCGATCAGGATGCGCTCCGGGTTGAGGCCGTGGAGGATGAGCTTGAACCCCTCGCCTTCCTGTCCGATTCTGTCCTCGTCGGGGATCCACAGATCCTGGATGAACAGCATGTTCGAATCCACCGCGTGCCGCCCCATCTTGTGGATCAGGCGCACCTCGATCTTGGATCGATCGAGATCGGTATAGAACAGAGACAGGCCCTCGGTCTTGCGCTTGACCTCATCGAGGGGCGTCGTGCGGGCGAGCAGCAGCATCTTGTTCGCGACCTGCGCCGTCGAGATCCAGATTTTCTCGCCATTCACCAGGTAGCCGCCGTCGCGGCGCTCCGCGCGCGTCTTCAGCTCCGTCGTGTTGAGTCCTACGTTGGGCTCCGTGACGGCGAAACAAACCTTGTCCTCGCCGCGAATGATCGGCGGTAGGATGCGCTCCTTCTGCGCCTCCGTACCGAACAACACCACGGGCTGCAGGCCGAACACCGGCAGGTGGATGCTCGAGGCGCCGCCCATGCCCGCGCCCGACTCGGCGACCGCCTGCATCATCACTGCGGCTTCGGTGATGCCGAGGCCCGCGCCGCCGAGCTCGGCGGGCGCGGCAATACCCAGCCAGCCGGCCTCGACCATCGATTTGTAGAATTCGTGCGGAAACACCCCTTCCCGGTCGCGCTCGAGCCAATACTCGTCCGGAAACTGAGAGCAGTGCTTCAGAATGGCTTCCCGGATGTTCTGCTGATCGGGAGTGAGTGAGAAATCCATTTTATATCGGCCGCCGGACGTGCTGCCGAAGCGGCAGCGATGGAGTTTTATTATAGCAGCGCATCGTTTCGATATCGGTTCGAAGCGAACAGGGGGTGCGACTCGTGGCAGAATCTGGCCACGAGTGCACACCAGTATGAGGGGGAGAACATTATGAACAATCGCGCGAAAGGCACAGGTCCGCTCGCCGGTGTGCGCGTGATCGACCTGACCGCGATGGTCATGGGTCCGTATTGCACCCAGATACTGGCCGACATGGGCGCCGACGTCATCAAGATCGAGCCGCCCGAAGGGGACGGCACCCGCTACATCTCCGTCGGACCGGTGTCCGGCATGGGCGGGATTTTCGTCAATGTGAATCGCGGCAAGCGCAGCGTCGTGCTCGACCTGCGATCCGACCCAGGCAAAGTTGCCCTGCGCGCGCTTGTCAAGGAGGCGGACGTTTTCATCCACTCGATGCGCGCCAGAGCGATTGCCAAGCTGGGATTCAGTTATGAGGACGTCGCCGGCATCAACCCTGCGATCGTCTACACGAACTGCTACGGATATGGCCGGCGCGGCCCGGACAAGGATTTGACTGCATACGACGACACCATCCAGGCCGAATGCGGCTTGCCCGCGGTCCAGCGGATGCTGACCGGCGAAGCGAACTACGTCGGCACCATCCTCGCCGACAAAGTCTCCGGCATGACGGCCGTCTACGCGACCATGATGGCGTTGTTCCATCGAGAACGGACCGGCGAGGGGCAGGAAGTGGAGGTCGCGATGTTCGAGACCATGGCCTCCTTCATGCTGGTCGAGCATGCCAACGGCGCCATGTTCAGCCCGCCGCTCGGTCCCGCCATCTATCCGCGCGCCGTGGCCCCCAACCGCAAGCCCTACCGCACCCGCGACGGCTACATCTCGGCGCTCATCTACAACGACAAGCAATGGTCCACCTTCGTCGAGGCCGTGCGGCCGCCGTGGGCCAGCGATCCCAGCTACGCGACCCTGGAACTGCGGGCACGCAAGATCGATACCGTCTACCGCCTGCTCGCCGACACCTTCACGGAGCGGACTACCCAAGAATGGCTGGAGCTGTTCCGATCGCTCGACATACCCGCTGCGCCGCTGCGCACGCCCGACGAGCTCATGAACAATCCGCACCTGGAAGCGGTCGGCTTTTTCGAAACGGTCGATTCACCCCAGGGACCCGTGAGATTCCCCGGTGTGCCAACCTGGTTCTCGCGGACACCGGGCCGAGTCGCCGGCGCCGCACCGCTTCTCGGCGCCGACACGCAGGCAGTGTTCGAGGAATTCGGACTGCCTGCCGCGCCGGCGACGCCCGCGCGAAGCGGCAAGAAAGATGTGCTGTAGGAACGCAAGGAGCATATGGCCATGATCGAATTCTGGCGAGCCGGCGGCTCGGAAAGCACCACTACGATGGAAGCGGCGAGGAAGATCGAAGCGGACGGCTGGGACGGTCAGATGTTCATGGACTCCCAGTCGCTCTGCGCCGATCCCTATGTGAGAATGGGCGTGTGGGCCGTGGCGACCGAGCGGCTCAAACTGTCGACCGGAGTGACCAATCCGCTGACCCGCCATCCGGCAGTGACCGCAGCCGCCATAGCGGCGGTGCAGTCCATCTCCGGCGGTCGCGCAGTGCTCGGCATCGGCCGGGGCGATTCCGCTCTCGCCTACCTCGGATACGCGCCTGCCGGTCTCGCATCGTTTCGTCGAGCGCTGATCGATCTGCAAACGCTGCTGAGCGGCGGCGAGGTCGCCTTCAGCAGGCACGACTCGCGGGTCGACTCGGCCGCGCTCGACACCCTGTCGCTCGGCGGCCGTCCGACGGCATCCCGGCTTCAATGGCTGCCGCAGAGCCTGCCCAAGGTGCCTCTGGATGTGGCCGCCACCGGCCCCAAGGTGATCGAGCTCTGCGCACCGATCGCGGAACGAGTGACATTCAGCGTCGGTGCGATTCCGGAGCGAGTCGGTTGGGCGCTCGACCTCGCGCGCGCTGTGCGGAAGAAGGAAGGACTGGGCGAGGCAGGCATCAGCTACGGCGTGCAAATCATCGTCGTATGCCATCCCGATCTCGAAGCGGTGCGCAAGGCGGCGACCAGCATGGTCGCGCCGCTCGCGCGCTTCCAGGTCATTCAAGGCGCTGCCGCCGGGCCGAAGAGCGGCAGCGATTCGGAAAACTTTGCCGCGATCCAAACGGGCTACGACATGACCAAGCACGCCATGGTGCTCTCCGACGATAAGATCAAGGGTTCGACGTTGAGCTGGGATTTCGTGCGGCGTTTCGCGATCGTGGGACCGCCCGATCACTGCATCGAGAGATTGCTGCAGCTCGCCTCGCTCGGCATCCAGCGTTTCGTCATCGTCGGACCGGGATTTCACCCCGAGGCGAGGTCGGGCGCGCGCAGCTTGTTCGTGAGCGAGGTGCTGCCTGCGGTGCGCCGGCAATTGGTTGCGGCGGGTCCCGCCGCCTGAGGCCGGATAATCAACGAAACGCCGGCATGACCTCCCGTGCGAACACCTCCGCATAGGCGGCGAACTTCGTGGGCGCAAGTCCGGGCGGCAACATCATCATGAAGTGTTCGACGGGCGCCTTCGCAATCATCTCGTTGAACATGTCGATGGCTTGGCCCGGAGTCAAGATACGCAGGATGCCGCTGGCCTTGAAAGCTTCCAGCGTCATGGGCTTGAGCAGCGTGTCATCGAATCCCGTGGACGCGCGGTCCTCGTTGAGCCATCGTGCGTACGAGTTGTTTACATAGTGAAAGTGCGGCGCCATCTCTTCCATGGCTTTCTCGGAATCGCGGGCGACGACAACGAAGAGTCCCTGGATGCGCATTCTCGCGTCGGCGGGATCCTTACCGCAGGCCCGCAGTTTCTCGCGATATAGATCCCACACCTCCGGATTGCCGAAATAGCCGTCGGCGTACTTCGCGGTGCGCTCGAGCGCCTTGTCGGTGAACCCGCCGATGTAGAGCGGTATGGGCCGCGTCGGCGTGGGAACGATGCAGGCATTCTTCAGCGTGAAGTGCTTGCCCGCGTAGGAAAATGTCTCTCCGGCCCAGAGCCTGCGGACGATCTCGAGAAACTCGTCCGTACGCCGCCCGCGTGCGGAGAAGTCGACTCCGTAGGCCTCCGCCTCGCGCCGACGATACCCGACCGCGACCGCCATTTCCGCGCGGCCGCCCGACAAGATATCGAGAACTGCGCAGTCCTCTGCGAACCGCACGGGGTGGTAGAGAGGCGCGAGCGCCACCGCCGAGCCGAGCTTCATGGTCTTCGTGCGCGCCGCGATGGCTGCGAGCGTCACCAGCGGCGATGGCGCGTAACCATCGTCTGCGCCGTGATGCTCGGGCACCCATGCGCCGCTGAACCCGAGGCTCTCGGTCCAGGTGATGAAGTCGAGCGTCTCGGCGTAGAGGTCGGCCCAGGGCCTCTCCCACTCCGGCGGATTTCTGAAGTCGTACAGATAGCCGAACGTCAGTCTTTGCTTCACGATCACCTCCGGGCGCGCAGAGCGGCTGTGGCTATTTCTTCGAGCCGAATCTGCAGGTACCGGTGTAACTGAATGTTGGGTTTCCATCTGTCGTCTTGCCGGTGCCGGTCACTTTGAGCTCGCACTTAACATGCGGTCCCGCGATATGGTCGGAAAGATATACCGTCCCGCTATCCGCGCCGGTGGCGAGATTCACTTCGAACCTAAATTTCGAATCGTGGATCATTACCGGCTCGGACCCGGCGATAGTGCCCGAGAACACCTGGTCACCCGTATTGACCAATGTGCCTTTCCGATTGTCGATAACCGTGGTCACGTGGTAAAGAATCTTCCCCTTCAGATCGCCACTGAGCTCGACTATCTCGGTGCCTCTCTGAGTGACCCCCGTCGCCGTGGGTTTCTTTGAGTGGACGATTTCACCGTTCAACAAATCGGTCCCAGTGCCGCTGACTTGGATGGTACGCTCGAAAGCTGTTGCATCGGCGACCGCTGTGCCAGTCACCCCCATTAGCGTCGCGACGATGAGTACACATGTCGCCGTCCGCATCCCGTACATCATGTTCGTCTCCCAAGCCGCTATCGACAGCAGCTGATCTTGATATGGCCAATACTAGCTACAACCTCAGCCGTCTCGTGACGGATCTACGACAGCATCGATCAGGCCCCAGTGTAGCGCCGTCCGCGCGCTGATCCTTCGTCCCGACAAGATCATGAGTAGAGTGCGTTGCCGACCGATTCGCCTCGGCACCGACACACATCCGCCCGCGCCTGGTATCAGACCCATGGAAAGCTCCGGAAGCTGGAACCAGGCTTGCGAGGAGGCGGTCAATCGAGCGGCGAACGCGGCGATCTCGAGTCCCGCGCCGATGCAAGCCCCCTGTACGTGCGCATTGAGGATCTCGGCTCGAGAGCCGATCGACAGGGCCGGCAGAGAGCGGCTTCGAATCAAGTGTGCCGTCGCCGGATCGCGCGTCGTCCCGAACTCGTCCAGATCCGCGCCCACGCTGAAGACCGCTCCGAGCGCGCGCAGCTTGATCGAGCGCACCTCGGGATCGGCCGCCGCGATGGAAAACGCCTCGACGAGCTGGTCGCGCATGACGCGATCGATGGCGTTTCGCGCCAGCGGCCGATCGAGCATGATGGAGAGCTCGGCACCCCATCGATCGACGACGACACGGCCTGCGGCAGCAGACTGCCGTGGCAACGCTGCCCGCGAGGTGAGCCAGCGTGCATGCTCCTCGCTGCCCTGGAGCAGCCCATAACATAACGACTCGAACTGCAGCGCCCGATCGGGCGCGAGCCCTTCCAGGCCGCGCAGCAATTGCGCGGCCAAGGCGGCGGCGCGCGGCGCGCGTGCGATTTGCCGCACCAGCGCCTCGACGGAGAGCGGGCTCTCGACCACCGCGTCGAGCGTACGCGCGAGCGGATGGCTCGCATCGCCCATCCCGATGAGCGGAAACGGCGGCAAGGGTCCGAGCCGAATGTCGGCCGGACACGCCCGCAGATCGACGAGCCCGAGCGGCTGCGATGCATCAGGCCAATCCGAGCCTGCAATGCGCAGATCGATCAGCAAGTCCTCGAGGCGAGCGGAAACCACCGCCAC
>Ga0302325_10000550_pt1 | contig 103183 bp, 89 predicted proteins | sample Palsa_T0_2_FD_201948 | JGI IMG/M metagenome (GOLD analysis project Ga0302325, IMG submission 201948) | Peat permafrost microbial communities from Stordalen Mire near Abisko, Sweden - Palsa_T0_2 | ecosystem: Environmental > Terrestrial > Soil > Palsa > Peat permafrost | place: Sweden: Abisko...
AAAACCGCCCGGTAACGATCCCCCCGGCCCCTTTCCTTTCAACAACTTAACTCCATACAATCCCCCAAACCACCGCTAAACCCCATTTTTTCCCCGTTCGTTGAGATATGGATGCACCCTTCTCGGGGCGTCTGTAGCATAGCTTCAGTCATTAACCCAGGGAAAAGTGTAACAACCAGAAATCAGCAAAGAGGGCTTTATTCCCAGGAAGAACTATTTTCAGAGCGAACAAAGGCTAAGAGCTAAAAAGCCAGGAGCTAAGAGCTAAAACCATGCGCAAGCCCATCAAGTACGTAGAAAAAGCAGTTACCGTCGCCGCCAAAGGCGCGTGGGTGGTCTTCGATCGCCTCAATCAGATCAAGCCCAACCCGTCGCCCGTCCCTAAATGGTCCGACAAACCGCTGCTCAAGTCCTACGAAAAGACCAAGCCGCCGCTCGGCTGGCCCCGCTCCACCGATTCGCTTTGCCCCAAGTGTGTTCCCGAAATTCGCCAGCAGATTCTCGACGGCCACCTGCCCCACGAAATCCTGCTCAACGAAAAGATCGGCGAGATCAAAGCCACCATCGTCGAACGCGACGGCAAGATCCTCATGGTCAAGGACTGCCCGAAACACGGCCACTTCGAAGATGTGATGTCGATCGACACTCAATTCTCCAAGCATCTCGAAGACGTTTTCCCCGGCCGCGACATCGCCGCGCACAACGACGAGAAGCTGCACAACCACGGCACATCGACCGTTAAGTACGGACGCGGCTCCGTCCTCACCATCGATCTCACCAACCGCTGCAACATGATGTGCGATCCCTGCTTCATGGACGCCAACCAGGTCGGCTTCGTCCACGAACTGCAGTGGGAAGAAATCAAGACCATGCTGGACAACGCCATCACCATCAAGCCCCGCCGTCAGATGAGCGTGCAGTTCTCCGGCGGCGAGCCTACGTTGTCGCCGTATTTCCTCGATGCCGTGCGCTATGCCCGCAAGGTTGGCTATAACTCCGTGCAGGCCGCCACCAACGGAATCGAATTCGCCAAAAGCTTTGAGTTTTGCCAGCAGGCCGTCGAAGCCGGAATGCGTTACGCCTACTTGCAATTCGACGGCATCGGCAACGCCGCCAACGCCCACCGCATGGTCGGCAACTTGTTCGACGTGAAACTGAAAGCTATCGACAACCTGCATCGCGCCGGAGTCGAAATCGTTCCCGTAGTGACCATTGTCAACGGCATTAACAACGAGCAGGTCGGACGTATCATCAAGTTCGCGTTAGACAATCCCAGAAAAATCGGATTCCTGAGTTTTCAACCGGTAAGCTTCACCGGCCGCGACGAAGCCGTCACCGACGATCGCCGCCAGGCCCAGCGCTACACGCTCTCGCACCTGGCCCACGACGTAAGAACTCAAACCGGCCTGGGCGAACCCAGCCGCGACTGGTTTCCCATTTCATTCATGTCGACTTTCAGCGATTGGGCCGACCTGATGCACGCCGAAGACAAAAACAACGACTGGGGCCAACTCTCCTGCGGCTGCCACCCTAATTGCGGGACGGGGATGGCGGTGATGATTGACAAGGAAACTAAGGAAGCGGTTCCGGTGACGGCATTTCTTAAAGGCGATCAGCTGGCTAAGGATATAGCCCGGGTGAACGATGCGTCGCGCGGGAAATTCCTGACCGTGTTTGGAATGGCGCTGTGCCTGATGAAGAACTACGATCCGTTTCAGGCGCCGAAGCATTTCAAGCTGATGGATCTGCTGCGCAAGTTCGACAAGAACTACAACGCCACGGGTCGGAACTACGGCAAAGTGGGTCCGGACCGGACGGTGGAAGACGTGATGAAACGGCGGCAAGACCGCTGGAACTTCTTGTTCATCGCGGGCATGTGGTTCCAGGATTTGTTTAACTACGACTTCCGGCGGACGGAGCAGTGCATTATTCCCTACGCGACGCAGGAAGGCGAAATCAGCTTCTGCGCGTACAACACGGGAGTGGGATGGCGCAACATCATCGAAAAGATGCACATGACGGCCACGCTGACCAAGTGGTACGACGAACATGGACGGCACGAAATTTTTGCCGGCGGCAAGAAAGTGAAAATGGAAGACGAAACGCATTCTCTCTTGCTGCGGGAAAACATCGTGACCACTGAGTTGCAGCACGATCTCGACAAGCTGGGCATTGCGAAGAACGCGCGCGAGGAGAAGAAGCGGGCTAGAGATGCAAAGGCGGCGGCAACCCCGGCGTCGGACCTCGGACCCTTCGACGGGCTCAGGGCAGGCTCTCAGACCTCAGCTCGTGACGTTGGGCAAGAGGCTGCGGTTGTGGCGAGGCATCGTGGGCCACAGAAGGATGACGAGGCTTACAACGCGCGCATGGCGTCGCTGTACCGCGAAGTGGTGCTGAAGGAGAAGCCGGTGGTGGCGGAGAACGGATTCATTCCGCTGGGGGCTTTGATCAAGCCGGCCAACGGGGCGCATGCTGCGAAGCCGGCAGTGGCCGAGCCGGTGGCGGGGGATTGAAGTTCAGCTTCTAGCTTCTAGCTATTAGCTTCTAGCTCAAAACAATGGGCCGCCTTCGGGCGGCCCGATTCTTTTGCTTTCTTTTGGGTATGGCGGAATCGCTCAGAGTTCGCGGCGCGCCTGCGCCCGCTTGCCCACGAACTGGAGGGTGGATTCGCATGAAGGCGAGGCCTCTTCTGCCTCTTGGTGGTTATTCGGGCAGGCCAAGTGGTGGGAGCGAGCGGACAATGTTCACGGTTCCGAGGCTGACGGTGATGACTTGGCCGATTAGGCGGAGGATGTATTGGGGGTCGTCTGGGCGGTTGGGGTCGTTAGTGATGCCGCTGCGCTTGTCGGTTGACACCTGATATTGATCGATGACCCATTCGAGGGCGGAGCGGTTGCCGAGGCGGTAGTCGTAGGTTTCTTTCGGGATGCCGCTCAGGGTTAGGAATTGGTTGTAGATGAGCGTGGTTTTGTCTTTGCCCAGCTTCATCTTTTTGACGCGGTAGTCTAGTTTTTCTCCTCTCTTTTCTACTTTCGTGAGCTTGTATTCGGGCTGCTGTTCGTAGTGGACGTGGATTTCGGTTAGGTGCTGGCCAGCCTTTACGAACGCTCGGAAGACTTCGAGGACCGTGGTGGCTCCAGTTGCCTGCGAGCTTCGCTCTCCGGCAACGGCCTTCGGCAGAGTAGAATTTGTTTCTTTTTTTGCGTTTACCCCGGACTTACGTCCGGGGCTATTATCTGCCGCCCCTACGGGGCTGGAGTTCTCCGGCTTCGAGGTCTCGTCGCTACCCACAAAGGGGATGCGGGGGAGTTCGCGGCGGAGGTTGGCGGCATAGCGCTCGCGGTATTCGGGGTGGTGCAAGACGGCGTAGATGTGGTGGAAGATGTCCCACTTGGTGATGGAGGGGTCGTGGTAGTGGGCGCGGAATTGTTCGAGCGCCCAGTCGGTGATGTTCTCGCGGCGGTGGGTGCCGTCTTCGGCGTAGGTGTAGAAGGGGAAACATTGCGTCTTCTCGAACGCCAGATCGTGAGAGACGATGTGTTCGCTCGCGAGAACTCCGAACGCTTGCCTGTTGCCTGTGCCGAGTATTGCTACGACGAGATTTTCCCGCTCTGTTGCGGAGTTGGGAAATATCTCCGGGAAGAGCCCGCGGCGGTGTGTAAGAATCTCGTCGAAGTAGAGATACTGCGCGCAAAAAGGCCTATATAGGGCCCGTCGCACGTTCGCCTCTTTGTAGGTGGCGCGCTTGTTCGAAAGAAGGCATTCTTTCAGTCTGCTGCTCCATTTGATCTCCCTGTCGTCGTATGTCAGAAAATCATCGACGGGCACTGTCTTCTCTGAGTTGTTCCATCGGGCTAGTTCCGCGCTTTGGTTGTAAACCCACGCGTCGCGATTGGTCGTTACTCCGAGTGAGTATGTTGAAAAGAGCCCGGTTCCCGGCTCGCTGCCTTTTCTGACAGCCATAGGGCGAAGCTGCCGGAACTCGGTTGACGGCTGCTGGCCTATCCACCGGTGGGATTCGTCCGGGGCGATCATTCTCCACGGGACCCCCGAGATGCTGCGCTGTTCCTCGAGTGCTTCGTACCGTTCTTCCTTGCGGAGATATTCTTGCAACGAAAAATACCGGATCTCCTTTTGTGCGGTCTGCTGACTTCTGATGAGAACGTTAATGCTCACACCGACCTGAATTCCAAAGACGTTGTGGGTTGTACCAGACAATTTCGGATTCTTGCGGACATTCCCCCCGAGATCGAGAATGTATATTCGCTGAAAGTCCTCTTCTAGGCACTGGCGCATTCCGTCGAACGCTGACTCGTCGACGAAGCTGTCGTTGGTCACAAAAACGATTAGCCCGTCCCGGCCTATTCTGTCACTTGCCCACCTGATTGCCTTCACGTACACATCGGAGAGCGCTGAGGTGTTGCTCGCCTTCGATGATTTAGAGTACGTTCGGTTAACCCTTTCATCGACGTGCTTGTACTTTCTCTTCCGGTTGTTATCGTTCTCATTAACCTGCCAGGCGTTGTAAGGAGGATTACCAATAATGACGAAGATGGGAGACTTCTTCTGTCTAATCACCCGTTCGGCATTCTCGGCGGTCATGAAGCCGAGCGACGCCTGTTCCGCTTCCGCTAACTCAAACGTATCTACCAGACAAATTCCCGGAAACGATTGATACTCGCCGGTGCGTTCGTAATATTCGTGCTCGATATTCATGCTTGCAATGTAATAGGGCAGGAGCATGACTTCGTTGCAGTGCAGTTCGTTTTCGTATTTGTATTGCAGGTCGGTGGCTTTGATCTCCTGCATGATGCGGACGATGAAGTTGCCGGTGCCGACGAAGGGATCGAGGATGTGGACGCCTTTGTCGCCGAGGGAGCGTCCGAATTCTTTTTGCAGAATCTCTTCGACGCTGCGCACCATGAAGTTGACGATGGGCTGCGGGGTGTAGACGATGCCGTGGGTGTCGGCTTCTTTCGGCGAATAGCCCTGGAAGAAGCGCTCGTAGACCTTGTTGAGGAAGGCTTGTTTTTCGGAGAAGCTGGTCGCGTTCTCCGCACTTTGCTCGATGGCTTTGTAGAAGCGGTCGAGGTTGCCGAGGAACTCATCGCGGTTGAAGGCGCGTTTGGTGAGTTCGGTGATTACCTTCTCGATCTCAGCCGCGACTACGTTGCGACGGGTGAAATCCGGGTTGGCGAATATCTTGCGGAAGATACGCTCGGTGAGCAGATGCTGGACGAGCATGCGCTCAACCGCTTCCTCGGATAGGTTGGGATTGATGGCCTGGCGGCAGAGGGCGTAGAAGTCTTCAAAGCTGCGGACGAATGCTGGATTTAGGCGGCGTTCGTCGTCAATGGTCTTCTTGACGGCGGCGGCTAGCTCCGGGATGCGCTCGGAGAAATCGCCGACGGCTTGTTCCCACTTCTGGATGTGAGGGGCTTTGTAGTCGAAGAACTGGTTGACGATCTGGACCAGGGATTCGGGGCGGGAGATGTCCTCATCGAGGGGGATGCGGGCGCCACCCTGATAGAGGATGGCGCGCTCAGGGGCTTGAAAGATGATGTTGTCGCGGGGGTAGCCTTTATCGAGCTTGAGTTGGATTTCTTTGGCGAGGTCGTCTTTTTCGTCTTTGGCTTCCCAGTAGCCGTGGGGCAGGTGGTAGAGATCGACGAGCGCTCCGTCGACGATTACGGAGGAGCCACGGCGCTCGATGCGGTATTCGGGAACGAGCGTGAGGGGCGGCTTGGCCTTGCGCCCGGATTTGGCCAGCAGATCCTGAAAGGCGCTGCGGACGGCCATTTCATGGTCGATGTGGAGCTGGCCGAACTGACCTAGGGTCTCGTAGTAGGCCTTGACGGTGGCGTGCGTTGGCTTGAGGGCGAGAGACATCTATAGCGATTCAGTTTACATCGGGGGTTGGGCGGCGGGGATGGCGGAGGTGGTGAAGTCCTTAGCTGGAGGCGGCGGTAGAATCCCACCCTTCGCGAGGGCGCGCGAAGGATAGGCCACCCTCGGCGGCGGTGCTGCGGGCCAGGTGCATAGGTCCTTCCTCGCGAGTCCTCAGCGAAGCCGAGGACTCGGCTTCGTCAGGATGACGACGGATTGAGGTAACGAAGGAATGCGCGGGGGCGCGCGGCGGAGTTTGTAGCGCTCGCGGTATTGGGGGCGTTGCCCCGCCTGCTGCGATACCACGAGTTGCGTCCGGGTCTACGTGATGCGCTGTATTGATGGCTTCGCAAATTCGCTGCTACGGTGAAAAGACTCCTAGTCTCGCTCCGGTTCGCGTGGTCCGTTTTGCGGTCTGTTGGTCGCGCTTGTGAGGGAGGGCTTTTATGAATAGTCTTGTGCGGAAGATTTGTGTTGTGCTATTGGCGGGGGCGGTATTGCCGGGAGTGATTCTTGCGCAGAGTAGCGCTGCGCCGCTTTACCCGGATTCCCCACATCCGACACCGGCGCCGAATTCGGGGCAGGACTCGGCTCCGCAGGAGATGAATCAGCATACCCAGCAGAACGATTCACTGCCGGTGTTCCGCGTGACTGTGATCGAGCGTACGACCAAGGCGGTGAATTACCGCAACCGCGGCGGCTCGACGATGGTGGATTTCAAGGGCACGGAACTGATGCCCGAGATCAACGGTCACGCCAAAGTAGAAGGCAAGGGCGGACGGCTGGCCATCAACGCGGAGTTCACGCACATGTCGCCGGCGAATCACTTCGGCGGACAATTTCTTACGTATGTGTTGTGGGCGATTACTCCGGAGGGCCGCCCGGTGAATTTGGGCGAAGTGCTGCCGGGAGACAACGGCAAGGATAAGTTGGACGTGACCACCGACCTGCAGGCGTTTGGGATGATCGTTACCGCGGAACCTTATTTTTCGGTTACGCACCCGAGCAACAAGGTGGTGGCGGAAAATATGATCCGCCATGAGACAAAAGGATTCGAAGAGCCGATCGACGCCAAGTTCGACGTGCTGGAGGGCGCGCAGTACACGATCGACATCCCGGCGGATCAATTGCCCTCGAGCCAGGCGAGCGTGAAGGTTCCGCTGGATCTGCTGGAAGCGCGGAATGCGGTGGTGATCGCCAAGGCAGCCGGGGCGCAGCAGTACGCGCCGGACAGCCTGACGAAAGCCGAAGACATGCTGCAGCGAGCCGAGGATTACTACCAGCGCAAGCAAGGGCGGACGCCGATTGGAACGGCTGCGCGCGGGGCCACGCAGATGGCGGAAGATGCGCGAGTGCTGACACTGCGGCGCAAGGAACAGGCGCGGATTGACGCGGAACGGCGCGCGAGCCTGGAAGCGCAGCAAAGAGCGGAGGCGGATGCGGCGGCATCGCAGGCGCAGGCGGCGCAGGCACAAGCTCAATCGGACGAGGATGCGCGGCGGCGGGCTGACGCGGAAGCGGCGCAGGCCGAGGCGCAGCGGCAGCAGGCAGCGGCACAGGCGCAGCAGGCTCAGGCTCAGGCGGCAGCCGCGGCGGCGCAACAGGCGGCCAACCTAGCCGATCAGCAGCGGCAGGATGCGGTGCGGCAAAAAGAGGAGATGCGAGCGCGTCTGTTGGCGCAATTGAATCAGGTGCTGAAGACCCGCGACACGGCGCGCGGACTGATCGTCAGCATGCCCGACGTGCTGTTCGATTTCAACAAGTACACGCTGAAGCCAGAGGCACGCGAGCGGTTGGCGAGGATATCGGGGATCGTGCTGGCTTATCCCGATCTCAAGCTGGAAATAGAAGGGTATACCGATTCTATCGGCAGCGACGAATATAACCAGACGCTCTCGGACAAGCGGGCGGAGGCGGTGCGGGATTATCTGGTGACCTCGGGAGTGTCGATGAACAACGTGGCGGCGCGAGGGATGGGTAAGGCCGATCCCGTGGCCGACAACAGCACGGCGGCGGGCCGGCAGTTGAATCGACGTGTGGAGATGATCGTGTCGGGAGATGTGATCGGGAGTGAATTGGGTCCGGGCGGTGCCGGCAACCAAGGCCAAGCGCCAACGAATCCGCAGTAGTGCAGCAATTAAGACGGAGAACAAATGAGATTAGGAAAACCAGGCCGCCTGCAGGCGGCCTGGTTTTGTTTTAACCCGAAATGGGGTTTGGCACCTACTGCAGCAAAGCCCACTTCTTGCAAAGAACGCGCGAAATTGGGCACTCGGCTTGTGCGCATTGAACCGGAAATGGCCCGGCGAAATTCGAGATTAAGGCGAATAAACCAACCCTGGGGAATGCGGCGGCAACTAAGCTTCAGAACCAATCATTAAGTGCGGACCGATCCGCACGTCTGAACTGGAGGAACGTTACTATGACAGACGAAAAGCGTCAGGAGCCCGGACAAACGGGGCAGACCGGACAGACCGGGCAAACCGGACAGAACCAGCCTGGCGGCCAACACGGCCAGCAGGGCGGGCAGCAAGGCGGGCAATCCGGGCAGCAACAGAAGAATCCGGATCCCAACAAGAAGAATCCGCAGCAGGATGAGCAGGAAGAACGGGACAAGCAGCGTCGCGCATCGTAGTTGAGGCGCGAAGCGAGTCCTACTGGATTATCCCGATTCCTACACGACAATCCTAGTAAGTATCCCGGCCGAGGTTTGGCCGGGATTTTTTTGGGCACACTCTCCTTGGGGAGACCTCAGGGAGCAGAAATGGCGAGATGGAGCGATATGTGCTTGCCCGCGCGGGCGGAGAGATAGTGGGGAAAAAGAACAGAGGCGCGAGAGGTTGGAAGTCCGAGCGAAAGCTGAAGGAAATGCGCCATGTAGGAAAAATGACAGACTGATGACAAACCTTTGACAAGCCGCAGAGTGCAGGCTCCTAAGATAGGGACGCTCCGCAGTGGGATATTCGGTTCGAGCCTGCGCGGACGGCTCCCAGAACCGCCCTTTCATTTCGACTCGACAACGACTACACAACGACAAGGAGAATCTATATGAGACATTTGCTCGACCGCACCCTGGTCCTGACCGCTTTCCTGGCCCTAGTGGCCGGATTTGTTTCCAGCACAGCCGTGGCGCAACAATACGGGGCGCCATTCTATCAACAAACCTATTTGACTTCCGACCGGGCGGGCAAGGCGACCTATACGGATCCGCTGCTCAAGAATGCGTGGGGACTGGCATACAGCCCGACGGGACCGTTCTGGGTGAGCGATGAAGCCAGCGGGTGGTCGACGCTGTACACGGCCACGGGGCAGCCGCAGAGTTTGCAGGTGGTGATTCCTCCGGCTACGGGAACGGGAGCGGGTTCGCCGACCGGACTGGTTTACAACGGGTCGCAGGAATTCGCAATCGACAGTTGGGTTTCGGTGTTCTTGTTCGACACGCTGGATGGAACGATCAGTGGGTGGTCGTCGTTCAGCCCGACCAAGGCCCTGATAGCGGTGAGCAATCCGGGCGCGTCGTATACCGGACTGGCGATTACGAACTACGCTTCGGGGAATTTTCTGTTCGCCGCGGACGCGGCAAATAATAAGGTGGATATTTACGACGGCAGCTTCAATCTGGTGAGTTCATTTACCGACCCGGCAGTGCCGGCGGGCTTTTCGCCGTTCGGAATTCAAGATATTGGGGGGAAGGTTTATGTAGCGTATGCCGCCACCTCGGGTGGCCCGGGAGGCTACATCGATGTTTTCAGCGAAGCGGGTGTGCTGATCAGGCATTTTACTCACGGGGCGCCGCTGAACCAGCCGTGGGGAATGGCGCTGGCTCCATCGGATTTCGGGGATCTGAGCAATACGCTGCTGATCACGAACAACGCGACCCAGGGGAACATCAATGGCTTCGATACGCTCAATGGGACGCTGGTTGGGACGATGTCGAACAAGTCGGGCAAGATCTCGATCAACGGAATTTGGGGAATTGAGTTCGGAGGCGGGGCGTCTGCGAATGGGGCAAAGAACCAGTTGTTCTTTACTGCCGGGCCGAACGACGCGGACGGAATTTTCGGCGTGATCAACTCCGAGTAAGGGTTCGGGAAGCGCACAGCGGCGATGAAGAAGGGCGCGGGACGAACTCCCGCGCCCTTACTGTTTCTGGTGGCTTTGGCGAGGATTCACCAACTGCCTGGATGGTATTGACCGCGGGGTGATAATCGTTCAAACCATAATCGTTCCAACCAGGATTGTTTAAGTCAGGATTGTTTAAGTCAGGATTGTTTAGGTCAGGATTGTTCAAACCATGATCGTGATTGTGATGGGAGTGACCGGAGCGGGGAAGACGACGGTGGGGCGTCTGCTGGCGGAGCGGTTGGGGTGGGAGTTTGCGGACGCGGATGACTTTCATCCACCGGCGAATGTGGAGAAGATGGAGAAGGGAATTGCGCTGGGAGATGAAGATCGCGAGCCATGGCTGGAGCGGTTGCGGACCAAGATCGAGAGCTGGAATGCGGAAAGGCGCAACGTGGTGCTGGCCTGTTCGGCGTTGAAGCGGAGCTACCGGAAGATGCTGGATGTAGCGCCGGCGGTGAAGTTTGTGTATTTGCAGGGAAGCAGAGAGTTGATCGCGGAGCGGTTGCGGGCGCGGCATGGGCATTTTGCCGACGAGAAAATTCTGGCGGGGCAGTTCGCAGACTTGGAAGAGCCAGAAGACGCGGTGGTGGTGGATATTGCCGGGACGCCGGAAGAGGTTGTGGGGGAAATTCGGGAGCGGTCGTGGGGATAAGCTGGTGTCCGACGGCGACTAGATTCGCTCGCCACAGCGGACCTAGAATCGTTCGCCACAGAGACGGGTCACACTGGGCTGGAATCTTTCGGCTGCTTCGGGGCTGCGATTTGCGGTAGACTCTCTTCTTTCTAAGAGCGGATTCTAAGTCCGAAGCCTGGGTGCGAAGGATGGAGCTTGCCATGATGCGCTTACACGTTGTCTTTCTTGTCTTGCCGTTGATTCTGGTTTTTTCCGCTGTATTGACATTTTCGGCCGGCCGGCCGCTAGACAACACGTCCGGCCGAGCGGTTTTGCTGGTGGCGAACAAGGGAGAGAGCAGCCTTGGGATTATCGAGCCGGAGTTGGGCCGGCAAGTGGCCACGGTGGCGGAGAACGGCGTCACGGGACATGAAGTGGTGGCGTCTTCCGACGGGCGAATCGCTTTTGTGCCCATCTACGGCAACTCGGGGGTGGGACTTCCGGGAACTGACGGGCGGAACATTGTGGTGGTTGACATCGCCGCGCGGAAGGTGATCGGCAACATTGACTTTGGACATGGAGTCCGGCCGCACTGCGCGGTCATTGGGCCAAAGAATGGGTTGCTCTACGTCACGACCGAGATTGACAATTCGATCTCTGTGATTGACCCGCACACGCTGAAGATCGTGGCGTCGATTCCGACGAATGAACCTGAGTCACACATGCTTGCCATCACGCACGACGGACGGCGCGGGTACACCGCGAATGTGGGTTCGGGAACGGTTTCGGTGCTCGACCTGGAGGCGCGAAAGACGATCGATGTCATTCCGGTTGCGACGCACATCCAGCGCATTTCGGTTTCGATCGATGACCGTCTGGTTTTCACTTCCGACACGACGAAACCTGAGCTCGCCGTAATCGATGCGGCTACGAAAAAAGTGAAGACGCGGATCACGTTGCCGGCTCCGGGGTACGGATCTGCTGCTACTCCAGATGGACGCTGGCTGGTGATTGCGGCGCCTGGCGCGAACCAGGTCGCCGTGATCGACCTGGGCACGATGAAAGTGGCGCATACGATTGATGTGCCGGCCGCACCGCAGGAAATTCTGGTGCGTCCCGATGGGCTGGTTGCGTACGCGTCGTGCGACGCAAGCCGCAAGGTTGCCGCGATTCGCACCTCAGACTGGAAGGTGGAGAAGTTGATTGATGCGGGGAAAGGCGTGGACGGGTTGGCGTGGGCGGCTGGGCGGTGAGCATCTATATTTGTCCGCCGATTTCAGCGCGTTGCAAAAGACGACCGTGCGCGGTCTTGCTCTGGTAACCGTAGCGATGCGCGCGAGATCCCTCGTCCCGCTGGTAAAAGCGCGGGGCTTCGGGATGACGCCGATAGGATGACGTTCTTTGGCAAAAGCCAGTGATCCGGGAATTGAAGCCGCCGTTGTTTCCCGCCTGATGTGGCGGCTGATGCCGTTTCTGTTTCTTCTCTATATCGTTGCCTACCTGGACCGCATCAATGTGAGTTTTGCCTTTCTCGAGATGCGGGAACAACTTCATCTCAGCGACCGGGCGTATGGGCGGGCAGCGGGAATGTTTTTTGCCGGATACTTTTTCTTTCAGGTGCCGAGCAATCTGGCGCTGGAACGCGTGGGTGTGCGGCGGTGGATCACCGGCTTGATGGTGGTGTGGGGAGTGGTTTCGTGCGGGATGATTTTTGTGCGCGGACCGATGAGCTTTTACGCGCTGCGATTTCTGCTGGGCGCAGCGGAGGCTGGGTTTTTTCCCGGGATGATGCTTTATTTGAGGCGGTGGTTTCCGGCGGGAGCGCGGGCGCGCGCGGTGGCGTGGTTTATGACGGCGAATCCGCTGGCGGGGGTGGTGGGCAGTCCGATTTCAGGAGGGTTGCTGGGGTTGCACGGCGGAGGGTTGGCGGGATGGCAGTGGCTGTTCGTGATGGAAGGATTGCCGGCAATTGTGCTGGGAGCCTCGGTGTATTGGGTGCTGACGGATAGTCCGAAGGACGCGAAGTGGTTGACGGAGGATCAGCGTGGCTGGCTGATAGAGAATTTGCAGCGGGAACGACAGGCGAATTCCGGGCTGGAGCGGGACAGTGTGTGGAAAGTGCTGGCGAGTGGAAGAATATGGTTGCTGTCGCTGCTATTTTTTGGCGTGCCCGCTTGCATGTATGGGGTAACGCTGTGGTTGCCGAGCGTGATCCGAGGTTTGGCGGGGCTGAGTTATTTTGCGGTTGGGGTGGTGGCGGTGATTCCGTTCCTGGCGACGGCCGTGGCCATGGTGCTGGTGGGAATGCATTCGGACCGCTCGGGCGAACGGCGGTGGCACACGGCGTTGCCGGCATTTGCGGGAGCGGCTGGGCTGGCGTTGGCGGCGTATAGCGGGTCGACGGTACCGGTGATTTTTGGAATGAGCGTGGCCATGATGGGAGCAGAGTCGGTGGTGGGGCCATTCTGGGCGATGGCAACGTCGAAGATGAGTGCGAGCGGAGCGGCGGCGGGGATTGCGGCGATCAATTCGATTTCGAACCTGGGAGGGTATTTCGGGCCCTACATTATTGGGTTGGTGCGCTCGGCGAATGGAGGGTTTCGCGGAGGGCTGCTGGCGATTGGGGCGACGCTGGTGGTGAGTGGGGGGATTGCGGTGGTGGTGGGGCGGGGAACGAACGTGGCGGGCGGGAGTTCGGTCTGAGCGACCGGCAAACGGTGCGGTTTCGTGGATTTGCGGGGATTGTTTACAATAGAAGATTCGTCCGCCCGGAGGACGGGAATCTGTCTGCTGGGCGAAGATTAAATTGGAACAGCCAAACCACAATCCCAGCACGTCCCCCAGCGTGTACTGGCGCGTGGAGGGGAGCCTGCTTGACCTGACCGTGGTCGAGCCGGTGGCGTTTTTTACCTGGAACGCGCAGACCTTCGCGGAGCGGTTCCGGCGGCGAGGGCAGATTTTTCTGATGGCGGCGCTGCGGCCGCTGCTGTACTCGACGAACCGCAAGTTCGCGACCCGCGCCATGCACACCGTTTTGCGGGGCGTGACTCGCGACCGCCTGGATCTGCTGGGCGAAGAATACTTCCAATACAAACTGAAGCCGCGGTTGAAGACGCGGGGCGTCGAGAAGGTGCAGGAACTGGTGCGCGCGGGCGCCGACGTGGTGCTGGTGAGTCAGGGTTTGGATCATGTGATGAAGCCGCTGGCGCGGCATTTGGGGGTGAAGCGGGTGGTAGCGAACCGGTTGGATTTCCGCGACGGAGTGGCCACGGGAAGACTGCTGGACCCGGTGATCCGGCCGCGGGGAGCGTTTGCGCGCATCCAGGATGAGCAACCGGATGGGAGGCGCGCTCCGAAGACATTGGCGAGGCAACTGGATATTTCGGTGGAGAGTTTGCGGGCGGCGGTGATTCCGGCGGCGCGGCAGGCTGCGGTTGCGGAGCGTCCGGTGGTGCATTTTGAGGGGCAGAGACAACGGGCGGCGTTTTCGGTGCGGCGGGCGCTCGAAGGCAGGCGCGTCCTGCTGATCGGCGTGACCGGATTTATTGGCAAGGTTTGGCTGGCGAACACACTGATGGATTTGCCGAAGATTGGGCGGATTTATTTGCTGATCCGGCGGCAGAAATCGAATCCGGCGGAGCAGCGCTTTGAAAAGATGGTGGAAGATTCGCCGGTATTCGATCCGCTATTTGAAAGGTATGGAGCGGGACTGGCGGATTTTCTGCGCGACAAGGTGGAAGTGATCGAAGGCGATGTAACCCAGGCGGAGCTGGGGTTTTCGCCGGAGTTAGCGCGGAGGCTGCAGAGGGACTTGGACTTGGTGGTGAACAGCTCGGGGTTAACGGATTTCAATCCGGATTTGCGCGACGCGCTGGCCACTAACACGGATGCGGCGGTGAGCATCCTGGAGTTTGTGCGGGGAACGGATCACGCAGGGCTGCTGCATTTATCGACGTGCTATGTGGCGGGCGAACGCGATGGGCGAGTGACGGAGAAGCTGACTCCGAATTACAACCCGCATCACTTGCCGGAATTTGACGCGGAACGCGAGTGGCAAGCGCTGCATGAGTTGATCGAGCACGCGGAGGCTCAGGCGGAGAGCGCGGAAGTGAGCGCGGGATTGACCAAACAGGCGCTGGCCAGGGAACATGCCGCCAGAGATTTGCAGGGCGCGGCGCTGGAGAATCAAGTGCGCAAGAATCGCATCCGCTGGCTGAAGACGCACCTGACCGAAGCCGGTTCGCAGCGGGCGAAGGAATTGGGTTGGCCGAATACTTATACGCTGACCAAGAGCCTGGCGGAGTCGCTGATTGCGAAACATGGCGAGGGGCTGCCCATTGCAGTGGTGCGTCCGGCAATTGTGGAGACTTCGGTGGCCAAGCCGTTTGTAGGTTGGAACGAGGGGATCAATACGTCGGCTTCGCTTTCGTATTTGTTGGGGACTTATTTCCGGCAACTGCCGTCGAATGAAAGCAAGCGGCTGGATATTCTTCCTGTGGACGCAGTGTGCGCGGGAATGACGCTGATTGCGGCGGCGATTGTGGAGCGGCGGCACGACCGGCTGTATCAACTGGCGACTTCAGTGACGAATCCGTGCGACATGGGACGGTCGATTGAATTGACCTCGCTGGCGCACCGCAAACATTACCGGGCGCAGGAGGGGCTGGAAGCATGGCTGCGGCTGCGCTTTGATGCGATTCCCGTATCGAAGACGCGCTATAACCGCATGTCGGCGCCGGCGCAGAAGGCGATTGTGAAGTCGATTCAGCGGGTGATGGCGCCGCTGCCGTTGAAGAAGACGCCGCTGGCGAAGGCCGAACGCAATCTGGAGCGGGTGGAAAAACTGATCGAATTGTTCGAGCCGTTCATTTTGCTGAACGAGCACGACTTTGCCGCCGACAATGTGGAGAAACTTTCACATGCGCTGGTCGAGGACGAGCGGGAACAGTTCGGATACGAGGCGCGGTCGCTGGATTGGTGGGATTATTGGATCAATGTGCATATCCCGGCGCTGCGGCGCTGGACGTATCCGCTGATCGAGGGCAGGCCGCTGGAGGCGCGTGCGCCGAGGAGCTTGCATCTGGCGGGAAATGGGGAGACGGTGAGGACGGGAACGAACGGGCGGACGTGGTGATATTAGGCATTTCAGGGGCTGAAGCCCATTTGTAGAAAGGACGATCATCGCAGCGCTGAAGCGCTGCGCCACCCAAAAGCTACTCATATCGGTGGTGGGAAGACGCGGAATCGGAATGGCAATTTTTCTGACGGGATCGACGGGGTACATTGGGGCGCATGTGGCGGCGAATCTGCTGCAGGATCACGGCGCGGCATTGAATGTGCTGGTGCGCGCGCGCGATGCGCGGGAGGCAGAGTTGCGATTGTGGCAGGCTCTGCAATTGCATCTGGACTTCGCCAGGTTTTATGAGCACCTGCAGACCCAGGTACGAGTCTTCTGCGGAGATTTGACTTCGCCCGGATTTGGACTGGCGCGCGACGAATACGACCGGCTGGTACACACCACGGATTCGGTGATCCACTGCGCGGCGTCGCTGAACCGGAAGTCGGAGAAGAGCTGTTTGAACGTAAACTTGCGCGGCACGCTGGAAGTGCTGACCCTGGCGCGGCATGCGGAACATTATCATGGGCTGCGGCGCTTCAGCGAAGTGAGCACGGTGGCGGTCGCCGGGAAGCGCAGCAATGAAGTGGTGACGGAAGAGGGGGCCATCGAGTGGGACCGGTCGGACTACGATCCGTATGCGCGGACCAAGAAATTCTGCGAGCACATGACGCAGGTGTTGCTGCCGGAGACGCCGAAGACGGTCTTCCGGCCGAGCATCGTGCTGGGCGACAGCCGTTATCCTGAGACCACGCAGTTCGACATGGTAAAGGCGTTTGTGTTTCTGGCCGGGCTGCCGGTGCTGCCGTTTCGGTCCACGGACAAGATCGATATCGTGAACGTGGACTTCGTGGCGAATGCGATTGCCACGCTGCATCAGAAGGATCAGCCGGAGCATGAGATTTATCATCTTTCGTCGGGGGTTTCGGCGCAAACATTTCGTGAGATCACCCGTGCGCTGGCCGCGGCGCAGAACAAGCGGGCACCGGTATTTGTGCCGATCGTGGAGAAGCCGTTTGCAGGCGGAGTGAATTTTCTTTCGAGCCGGAAAGGCACGGTCGGGCATGGCGCTTCGCTGCTGAAAGTGTTTCTGCCGTATCTGGTGTGGAATACGGTGTTTGATAACACGCGAGTAACGGCGGAGTTGGGCAAGAAGCCGGCGCGCTTCTCGGACTATTGCTTTCCGCTATTGAAGTTCAGCCGCGAGAATCAGTTTGCGTATCGGTATCAGCCCTGGCCGGCAAAGGCGGGAGGGTCGGCGGCATGATGGACCTTATTCTGGAAGCGTGGGTGAGCAGCTCCATCGAGCGGGCCAAAGCGGGATGGATGCTGGGCGCGGGCAAGCGCTGGCAGCCGGGCGAGAAACTGAAGCTGCTGTTTGCCGGCTACAACGGAACGCGCAATATGGGGTCGGATGTGCGGGTGGAAGAGATGCTGCGGCAGATCCGTCACATTCTGCGCGCGGAGCGGGTGGAATTCAGTGTGATGAGCCAGAACTTCGAATTCTCGCGGGGATATTTTGAGGGCACCAAGCAGGTGCGTCTGCCGGATATTTTTCCGCCGTTTCTGGCCGACGAGGTTCCCCGGCACGATGGAGTGGTGGCGTGCGAAGGGTCGATGTTCAAGAGCAAGTTCGCCAACGCGCTGACCACGATGATGATCGGTTCGCTGGGCATTGCAGCGGCGCAGAATAAATTATCCGTGGGCTATGGCGCGGAGGCGGGACAAATGGATCCGCTGGTGGCGAAGATGTGCGGGCGGTATTGCCGGAATTCTTTCGTCATTACGCGCAATGAGGAGTCGCGCGGCGTGCTGCGCGGACTTGGCGTGCCGACGGAACTGGGTACAGACACGGCATGGACGTTTGAGCCGCGTTCGCCGGAGTACGGGCAGAGCGTGCTGCGACAGGTGGGCTGGGACGGGCGGACACCGGTGCTGGTGGTGTGCCCGATCAATCCGTTTGAGTGGCCGGTGAAAGCGTCGGTGGCGAAGTATGCGCTGCGCAGTCTCACTGGAGTCTACAAAGATAGCCACTACCGCACCGTTTATTTTCATAACTCCGGGCCGGCGGCGGAACAGGCATACCAGAAATATCTGACAGCGATTGCGAACGCCGTGAGTGCGTTTCGCAAGAACAAGAATGTTTTCGTCATTCTGGTGGCGACGGAGCGGCTGGATGCGCGACCGGCGAACCGCATCTCCGAGAAGCTGGGAGGCGTGCCGGTTCTGACCTCCGACCAGTACAACATGTATGAACTGGTAAGCATTCTGCGGGCGTGCCACATGATGGCCTCGTCGCGCTATCACGGGATTGTGACCTCGATGCCGGGGCTGGTGCCCTCGGCAGGGATCACGATGGATGAGCGTATCAGGAATCTGATGCGGGAGCGCGGGCATCTGGACTTGCTGATGAATGTGGACGATCCGGATCTGGAAGGAAAGCTGCTCGTGGCGTTGGAGAAGCTGAGTTGTGAGGGCGAGGCGATCGCGGCTGGGATTGCGCGGACCGTAGTGAAGAATTTGAAAGTGATGGCGCGGATGGGAGTGTACTTCGAGGAAGAAGTACAGCGGAGATATCCGGAATTCCCGACCCGCCATGGCGAGTGGAGCTGGGAGGATTATTTGCCGCCGATAAGCGCCCCGCTGCGGGAGTTGGTGGTGGCGTACAGCTAAGTTGAGTGGTCGTTCCGGCGCATAACACGGGTACGTACAAAGATGCTTTTTCTCGGAGAAATCCTTTCGCAACTGAAAGCATCAGCCGACACGCGGATTCTCGCCGAAATTCGCGAGGACCAAGTTACGGGCGTAACCGGCAGCGAGTTGCTGGAGTTGATCGGAGAAGCGAGGACCTTTCTTGCTGCGAAGGGATTGAAGAAAGGCGATCGCTGCGGATTGCTGGATGCCAACAGCATCCGCTGGGTGGCGATGGATTTGGCCATCATGGCCGAGGGGCTGATCGTGGTGCCGCTGTACTCGCGCCAGGCTCCGGCGGAATTGGTCGCCATGATGAAGGATTGCACACCGTCGCTCGTGTGCTGCGGGGACGCGGCGCTGCGGGATAGGATTGTGGAGCAATGGGCGGACGCTCCGACGGCGTTCTTGTTCGACGAGATCTTTGGCGGAGTAGAAGGAGTGGCGCTACAGCGTCCGCAAGTGGAAAGCGATGATCCGGTGACGATCGTTTACACCTCGGGAACGTCAGGCGAGGCCAAGGGCGTGGCACTGACGGCAGCGAACGTGGGCTTCATGCTGGAGCGGACGAGCGGGCGGCTGGACGAGTTGATGGCGGGGGCGGCCGGACCAGACCGCATCCTTCCCGGACAGGACCGCATCTTCCATTATCTGCCGTTCACATTTGCGGCTTCGTGGATTGCGCTGCTGACGTTTCTGAAGCGGCGGAGCCTGGTGACGCTGAACATGGATTTGACCAAGATCGCGGCCGACATGCGCGCCGTGGCTCCGGATTATTTTCTCAATGTGCCGCAATTGCTGGAGCGAATGCGGCGCGCGGTGGATGAGCAACTGTGGCAGACGGGCGGCGTGGCCCTGGCAATTTATTCCAGGGCCAAAGGCGCATGGGCGCGTAAACACGAAAAGCGGCCAAAGTCTGGCGATAGCCTGTGGCTATGGCTGGCTGACAGGCTGGTATTTCCGACCATTCGCAAGAAAATGATCGGGTCCAACCTGCGGGCCCTGATCTGCGGGTCGGCTCCGCTGAATCCTGAAACGCAACTCTGGTTCCTGATGCTGGGGATTCGTGTGTTGCAGGTTTATGGGCTAACTGAGACTACCGCGATCTGCACCATGGACGATCCCAATCGCGTGGAAGTAGGGCGAGTGGGGCCGGCAATTACTGGGATGGAAATGAAGTTGGGAGAGAACGACGAGATTCTGGCTCGTGGACCGAACCTTTTTCCGGGATACTGGAATCGTCCGCAGCAGACCGCGGAAGCATTGCGGGACGGCTGGTTTCATACCGGCGACCAAGGCGAAGTGAATGCGGCGGGGAATTGGCGGATTGTGGGCCGGGTAAAGAACCTGATTATTCTGGGGTCGGGGCACAAGATATCACCCGAGGCGGTGGAAGATGCTATCGGCAAGAATCTGACGGAGGCACAGCAGGTGGTGGTGGTGGGAAATGGGCGAGGATATCTTTCGGCTATTATTACGGGAACCGTGACCGAGGAGCAGGCGCAGGCAGCGCTGGACCGGGTAAATCGGGATCTGCCGCACTACAAGCAGGTGCGGGCGTTCCGCCTTCATACCGCGGCCTTCTCGATCGAAAGCGGGACCATGACGGTGAATGGAAAGCTGAAGCGGGACACAATTGCTGCGCAGATGAAGAACGAAATCGAGGAGATGTACCGGGTGAAGCAGGCGGGGTAACGCCGGTGTTCTCGGCACGGATGAGTGGAGCGTGACGGTGCTACATCAGCCATGAATAAATTTCGCGGGCAGGCGCTATCGTGGGAGCTGAAACGCGGCGTCATCGAGCTGGCGCTCCACCGCGAGCCGTGCAACGAGTTGGGCTCGCTGGCGCTGGGAGAATTCGAGGAGTTCGCAACGAGACTCGATGCGATGCAGCGGGAAGCGCATGCGCTGATTGTCTATAGCGAGTTGAAGCCGGGTTTTTGCGCGGGAGCGGATTTGCGCGAGCTCTACCAGCGGTCGCAGGCCATGGAAAAGCGGGAGGCAGTGAAAGGCGTCCGCAATTTTCTAGAGCGAATTCATCGCGTGCTGAACCATATTGATGACTCGCCGTTGACGACGATTGCGGCGGTGCATGGAGTGACATTTGGTGGAGGTTTTGAACTGGCGCTCGCCTGCGATGTGATTATCGCCGACAAGATGGCGCGGTTTTGTTTTCCCGAGCTGCGGCTGGGGCTCATCCCAGGGTTCGGTGGGATTCCGCGTCTGAAACGCGATTTGGGCAATGCGGTGGTGCGAGATCTGTTGCTGACGGGGCGCAGCTTCAACGCGACGAAAGCGCAGCAGGTCGGTTTGGTAAGCCAAGTGGTGGGCGAGGGCGAAGCGTTGCGCGCGGCGCGGGCTACGGCGCTGCAGTTGGGGAAGTTTGACCGGGCGACGGCAGCCGCGGCGAAGAAGTTCATCAAACCGATTCCGCACGAAGAGCTGCGGCGCGAGATCGATCTATTCTGCGAGTTATTCAGTCAGCCGGCGGTTGAAGCGGGCTTGAAGAAGTTTGTGGAGAGCACGGACGCGCAGCCGTATCTGCCTTAGAGAGTGCGGAGTGGCGAGTACGAGTACTGGGTGGGAAACAGATTCTTCACGGCCGAAGGCTGTTTGGAAGGACAAGATTGGTTCAGAGTTGATCCCGATGTCTACTGTGGAAAAAACTCTCGATGAAATCCTGAATTTGGCGGCAGCGCACTTTAAGGTGCCCCGAGAAAAACTCGTTCCCGACGACGACTTTTTTAAGACGCTGGGCATTGACAGCCTGCAGACGCTCGACCTGCTGACCAAGCTGGAGAATCACTTTCATGTCGAGTTGCCTGATTATGAACTGCAAGGGGTTTCGGATTTCCGTACCTTGGCGAGAAAGATTCAGGCCAGGCTCTAGCGAGGACTCACCACGGACCACAGAGGCACCGACAAACACCAAGCCGGGAAACCGCTCCACGCAGCTTCGGCCACCTTTCCGCTTCTGCAGGTGGTGAACTGATTAACACTTTGACACTGTTTTCTCCGTGCCGCTGTGTCTCTGTGGTGAAATAGACGATTAATGCTTGATCTCCAAAAATACACCTGCCTGGGCTCGGCCTTGCGCGACGCGCTCGACCGCTTTGCTGGCGAAACGTGCGTGATTGAGGCCGACCGGGATCGGGAGAAGACGCGGCTCACCTACTCCGACTTCACAGAGATGGCCACACCGCTGACGCGGGCGCTGGAGGATGCGGATCTGGACGCCGGCGACCGCGCGGCGATTATTATGACGAACCAGTCGAAGTGGCTGATTTCGGCATATGCGATTTTCTATTGCGGAGGCGTCCTGGTGCCGCTGGACTACAAGTTGACGGCGGCGGAACATCTTCAGCTGCTGGCACACTCCAAGGCCAAGGTGCTGATCGTCGAATATTACCTGTGGCGGGCGATCATGCAGGCGCCGGAATTTCAAGATATAAAGACCAAACTGGTGTTGGTGACGGAGGCTCCGCTGGGCGCCGATCTGGCGGGTGCGTTCCGCTGGGAAAACTTCAGGCGCAAAGGCGCGCCTGACTTCGTGATGCGGCAGCGCCACGATGTGGCGTGCATTGTGTATTCCTCGGGCACAGGTGGACGGCCCAAGGGCTGCGTGCTGACGCACGAAAATTATCTGGAGCAGTGCCGGGCGCTGACGGCCTGGTATCCGTTTTGGCCGGGGGTGCGCTATTTGAGTATTCTGCCGACGAACCACGCAATTGATTTCATGGTGGGATTCATCGGGCCATTTATGTGCGGAGCGTGCGTGGTTCATTTGCGGACGCTGCGTCCGGAATTTGTGCGCGATGCCTTCGTGCGCTACCGGATCAGCTACGTGGCGCTGGTGCCGATGATCGTCAAGAATCTGGAGCGCGGCCTGCGCGCGAAGTTCGATGAGTTGCCTTCGTGGAAGCGAATGATCCTGGACCGAATGATTGCGTTGAACCGGATAGCCACTCGGCGCAAGCCGCACGTGAGGCTGAGCCGCCTGCTTTTGGCGCAGGTGCATCGGGCGTTTGGTGGGGAACTGTTGGCTCTAATTACGGGCGGAGCGTTCATGGAGCCTTCGACGATGCAATTCTTCTACGATCTCGGAGTCCCCGTGGTGAACGGATACGGGCTGACCGAGGCAGGAACGGCGTTGACGTTGAACGATCTGCGTCCGTTTCGTGCCGATACGGTGGGCAAGCCGCTGCCAGGGGTGGAGTTGCGGATACTGAATCCAGACGGGGAAGGGATCGGGGAGGTGGCGGCGCGCAGCAAAACGCTGATGTCGCATTACCTGGATGACCCGGAGTTGACGCTGGAGACGATAGTTGATGGATGGCTGCTGACGGGCGATCTTGGCCGATTTGACGAACGCGGTCATCTGCAATTGTTTGGGCGCAAGAAGAACATGATCGTCAGCGAGGGAGGAAAAAATGTTTATCCCGAGGATATTGAGAACGTATTTGACGGGCTGCCGGTGAAGGAATACTGCGTCCTGGCAGCGAACTACGTTTGGCCGCGCAAGGAACTGGGCGGCGAAATGCTGGCAATCGTATTGCGGCTGGAGCAGGGCCAGAAGTTCGACGGTAAGCTACTGGAAGAGATTATGGCCCGCAACCAGCGGTTGCCAGACTATAAACGCGTGCATGCACATGTGATTTGGGAGAAGGATTTTCCGCGGACGGCGTCGATGAAGATCAAGCGGCAACAGCTGGCAGAAGACATAGGGAAGAGCGTGGAGCGTGAAGCGATGGTGGAGCTCTGAGATCGTGTAGTGCAGCGGACAGGGCAGCGGATCAAGAACATTCCAGTCCGTGCTGCCGATAGCGCAGACGGCGATGGCTCCTTTGACTCCGCACAGCAACTCACAGCAATTCGCCAGCGAATCGGTGCTCTGCTCCGAATGACATTCGCGAAACTTTGTCTGACGAGGGCGCTTCGTCGTGGAGCAATCGTATCTGGGCATAGTAAATCCGGCGGCGGGTGGAGGACGAAGCCGAAAGATGCTCGGTCCGGCGCTGGAGCGGTTGCAGCGCGGAGGCATCCGAGTGGAGGTCGCCGAAACGCAGGCGGCCGGCGATGCGACGCGGATTGCCCGCGAAGCATACTTACGGGGCGTGCGGCAGTTCATTGGGGTGGGGGGCGATGGGACCGCGTATGAGATTGTGAACGGATTATTTCCCGAGGCCGGGAAAGCTGAGGCGAACGCGGAGCAGCGCCCCACACTGGCGTTTCTGCCGCTGGGCACGGGTAATTCCTTTCTACGCGATTTCAGCGGCCGCGGCGTGGAGCACGCGATTGAATCGTTGATTGCAAGGCGAAGCCAGGGTTGCGATGTCTTGCGGCTGCGCCATCGCGGGGGAGTGATTCACTATATCAACCTGCTAAGCGTGGGCTTTCCGGCCGACGTCGCCACGCTGCGGGCGCGGCGCTTCAGCGGGTCGGGGGAATTGGGGTATGTGATTTCGATTTTTCTAACACTGGCGCGATTCAACCGGAGACCATTTCCGGTGCGTGTGGAAGGGCAAGCGGGATTTGACCGGCGGCCGTGTTTGTTTCTGACATTCAATAACAGCAAGTTTACCGGCGGGACGATGATGATTGCGCCCAAAGCAGACGTGCACAGTGGATTGATTGAATACGTCCGCTGGGGGCCGATCGGGCGGCTGGGGCTGATTCGGAATCTTCCGGGGCTTTATGACGGCACGCACATTGAGCATCCTCTGGCCGAACGAAAAGCTGTGAGGCGAGTGGAATTCGATCTGGACGCGCCGGTAGATGTGATGGTGGACGGGGAAGTGCTGACGCTGCATTGCGAAGAGCTGGATGTTCTGCCGCGCGCGCTGGACGTGGTGGCGTGACGAGCGGCACAAACGGCGTGATATAAGAAATAAATCGTGTCCGAAGAGCGGCGGAAAAAGCAGCAGCAACAATCGGGAACAGCCGGGGCGAGTCTACGCTTGCGCAAGTTCGCCACCTGGAGCGGAGTCGTAGTGTTGCTGGCAGCGGCCTACGCTGCAGGATGGTATCGGCATAACCACCGCTACGATGGCTTTGCCAAGTGCCTGGCTTCGAAGCAGGCGAAAATGTACGGGCTGTATTGGTGTCCGCATTGCGCCGAACAGAAAGAGATGTTTGGAAAGTCGTTTGAGTATGTACCTTATGTGGAATGCGCGATCAAAGGCTCGCATGACGAGGCGCCGGAGTGCAAAGCCGCCGGAGCAAAGTTGTTTCCGAGTTGGCAGTTCGGGAGTGATCCGCCGAAAGAAGGGGTTCTGCGCTTGGAGCAGTTGAGCGAGAAAACCGGGTGCGGCTTGCCGTGAGGATCTCCTCTGGAAAGCCGCCGCGGGAGGATCCCGTTCCCCCGAAGAACAATCGAGCTTTGTTTCTGGCGATTTCGGCGTGGGCCGTGGCTGGGCTCGTCGTCTCGGGGTTGTCGCTGCAGCGGCACTATGCGAAGTCGGCAACCTCGTACTGCGGGTTTGGGGAGAAGTTCAATTGCGACATTGTGAACCGAAGCGAGTATTCAACCGTGATCGGAATTCCGGTGGCGGGGATTGGGGTGGTGGGCTACGGAGCACTGCTGGCATTGGCGACACTTTATCGCGCGCGCGCCGGAACGCCTACGCAGTTGCTGGCGGCGGCAGCGGCGGGATTAGCGTTTGCGCTTTATCTGACGTATATCGAGGGTTACGTGCTCGCCACGTGGTGTGTTTTGTGTCTATGCTCGCTGGGGATCATTACGGCGATTGCGGTTCTCGCAGCGGTCACGAAAGTTCGGACGGCGAGAAACTCATGAGCAGGCAGCGCTTCTCGGCGCGATGCACGCCTGAACTGTTTGCCGCGGGCGCGCTCCAGATTTCCTGATGGAAGAAATCCACAACCGAAAGAACGCAGCGGAAACGGCTTCTGCGGTGATTCGCGCCAGCGGCGCCATGGGAGATCTTCGGCTGCACAAGTTTCGCAGCCGGGTTTTCCGGAACACACGGTTCTTACGGGTGTGGCTGCCGCCGGGATATGACGATGCCGAAAACCAAGGCCGGCGATATCCGGTGCTATACCTGAACGATGGGCAAAACTTGTTTGAGGCATCGACGGCGTTTGTTGGAGTCGAGTGGCAAGTGGATGAAACGGCCGACCGGTTGATCCGCGGGGGCGTGATTCCTCCGATGATTATCGTGGGCATGGATCACGCCACCGCGGACCGGCCTCGGGAGTACGTGCCGCATCGATCTCTGCATCCGATGATGCTGCGGGTGCAAGGGAAGTATTATCCGGATTTTCTAATCAAAGAAGTGATGCCATTTGTGGGTCGGAACTATCGCGTGGCCAAAGGGCCGGAGAATACCGGCCTGGGCGGATCGTCGCTGGGGGCGTTGATTGCGCTTTACACGGTGATCAGGCGGCCGGGAGTGATTGGGCGGCTCCTGCTGGAAAGCCCGTCGTTGTGGGCAGGAAATCGGCAGCTGATTCGCGAGAGCCGCAGCGTGCGAGATTGGCCGGAACGCATAGTCTTGGCTATCGGAACGGAGGAGTCGCAAAGCAAACAGAGAAACCGGACCGTAGTGGATGACGTGCGAGAGCTGGCGGGAATCTTGCGGCGTGCCGTGTTGAGTGAGAAGCGGCTGCGGCTGGTGATTGAGGAAGGCGCATCGCACAACGAGGCCGCATGGGCGCGGCGATTCCCGGAAGCGCTCGAGTTCTTGTTTGGGAAGTAGGAGCGCGCTCAAACCAGCGCGGTGTTTGGTGCCGATCTTTCGCCGATCTGCGATATCACATACAGGATCACCAGCATGGCTGGAACAGAAAGCTGGAAGTGTGTCCAGCGCGCCAGCGGGCCGAGTAGAGGGAGCGCATAGGCTAGGTAGAGCAGGATCTTGAGCGGCGCAGCGGCGGCCTCCATAGGATGGGTGACGATCCAGTTGGCAAGCAGGAGAAATGCGGGGGCGAGAATGACGAGGTCGTAGACCGTGAGATGCGGCGCGACCAGCACGGTCGCCAGCAGAAGCGCGGAATAGCGCAGGGCTAACGAAAGCTTGTTCCGCCAGCATACGATCGTTAGAAATAGCACGAGAACTGAGCAGATGATATACAGCGCGAGAGCGAAGCCAGGCCACGGCACCAGCATCGTCCAGAACGTGCGCAGAGAATGAGTTTGATACAGTTTCGGCTCAAGCATTGGAAGAAGGCTGGGTGTGCGTAGAAGCACATGGATCCATTCGCGGAGCGGCTCTGGTCCGTAATACATCCACGCCAGAGCCAATTGGGCAAAAGCTGAGAGCAGCGCGCCGGCGATCACCTTCCATCCGCGCGCGGCAACGAAGACGATTGCGGCGGCGACTCCGAGTTGCGGCTTGAAGATTAGGCATCCAAGAGCGAGTCCCGCAAGGAATTCGCGGTCGGCGCGCAATGCGAAGAAGGCGAGGGTGAAACAGATCAGGACGAGAGCCGAGGTCTGTCCCCAGGCGATGAGGTGCCAAAAAGCTGGATAAGCTGCGGCGAGGATGAAGACCGTGAATCCTACGCCGCGCAAGCCGCGGCCTGCCCGCCAGAAAGCATAGACACAGGCGGCATAAATCAAGGTGCTCAGCATTAGCCAGAGGATGAGTGCCTGCGCATACGAAAGACTAGCCAACGGAGCGAAGAACATAGAAACCTGCGGCGGATACAGAGGCAAATATCGAATATCCGCTGCGTCAGGGACACGGCGGGCTACAAGTTGCGCCTGGGCTTGCATGTCATAGAGATCGGCTCCCTTGTGCGCGAGGGCGAGCGAGCCGAGTGTGTAGAAATGCAGGAAGTCGGTGCCTTTGAAGTTGCCGGCGCGATCACGCAAGCCGGGCGTGGCCATGTCCCACGTATAGACCGACCAGAGGCAGAGCGCGAGTATGAGGCCATGCGCTTGCAGGCGGCGGGCGGTGAGCCATGCGGCGGGATTAGATCGGTCAGCCATTTCTCGCCTTAAGTCTTAGCTGTCCTGAAGATATCTGGCCTCGGAGTCACGGCGGCGGGTGAATTCGTGGGGAGAACTCTGATCAGAAGAATCAGCAGACCGAGAACCGCGAAGGGAAGTTCGAGACTGACATAGAGCGGTACCAATCCCATCTTCACCGCCGAAGCATGTCGCGGGATCAGCAGTGCCGTCGCGACCACGAGAGCTAGCAACCAGGGAAGAAGTGCGAGCCCGCACAGAAACGCGCCGGCAATCCGGGACACGAGATCCTTTGACCAAACTTCTTTCCAGTGGCGAATGATGAGCAGGACGGCGGGCAGAAGCAATACGTGATTGTAGGGCGGAACGACCGCTGGAATCACCGTGACTGTCAGTGAGAGCGCCACCGCGAAAGCGAGAATGAACCAGGGAGAATGCGCCGGCTGTTGCCGCATCCGCCAACAGAACATCGCCGCGGCGATCAGGCCAATGCTCGCGATCAGCCGGCCCAGTATGGAAGGCAAGAACACGGCGAGCAGAGACGTGGCGCCCGTGTACTTCGCATACGCGATGAGCGCGCTGGGATAGCGCACTACCCAGCCCGGCAGCAGCCATTCAGAGGCGAAGATAAGAACGGCCAGCGTCGCTGCAAATCCCCAAAGCAGAGAGCGTCGCTGGCGCCAATTGCCCGATACCCACAGGACGAACCATGCGATCGCGAGTATCGACAGTTGTGGCTTGATCGTCGCCAAAGCCAATAACATTCCTGCAAGAAACAAATGTCCGGAGACGGCGGCCGCGCCCGCCCCGGCGAGAAAGCAGGAGACCAGCAGGCCCAACTGCAACAGGCTGAGGCCTTGGGCCACCGGGATGCTGGTCAGAACCATGGCGAACAGAGTTGCCAGGGCGAGCTTCGATAGCTGCACACGAATGGCAGAGAGCCAGAGGGCGAGACTGAGAGCTGCGACAGCCGCCAGCAGCCACCAGAAGACGACACGCACGGTGTCGAACTGCATCTTGATCGTGGGAGCAAGGAAAAAGACGACGTACAGGGGATAAGCGAATCGTTGCTCGTCGGTCGCATCACCTGCGCGAGAAGGTCTCAACTCCTTGCCGTAGTAGGCGATCTGGATTTCGCGGGTGACATCGGCACCGTAAGGATCGCGGTGATGAAGGAGGAGCTCGCGGGATCCATACCAGCGCGGATAAAGATCCGTGAGTCCTTTGGCCCTGACCAGGCTCGAGGACATCGCCGCCGCGCCCGGGACAAGCGGAAGGTGGCTCCGATAGAAGCACATGCTGGCCGAGCAAAGTAACAGGAAATACAGTCGAGCCTGGTTTGTTGACAGCCATCTGGTCGTTGCCATGAATTCCTGCGGAAACCTCTTACTCCTTCGCCAAGCTAGTGTGGGCCGGCCAGCGGGAATAAGCCAGCAGTTTGGGCGCAGGACTGCCTTCCTCGGGCCAGTGCGTCGTTCGATTGCCGATCAGTACCTTCCCAGGCGATCTCCCCTGCCTGCAACGAACGAGTGCAGACATTGCCCCCCTTGGGGCCGCACTCGTAGAGCAGGTAGATGGGTAGATCGCGGTTTTGCACGATATAAGTGCCAGTCTGAACAGCGTTGATGTCAGCGAAGTTGTCCAGGACGATTCCGTTCCCTGGTTGGGCACGAACGCGAAACTGCCGCGATGACGGCTCATAATTCGCGTAGCTGAAGCATCGCCCGATGCACGCACGGTCAACGGCATGTTGCGCAGAACTCAAACGGGAAGACCAAGGGGGAATGGAACTGATGACTCGTTGTCCCGGGGGCAGGCGCGCTACCGCGACATCGACGCGGTCTTCCAGCCGATTGAGTGCCCTTGAATCGACATAGAGAAACCCGAAGAACAGCACCGCGATCAGGGCAACGCCAACCTTTTCAAAGGTGCCAGGCCGTGCCGCGGCCACAACTGCGCATGCGCTCAGTGCGGCCATCAACGAGAGGCGATCCGCGATGTAGCCGAAGGGCAGCCCAAATTGCGGAAACATTTCGCGGTCGGGGATCAGCAACACCGCAGCGGCGTTCAACAACCAAAGTTGAAACGGGAGTGTCAAAATCAAATCGGCCATTCCGCACTCTCGGACGAGACTGCGAAACAAGACCAGCCATATTAACAACAGGCTGGCGGACAGAAGCACATACTTCGCTCCGTAAAGTACTATCTGGTTTGTGCCAATCACTAAAGACGCTTGATTGATCGACCAAGAATACCAGTACCGACGAGTGAGCGCGTATCGCGCCACTACGAGCGCGAAAAGGGCGAGCGTCACCAGCGGCAGACGGCGCCTTGGCTCGAAGCTTAGCGCTGCGCCAGCGTAGATGGCGGTGCCCAGTGCCCATACCACCGGAAATGGGTGGGCGATCCAGGCCAGCAGTAGAAGAGGTGTAGCCATCGCCCGCACCTTCCAGTTATTGCGCCAAACGATCGCGAGATACCAAAGGCACACACCCAGGGATAGATAAAAATTGAAGAAGCCCATGTGATAGATGAAGCCATAGGCAAGCATCGCCACGCATGGCATGACAAACCACCAATTGGCATCCCTGGTTGCGCGCGAGATGAACAGAACGGCGCCCCACCCAAATACGAGGACCGATGCGGACACTGCCAGCCGCTGTGCTAGGCCTGGGCCCACGCGCTTGAACAGCCACTCCAGGATCAGGTCGAAGAGGACATTGTTGGATTGCGCCGAAATCCACAGCCTCGGAGCTTTACCTTGACCGATCAGGGTTGCGAGCCAGCAGTTGTAAATGTGGCTCGATAGATCGCCGGCTTGAATCCGCGACTGCCAGAAACACGGGATCAACAGGGCGACGGAAAAAAGTACGATCACAGCCCGGCGTTGCGGCGAGCCACTCCTGTGGCCGGAAGGCACGCCGGTCAGAGACGGATTCATCGATGCGGAATCAGCCTGCACTCGAAATCGAATCTTCCAGTCAGCATCATCAGGATTTTAGTCGCCGACGGCTTGTTTGTTGGCGGTCTTTTCGAACAGCCCGTTAACGGTGTCGATCATCTCGTTATCCACCACGCGATTGCGGGAGATGGCTTCTTTCAGCGGAATCGAAATAATCTTATTCGCGCGCAATGCCGCCATGCATCCGAATTCGCCGCGGTGAACCATATCGATGGCGCCGAGTCCGTAGCGCGTGGCCAGGACGCGGTCGAAGGCGCTGGGCGAGCCGCCGCGCTGGATGTGTCCGAGCACCACGGCGCGGGTTTCAAAGCCGGTGCGGCGCTCGATTTCGCGTGCCAGCACGTTGGCGACGCCCCCCAGCTTCACATGACCGAACTCGTCTTTTTCCGCGTCCTGCAGAACCGGCGCAGCCTGAGAAGACTGAGCATTGGCGGAGAACTTTGCGCCCTCGGCGACCACGACAATCGAAAAATAACGGCCGCGTTCGTGGCGCTGTCTTAGAGATTCGGCTACTCTCTCGATGTCGAAGGGGCGCTCAGGAATGAGGATCACGTCCGCGCCGCCTGCGATGCCGCTGTACAGGGCGATCCAGCCGGCGTCGCGGCCCATTACCTCTACCACCATCACGCGGTTGTGGGCCTCGGCGGTGGTGTGCAGGCGGTCGATGGCTTCGCAGACCACGTTGCAGGCAGTATCGAAGCCGAACGTGTAATCGGTTCCGCTGAGATCGTTGTCGATTGTCTTGGGAACCCCCACCACCTTGACGCCGTTCTCGTGGAGCTTTTGCGCGACCGAGAGCGTGTCGTCACCGCCAATCGCGATGAGAGCTGCGATCTTGTTCTTTTCCAGTGTGGCTGCGCAACGTTCGATGCCGTCGGGGCGTTTGGCGGGGTTCGTCCGCGAGGTGCGCAGGATGGTGCCTCCGCGCGGCAAAATGCCACTCACCGCGTCGAGGTTCAAAGGCATGCTCTTGTCCTCGATCACACCGCGCCAGCCTTCCAGAAAACCCAGGAAATCGTCTTCGTAGTGAAAAATTCCCTTGCGCACCACCCCGCGAATCACCGCATTCAGGCCCGGGCAGTCGCCCCCTCCGGTCAATATGCCAATCTTCATGATCTGCTCCTGTGCAGGTTTACGGGTCAACTCGATTCCGTGGAATGCACCCCGAGCGCCGGGGTCGCATCAGAAGCGGCCCCCAAAGCAGGGTTGGCAGTCGTTCGGATGAATTAGACTATCACTAAAACAAGAGAGGCTGGAACTGCTTCCTGGCTCCCGGTGCTTCGCGAGGTACGCTCGATGAAGGCAGCGCTTTTTTCGCATTGCGCCGAAGCGCGAGATTGGGCACAATGGCCGACCGGGACACTAAAACGCCATGAAAAAAACCTTATCGATACTGCTGTGGTGCGCGGTCGCGCTTCTCGGCGCGCTAGCTGTTGGAGTGGTCGCATTGCGGCGCGGGGAGCCGGTCAATGCATTGTGGCTCGTGGTGGCCGCGGTCTGCTGCTATGCCTTGGGATACCGTTTCTACAGCCGATTCATTGCCACCAAGGTTCTTGCGCTCGACGCGCGGCGCGCCACTCCCGCCGAGCGGTTGGAAAACGGCCGCGATTTTCTCGTGACCAACAAGTGGGTAGTATTCGGGCATCACTTCGCGGCCATCGCCGGGCCGGGGCCGCTGGTGGGGCCGGTGCTGGCCGCGCAATTCGGCTATCTGCCTGGGACTTTGTGGGTGCTGGCGGGAGCCGTGTTTGCCGGCTGCGTGCAAGACTTCGTGATTCTGCTGTTTTCCGTGCGCCGCGATGGCAAGTCCTTGACAGAAATGGCGAAGGAAGAAATTGGCCCCGTGGGCGGATTTGTCGCCTACGCCGCGGTAATTTCCATTCTGATTATTCTCCTGGGCGTAGCGGCGTTGATCGTGGTCAACGCTTTGAAATCAAGTCCATGGGGCACGTTTACCATCGCGATGACCATGCCCATTGCGTTGCTGATGGGCCTTTATTTGCGGCGCATTCGTCCAGGGAAAGTGCTCGAGGTGTCGATTCTGGGGTTCGCGCTGGTTCTGCTCGCTATCTGGGGCGGACGCTGGGTGTCGCTCGACCAGACGATGGCGGGCGTGTTCACACTGAGCGCGCCCACGTTGGCGATTCTGATTATCGTCTACGGATTCCTGGCATCGGCGCTGCCAGTGTGGCTGCTGCTGGCGCCGCGCGATTACCTCAGCACGTTCGTAAAGCTGGGAACCATCGCGCTGTTGGCTGTGGGAATCGTAGTGCTGCATCCCGCATTGCACATGCCCGCGCTGACCCGATTCGTCGACGGTACCGGGCCGGTATTTGCGGGAAAAGTTTTTCCTTTCGCTTTCATCACTATCGCCTGCGGAGCCATCAGCGGATTTCATGCCCTGATCTCCAGTGGGACCACGCCAAAGTTGATTGCGAGGGAGACGGAAACGCGCATGGTGGGCTACGGCGCGATGATGGCCGAATCGGCCGTGGCGGTGATGGCCATCATTGCGGCGTGCGTGATGCAGCCGGGGATTTACTTCGCGATTAATAGTCCGGCGGGGCTTGTCGGGCAGGCGCCGGAGTCGGCCGCGACGACGATTTCCAGTTGGGGATTTCCGGTGACGGCCGCGGAGATGCAAGCCCTCGCGCACGCAGTCGGCGAGCAGACCTTGTACAACCGCACTGGCGGCGCGCCCGCTTTTGCCGTCGGGATGGCGCACATCTTCTCGCGCAGTCTGGGCGGCGAAGCCTTGATGGCGATCTGGTATCACTTTGCCATCATGTTTGAGGCCTTGTTTATTCTCACTATCCTCGACGCCGGCACTCGCGTGGCGCGCTTCATGGTGCAGGATGGATTGGGACACTTATACAAACCGCTCGGCCGGACCAGTTGGTATCCCTCGATTCTCGCAACCAGCGCGCTGATCGTTGGGGCATGGGGATATTTTCTGTGGCAGGGAGTGAAAGACCCGTTGGGCGGTATCAATTCGCTGTGGCCGTTGTTTGGCATTTCCAACCAACTTTTGGCGACGGTGGCGCTCTGCGTGGCCACGACCATCGTCATCAAGCTCCACCGGGCCAAATATGCGCTGGTCACGCTCGGGCCTTTGGCATGGCTGGTGGCGGTGACTTTTACCGCGTCATGGCACAAAGTTCTTGATCCCAATCCGCGCGTCGGTTTTCTGGCGCAGGCGCGAGTGCTTGAGGCGGGCTCGGTCACGAGCGCCACCACGCGCCTCATCTTCAACAACCGGCTGGATGCGGCGGTCACAGCGGCACTGGTGGTGCTGGTAGCGCTGGTGCTGGTGGAATCGGCGCGGCAATGGATTGCAATCTTGAGTGGAACCAGGGAAGGGCGCACGCGGGAAGCTCCATTTGTGATGACCCGTCTGGCGGAGGAACAGGGATGAAACGCCTTTGGAGGAAGCGCTATCTGATGAAGTGCTACTTGAAGCCTGCCGCAGCGTTCCTGGTGGACGTAGGCAGAACCTTGCTTGCCATACTGCGAGAAGTGTTCGACGAAACCGCTTACGCGAGATTTCTGAAGCAGGCCCGGATTGCTTCTTCCAGGCAGGCCTATGCAGCCTTTCGGCGAGAGCGCGAGTGTGTGCAGGAGCGCCGGCCACGGTGCTGCTAGAGCAGCCCCAGCCAGCAATCATCAGGCCGCAGCGATCGCAGCCTCGTCGGGCTTGGCCGAGGCTCGAGCGGGAGCGCGGCTGGAGGCAGCAACAATGGGCATCAGCGTGGTCCGCAAATGTGAGAGTACGGCTACGGCGTGGCGGAACTTGGCTCCCGTCACATTGTGGAGTTCCGCCACCAGCGACGATTCGCGCACATCGCCCAGTTGTTCTCTGGCGGTTTGCGTGAGCATGAGCCAATCATGCCAATCGCCGAGCGCGTCCTGCATCCGTTTCAGAGCGGCGATGAATTGCGTGGCATCGGCCGACTTTGGCGCAAACTCCGCTACATACCGCGCCCGCTTGCCCAGAATGCGGTATCGGTGGAGCGACGGCTCGGTGAGCGGAGCGTCCGGCTGATCCACTCGTTCCAGCATCTTTCTGGCAACGGCTAAAGGATCGCGTTTGCGCTCCAGGTTGAAGTCCTCCGCCGCCCGCTTCAGCCGCTTGCGAATTTCGCGGATCGTCACTCTGTCAAGCGCTTTTCCCAGCTTTTTTTCGTGCCGCGCCCGCAGTTCGATCAAGCTCCGCATCAACTGGGTCTTGCGTCGCGGCTCCTGCGAGATCTTCAGTCGGCGCAACGCCGCCAGCTGCACATCCAGATCGCGCACCTTGCCGGCTCGCTTGCGTGCCCGGCTGAGCAACTTGAGAAGCTTTTTCTGATTCCGATCGCTCTCTGGTGCAAGTTCCTGCAGCAGCGTCTGCAAGCGGCGAGTTCCCGTCCGGAAGCCGTGGACATTCTCCGGCAACTGCTTCAAGGAAACCTTCATCAGGTCAGCCTCAAGCTTGTCAAAGATAGTCCTATGCTGCGAAGCCTTCGCCATAAAGCAATACGAATCGGGAAATGAACAGGATAGCCGCTTCTCCTCAAAAAGCAATCCCCCCCGGAGCGGTTTCCAAAACGCTTGAATGACCCTGTGGGAGTATTAGAGCCCTGAACGGAAAAGCCCTGCTATTTTAACATCCTTTTAACAGGAGTTTGATACGGTTAGAGTCGGATGGCTAACCCTGCCTTACCTCAGCCCGATATGCCTGGACCGCAACCCGTTGAAGCGACAAAGTTTACAGATGCACCGGCGGCGGACCGGCGGGTCATGCCTCTGCTGCGCGGACCCGGCGGCGAGGCTTCCGATCACGTTTTCAAGGCCGCAATAACGGCGTGCGGTCTGGCTATTCTGGGGTTGCTGGTATTGATCGTCTATGAACTGGTGCTGCGCTCAAGTCTCTCCTGGCATGCCTTCGGCCTCAAGTTTTTTGCCACCAGCGATTGGAATCCGGTTAACGAGCAGTTCGGAGCTCTGCCCTTTATCTATGGAACCCTGTTGTCTTCCTTTCTGGCGCTTGTGATCGCGGTTCCGCTCGCGGTGGGAGTTGCCGTGTTCACCACCGAAATGTGTCCGCGGGTGCTGCGCGGCCCGCTTTCGTTTTTCGTGGAACTGCTCGCCGCCATTCCCAGCGTAATCTACGGATTATGGGCCATCTTCGTGCTCATCCCGCTCCTCAGCAACTATGTCGAGCCGTTCCTTATCAAAACGTTAGGCTGGACCGGATTTTTCGCTGGCGCGCCCTTTGGCTACGGCGTTCTGGCCGCGGGAATTATCCTGGCCATCATGATTATTCCGATTATCTCCTCGATCACGCGCGAGGTGCTGATGGTGGTGCCGCAGCACCAGCGCGAAGCTGTGCTGGCGCTAGGTGCAACCCGCTGGGAAATGATTCGCATCGGCGTGCTGCGTAATGCCCGCGCGGGAATCGTCGGCGGAATCATCCTCGGCTTGGGACGCGCTCTGGGAGAGACGATGGCGGTCACCATGGTGATCGGCAACAATCCGCAGATTGCGAAATCGCTGCTGGCTCCGGGCTACACCATGGCTAGCGTGCTGGCCAACGAGTTCAGCGAGGCTACTGGCGATGTATATTTGTCGGCTCTGATTGAAATTGGTTTGGCGCTGTTCCTGGTGACAATTGTCGTGAATGCCTTGGCGCGGTTGCTGGTGTGGACAGTTACCGGCCAGACCGCGAGGGCGAATGCCTGAACCTTCCTCGGAGTGGAGGCACAGCGTGCCACCAATCAATTTGCGTCGCCGCATCACCGATCACTTCATGACCGGCGTGGCCGTGCTGACCGTCCTTTTGGTGCTGACGCCCCTGATCGCCATTTTCGGTTATCTCCTGTATCGCGGCGTGAGCTCGATCAACTGGGCCTTTCTCACCCAGACGCCGAAACCCGTGGGCGAAGCCGGCGGCGGCATGGCCAATGCCATCGTTGGGTCCGTGTTCCTGCTGGCCCTGGCCAGCGTTATCGGCGTGCCCTTCGGAGTGGGCGCCGGAATCTATCTCGCGGAGTATGGCCGCAATCGCCTGGGCGATGTCATTCGTTTCACCGCCGACGTGCTGAACGGCGTGCCTTCGATCGTGATCGGTATCGTGGCCTTTTCCATCGTCGTGCTCTACCAAAGACATTTCTCTGCGTTGGCGGGTGGAGTGGCATTGGCGATCATGATGATTCCCTCCATCACCCGCACCACCGAAGAGATGCTTTTGCTTGTGCCGCAGGCCTTGCGCGAGGCCGCGTATGGGCTCGGCATTCCGCGCTGGCGCACCACTCTGTCCATCACGTTGCGCACTGCAACTTCCGGCGTGATTACAGGAATTATGCTGGCCTTTGCCCGGGTCGCCGGCGAAACCGCTCCGCTGCTATTCACCACGCTCGGGAATCAATTTTGGAATCTGAAAGTCAACGAGCCTACCGCGGCGCTGCCCCTGCAGATATACACCTACGCCCTTTCTCCCTACGACGACTGGCACCGGCAGGCGTGGGCAGGGGCGTTCGTGCTTATCAGTTTAATCGTTACTGCGGTCGCGGCCGTGCGCTTCGCCGTACGCCGGGGTACCTTCGGAGCGGCCTAGTCTATGGGTGTTGAAATCAATGTTGAGAACCTGAATGCCTGGTACGGCAAGACCCAGGCCTTGTTCGACATCGACCTGAAGGTCGTGGCCAATCACGCTACGGCGCTCATTGGCCCTTCGGGCTGCGGTAAATCGACGTTCATCCGCTGCCTGAATCGCATGCATGAGACGATTCCGGAAGCGCGCGTTGCTGGCCGCGTCCGCATTGGCGAAATCGACGCCTACAACGGCACTTCGCCGACCCAGTTGCGCCGCCGCGTGGGCATGGTGTTTCAGAAGGCCAACCCTTTTCCGACCATGTCAATCTACGACAACGTGGCCTCCGGCCTCAAGCTGAATGGCTTCCATGATCGGCAGAAGCTGAAGGAAGTCGTCCAGCGCTCGCTCGAATCCTCGGCGTTATGGGACGAAGTAAAGGACCAGCTCCACAAGAAGTCGGGCGCCAGCCTTTCCGGCGGGCAACAGCAGCGCCTTTGCATCGCCCGAGCCTTGGCGGTCGAGCCCGAGGTTCTGCTGATGGACGAGCCCTGTTCCGCCCTCGACCCCATCTCGACTGGTAAAATTGAGGAGTTGATCTTTGAGCTCAAAGAGCGTTATACCATCGTTATCGTGACTCACAACATGCAGCAGGCCGCGCGCGTCGCGGAATTTACGGGTTTTTTCCTGCTCGGCAAGTTGATTGAATTCGACAAGACGGAAAAGATTTTTACCAAGCCGTCGCATAAGCGGACGGAAGACTACATCACAGGCAGATTTGGATAAGGCTGATCTGGATAAGGAAGGTTCGGATAATGCGCACGCGCTTTCAGCAAGGGCTTGACGATCTGCGCCAGAAGCTGCTTCGTATGGGCGGACTGGCGGAGCAGGCAGTGGACCGCGCCCGTCAGGCTTACATCGATCGCGATCTCACCCGCTGCCAGATGGTGTTGGAAGGCGAGAGCCTGATCAACACTGCCGAGCGGGAAATCGACGAGGCCGCCTTCGACCTCTTGGCGATGCAGCAGCCCATGGCGGTAGATTTGCGTTTCATTCTGGCTGTCACCAAGATTAATTCCGACCTCGAGCGCGTGGGCGATCAAGCCGTCAACATCGCCGAGCGCGTCATGGACATGGTCGACCTCCCCGTGGCCGATCTCCCCGTGGACATCGCTCGCATGGGCGCAGCAGTCAGCGCGATGGTGCGGCGCGCCCTCGAATCTTTTATCGAGGGCAAAGTCGAACTTGCCCAGGCCGTGCTCGAAATGGACAACGTAGTCGACCGCATGAAGGATGATGCTTTTATCCAACTCGTCAAGGCCATGAACCAGCGTTCCGATGTGGTGCGGCAAGCTCTGGACGCTCTGTTAGTAGCCCGCAACCTGGAGCGCGTCGCCGACCACGCCACTAATATCGCCGAAGATGTCATCTTTTGGGTGCAGGGCTCCGACGTCCGCCACAACGTAGCCGTGGAAGAGCATTCCGAAGCACCGGCCGAGCCAGAAGGATCCCCGCGCGCGTCTGGCATCTAACCCCGTAAGCGCTAACCTTCGACCGAGGAAGAGAATTCGGCCCATTTCCTACCATTCCGGTAACCAGATAGTGTTCGTTCGAAAAAAATAAAGGAGCTGGCACTGAGCGAGGCCGAGAATAGCTGCCTAGGGTTACTCGGAGGACTTGGGGTCGGAGCCACAGTGCATTATTACCAGGCTCTGGCAAAGGCCCATGAACAGCTCCACAAACCTCTTCGCCTCTTGATCGTTCATGCCGACATGCACAAAGTGCTTGGCTATGTGCGGGCGAAACAATTAGGAAATTTGACAGAGTATTTAGCCATGCTCATTGGACACTTGAAGGATGGCGGAGCAGATTTTGCCGCTGTAACCGCAGTGACTCCCCACATCTGTATCGGTGAGCTTGTTCCAAGATCGCCGTTGCCGCTCGTAGACCTTTTGAAGGTGGCCCACGAATCAGTTTTCGGAAAGCGTATCGCTCTGTTTGGGACCCGTTTTACCATCGAAACCGATCTATTCGGTGCGCTGCAAGCGGAGAATACTATTCGGCCACAACCAAGTGAAGTGGATCAAATCCACGAGGCTTACATGCGAACAGCCTTGAGGGGCGAAGGCGCGGAAGAAGATCGTCAAGCTTTAACTTTGCTGGCGCATAGGCTGATCCAGCGGGAGCGATTGGAAGCTATTGTTTTCGCAGGCACTGATCTCGCTCTACTTTTCAACCGATCGAACACGACGTTTCCGTTCATTGACTGCTCGCAGCTACACATCGACGCGATCATGAAAAGACTCTTTCCCTAAATGCGGCGGGTCCCGTCCAAGGTTGTCCTCTGCAGGTTCTAATTCACTTTGACCGCAGGTTCCCAACTGGATTACGCTCATCTTTCTTCTACTCTATTGCAGATCAAATACTGCGGAGGCGCCGTGATCCGATTCTCGCGCATTTTCCCCTTGGTTGTTTTCCTCGCCTTTCAGATTGTGCTTCTAGTCGCACAGGAACGCAAGCCCGAGGTCTCATCGATCTCGTTGCCTACCAGCAAGACGCTAACCGTCCCGTCGCCCGGTCGCGTCGGCAGCTCCAATAGCTTTCCCGCCACCATCGCGCTCAGCCCCGATGGCCGCTACGCGGCGCTGCTGAACAACGGCTATGGCACGCAGGAAACCATGGCCATGCAATCGATCGCGGTTCTCGACCTGAAAACCAATCAGCTCTCCGATTTCCCCGACAAGCGCTTCGGCGAAGAAGTTCACCAGAGCTACTTCCTCGGCTTGGTCTTCAGCTCAGACGGCGAGCATCTCTATGCCTCGGTCGGTTCCATCACCGATCCCACGGGAGAGAAATCGGGCGATACCGGCAACGGAATCGCAGTCTACAGTTTCGCGGCCGGAAAGGTTACGCCCGAGCGCTTCATCCCTATCGCCCCGCAGCCGCTCGCTCCGCAGAAGAAAGTCGCCATAGCCTTGCAAACCACTCCGCCGGGAACTGCCATTCCTTATCCCGCAGGCCTTGCTCTGATTTCTGCCGGAGGCCACGACCAACTCCTCGTTGCCAATAATCTCTCCGACAACGTCGTCCTGCTCGATGTTGCCAGCGGAAAAATATTGCAGCGCTTCGATCTCAGCACCAGCGATCTCGTTCCGTCTTCATTTCCGTATACCGTCGTGGGCACTCGCGATGGCCGCCGCGCCTGGTGCAGCTTATGGAACGCTTCGCAGGTCGCCGAACTCGATCTTAGCACCGGCCAGGTCATTCGTTGGATCAAGCTGAAACAGCCGGCCGACCCCATCGCGCCGGGATCGCATCCCACCGCGATGCTGCTCAGTCCGGATGAACAACTTCTTTACGTCGCCCTCTCCAATGAAGACGAAGTCGCCGTCGTCTCCACCTCCGATGGCCAACCACTGAGCTATCTCTCAACCATCGCTCTCCCGCAAAGCTATGCCGGCTCCTGGCCCACGGCCTTAGCCCAATCCACGGATGGCAAACATCTTTTCGTGGCGGATTCTTCGCTCGATGCTGTGGCCGTGTTCGATACGCAGCTCATAATCCAGGATGCGTCTGCGCAGAATCCTCAGAAAAAGAATTCGCAGAAAAACGATTCCCAGAAAGCCGAAGGCTTCATCCCCACCGATTGGTATCCCAGCGCGCTCGCCGTGAACGGCGACGATCTGCTCATCGCCACCGCCAAAGGCCAGAGCACAAGACCGAACAAAGGCCTCGGCAAGACTTCTTGGGAGACCAGGCACCGCGAGCATTCCTACATTCCCACGCTGCTCCGTGGTTCGCTCGCACGCCTGAATATTTCCTCCACCCTCGGCAAGCTCGACGAACTCACGCGCACCGTCGACCATGACAACCTATTTCATAACAATCCGGGGAGGATTCAGTTTGCCGGCGGCAAGAATCCTATCAAGCATGTGATTTATGTGATCAAAGAAAACCGCACCTACGATCAAATCCTCGGCGACCTCAAAGTCGGAGACGGCGACCCCACGCTCACTCTCTACGGAGCCGACATCACTCCCAACCAGCACAAGCTCGCGTTGCAATTCGGCGTGCTCGACAATTTCTACGATAGCGGCGAAGTTTCCGGCGACGGCCATCTCTGGTCGACCGCTGCCATCACCAGCGATTACAACGAAAAAACCTGGCAGATCGCCTACCGCGGCCACGAGCGCACTTACGATTTCCAGGGCCAGGTCGCCGACGAATATCCTCTCGATCACAACCAATCCGATATCGACGATCCCTCCACCGGCTTTCTCTGGGATAACGTCGCCCGCCACGGACTTTCCTATCGCGACTATGGCGAGTTCGTGAACGCCGCCTGGTGCAATGAAAAGAAAAAAGCGTCCACTCCGAAGCAGGGAACTCCTTCCGGGCAGCAATCTCCCTGCCCTCGCACTGAGGTTCACAAAGGTGAGCCTCTGGCGCCGAATGTCGGCGATCCTCATGCCGGCCCCAGCCCGTTTCCGTGGGCCGTGCCTCTGTTCAACCGGGTGAAGCCCACTAAAGCCGTGCTGCGCGATCACATCGATCCCCTCTTCCCCGATTTCAACACCGAGTATCCCGACCAGCTTCGCGCCGACGAATTTCTCAACGAGTTTCAAGCTTATGTGCACGCGCGCCAGGCCAACGAAGGCCCATCCTTCGAACTGCCCGCTTTTGTTCTGCTCTATCTGCCGGATGATCACACCGGCGGCACGCGCCCCAACTTTCCCCGTCCTGCGGCGTCAGTAGCCGATAACGATCTAGCCGTCGGCCGCGTCGTCGACGCCGTATCCCACAGCTCCTACTGGGACGACACCGCCATCTTCATTCTCGAAGACGACGCCCAGGATGGCGGCGATCACGTCGATGCCCATCGCTCCATCGCCTTCGTCATCAGCAAGTATTCTCCCGGTTCGCCCGCGCGGCCCTACGTCGACCATCGCTTCTACACCACCGTGAACCTGATTCACACCATGGAGGCCCTGCTCGGTCTTCCTCCCATGAACCAGAACGACGCCTACTCGCCGCTTATGGCGCCCATGTTCTCCGGCGCATCGCAGCCAGCATTCCAGGCCGACTATCGCAACCGCGACAACGGCCTCATCTATGAAATCAATCAGCGCGGCGCTCCCGGAGCCGAAGAATCTTCGCTCATGGATTTCTCCCGCCCAGACGCGGCCGGCGTAACGAGTTTGAACCAGGTCCTCTGGCGCGACCGAAAAGGCGACGCACCCATGCCCGCGCCCAAGCACACTGTTCTTCCTACCGGGAGCGATTAGCAGACGTCGCAACTAGCGGGCGCCGAGTTGCGTCATCAATGTCCCGGGAAGGGCACGACTCTTAGTCGTGCCGCGAGTGCGACCGTTGCCCCGACGCTCGACAAACAATCCCGCACAATCTCCTTGACCCTCGATTCTCAAAATGCCATTCTAAATCTCTACAGCAACCCGGTCTTTGGCATCTGAATAGCAGATAGATGTAAGTCCCGTGAATGCAATATTTTGCGGGTGGTTAACTGATTCTAAAGCACTTAGCCGAGAGAGGCGCGCCCAAAGCGCTCCCAAGTCCTTTGTCCACAATATTTTACGGACAAATCCTTTGCTTACAATATCTAGCTGGAGTTGGAAGAGATCCGAAAGCCACAACTCACTGATTCCAAGGATCTTATCGGTCGCGGCAAGAAACTTTTGATCCCGACCGCAGCCTGACAATCCGCAGTCGTAGCCGAAGGTCGAAGCTCGGAAGCCGCCGCCCAACTTGGCCTCAGCTAACCTCGGCCTTACACTAAATATGTGAAGATTGCGCTCGGCCAAATCAATCCCACCGTCGGAGACTTCTCCGGCAACGCTGCCAGGATCGTCGATTTCTCGCGCCGCGCACAGGCCGCGGGCGCGGGACTGATTCTTTTTCCCGAGCTTTCGGTTTGCGGTTATCCGCCGCGCGATCTGGTTGAGCGTCCGTCTTTTGTCGCGCGCAATCGTGAGACTGCCGAGCGCATCGCCGCGGAAACTCAGGGCATCGCCGTGATCTGCGGCCTGGTCACGCCCGCCGAATCCGCCACCGGAAAGTCGGCGATGAACTCCGCCGCGCTTCTGCAGGATGGCAAAATCGCTTTTGTTCAGTCGAAAATGCTTTTGCCCACCTATGACGTTTTCGACGAGATGCGCAACTTCGCTCCCGCCAAGAGCCAGGACTTATTTTCCTTCTGCGGCAACCGCATGGCGCTCACCATTTGTGAAGATGCCTGGAACGATCAGCGCTTCTGGAACAAGCGCCTCTACACATTCGATCCCGTGGAAGCCCTCGTCCGCGCCGGTGGAAACTTTGTGCTCAATATTTCCTCGTCGCCGTTCTGGATCGGCAAGCGCGAACTGCGCCGCGACATGCTGATCTCGATTGCTCGTCATCACAAAGTTCCGGTTGCGCTGGTCAACCAGGTCGGCGGCAACGACAGCCTGGTGTTCGATGGATCGAGCATCGTGCTCAATCGGGAGGGCCACGTCATCGCGCAAGGCCGCAGCTTTGAAGAGGACTTGATCTACTTCGATTCGAAAACTCTCACCGGAGACATTCATGAACAAATCGCCGGTGAAGAGGCCAGCGTCTACGGAGCTTTGGTTCTGGGCACGCGCGATTACATGCGCAAATGCGGATTCCGGAAGGCGATCATCGGACTCAGCGGCGGCGTCGACTCGGCGCTCACCGCAGTCATCGCCGCCGACGCAGTCGGCCCGGAGAACGTAATCGGTGTAGGCATGCCCGGACCTTACTCGTCGACCGGTTCAATCGACGACGCTCGCTCGCTCGCGCAGAATCTCGGCATCCGCTTCGAGTTGCTCTCGATCAATCAAGCCTTCGACGCCTACAAACAAACCTTGACAGGAGTATTCGCGGGCCAGAAAGAAGACGTCACAGAAGAGAACATTCAGTCGCGCGCGCGCGGAACAATGTTGATGGCGCTCTCCAACAAGTTCGGGGCGATCGTGCTTTCCACCGGCAACAAGAGCGAGCTAGGGGTGGGCTACTGTACACTCTATGGAGACATGGTCGGAGGTCTCGCGGTCATCTCGGACGTGCCGAAAACGCTGGTCTATCGTTTGAGCCGCTACGTGAACTTGCGCCGTCCCGTGATTCCCGCGCCTACGCTGGAAAAGCCGCCGTCGGCCGAATTGCGGCCGAACCAGAAGGATAGCGACTCGCTTCCGCCTTATGAAGTTCTCGACGCCGTGCTCGAAGATTACGTGGAAGACGCGCATTCGGCCGAGCGCATCGCATCCGATCACGGCTTCGATTTGGAAACCGTGAAGCGGGTCGTTCGCATGGTGGAGCGGGCCGAGTATAAGCGCCAGCAGGCGGCGCCGGGAATCAAGATTTCGCCCAAAGCGTTCGGTTACGGCCGCCGTTTTCCCATTGCCGCAAAAGGCGAGGTTTAGAATATCCGGTCAGATCGCTGTTGCGCACCTGCTGTTACTGCGCCGTTGCCGCAAGACTTGTTTTGATCCGAAAGGAAATCATGCGCGGTTCTTTTAATCTGATTCTCGTTTGTGCCCTGACGTCTGTGCTGGCCCGAGCCCAACAATCCCCAACTGATTCAAAACCAACTGCAAAGACCGCGTCAGCGCCGGCGGTCAATCTTCCCTCCGTCAATCTTCCTTCTGAGGCTGCGGTCGATTCTTTTCTGCAGCAGACCTTCGGTTATGACCCGCAAGTCAGCTGGAAGATCTCCAGCATCAAGCCCGCGCCCGTGCCGGGCCTGGCCGAAGTTGACGTAATCTTAGCCCGCGATCAGGGCCAGCAACTGAGCCGCTTCTTCGTTACGCCCGATGGCGAGCATGCGGTGGTCGGCGACATCATTCCCTTCGGCGCAAAGCCTTTCGGACCCACTGAGGGCCTTCTGGAAAAGGGAGTGACAGGCCCGGCAAGAGGGCCCAAGGATGCGCCGGTGTTGATTGTCGAGTTTGGCGATTTGCAGTGTCCGGTGTGCAAGGCATCGCAGCCCGCGGTTGAGGGTCTGATAGCGGCCGAGCCCAATGCGCGCTTCGTGTTTCAGAATTTTCCGCTCGAAATGCACAACTGGGCCGCAAAGGCAGCGGCTTACGCCGATTGCGTTGGCCGGGCCTCGAACGATGCCTTCTGGAAGTTCGTCGCCAAGACCTACGATTCTCAATCCGACATCACGGCAGAAAATGCCGACGACAAATTAACCGCGCTGGCCGCTGCAGCGGGTGTAAAGGGCGAGGATATTGCCGTCTGTTCCGCAACTCCGCAGACGAAAGCCAACGTCGATGCATCTCTGGCGCTGGGGCGGGACGTGGAAGTGACGGGTACGCCGACAATCTTCGTGAACGGCCGCAGGATCGGCAGCGTGGCTCAGATTCCGCCTGAAACGCTGAAGGGGTTGGTGGAGTTTGCCGCCAAGCAAGGAAAGTGAATCGCGGTTGACGGTCGACCTTTCGTCTTCGTGATTTCAGGTGTCGCGCACCAGCGACGAAGACTGCGGCTCTACCTCCCGCTCACCCAAATTTCTTCCGACGTGCGATCGTGGTTGGCAAGCACGTGGGGTGTGATGATGATGAGGAGTTCATCGTCTTCTTTCTGGCGCGTGTTGTTGGACGCGATCTGACTGAGGCCGGGGATGAATCCAAGGCCGGGGATACCGCTCATCGAGAGTTGGTCGCTGGCCGAAATTTCGCCGGCCACCACAGCCGGTTCACCATCCTCGAGGCGAATGCTGCCTTTGTATTCGCGGTTGGCAATCACGGGCACACCGTTTGAGCTGTCTCCTGTGAGCGACCGCACCTGCAACTCCAGAGCCAGGCTTACCCCGCCGTTGCCATGTACGACGGGCTTGGCTTTGACGTTGAGTCCAAGGTCTTCATAGCTGACCGATGGAAACGGCGCTTGGTAGCTTTGATTGCCGATCACTTGAGAGATCGCCGGCGAGTTGTAAATGGGCGCGTAAGAAGCGTTCAGAATCGGATAGCGCTCTCCCAGGTGGAAGCTGGCTTCGTTGCCCTCGGCGGTGTACATGGTGAGGTGCGAGAGGCTGCGAGCCCACGATTCGTTGAGCGAGAGCGCCGCCGAAAGTTGATCGAGGCTCACGCCCGAGAATGTAAGGCCACCGCCAAAGGTAGCGAGAGGCTGGCTGAAGATGGAACTGCTCTGCCCCTGCAGTTGCGCCAACAGTCCGGAAATCGCCGTGCTGCCGGCCTGGTTCACGCCGCCGGAAGAAATCAACTGATTGACCAGCGACGTAATGCTTTGCCCGGCCAGCCCCACCAACGCCACGGCGGGAATGTTGTACATAGTGAAAGTATCTGGAATGTGCAGGCCGACGTTCCTGGTGAACTGGTGGTCAATCGCGTACACCTGAATATCGAGCATCACCTGTGGACGGCCACGGGTCAGCCCCTGCAGCAGTTTCGTGCAAGCCTCCAGCACGGGTTGTGGGGCGCGTACTTCCAAAGTGCCGCCCTGCCCCGAGCTGATCTTCTGGAAGTCACAAATATTACGCAGTGAGTTGATCAGTTCATGCGCGTCCTGCTCCGTGCCTGAGGAGGGCAGGCTGAACGTGGCCAGCGACATACGATCAAACTGCTTATGGTTTTCGACCGTATCCGAGGCCACGAGGAACTCCTGAGCGCTGAGCGGAGTCCACATCGCTTTCCCCACCTTGGAGGCCAGGCCGAGCGCGGTAAAAAAATCCACGTCGTCCACGTAAAAGCGCGCCGGCTTGCTGGGCACCGAGTCGTCGAAAACCACGCTCATGCCGTAAGAGGATGCCAGTTGGGTAAACAGGCCGCGAACATCGCCGCGATAGTGAAAAGAAGCGCGAGCCTGGTTGGGCTGAAGATGGAGTTCGACTGCGTCCTCGAGGAGCGCAGGCACGCCCCTGGCTACGGCAAGGGCGGGGTTGCTGGTGGAATCCTGCAGCCGCTGCTGCGCGAATTCATTGTAGGGGTCGAGCTTCAGCGCAGCGCGAAACTCGAGGGCCGCTTGCTGGCGATTAGCGTCGGCCAAGAATGCGTTTCCGCGCTCCACGCGCGCATACACCAGTTGCGCCTTTACGACTTCCCGCGCCGAAAGGAACAGGATGTCTTGCGGAACCAGATGCGAGGCCTGGTCAAACTGCGCGAATGCGTCGTCCAAGCGATTATGCTGCTGGAGCTTAAGTCCGCGGGAATAGGCGTCGCGCGCTTCTTTCAGATCTTTCTTGGTGGCAATGCAGTTGACGCCGCCGGGAATACCGCTGTCACAAGTGGTGGGAGGTGCGTCGGCTGCGGGCGCACTTGGGGTCGCGTCGCTTCGTGCAAATGCCGGAAGCCCCGGCATCGCCGCGGCAAAAAGACACACGGCCAGACTGGAATACAACTTGCGCATTGGCTTGATTCTACCTTGGCGGCGGGCCTTTGCGGAGACGCCGATGGGACCCAGTACCTTTGGGTTCAACTCGGAATCGTACCGAACCTGAATCGGACCAAACGTCGGAACGGGGGCTCGCTGAAAATGGAAGAGTAGAGAATCCACGCTATAGAACGCCAGCGTTTCGCTTTCTTGCGACAAAAAGCGCCGCGCGAAAGACCGGGGGAGTGGCAGAGTGCGCGTAAGGCTCCGATACTGAACTCAGCTCAACATGACCCGCTCAATCTTCCGGGCCTTGCCCGTGTGCTCGTCGCAGTCGATGACTACAGCGCAGAACCTTACGTCGCCGGTGGCGGGCTCAAAGCGCACCGGCATGTTGTGGAGAAACTTTTCCACGACCAGTTCTTTCTTTACGCCGATCACGCCGTCATAAGGGCCGGTCATACCCACATCGGTGATATAGGCGGTGCCGTTGGGCAGCACGCGCTCATCCGCCGTGGGCACGTGCGTGTGCGTGCCGATCACCGCGGTGACACGGCCATCGAGATACCAGCCGAGAGAAATTTTTTCCGAAGTCGCCTCGGCATGGATGTCGACCAGAATGATCTTGGCCTCGACTTGCTTGAGAAGTTGGTCGGCAATGCGGAAGGGATCATCATTCGAGGCCATGAACACGCGCCCCTGCAAGTTGATCACAGCGTAAGGAAGTTTTCCTTTGCGGCCCTGATACAAACCCCATCCCGGCATATCGGGAGGATAATTTGCCGGCCGCAAGACGCGCCGCGCGGGGCCGTGGCCGTTGCCCTCGACCATCTGAAAATAGTCGACGATCTCGCGCTTATCCCAGACGTGGTTGCCGGTGGTGATGACATCGATATTCAACTCAAACAGTTCTTCTGCCAGAGCCGGCGTGATGCCGAAGCCGGCGGCCGAGTTTTCGCCGTTGGCAACGATGAGGTCGATGCCCTGGTCGCGGACGACGCCGGGCAGGCGATCTTTGACGATCGTGCGTCCGGGACGTCCGAAAATATCGCCGATGAAGAGAATGCGCATGTGTAACTAAGCAACGTCGATGGTAACACGCGAATTCAGTCGGAATGCGGCTCGGCGATTCGCTTGACCTCGTGCAGCATGGCTTTGCGGATCACCCGGAAAAAAGACTGACCAGGAGCCAGTATGCGCGGAACTTCAAGGTTGCGGAACGGCCGAACGTCTGCACATCGGTTTCAGTCGTAAGCAGCGTGCCCTCATGGACCGGTGTGAGTGAGAAATTCCAAACCCCTCTGGCATAGCCTTCGCGGTGAAAATCTGCAAACTGCTGCGGCGTGAAGCCGCGAACGATGCCGCCATCCGGCCTCCAGAAGCGGCCGGCAATGCCCAGGACTACTTCGCGCGGTGCGACCGCCGCGAGTCGGAGAAAAGATCCGCGCCCGAATTCTTCGGCGGCGGACTCTGGAGTTCCGCCGCGGCCGAGACGATAGCCCCGAAGGCGCATAAGACCTCGAACGATGGGAAGATTCGAGAAATTGGCGTGTTCTAAAGCGGCGTACGCTTTTTCTTCCGAGGCATGCACGAGAATGGAATGGCTGGCGCTGACCTGATAGTGCGGCAGCCATTCGTCAATGGCCATCGCTCTCACTGCTCTAGCTCCGCCGCACGCAGAAAGTCGTAGTTTCCAGCAGGATTCAATTGCAGATTGTGGACGCGCCGGTTGTGGACGAGAACGTTATCGAGATACCAGAGATCGATGTAGGGAAGCTCCGCGGCCAGAATGCTTTGCACTTCGGCATAGAGCGGCTTGCGCACGCTGGGATCGACTTCGCGGCGGGCGCGATCAATGAGAGCGTCGACGCGCGGATTCGAGTAATAGCCGCGGTTGGCGCCGTTGGGCGGGAACTTCGCCGAGTCAAAGGCGTATTCGAAGATATCGGGATCTTCGTTGCCGCCAATCCAGCGAAGACTGTAGAGCTGAAAAGCTCCGTGAGTCACGTCGCTGAAGAAAGTTGCTGACTCGAAACTGCGAATGTCGAGCGCAATCCCCACTTCACGCAGCTGCTGCTGTATGACGGCGACCATCAAACGGGTGCTCTCGGTTGTGGAAGTCTTCATGGTGATGTGAAAGCGGACGCCGTTTATCGCAGGATAGCCCGCCGCATCCAGCAGCTTGCGGGCTTTGCCGGGATCGTGGTCGTAGCGCGGCACGTCTCCGTTGTAAGCCCAGCTCTGCGACGGCAGAACGCTGCGCGCCGGTTGGGCTTCGCCGCGCCATAAATATTCGATCATCGGCGCGCGGTCGAGGGCATAGGCGATGGCCTGACGCACGTGCACATCTTTCAGGATGGGATCGCGCAGATTGAATCCCAGATACTGCATCTCGGTGCCGGGTTCGGACTCGACGGCAAGGGACGGGTCGCGCTGCAGAGTCAGCACAGTGTCGGGTGGGAATGAGGCGTTGATAATGAGGTCCGCACTGCCTTTGCGAAGTTCGAGAGCTTGCGTAGTCGCGTCGGGAACCACGGCAAAGCGCACGCGCGCGAGGTGAGGCTTCTCGCCCCAGTAATCGTCGTTGCGCTCGATGACGATTTCTTTGTCCGTTTCGGCGGAGACAAACTTGAACGGCCCAGAGCCGATGGGATAGCTCGCGATTTCATTTCCGCTGCCGTAAGGGACGATGCCGATTGCACCGTCGGACAGATTCCACAGCAGGGTGGCGTCCCGCTCTTTCAGATGAAAGATCACGGTGTAATCCTCCGGTGCATCGATGTGATCGACGAAACGGTAGGCCGCTGTCTTCGTACTCCGAATCTTGCCTTGGAGCAGAGAATCGAAGGTCCATTTCACATCGCGCGAAGTGAGCGGGCGGCCATCGTGGAACGTGACGCCGTGATGCAGGTGAAAAACATAGGTGAGCGGATCGGGAATCTCCCAGCGTTCGGCGAGGCCGGGAGCAACGTTTAACTTGCTTCCGCGCGAAAGCAAATCGTCGAAGATCAAGTTGTCGATGCGCTCCGAATATGCATCCAGACCTACGCGTGGATCCAGGTTTGTGGGACTCGATTCGATCACCATCACCAGCGTGTTGGGATCGGGCTTGCTGGCGCAGGAGAGCAGGGAAGACAGCAGGGCAAGCGCGGCGAAGGAACTACCGAGCTGGAATGAATGAGACTTGGTCCAGCGGTTGAACGCCGGAAAGTTCGGCCGGCCGCAACATGCACGAGCGATACGCATCAGGCGCAGCTCAGGGACATCTCGTAGAGTTTGTTGACTGTGTTCCAGTTGCGAGTTGTGGTGACTACCGACAGCGCGCGGTCGAGAGGACTTTTCATCAAACTACTTTCGGAGGCGCCGTTGGGAAGGTAGAGATAAATCTCCTGGAGGCAACAACGAGACTCGTCGGGTTTTGTGGTTAACGTTTCTAATCTCTTTATGGCGGAAGGAGCGAGCTTCGCGGATAGAAACATAACATGAAGCTTTGCCGGGTCGATTTCGGGCCGCTTGAAGAACGGGTTGTTTTCGATCATCTGGCGTAATTCGTCGCCGGTGCGAGAGATGACGGAGGACGAGAATCCGAAGTCGCTGAGAATTCTTTCTTCGATTCGCTTGGACAGTGCACTGGAGGAACGCTTAGCGGTTTTGAAAACCACATTGCCGCTCTGGATATAGGTTTTGACCTGCTCGAAACCCAACGCCTCGAACGACCTTCGAAGAGCGTCCATCTTCATTCTCTTATTCTTGCCGACGTTAATTCCGCGCAGCATCGAGATGTAAACCGGCATGATTCACCTGCTCACTGTTTATTGACGGCTGTTCAGTCACCTAAGGATACGAGATTGTTCCCAGCACAGCCGGGTGTTTCGCTCCGGTCGCCGAAGGAACATTCGACGGCCGCCGATGCCAGGTTTGGTGGGCAAGCACGGCAAAGGCAACAGCCTCTTTCGCTGCTGAGGGCAAGCCGAACTCCTCACTCAGCCGCACCTGCAAACTGAGCGGAGCGAGTTCGCGGGCCAGCATTGCGATCAGAGTGTGGTTCCTTGCTCCTCCGCCGGAAACAATTATCTCGCGATACGAGGCCTTGGGTCTGTCTTTTGCGCGCTTCAGCACAAACCGATGTATCGCATCCGCGATCGACCGGGCAGTCAGGGCGGTCGCCGTGGCTACAATATCCTGCTTGCGTGCGCGGCCCGAAAGGTGGAGCAATTGTTGCACGAACTCGCGTCCGAATTGCTCGCGCCCGGCGCTTTTCGGCGGCCTTTGCCGGAAAAACTTTACGCGCATCACGCGGCCAAGCACATCCTCATCGGGCACTCCCGAAGCTGCAATGTTTCCATCACGATCATAGGGCCGGCCGAATAGTTTTTCCGTCACGGCATCGATGACCATATTCCCAGGCCCGGTGTCGAAGGCGATCACATCCGCGGCGGCCGACTTTGCGGGTATTGCGGTCAGATTTGCGATTCCACCAATATTTTGTACCACGCGCCCAGCGCGCGGACTGGCGAACAGCAAGTAGTCGAGAAAAGGAACCAGCGGCGCACCATTGCCGCCCACAGCCATGTCAGCGGGACGAAAGTCGGAGACTACGGGCACGCCCACGCGGGCGGCAATTACGGCGGCCTCACCCGTCTGCCAAGTTACGGCCAACTTGCGTCCGAGAAAGCGCCGCGCTGCGCTCTGATGATAAAGCGTCTGCCCATGACAGCCCACCAGTTGAACTCTTAGTTTGAATTGATGCTGCGCGGCCAACACGGCATCGGCATAAAGCTCGCCCAGCAGAAAATTGAGCCGAGCCAGATCGGCCACGCTTGCCCGCGGCGCATTCATCGCCGCCAGCACAGCGGCGCGAACGTTCCTTGGATAAGGATATTCATCGTGTCCAAGCAAATCGAGCTTTGTGTGAACAGGGGCGGACCGTCCGCGCGATTCGGGGACTGCATTATTGGCCTGGTGTGGCCCGACTTCGAGACGACCGCTTATGCGCACCAGCGCCACGTTGATGCCGTCAGCGGACGTCCCGCTCATCACGCCCGCGACGATTATGCCCGCGTCCCTCGGTCTTAACGCCATTCACGCGCCCGCCTTGTCAGCAGATGCTTCGGCAGTTGTCGGCTCGGCAGTGATCGACTCGGCATTCGGCGCACGCAGCCGGACCTCTTCACTGAATTCCCAGAGGTTGCGCGTGAGCCTTTTCACAGTCGTGTCGGAGGGCGCTTTCCCGCGGCGCAGCAGCTTCGCCGATTTATTCTTGAACGTTAGCACGCGCCGCGCCGATTCGTCCACGCGCCGCGCGAACTTTGGATTCTTTTCTGCGGTCTTCACCAGTTCTTCGTAAGCGTGTGCGATGTAATCTTCGCGATGGCAGACCAGACACAAATCTCCGCCGGATCGAACAAACTTAACGGCGGCCTGGCCGATGGGCGCGGCTGATAGAACGCCGCCCATTTCTAAATCATCGGATACGATCAGATTGCGATATCCGATACGCTTGCGGAGGATATCGCTGATCCATTTCCTGGAGAGTGACGCCGGTGTCTTATCGCCTGTCACTTGCGGGTATGCCGCGTGCGAAATCATCACGAAGGGCATCTGCGGTTGAAGAAACCGATAGGGAACGATGTCTTCGGCCCAAAGTTTCTTGAGTGGTTTTTCGATGACCGGCAATTCGTGATGGCTGTCAAGTTTCCCCTCGCCGAGGCCGGGAAAATGCTTGCCGCAGCCCAGCACGCCCGCGATGCGCAGGCCCGCGAGAAAATCTCGCGCATATTTCACGACTTCTTTCGGATCGGCCGAAACCGATCGCGAACTCATGACGCTGCGCGAAGCTTCGAAGGCAAGGTCGAGCGCGGGAGCGAAATCAACCTTAAATCCAAGCGAACGGCAGTTCTCGCCGATCATCTGTCCGTGCTTGCGGAAAAGCTTGCGGTCGCCGGTGGCGTATACATCCGCGGCTGAAGGTGCTGGTCCCAGCACTTCGCGAAAGCGATCCACGCGGCCGCCTTCGAGATCGACGCAGGTAAACAGGGGCGTGGAAATGCATTTCCGGCAATCGTGCAGCAGTCGCCATGTCTGCTCGACGCTCTTGATGTTGCGCGCGAACAGAATTACTCCGGCCGGCTGGATGCGCGTGAGCAGGGAACTGATCTGCGGCGTCATCTCTGTGCCGTCGAAGCCGACGATCAGGAGTTGGCCGACTTCCGGGGATGGCCGCGAGGATCGGGTCATCGCTCTCCCGCTCGATTCTGAGATGGGGGAACCCAGCGAATCTTACGCCTGAACCATTCGGCAATTGCGACAAGGAAGATCACAAGGGCGATTTGCCCAGCCCCTGATCCAGCGACGGCCATTGTATGCCGGGTGACTGGTGAAACATGAAGCCAACTCAGCGCGACCCTGTAGACGAGGTCCGCCCCCATCAAAACACATGCGAGCTTTACGGAATTCTTAGGCAACGTAATTGCAATAATAAAAAAATAGATGGCAGTGATGACCACTGAAACCTTCATGAAAATACCGAAGAAGCTCTTGTGCAGAGGCTCCGGCGCGATGAAATGACCTTGAACAAAGCTGCGGATTTCGCCAGTCAGGAACAGAGCGCAGAATAGGAAAAGGACGGCTAAAAAGACAGTGGTGAACCGATCGCTATCTATAGTGATTTCGCCATTGTCTTCGGGCTCGGTTTTCGGCTCCTGGGTCATTCAATTTGCCTCTTCAGCTCCGCCAGCAGATTCAGTGCTTCCAGCGGCGTGAGCCGGTTCAAATCCACTTCGCGCAACTTTTCCAGAACGGGCTGCGAAAGGGGCGTGAAAATGGTCAACTGCGCCGGAGGAGGCGTCGCGCCCGGCGAAAGATGTCCCGTGGCCAACCGCTCGACGGATTCATGCTCGGCCAATACCTCTCGCGCCCGCGCAATTACTTCGTTTGGCAGTCCCGCCAGCTTGGCGACTTCGATGCCGTAGCTGCGGTCGGCGGCTCCGGGCTCAACTTTGCGCAGGAATGCGATGCCGCCGCTGGTTTCTCTCACCGAGACGTGACAGTTCTTGACGCCCGAAAGCTGCTCGGCCAGTTCCGTCAATTCGAAATAGTGCGTGGCGAACAAAGTCTTCGCCCGCACACGCGCGTGAAGATACTCGATCGCGGCCCAGGCAATCGCTAGGCCGTCGTAAGTCGACGTGCCGCGACCAACTTCATCGAGAAGAATCAAAGATCGCGGTGTTGCGGTATGCAGAATCGCCGCCGTTTCCGTCATTTCGACCATGAAAGTCGAGCGCCCGCGTGCCAGATTGTCGCTGGCGCCGATGCGAGTAAAAACTCGATCCACCACGCTCAGTCGTGCCGAGCGCGCCGGTACAAACGATCCCATCTGAGCCAGAATCACAATCAGCGCGGCTTGTCTCAAGTAGGTCGACTTGCCGCCCATATTTGGCCCGGTCAAAAGCATGATCGTCTGCGTGGTCGAGTTCAAGTAGAGGTCGTTCGGCACGAAGCGCTCAGTACCGCCGGCCATCTCCTGCTGCTCGATCACAGGATGACGGCCTTCGACAATCTCCAGATCTCCCACGTGGCCGTCACGAGAGTCGAGAAACTGCGGCCGGCGATAGTTATGCAGCGCAGCGAGGTGCGCCATCGACGCCAGTACATCCACTTCGGCTAAGGCCAGCGCCGTCTGCCGGATTCGTTTTGCCTCCCTCGCAATCGTGGAACGCAATTCTGTAAACAGCCGCCGCTCGATCTCGACAATTGTTTCCTGAGCGTCGAGAATCTTGGCCTCGTACCCCTTCAACTCTGGGGTGGTGAAGCGCTCGGCGCCCACCAGGGTTTGCTTGCGGTCATAATCCCCAGGCACGAGATGGAGGTTCGGTTTCGAGACTTCAATGTAGTAGCCAAAAATGGAATTGAACTTGACCTTCAGCGATGCGATTCCGGTGCGTGAGCGCTCGCGCTGTTCGATCTGGGCCAGCACTTGCTTGCTGTTGCGGGAGAGATCGCGCAGTTCGTCCAGCTCGCTGGACACTCCCGAAGCAATCACGCCGCCATCAGCAAAGCTCAGCGGCGGCTCGGGAACAATTGTTTTTTCAATGCGCTCGCGCAGGTCCACAAGTTCATCGAGGGATGCGTGCAACGTCTTCAGGCGTTCCGCCGTCATGCGAGCCACGGCAGCTTTGACCGCCGGAATTTTTCCCACGGATGCCGCGAGCGCCAGCACGTCGCGCGGGTTCGCCGTCTCCAGTGTGATGCGGCTCAAGAGCCGCTCCAGATCGAGCACACCATCGAGCGCTCGGCGCAACTCCTCTCGGGCGACGAGGTTCTTCACGCCCGCTTCCACGGCATCGAGCCGGCCGGTGATTTCGCTCAGATCGAGAGACGGCCGCAGCAGCCACGAACGCAGTAGCCGTTTGCCCATCGGAGTAACCGCACAATCGATGGAACGAAACAAAGTAACGCCGGCATCTGCGCCCGCGAACAGCGGCTCAATCAGTTCCAGATTCCGCACGGTGACCGCATCCAGCACCAGGCAGTTGTGGCGCTCGTACCAGCCGATGCGGTCCACGTGATCGAGCGAGCCGCGCTGCGTGGAGCGCACGTAGTAGAGAATCGCTCCCGCCGCGGCCGCCGCCGCAGTTCGACCGGCAAGGCCAAAGCCCTCGAGTGACAAGACTCCGAAATGATTTTCCAGCAGCGGAATGGCGTGGTCGGGAGCGAAGATCCAATCTTCGACGGGAGTCTCGGTGCAGGTGGCTCCTGCAGCTCTGGGCCGAGGGGAAAGAGCAGCCTGAGAAGGCCGCGACCCTGCCTCAAACAACGGCGCGGAAGAACCATATAACAGCTCTTTGGGGCGCAACTGCTCTAACTCTTCCTGCACCCGACGTAGCGCGCTCTCGCCGGTAAATTCGGTGGCCCGGAATTCTCCCGTGGAAACATCCAGCGCTGCGAAGCCCACGGCGTCGCCCACCTGGGCCAGCGCCGCCAAAAAATTGTTTTCTTCCGATCCCAGCGACGCATCGGCTGCGGTTCCGGGAGTGACCACGCGCGTCACTTCGCGCCGCACCAATTTCCCGGCGATCTGTTTTCCAGCCATCTGCTTGTGGGCGAGGTGAGCATCTTCCATCTGCTCGCAGATGGCGACCTTGTATCCCTTGCGAATGAGTTTGCCGATGTAACCCTCGGCCGCGTGATAAGGCACGCCACACATGGGCACGGCGATGCCTTTTTCTTTATTACGCGAGGTGAGTGTGATCTGAAGTTCCTTGGCGGCCAGCACGGCATCGTCGAAGAAAAGCTCGTAGAAATCACCCAGGCGGAAGAACAGCAATGCGGAAGGGTGTTCGTTCTTGATGGCGGCATACTGCCGCATCAGCGGCGTGGAGGGCTCGGTCATTTACAGGCTTCGAGCGCGGATTATAGCAAACCACGCTGCACCGCTTCTGTGGCGGAGATCACGCGCAAGCGGTGGAAATCGCAGTTGACTCCCTGCGCCCGCAATGCTTTCCTAGTGCATGGAACTTCGCAAAGACCCGATCACGCGCTCGTGGGTCATTACTGGCGACGATCCCGCCGAGATCACGCCGCAAGCCGCATGCCGTTTTTGTCCCCAATCTCCGGCCGTGACTCAGGTGATTGCCGCGATGCCCAGCGCGGTGGGAACGACCTGGTCGGCGAGGGCCGTGGTACATCCCACTCCGCTCTATCACATTGAAGGGGAACCCGGACGCCGCGGTGATGGCATCTACGATCGCATGCGTTCCGTCGGCGCCCACGAGGTTCTTGTGGAGAACCGGCACCACGACCGCCATCTATGGCGAGCCACCGACGCGGAAATCGAACTCTTCCTCCGCCTGGCAGCCGAGCGCATCCTCGATCTCAAACGCGACGCGCGCATCAAATACGTCAGCTTCTTCAAAGACTACGGACCCAATGCTGGCCAGGAATTCAGCCACCCCACCTCACAAATCACCGCCACGATGTTCGTGCCCCGGCGCGTGCTTTACGAACTGCGCGCCGCGCGCGAATATTTTCAGGCCAAAGAACGCTGCGTTTTTTGCGACATCGTGAGCCAGGAAGAGCGCCAGGCTCTGCGCGTGATCGAAACCCGCGGAGACTACATTGCCCTTTGCCCCTACGCGCCCCGCGTGCCCTATGAAACCTGGATTTTGCCCCGCACCCACATGGCTGGCTTCGGACGCACGGGCGTGGTGCGGCCCGGCAACCTGATCGATTTCGCCGCCATTTTGCGGCGCACGCTGCAACGCGTGCGCACCATTACGGAAGAATTTCATCTCGTGTTGCACACCGCTCCCAACAGTTTTCATCCCTCCAAGAGCCTCGGTTATTGGAAGACCATTGACGACGACTATCACTGGCACGTCGAGATTCTTCCCGTCGTCGGCGCCAAGGCGCGTTCTTATACCTTCAAGGAGGTGTACTATTCGCCGGTGAGTTCGGAGACCGCCGTTAAGGCATTGCGGGAGGCCCGAATCGATGCGTGAAGTTTTCCGAAAAACCGACGGAGGACTCGCGGAGTTTATCGGAGAGTCCGGACCGACTAACCTCGCTGATGGCTAGTGGCTGATGGCTGACGGCTGATCCGGTTCTGCCAATGCGTCCACACAAAGTAGGCGACGCCGGCGATGAGCGCCGCGCCGATCACCGCATCGAACTGATGGAAATATTTCCCGAGTTCGCGCCAGTTCTGTCCGAGCTTCATGCCCAGGTAGGCGAGGGCCAGGCACCACGGCCACGATCCCAGAAACGTGTAGACGTGAAAACGTCCGCGGGGCATGCGTGCGATTCCAGCCGGCAGCGCGATGAATGTGCGAATTACGGGCAGAAGCCGCGCGACAAATACGGCCAGGTATCCCCAGCGGGCAAAGAAGCGGTCGGCCCAGTCGAGTTCGCGGCGGCCCATCAAGATCCAGCGCCCATAGCGCTCCACCAGCGGACGCCCGCCATAGCAGCCAATCTCATAGGCCACCAGCGAACCAACATTGCAGCCGACGGCCCCGGCGGTCGCCACCCATAGCAGCTTGAACCTGCCCGCAAACACCAGATAGCCGGCAAACGGCATGATCAACTCGGAAGGCAGCGGAATGCACGCCGACTCGATCGCCATAAGCAAGGCGATGCCGCTGTATCCAGTAGCGGCGATTACCGATTTGATGAACACGAAGAGAATCGCCAGTATTTTTTCGGTCATGAATGTGAGCGCATGGTTATCGGTCGTCAGTCACAAGTTCTCACTCAAGAACGGGCTCGGTCACACTAAAAGACTGCGGATTGAAAGCAGACCCAGTGTAACGGAAATTTCCTTCGAGGCGGACGATCCTGCACTTCAACAACGAAGTGCAAGAACTTGCATCTTGTTTCTAATAATCGTGCGAAGTAACATTGCCTCACCTCCGGGCCCGAATGTCCAATTTCGGGCTGTTCGCCGGTTTCCCTCGACCTCATTCGCAGGAGACGCAGCTCATGACCCGCCCGACTTTTTCGTCCATCGCGATTTTAGGAGGGAAATTATACGGGGTGACCGGGACCAGCGCGTTTGAGATCACGCCGTAGAATAGATTGGTTTATTTTCGTCGCCTTCGCAGCAGAAGAGTCGCAGGTACATCGGCGGTTGGATTGTTGAAAAGCAGCCATCCCTCGAGGAGGAGTTTCACGTATGACAAAGCAAAAGTCCGCAATCGCTCGGCTTCGTGCCGCTTTCGTGGCATCGCTAGTATTTGCCAGCGCAGGTCTTGCTTCCGCGCAGACTGAGACCGTGATTCACGCGTTCCCGTCCGAGAGCAAAACGGACGGAGCCTATCCTTTCAGTTCGCTCACCTACAGCGGTGGTGTTTTATACGGCACCACGAACGACGGCGGCCAACACAATGCTGGCGCTGTTTACAGGCTCTTGCCGCCATCGACAGAAGGCGGAACGTGGAAAGAAGGACTCATATCTTCTTTCGGACACACGAACGGACAGTGGCCACAGGCAGCCGTGCTTCGCGACGCAAACACTGGCAACATTTACGGGACAACCGCGGGAGGCGGCGCGAGCAATTATTGGGGCGCCGTTTACGAACTCACACCTCCTGTCTCCGGGAATCACTGGACGGAAACGGTGATCTACAGCTTCACCGGGCAGAGTGATGGTGGATTTCCCAGATCGAGCCTCATTTCCGACGGGAAAGGAAATCTCTATGGCTCGACTGACCAGGGCGGCAAGGGTGGTGGCGGCGTGGTCTACGAGCTGTCGCCTCCGGCTCAATCCAGCGATCCGTGGACTGAGACGGTGATTCACGGATTCACTTTCGGCGGAGCCGACGGAAGCGGGCCTTCCAACCTTATTTTCGACAGCCTCGGAGCGCTGTACGGCGCGACGCAGTCTGGAGGAGACGCCACCTGCAACGCCGGTTGCGGCACCGTGTTCAAGCTGACTCCGCCAGCAAAGCAGGGCGGAGCCTGGACCGAAAGCGTTCTCTACAGCTTCCATGCGACTGACGGACTTTCTCCCGAAGGCGGCCTGATTTTTGACGGCAGCGGTGCGCTTTATGGGACCGCCAATGACGGTGGCCAGGGGCAGACGCGAAATTATTGCTGTGGCACGGTTTTTCAGCTGACGCCGCCCGCCGGTGACGGGGTTCCGTGGACCTTGACCACTCTCTATGCGTTTAGCGGCGGCAGCGACGGCGGTTATCCCACGGGCGGAGTGATCTTCGATAGTACGGGTACGCTTTACGGCACAACCACGGGCGGCGGCTCTCTGCCCTGTGGTCCCGAACATAACGGTTGCGGCGTGGTCTTCGCGTTGAATCCACCGTCGACGCAGGGCGGTGCTTGGACCGAACAGGTGCTGCATGCCTTTGTTGGCGGCGATGATGGAGAAGATCCCCTGGCTGGCTTGCTTCTCGTCGGCAACAACCTGTACGGAACCACGGGCTACGGCGGCCCGGCTGACACCGGAATCGTGTTTGAGATCACGCCGTAGTTTTTCGCGCAAGAGATCGGCGAAGGGAATTGTGTCGCGGTCAGGTATTGTCCCGTGGCTGAAACTAATTTCGGGCTGCGTGACAAAGTAGGGACCAGCTAGAACGAACCTTCTTGAGTAAAAGTGTAGCCGGGCAGCGCCGCACCCTGCGGGCTTTTCGTCACTTTGATGCGGACGGTCTGAGCTTCCGGCGCAGCAATTCCGGCCGGCCGCAGCATCGCGTATTGCGTAAAGACTTCGCTGTATACCTTTGTAACAAGATAGTCTTGGCCGTCGCTATCGCTGCGCCAGACCTGCCCGAGTTGAATGGAATTCACGGCCACGCTCTTGTCCTGAATCTAGTCTTGTCCTGGATCTCGATGAACGCTTCCAGACTACCGGGGGCCTTGGGATGCGTCAATTGCCAACGAGGTTACGGAGGGACAGGGCACCGATTGGCTAATGTCGCGGTTCGCCAACGCCGCAGCCCCGAACAGAGAATCTCTTCATGCGCTGCCTGTGTCAAGAAAATTTGGCAGGCCAATTCTTTTTATTGAGTGTCGGGCCCTCGAAGCTGGAAAAGCGCAGGTCCCGGGTTTGCTAAGATGATTGCTCTATGTCGCGGGGAACCACACCAAGACAGCCTCGGCAGGGGCGGATTCCGAAGAGCCCAGCGGCCACGCGCCCCATCAGCATGAAAGCGAACAATAAATCTGCGCGGCCAAGCCAAAGAGTACCAGAGCGCGGCAGGGCGGCGAGCGCGAAAGGCAGCACTCCCAGCTACAGCGCGCTCGCCCCCCGCCGCATCGCCGAAATCCTGAAGCGCCTCGACCAGCTCTATCCTGGCGTCACCTGTGCGCTCACTCACTCGAGCGCATGGGAACTCCTGGTCGCGACCATTCTTTCGGCTCAGTCCACCGATGTAAATGTCAACCGGGTTACGCCCGAACTCTTCCGCAAATATCCCACGGTCGAAGCCTTCGCCGCGCTGACGCCCGAACAACTCCAGCCCGACGTTCGCTCCACTGGTTTCTTTCGCAATAAATCCAAGTCTGTCGTTGGCGCCGCGAAGAAGATCGTCGCCGAGTTCGGCGGCCAAGTCCCCGACGACATGGAGGAACTCCTCACCCTGCCCGGCGTCGCCCGCAAAACCGCCAACGTCGTGCTGGGCACGTGGTTCAAGAAGGCCGAAGGCGTAGTCGTCGATACCCATGTGCATCGCATCTCACGCCGTCTTGAACTCACCACGCAAGACGACCCACAGAAAATTGAACAGGATCTGATGAAGATAATCCCGCGCGAGAAATGGATTCTCTTCTCCCACCAGATCATCTGGCACGGACGCAAACTCTGCATCTCCCGCAAACCCAAGTGCGTCGACTGCCCGCTCGAAAACCTCTGCCACGCCGCCGACAAAACCTGGAGCACGGTGGAGCTGCACAAGAACGCAAAAGCGTAGCCCGATGCTTGGTCATCCCAACCGACTTGTCATCTTGCGCGAGGCCGGAACCTCTGCAATTCCGTCCGCAAGTTAGGTGGACGCACTCTGCTACACTTTCCCTTCGATCCTCATCCGAGGCTCGCAGCCCATGCGCACCTTCATCCCATTTGTTATCGTCATACTTATGAGCACAGTCGTTGCTGAAACCGTCGCGGCCCAAACCCTGAACGCTCCGGAGGCCGTTACCGATCCTAAGCAGATCGCCTCCAAGCCCAACGCGCAGGTCGAGTCGCGCAGCCTGACCATCGAGAAGCTCTACATGACCCGCCAGGTCGGCCGGGCAACGTGGTCACCAGACGGCAAAAGCATCGCCTTCATCTCCAACATGAGCGGGCGCAACAACCTCTGGCTCGTGCCCGCCGAAGGCGGATGGCCGGTGCAACTCACGGTCAGCGACCAGCGCCAGACCGCTCCAGCGTGGTCGCCCGACGGTAAGTGGATCGCCTATCAATCTGATTACGACGGCGACGAACTCTGGGACATTTTTCTGGTCTCGCCCAAGACCGGCAAAGTCGTCAACCTTACGCAGACGCGCGAGACCGCCGAAACGGATCCGACCTGGTCGCCCGACGGCCGCTACCTGGCGTATTTGGTGAAACCAAAAGCATCAGCAGCCTACGAGATCGACGTCTACGACATGGTGATGCGTGCAGTGAAGCACGTCACGACGAATACTCCACAAGACAAACGCAACTCCAACCCCATCTGGTCAAAAGGCGGGGAGTACATCGTCTACTCGCAAGAGCAGGCCAAGGGAACGGATTCAAACATCTTCATCGTTGACGTGGGGACGGGAAAGAGCACGCTGCTCACGCCCCACGAGGGCGAACAACTCTACTTTGCCAACGATGTCTCGCCTGGAGTAGACCGAGAAGAGATACTGATTACGTCCAACGCCGCAAACGGATACGACAACATCGGAATTCTTGGCGTCGGTATGAAAGGAGCGATCGTTGGACATCTCGTTCCAGAGAAAATCAAATGGCTGACCAAAGACAAATGGGAAATTCGTGGCGGCGAGTTCTCGCGCGATGGCAAGCACATCACCTTCAGCGCCAACGTTGACGGCAACGAAGATATCTACTTGCAAGATTTGACGACCGGCAAATCCGCGATGTTGCTCATTCCGACAGGCGTGAACGAACCCGCCGGCGGGCATTCTGCTTTCACCAAAGACGGCTCGCGTCTGCTCTACAACCACAACGGCCCCACCGCGCCGGGCGATCTTTGGGTGTATACGCTGGCGACCGGCAAGTCGCAACAGATCACGCATTCGCTTGTCGCTGGCGTACGGTCGGAAGACATGGTCGAGCCTTATCTCGTGCACTATCCCAGCCGCGACGGCAAGTGGACCATCTCCGCGTTTCTCTACGTTCCCTTCAACATGGCGCGCAACGGACAGAACGCCGCCATCGTTTACATTCACGGCGGGCCGACTTCGCAAACCATGAATTCCTTTAATCGGTTCATCCAGTACGCATCCGATCAGGGATACATGGTTCTCGCACCCAACTATCGCGGTTCGACGGGATACGGAAAAGAATTTCAGCAGGCGAATTTGTTCGATATGGGGGGCGGTGACTTGAAGGACGTACTCGCCGGCGTCGACTGGATCAAACAAACTGGCCATCTCGATCCCAAGAAGATCGCCGTCATGGGCGGAAGCTACGGTGGCTATCTCAGTATGATGTCGGTGACTAAGTCGCCGGAAGTGTGGGCTGCGGGCGTACCCATCGTGCCTTTCGTCAACTGGTTCACCGAAATCGAGAACGAAGATCCGGTGCTTCAGCAATCCGACCTCGCAACCATGGGCGATGTGGTGACAAACAAGGCCCTGTACGAAGATCGCTCGCCCATCAACTTCATCGATCAGATTAAGGCTCCGCTGCTGTTGCTCGCCGGCGGACACGACCCGCGCTGCCCTAAGTCAGAAACGCAGCAAGTGGTCGACGCCATTACGAAGCGCGGCGGGACGGTCGACTATAAGATCTACGAAAACGAAGGCCACGGCTTCGCCCGCGTCGAAAATCAAATCGACGCCTATAAACGCGTCGCGGATTTTCTGCTGGCGCACGTTCCCCCAGCGGACTGCAGTTGCTCAGTGAACGAGTAAAGTGTTCTCGATTTGTTTCCGGGTTGCCTTCCGCCCTCGCGTGACCTCGCCGTCCTGGGCGGTTAACGCAGCAGTCCCGGCCGCAGATGCCTGCCAAACCAGTCCTACATTGCGCTGTTGCCCAGGGTCTTCGGCTGTTCCATTCTCAGTTCCCGCATATAGAGAAACATCGGCAAGCCGAGAGAAACCCCGACCGTGAGCACCGCCAACACTGGAAGCCATCTCCGGCGAATATTCAGCCGGGCGCTCTCGACTCGCAGGAAGACAACCAGAACCACGGCTGAGACCAGGACATCCATCCCGAAGAAGGCGCTGATCCGGTTCACGAATAGTTCGCGGACGAAGAGCGGTAGGTTCAGACCGTTGTGCACCACCCACGGAATGAACTGCCAGTATGGAAGCAACGCCCCGGCGAAACAGAGCATGAGGTAAATCGTCTTCGGTTTCATTCCGGCAATCTAGCGATGCCGCGCTACCGGTGTCAACAGGCGCGCATAACCCTGAGCGGTAGACGCGGTCGGCTCGCCCATGTTCTGCACAATGGCCTCGACCAGCCCCGGGATCGTGAACTCTTTGGCTTCGATATCGGCCCGCAAACCAAACTCGCGCAATGTGGCAGAAGTGACCGGGCCAATCGAGGCGAGCCGTATCCCACCGAGGCTCGTGTGGGTGCGAACGGCCCGCCCGCGCGATTGCTGACCCTGCCCATCGGCCTCGCGTGAGTCGAGCAATGCCACAAAGTTACGCACGGTCGAAGAGCTGGTGAATGTAACCATTTGCGGGCGCCGCCGCGGATTCTTCAGCGCGCTGCGCAATCGCGTGCGCGACGATTGCGGCACAACTGTTTCATAGGCCTCGACCACATCCACGTGTGCGCCGGCCCTGCGAAGCTCTCGCGGAATCACGTCGCGGGCAACTTTGGCACGCACCAGCAGCACCCGCTTTCCTTTCACACGCCGCCTTAGGCTGTGCACCACGGACTCCGCTACGTACTCCGTGGGGACAATGTCCACCTGACCGCCACGTTGCTCAATCGCTTTTTTCGTCGCCGGGCCAATGGCGGCCACACGGAAGTGCCTGAGACTTGTTTTCGATAAACGCAGCCTGGCCAGCCGTCCCCACATAGCGTCGACTCCGTTCACACTGGTAAGAATCAGCCAGTCGTAGCTCGCAAGATTCTTCAGAGCAGCGTCTAAGGCATCGAACGATCGCGGTTTGCGAATTTCGATGAACGGAATCTCAAGCACCGTCGCGCCCATCTTGCGCAATTCACTCGACAGCGCACCTGCCTGATGCCGCGCTCGGCCCACCAGCACGCGAACGCCGGCCAGCGGCCGCGATCGCGGTTTTGCGAATTGTTTACCGCGGCTCATGTTGCGCGATCAGATTCCCAGGCCTTGCTTCTGCATCAGTTTAGCGATTCCGGCAACGGCTGAGTCCGTACTCTGTCCCAAAGAGTTAATAATCGCGGTCTGGTCCGCCTTGGTGCGATTTTGACTGATCTTGAACTTGGTCTCGATCCGGGTGGCCAGCATCTCGAAGCCGACGATGTGCTTCAACATCCCATGGCGAAACTTTTCACTGAGGCTGCTCCATTGCGCGAAGTAAGCCGGATCAAATGCGTGGATAATTTCCCGCACCTCTTCTAGAAGGTGTTCGGGCTCGGAAACCGCGCAGGCATGCCCGTATACGTGCACGGCAGCGTAGTTCCAGGTAGGAACGCTCTCTCGACTTTCATACAGGCTGGGGGAAATATAAGCGTGGGGTCCGTGAAAGATAACCAGCGACTCCTGACCACCTTCCAGAAGACCCCAGTGCGGATTCGCCTTGGCCATGTGTCCGTGCAGCACCATCCGATTGTCTGCGTCCCGGGCGAGGATGGGCAGATGAGTGGCGAACGGACCGCCGTCCGAGGCAGAAACCAGAATGGCGAACGGATTCGCCTGGATAAAAGAGACTGTGTCGGCGTGATCGCGAACCCGGTTGAATTCAGGGATATACATGTTTCGAGCCTCCTGCTGGTCTACGGACCAGCGATTCGACAGACCAATGATCTACAGACAGAGGTAAGCTGCACCGTCACGGGCTGCTGTCATTTCTTTCGCACGTGCAGAACCTTCCCGACTTCGGCGATCACCACTCCCGCTACATCTTTCACTTCCACCACAAACGCCGGCTCATATTTTGGCAACGTTTTCAGTTTCTCGCGAATCTCGTCAATCTGCGCATCGCTGAGGCGAAATTCGGCGCGAACCGTCCCCCGGCCCGGCTTCTTGTATCGAATGGTCGCAGCTTTGTCCCACACGATATAGTCGCGGCCCAGGTTCGCCATCAGCATCAGCATATAGAAGGCGTCCGTCATGGCAAAGAGCGATCCACCGAAGTGCGTGCCCACGTAGTTGGCGTTCCACCAGCGCAGGTTCATTTCTACGTCGACGGCCTTCATGTCGGGCGCAATGTGTTTGATGCGAATACCGGCGCCTAGAAACGGCGGCCAGAGATTGATCCAACTCCGGAGAGCATGGGAGCTCTTGGTGCCGCCGAGAATCTGCAGGAGAACGTTCCGGGTCGTCATGCCCAATCACGGTTGCGGCGGCACGGCCAAGCCATGGCCGTAGACGGCTTCGAGAATTTCGTCTGCGCCGCGGCTAAGCAACGCTTCGCCGGCATCGTTGCCCAGTTGTTCGGGACCGCCGAGATCGCCGTCGCGGGATTCGCGCAGGAGCTTCGATCCGTCGGGATCGGCGACGATGGCTTCGAGATGCAGCTTGCCATTTCGTGCGTCCTTCAGAACTTCCGCGAATGCGCCGATGGGGACCTGGCAGCCTCCGCCCATGCGCTGGAGCAGCGCGCGCTCGCAGGTAGTGGCGGCCTGAGCGTTTGCGTCGTTCAAGAGTGCCAGATGATCGCACATAGTCTTGTCGCCTGCGCGGATTTCGATGCCGAGCGCGCCCTGTCCGGCGGCGGGGCATATGATTTCGGCGGGAATAATCTGTCGGATCAATTCCGTTTTGCCCAGTCGCTTCAGCCCGGCCGTGGCCAGAATGATGGCATCGTATTCGCCCTGTTCGAGTTTGCGCAGGCGTGTATCGACGTTGCCGCGCAGGGGATGAATGTCGAGATCGGGCCGGATGGCCTTCAGTTGCGCCTGGCGGCGCAGGCTGGACGTGCCCACGCGGGCGTCCTGCGGCAGATCCTCGATCTTCGAATACAGCCGGGAGCAGAAGGCGTCGCGTGCGTCTTGTCTCTGTGTGATCGCCGCGATTTGGAATCCCGGTGGAAGTTCGGTGGGCAGGTCTTTCAACGAATGCACCGCCAGGTCGATGCGGCCGGCGGCGAGGGCTTCTTCGATCTCTTTCGTGAAAATTCCCTTGCCAAGTCCGCCTTTGGTGCCGACCTGGGCCAGCGGGACGTCGGTGATTTTATCGCCCGTGGTGTGGATGATTTCGATTGCGACTTCATGGCCGCGTGCGCGCAACAATTCAGCAACGTGGTTGGCCTGCCACAGGGCGAGTTGCGAGCCGCGCGAGCCGATACGGAGAGTGGGCATCAGCGGCGTGACCGCGCTCCCTTGTCGGACGCATCTTTGTTTGACGGTTCTACGTTCCCAGCTTGCGAGGCCGGCCCTTTTTCCTTGTCTTGCAGATTGAACAGCCGGCGCACCACTTCAATCACCGTGGTGGCTTCAGCTTCACGGGCAGCAGTCTTCAGCGTCGTGACGGGCGTGTGCATCACCTTGTTGATGATGCCGCGGGTCAAGGCCTCGACGGCCATTTCCTGTTCCGGCGTCAACGGACCCATGCGGCCGCGCACGCGATCGATTTCGGCCTGGCGAATGGTTTCGAGGTGGTCTTGCAAGCTGACAATCGTCGGGACTACGTCGAGCGTCTGCAGCCGGGCCTCGAAGCGCTCGACTTCACTGGCGATGATAGCCTCGGCAAGTTCGGCTTCCTTGCCGCGGTCGGCGACGTGGCTGGTGATGGCTTGCTGCAGATCGTCGAGGTCGTAGGTGAAGATGCCGTCGAGTTTGGCCATTTCGGGCGCAACGTCGCGGGGCACGGCAATGTCGACGAAAAACATGGGCCGGTTCTTGCGGCGGGCAAGAAACTGCTCGCCATGCTCGCGCCGAAAAATCGCGTGCGGAGAACCGGTCGAAGTGATGACAATATCGGCGCGGTCGCAGATGGAATAAAGATCGTCGAACCTGACGGCCTGGCCATTGAATTTATGCGCCAATCCAACGGCGCGCTCGTAAGTACGGTTGGACACGAAGATCGAAGCGCAACCATGGGCCATAAGATGCCGGGCGGCGAGTTCGCTCATTTTTCCTGCGCCAACGATGAAGACGCTCTTGCCCTGCAGGGTGCCGAAGATCTTCTTCGCCAGTTCCACCGCAACCGAGGCGATGGAAACCGAAGACGAGCCCACGGCAGTCTCGCTGCGCACGCGCTTCGCTACCGCAAAAGCGCGGGTAAAGAGTTGATCGAGTTGCGCGCGCACTGTGCCCAAGGCGCGGGCTGTAGCATAAGCTTCTTTGACTTGGCCGAGAATCTGGGCTTCGCCTACCACCATGGAATCCAGGCTGGACGCGACGCGGAAGATGTGCCGCACGGCGTCTTTTTCTCGAAACTCATACAAATGGGCGTCCAACTCTTCCGCGGTCAGATCAAAGTGCTCGCGCAGAAATCCGCGCAAGTCGGCGGCGCCGTTCGTGGTGTGGGTCACGACTTCCACGCGATTACAGGTCGAGATGACCATGCCTTCTTCGATCCCAGGATAGGCAGCGAGATCACGGCAGGTGTCGGACAGGCGCGACTCGGGAATCGCCAGGCGCTCGCGCACTTCGAGCGGAGCGCTTCTGTGATTCACGCCGATGAGTTGGTATCTCACGAGGCGGCGAACCTGTGGATGGTGGAGAAATAGTTGGCGGCCCAGGCCACGATGGCGGCCACGAAGGCGAAAGTGGCGAGAACGGCGGCGCGGCGTCCGCGCCATCCGGAGTTCCAGCGGGTAACGACCATGACCATGTAGACCGCCCACATCAGCAGCGACAACAGGATCTTGGGATCCGTAAAGTCGACGTGCCCGTAGGTTGACATGGCCACCACCGAGCCCGTAATCAGACCCAGCGTCATGAAAGGAAAGCCCAGCAGCAAAGACCGGTAGCCGATCTGGTCAATCACTTCCAGCGCGGGCAGGAACGAAATCAGGCTGCTGGGCTTCTTGGCTTTCAGTCGGCTCTCCTGCAGCAGGTAGAGCAGGCTCGCACCAAAGCTCAGCACGAGCGCGGCATAGCCCGTGAAAATGAGGATGATGTGTGCAATCAGCCATCCTTTGTGCTGCACGAAAGCGGTCAGCAACACGGGCTGCTCATCCACGGCCGCGATGAAGGTGAGAAAAAACACAATAGGGAACACGACCACTCCGGGCGAAGTAGTCTGGTAAATGGCATAGATGATCATGAAAAATGTCATCGAGAAAAAAGCCAACAGCGACTCCCCGTTGTGCACTGAAGCCCATACAACATGGCCAGAGAGGAAAAGCTCGACTAGCGAGACGAAGTGGAAAACCATGCCCAGGCTGGCGGCGTGCAGGGCGATTCGGCTGAAAAGATCGCTGGTGCGGGTTAGCGCAAAGAAGGCGTAGATCAGCCCGATGAAGTAGCAAGCCAGCGCGAAACGAAGCCAAAGCAGGGGCATGGATATGGGAAGTATCAGAGTCTACGTCTACGGAGTTTACGCGAAACCGAGTCAGCTCGCGGAGCCGTCAGGACGCTAATCCTTTCCCCGCATTATAGTCCGCAGCGGGAACAACGAGGGAAGCAAGAAGAGCCATCGCGGATAACCCTGACTTCTACTCCACGCCCAGGCTGGCCAACGCTTCCTCAAGCAAAGCGTGGTGGATAACCAATCGGCGGCCATGGGTCTTCACATCTTCCAGTTCGTCGAACGCTCGAAACAGGCGCAGCTTCGCGGCGGCGTACTGTTCAGCCTCGCTGAGGTCGCGGCCGTGGCCTGCGGTCCATGCTTTCGCTGACTGATCCGGCAGGAACACGCTGACGGCGTAAGTGACCTTGCGATCGGAGGTGACATCGAAAACAAATTCCATGGCCGGGGATTCGGCGTCACTCTGCAACGCTGCGCGTTTGCCGACGAAATAGTACTGGTAGACGTACCCTTGCGCACCGGCGTAGGTCTTGAGGCGGCGAACCGTCATCATCGACACCTGGACATTATGCGCCTCTCAGGCCCAGATGGCCGTCGGGTTTCGAATTCCTGCGCCCCACTCGGACGTTCTCCCACCAAGAACTGCGCGACTCAAAACCCTTGCCATCCTGCAAAGACCGCACAACGCCGCTCCATCAGCGGTCTCCGGTCATTTTCCCGAGGCCCTAGCCAGTTGCGATGCCACAATCTTCCAACGGCCTTTCCGCTTGCGCACGACATCCATGTAAACGTAGCGGACAGGGAAGCGCTTTCCATCTTGTTCGACTTCATTTTCTTCCGAGCCGTGCACGACCGCGATGTTTCCAAAGAGCCGGATCCGCCGCCCCGTCGAGACCATCGAGACGTAGCGGATCGAGCCGGTCTTCAGAAGATTCAGCACATCTTGCTTGGTGAAGGCCTTGCCCGAGTCGTCATATTGAATATAGTCGGCGGCGAAAATGCGCGACAGTTCGGCTTGGTCGGCGGCCATCAGGGCGCGGTCTCCGTCCTCGAAGAGTTTCACAATTTCTTGTTCGTCATCGCGCGCGTGCATGGATTCGGTCGCGAAACCGCCTTCACCGGGCGCTCTCGGCCAATAAGCGCCTCCTGGCCAAGACTCCACAGCCCAAACCCTGATCGACCAACGTTCCCGGCTTTGACGCCCGCCACGCCTTAGTGTACAAGCAGGGAATCTGAATCATCTTCACACCTTCGAGGAGGACTCTGTGCTCAAACTATCCCGTTCCCTGGTCGCGCTGCTTCTTCTGGTCATCGCCGCATTGGCCGGTTCTCAAGCCCAATCCGCGCCCGCCGTTTCCGACAAGCCGTTCGTAATCGAATACTATTACAAGACCAAGTGGGGCCACGCCGACGAATTCCTCAAGCTGTTCAAAAAGAATCATTACCCCGTGCTCAAAAAGGAAGCCGAGATGGGGCGCATCGTCAAAGTTTGGATGGACCAGCCCCGCTATCACACCACCGAAGACGGCCGCTGGGACTTCCGCGTCACCATCGTTTTCAAAAACGCGGCCGTCGCCAACGAATCCTTCGACGAAGCCGCCCTCCAGAAACAGTTGTATCCCGACCTGGAAACGTTTCAGCGTGAAGAGCAACGGCGTTTCGAAATCCTCGATGCGCACTGGGATCTGCCGGTGAAGACGATGGATCTGGATGCAAAGTAGCCGACGCTCCCCACTGCCGCAAGCCTTAAGACCAAAGACGAACACGAGGATTCGGCATCCCCTGGCGCCTCATCGGCGATCCGCGGCCGACCGGTGAGCCCAAGAACGCACTGCGTAGAAGTACCGCGCATGCGTGAGCCGGTCATGCTGCTAAGATCAAGATTTAAGGGGAAGGTTAAGATACAAGACCGCAAGACCCAGGACCTGAGACAGGAAAGCGGATTCGCGAGAATGACTCACAACGGCGGAATGAATCGCAATGCATAAACGAAAGCAAGTGAGGAGAGATTTGCGGATGGTCGTCCTACTCGCCGCGCTGCTCAGTGTAACGGCGTGGGCGCAAACGGGACAGCCTGCGGGTGCGCCGCGATCCGCGAGCCAGTCCGCATCCACACCGGCCGCCGCCACACAGGATCAGCCCAAACCCGCACCGCCCAAAGAAGAAACAGAAACTAAGATCACGCCGCGTGAGGCGGAAGAGCTTTTCCACTCGGTCGACGAGATTCTGGCCTTCGACAGCAAGCAGACGGGTCTGCCCATCAAGAAAGAAGTCAAGCGCAGGCTCACCAGCCGCGAAGAAGTTGTGGCCTATCTTACCAAACACATGAAAGATGAAGACGTGCAACGCCTGCGCCGCTCGGAACTGGTGTTGAAGAAATTCGGCATGTTGCCCCGCGACTTCGACTTGGAGCAACTCCTGGTCGCGCTGCTGAAGGAGCAAGTGGCCGGATATTATGATCCGAAGACGAAGACGGTCAACCTGCTCGACTGGGTTCCGCTGGAAGAGCAGGAGCCCGTGATGGCTCACGAACTGACCCACGCGCTGCAGGACCAGTCCATCAATCTCGACAAATGGATGAAGAAAGGCGAGAAGGACCTGGCGGAAATCAGGAAAGACCCCACCCCCTCCGAAATTGAAGATGACGAGATGGATGATGCCCGCGAAGCGGTGATCGAAGGCCAAGCCGAGGCTGTGATGATGCAATACGCTCTCGTGCCCGTGGGGCGGTCGATTATCGATTCGCCCGACCTGGTGGAGTCGATGGAGTCGGGCATGAGCAGCGGCACTCCAGATTCTACAGTCTTCAAAGATGCGCCGATTTTCCTCAAGGAGTCGCTTACGTTTCCCTACAGCTATGGGCTGGCGTTCGTGGTCAAGCTTCTGCAAAAAGGCGGCCGCGAAAAAGCGTTTGCCGGCGTGCTGGCGAATCCTCCGCACACGACGCGGCAGATCATGGAGCCCGAGACATATCTCTCCGGTGAGCGCATTGAGCCGATGCGCGTGCCTGACTTCGCCCACGACTTCAGGAATTATCGGAAGTTCGATATCGGCGCCATGGGCGAGTTTGATGTGGCCGTGCTGGTGGAGCAATACGCAGGAAAAGAATTGTCCAATCGCCTGTATCCGGAATGGCGCGGCGGATATTACTATGCCGCTCGGCCCAGGAACGACGCGGCGGCGCCCCTGGCGCTGTTGTATGTCTCTCGCTGGTCGAGCGCCGAGAAAGCTTCTGAATTTGCCGGCATTTACGCTCGGTCGCTGACCGCGCGCTACAAGAAAACAGAAGAGATGAAAGCGCAAGAGAGCGCTACGGTCTCAGCCCAAACTGCGGAGACAGATGATAAGCCGGCGCCCACTGTCGAGCACAAGATTGACGTTCTCAAGGGGCGGCACGTGTGGTCTACCGAGGAAGGCCCGGTCGTCATCGAGCAGCAGGGCGATACCGTTCTGGTGAGCGAGAGCCTGGACGCGGCCACTACAGAAAGAATCGAGCAGGAAGTGTTCGCGAAATAACCGGAATAGCGCAAATGGTGTTCCGCAAGGACGCGAGTTCGCTCGTGCCGCAATCGCCCCAGAATCAGTGCGCCTTTAAGCCGCCGAGGTTAGCCCTTGACTCTGCTCTGCGCTTTCTGCGGTCTTTCCGCCTTCCCGCCATTCATTCTTGATCCTGATTGGATTCTCAACGCGACTTCCGCTTCGGCGCGTCGCTCTGCTCTGCCTCAGCCAAGAAATGCCGCACCGTCGCCGCAACTGCCATTTCCTTTCCTGCCCGCGTGATCGTCAGCCTACGCTCCTGCCCCGGCAAACCTTCCAGCATCGACCAGACTTGTCCCAAAGTTGAACCGGCCACCGGAATGCCATCCACGGCCACAAGCTGATCGCCCGCCTGGACCCCCGGCAGGGAAGACTTACCGTCGAAATCGGCAACACCCGCAACGGCAAAGCTGCCGTCGTGTTCGGAACGCAGAATCAGTCCGATCACGTCGAAGTCGGGAAAATTGAAAGTGCGGCCGATGTCGAAATAGACAGTGGAGTGGGCATAGTCGAGGCCGATGCGGTAATTCATCAGCGAGTTTGCGCCGATCAGCCCAGCGGCGGCCATGCCGGCGCGCCCCGACGAAAACAAAAAGGAATCTTTAGCTAGTGACGCCACAGCCACATCCGTCAGATAGACCGGACCAAACTGCAGGCGGTCGATACGCATCAGCTTCCAGGTGACTTCCTCGTTCGCTCCCTGCATGTTCGCAGGCCCCACGGCGCCGGTCATACGCGGCCAATCCGGATGTGTGGCGGCCAGCGTATCGAACAGTCCTCTGGCGAGAAAGCTGAACGATGATCCCGTGTCCAGCGCCAGTCTGTAGGTCTTGTTCTCGATTTTGCTGGAGACGCCGATGAGTCCATTTTCATCGACCTGAATCTTGCTGCCGATTCCCTTGAAGTGAATTGTGCCCGGTTCGCCGATCGTGAATTTTCGGCCGGGATAGTCGATGAGCACGTCGTAGTGGCGCAGGACCGTGGAAGGAATGCTGATTTCCCCAGCCATGCCGGCAGCCAGCCCGGAAGCGGCGCTGTCAACCTTCTGCGGGCTTTGCGCTTGGCTGACGCTGGCTTGGTTGACAGCGGAAAGAGGAATCTCCATGCCGCCGATTCCGATCTGGCTAGGCGGTTTGCCGGAGCAAATATCACCCGCACAAGCCAGTTCCACGCCCGCCAGTTTCGCCACTCGCTGCGATAGATAGAGATCAGGATTGCCGTCGTTTACCCATCCCTTCACTCGCAGCATCGAGCCATCGGCCAGGGGAAGATCTACGTCGATCATCACCCGGCCATGATCGATGCTGGCCGGCACGGTAACGGCCGTGGGTGGCGGCGGCGCTGTAGGCTTATGCGCATCTTGCGCCCACACTATCGCCACAAGGGCCAGCGTCGTCAGCGCAGTTTGGCCGGTCGTGATGCGAACTGCCATGAGCAGATTGTACCGGGACGGGGTCCTGAGGGCAGGTACAAGCGCACGATTATGACACCCGTAGGCTGCGAAGAAATGTGCGCCTTCACCGGCTGCCATCTAGCTTTGTACTCTTGAGTTCTACCTGTTTTCATCCGCGCGAATCCGTGGCGGAGAAGTTGCACAGCCAAAATGCAATGCAGGCGCCCACACCCCCTGCGGTGCGGGCGCCTGTTTCCCCCCAATCCCTCCGGGTGACGGAGGGCGTGAAGGACTCAATCGCCGATCCTGGCGTCCGCTAACAAAGCCTGCAGTGCGGCTCGGCGTCTCTAAGATTGCGGGGGCTCATCAGGTCAGCTGAGAGAAAATCTGCCCTCCCGACGCAATCCCACAGTACGCAATCCTTGGGCCTCAATTGTCAACACCGTGTCTTCAATTTGTAAAATGGGCTGCGCGGAATCGGCGGGTCGCCGTTACAGCCGCTGCTGCGACTGCGAAGAAGCGCTGGGGAGAGGCGCCTCCACATGGAAGTATTTGCGGTAGGCGGCGATCCAATCGGTGGAAATGTCGCGCTGCGCCGTCGCCAGGTCGAGATCGCCGTGGCATACCATCTGATGCAGCCGGTTCTCTAATTGATCTTTCACCTTCGCGTTCCACACGGTATTGTGGTAGGGCTCCGGCCACAGGTTGCGAACGTCGGTGGCGCCTCCAAGCTCCGGTGTAATCAGGTAATCCACTTCATAAGCATCCGCTTCCCGGCTCGCGACTCCATACAACTGCAAAACTTGCCCTTTGAGCGCAGCCGGAACCGCGGCGCTCTCTTGCGCTGAATGCGCAGAGCATACCTCGCTCTGAGTTACCGGAATGGTTGCTCCTGGCGTAAGGCTCGCAATCGGTTCCGCCGGGGATGCAACTGTCGGCGCGAGGCTCTGCCAGGGTGCGGCGGACTCCCGGCGTTGCACGGCCGCGAATAACAAAGCGATCACGGTCACACCGGCGAAAACCGCTGCGTACCGGGGACTGGTGAAAGCGCGCGCGGTCAGCCACGGCCGCCATCCGTTCGGGCGTTCGCGTGCTGCCAAATCCGCCAAGTGGGCTTTCAACAGCGCGCGTGGTCCCGCCGCTGCCGGCAGCTCTCGATGTACCGCCTCCCGATGGGCCTGGCAGAACTCTTCCAGATTCCCTTCCATCGCTTCCAACCGAGTGCGGCATTGAGCGCAGGTTTCAAGATGCACCAGAATGCTATGCTCAACTCCCGAGGAGAGTTCTCCGCCGGCGTACAGCAACAAATCTTCGTCGCAGACGTGGTCCCAGATGCTTCTCATGTCGAACCTCCGTCTGCCCGGTCCAGCTTGGCCAGTGAGCGTGCCAGTGACGCCGCCACCGAGCCTAGGGAAATGCCCAGCGCAGCCGCGATTTCGCGGTAGCGCAAGCCTTCGCACCGCAAAAACAGGCAGCCCTGGTCCTGCTCCGGCAGCGCAGTCACCACCGCCCACAAACGTTTCTGCCGCTGCCGGCTCCAGGCCCATTCTTCCGGGTCCGGGACCGCGTGAATCTGCTGCTCGGGCAAAGTCTCGTCGAACTCCACCAGCCGCCGCAGACTTATCAGGTTTGCGTTCCGCCGTTTCAAAGCCAGATTGCGCGCCACCCGGAAAACCCAGCCGCGAAGATTCTGCCGCGACTTTCCATTCCGCAAGTGCTGAAACAGCAGCAGAAATGATTCCTGAACAATTTCCTCTCCATCGTGTACCGGCAGGCCAAGACAAAGCAAATAATGGAGGAGCCTGCTCCGCAACTCTTCGAACAAACTCACCACTTCGTCTTCAAGCGGCGACGCCGACCTCTCAGCTGTGTCAGCCTTGGTCGTGAGCGGCAACCGGAAACTGAACTCAGAAGGTAACGTCAAGTCGTAAGCCTTATGCCAAACGTCCAGGCAGAATCCGAGTGTAGCACGCGCCTGGTCGCACCTTTCGCGATTATCGGAATACAAAAGTACCGAAACATTCCTGAACAAAAGTGCTGCGAAAAGAATATCTACAACTATATTTTCGCCCGGGAATTGCTCGTGCTCCACTTCTGGTTGAGCGTCGCTAATTCCTAATCCGTGTTCATCCGTGCAAATCCCTGGCAAAAGCGCAAAAGCGTCTACACCACAAAATACTTCGCCCCCGGATGATGCACCACAATCGCCGAGGTCGACTGCTCCGGCTCCAGCAGAAATCCCGAAGTCAGCCGCACTCCCACATTCTCCTCCGGCTTCAGCAGCACAAACAATTTCGTCTGATCCTCCAGATTCGGGCACGCCGGGTACCCAAACGAATACCGCGACCCCCGATACTTCTGGTGAAACAGATCGCGAGTCTCCGCCGCATCTTCGCCCGCAATACCCAATTCTTCCCGCATCTTCTTGTGATGCAGTTCCGCCAGCGCCTCCGCCGTTTCGACACTCAGCCCGTGCAGATACAAATACTTCGTATACTCCCCGCCCTCAAACAATTTCTGCGTCTCAACCGAAGCCCGCGCCCCCACAGTCACCAAAGAAAGCCCAATTACATCGGTCTTTCCAGACGATTTCGGCGCAAAGAAATCCGAAATGCAAAGCCGCCGTCCCTCCCTCTGCCGCGGAAACGTAAACCGCAACAGTTCAGTAGCGCCGGCGTCTCGCCGGCTGTCGCGGGAGCCTGCCCTGAGCTTGTCGAAGGGGCGACTCGCCCCCGCACCGTTCGACTCATAGACGACGACATCATTCCCCTCACTCTGCGCCGGAAAATACCCCCACACCACCTTCGCCTCAAACAAATCCGACTCCGCGATCTCTTCTTCCAGTTGTTTCTTGATCGGCCGAAACTTCTCCTCCACCAGCCGCACATAATCCGCCTGTGACGCGGTCTTCAGTTGCCACTGATTCTTGAACAGCGCCGTCTCGTTGATATACGGAAAAACATCCCGCACGTCGTAGCGCTTCGTTCTCACTCCCCAAAACGGAGGCTCGGGAATATTCGGCGCGTCTCCCACCACTGGGCTCCGCTCCGCAAACACCGGACCGGTCTCCTCATCCACGGCCGCCGCCTTCGCATACTCTTTCACCGTGCGCCCTTCGAGCAACCGCGCATCGCGCGCTCCGTCTTCCGTGGTCAAGTCCTGCATCACGTGCAATCCAGCAAACGCGTCCTCGGCGTAGAACACGGCATTCTCATACTCCCGCCGCAAGTCATCCTCCACATACTTGCGCGTCAGCGCCGCTCCGCCGCAAATCACCGGAATCTCCAGCTTCTGCCGCTGTAAATCCTGGATCACATACTTCATCTCCAGCGTCGACTTCACCAGCAATCCGCTCAGCCCGATCGCGTCCGCCCCGTGCTCCTGCGCCGCGTTGATAATTTTGTCCCCGGGCTGCTTGATGCCCAGATTTACCACCTTGTATCCGTTATTCGACAAAATAATGTCGACCAGATTCTTCCCAATGTCGTGCACGTCGCCCTTCACCGTCGCCAGAACGATCGTGCCCTTCTGCGATCCACTATCCTTTTTCTCCATCTTCGGCTCAAGATACGCCACCGCCTGCTTCATCACTCCCGCCGAATCCAGCACCGAGGGCAACTGCATTTTGCGCGCGCCAAACAGGTCGCCCACCGTCTTCATTCCATCCAGCAAAACCGAGTTGATCAGCTCCAGCGGCGAATAACTGGTCAGCGCCTCTTCCAGCAACTCTTCCAGCGCTTTCTTTCGCGCGCCCTCGCCCACCGCTTTTTCGCCGTTGATGATCGCGAACTTCAGCTTGTCCTCCACCGACAGCGTATCCACATGCGCGGTGGTCGAGACCGCCGGTTTGCCCTTCATCCCGGCAAAATGCGCCATGTACGTCTGCAACGGATCGCCCGCACCCTCGCGATAAATCAGCTTCCGCGCCAGGTCCACTTCTTCCTGCGGAATCTTGTACAGCGGATAAATCTTCGTGTAGTTCACGATGGCCATATCCAGCCCGTGGTCCACCGCCTCATGCATGAACACCGAATTCAGCACCCGTCGCGGATAAGCGTCCAGCCCAAACGAAATATTGCTCACGCCGAGAATCGTCTTCACGTCCGGCAATTCTTTCTTGATTCGCTTCACCGCTTTCAGCGTCTCAATTCCCGCCGAGCGATATTCTTCCTGCCCCGTCGAAATCGGCAGCGTCAGCGCGTCGAAAATCAAATCCGTTCCGTCCAGTCCATACTTCTTCGTCGCCAGATCGAAAATCCGCCGCGCGATTGCCGCTTTCTTTTCCGCCGTGAGCGCCATGCCGTCTTCGTCAATCGTCAGCGCAATCACCGCCGCCCCATAGCGCTTGGCCATCGGCAGCACCAGCGACGTTCGCTTCTCCCCATCCTCCAGATTGATCGAATTGATGATCGCCCGTCCCGGAATTCGCTTCAGCGCCTCTTCCACCACGTCGGCCTCGGTCGAATCCACCAGGATCGGTGCCGGCACCCGCGTGGCAATCCTCTCCAGAATCGAACTGATATATCCCTTCTCGTCTTCGCCCACGATGGCGCAGCACAAATCCAGCATGTGCGATCCTTCATTCACCAGCTTCTTGGCCAGCGCAAGAATGTCGTCGTACTTTTTCCCTTGGACAAGATTGCGGAAGTGTTCCACCCGCGTGGTCGTGTTCATTTCTTCCGCGACGATCAGCGGCTTCGGTTCCAGATCCAGCGGAATCGACGTATACGCGCTCGAGGCCGCTCCCACGCGCTTCACTTCGCGCTTCGCCGGTTCCACTCCGGAAACCGCGTCCACTACAGCTTTCAGGTGTTCCGGCGTGGTCCCGCAGCACCCGCCCACAATGCGAACGCCATAATCCTGCACAAAGTGCTTGTGATACTCAGCCAGTTCCCCCGGCGTCAGTTTGTAAACCGCGTGCCCGCCTTCGTTCTGTGGCAGGCCGGCGTTGGGCAGCACGGAAACTTCTTTCGTCGAATTCAAGGCAAGATAACGGACCGCATCGTTCATCTCCTTGGGTCCAGTCGCGCAATTCAGCCCGATCGCGTCCACTTCAAATGGTTCCAGCGCCGTCAGCGCCGCGCCAATCTCGGTCCCCAGCAGCATGGTTCCGGTTTCCTGCAGCGTCACCTGAACCATCACCGGCAGGCGCTTGCCCGCTTTCCGCATCGCGTCCAGGATGCCGATGGTCGCAATCTTCGCCTGCAACAAATCCTGGCAGGTCTCGATCAGCAACACGTCCACGCCGCCCTCGATCAGCGCCGCCGCCTGCTCCTCATATGCCGCCGCCATCGCCTCGAACCCAATGTGTCCCAGGGACGGCAACTTCGTCGTCGGTCCCATCGATCCCGCCACAAACCTCGGGCGGTCTTTCGTCGAAAACTGCTGTGCCACTTCCCGCGCCAGTTGCGCAGCCGTGACGTTGATCTCGCGCACTCGATCCCCGAGCTCAAACTCGTGCAAAACAATCCGCGACCCGCCAAACGTATCTGTCTCCACGATGTCGCAGCCCACGCCGAAGAAATTCGCATGAATCTCGCGAATAATATCGGGACGGCTCAGCACCAGAACTTCACTGCAATTCTCCTTGCCCCAGTAATCGTCCAGGGTAGGGTTCCGCTTCTGAATATTCGTTCCCATCGCGCCGTCATAGACGACAACGCGCTGTTTCACGATTTGTAAAAAATCAGCCATACTGAAGCTCTTAGCTTGTAGCCTTTAGCTCTTAAGCCCTATCCGCGTTCGTCCGCGTGAATCCGCGGCGAAGAAGGTTTCTCGCCACTCGCAACTCAGTACTAGCTACCAGCAATGCACAAACGCCGGCCCGTACCGGGCCGGCGTCTCGCGCATTCAAACTTGCAACTGGAACTCTAACTTCCCGCAACCACCTGCGTCGGAGCGCCGCCGTCCACGTCGGCCTGATTGAACACCATGTTCGCTCCCATATGAGCGGGCGCGGGCGCCAGCATCTGCTCCTTGCGGTAAACCAAATTGCTCGCGCTGAACGTGGCCAGCTCAAACCCATGCCCGTGCGTGATCGCGTCGGTCGGACAAGCCTCCACGCAGTATCCGCAAAAAATACACCGGTTGTAATCGATGTTGTAGACCTTGGCGTAGCGCTCGGCGCCGCTTACGCGGCGCTGGGCGGTGTTGTCGGCGGCCTCGATGTAGATGCAATTGGAGGGGCAGTTGGCGGCGCACAAAAAGCAGGCCACGCATTTTTCCAGGCCGTTTTCGTCGCGCTGGAGGACGTGGGCTCCGCGGAAGCGGGCTTCAAAGCGCGCGCCCTTGAGCGGACCTTTGCCGTCGGGATAATTTTCGACGGTGGTGGGCTGGAACATCTCCATGAAGGTGATGCTCATGCCCTTGGCGATCGCCGCGATATTTTTCAGCACCGGCACGTGCTTTCAGTATACCGAAAACTGGTCGGTAGTCGCGAGTGCCGAGTACCGAGTACCGAGCGAACTACTTTCGCCACGGATTCATGCGGATTAACACGGATTAATAAAGCGAGCCGCGAGCGGGACTGCTTCGGTTCGAGTTTCATGCGATCTCCAGCAGGCGATTGAGGGAGCCGACTATGTATTTCCAGACCAGGTAATACAGAGCCAGGGTGACGAAAAACGCAGGCGCGAGTACAGCGTAGGGGATGGGGATCGCCTGAAACCAGGTGATGCCTTGGACGCCGAACGTCAAGACTCCGAGGCCTTTGGCTAGCGCCGCTCCCAGCGGCGCGATGACCAGCGGCAACAATGCGCCGTGAAAGCCGATGGGCAGGCGGCGCTGCGACCACACATACAAAATGTTCCAGAGGCCGAACAAGCTGGGCACCACCGCCATGGGAAAGACGATGACCCGCTCGATGGGAATCGGCAACTGAAAGACCAGGCGCGCCAGAATGAATCCGGCGAGGATCAGCAGCAGGACCAGTGTGGGTGTGAAGATGCCCGCCATGTAGGCGCGAAGATAAGGATGCGTGTTCATAAAGAAGTTGTCCTCCTGACTAGAGGTACGGCATTGCAGGCGCCGAAGTTACAAGTGATAGAGCAGCACGGGAATCACTCCTGGAAAAAATGCCAGCAGCGCGGCTGCGGAGCCGAGCAGGGCCCAGTCAAACCAAACTTGCTCAAACCATGGAGCGACAAGCGGCCGTTCTTGCAGACGGCGCAGCATGGCGGGCCAGAGGTCGCGCTTGAGTTCTGCGGCCGGCTGGTTGCCGACGGGCGGAAGCGATTTCTTGAGCAGCTTTGCGATTCGTTCCTGTTGGTGTGCATTCATGGTTCGATTCCTTGTTGTTTGAGTTTGTTGCGCAGCAGGCGCAGGGCGCGGAAGACGCGCAGCTTGACGGCTCCCGCGGAGATGCCCAGCGTCCCGGCAATTTCTTTGTAAGGCTGCTCTTCGATCAGGGCCAGCGTGGCCGCGACTTGCAGCTTGGGCGGAAGCTGGCGAAAGGCTTGCGCCGTCTTGGTTCGGATCTCCTGGGTGATGGCTGGGTCGGGCAGCGGCGGCTGCGGCAAATCCTCTAAGAGGTCGGGCGTGTCCCAGGCTTGCGCGTTCTTGGTGAAAGAGTGAGATGCGCCTTTCAAGTAATCGAGTGCTGCGTTGGTGGCGATGCGGCGCGCCCAGGCTGCGAAACTCCGCGCGGGGTCGAAGCGGGCATGGGAACGGTGAATGCGCCAGAAAGTTTCGATGGTGAGATCTTCGGCGATGCCGGGATCGCGCACGATGCGCACGATCCAGCGATAGACCGCGGCCTGATGCCGGCGGAACAGCGCCTCAAAGGCGTCGAGGTCGCCGTGGGCGAATTGGCGCAAGATGTCCGGCTGTTCCGGCGGCGGCTGCGCTGGTGGCGGTCGCCTTCCCGGTGACTCTCCTAAGGACGACTGTTGCAGCGCGGGCATCTTTTTCACCTTCTGTATACGCTTACGGTGCGGAGGAGGGGAAGGTTACCGGAATATGTGTTGCCGGGTTCGACTGCCCGGCGGGTGGGGCCCCGATTCTTATAGCATTCGCCTGCCGTGGATCACCGCCGCGATAGTGACTTGATCTGGTCCAACGGTGTAGATGATCCGGTAACTGTAGGCGATTAACTCGCGGAGGTTTTCGTCGTCGTACTCCGGCACTTTTCGACCAGATAAAGGGAAGCGAGCGAGAGGCCTGGTCAGGGTGACAATTCTTCTGACCACGGCATTCGCGTATAAGGACGAATCGGCGGCGATGTAGCTTGCGATAGCTTCGACGTCGGCGAGGGCGCGCGGCGACCAGACTACTCGGTAAGCCACTGGCTCAGCCGCTTTTCTACTTCGTCCTGCGAAAGTGTCCCTTGCTGCTTGGCGTCTTCCAAGCCGTGGCGAACTTTGTCGAGGACGTAGAGGTGATATTGAATGTCCTCAAGCGAGCAGTTTTCGGGGAGCTTGTGCAGAAGGGATTCGACTTGTTGTTTGGCGGTAGACATCGTTCGATTCGTAGCTAATATATCACTGTGCGACTTCGTGCAGGCTGCGCCGTGGTTTCAAGGTCAAGGTCATCAAAGGCGACGGACAGGAGTGTCCGTCGCACACGGGCGAGAAGAAGCAGGTCCCCTTTCGACCTCGCTCAGGGTAGGCTCTTCACTGGGCATGCGTGAGAACTGCTCTTTCGCCCCGCTGGGGCTCTTCCCGTTTCCCACTTTTCCCCACGGCTTGCGCCGTGGGCTGCGTTCTTACGCCGCTTCGCGGCTAGGACGCGGAGCTTTGCTCCACTTTGCGTGGCTGTTTCCACTTCGGTGCAGATTCTCAATGCACACTACCTCAGCCCGGTTCGGAATGACATCTTTTGGCGCTGTGGAAAAAGTTGTCAAGAGGGGGTACGCGAGGTTTTTGGGTTAAGTGGATGATTCGGTGGGAAATATAAAGTTGAGAATCGTGATACTTTTACCCTCCAGATATGATATACTATAGTTATAGAGTAAAAATAACGGCGCGGGCTTATCAGCCCTGCGCCGTTTGTGTTTTCGGGGGAGGGTGAGGTCGCAGAGGCGAACCCGCCTCCGTAACTAGACCTAACATCGGCAGTATGGCGGAGAGCTAGAGTCGATAGGGGAAAAAGGATCGGGCAAGGGGCGCACGCTTGGACGTGCGCCTTTCTTTTTGGGAACGGAACTGGGGTTGAGAGTGGTGAAAGGTTGGAAGAGCAGTACCGGAAGTAAACAAGTGGGATGGTTACACCGTGGCTTCAAAGTCAAGATCTTCAAAGTCAAGATCAGGGTCAAAGGCGACGGGCAGGAGTGTCCGTCCCACACGGGCGGGAACAAGCAGATTCCTCACCGGGCTTTCGGCCCGGTTCGGAATGATATCCATTTTTTGAAGGAGAAGCGGGTTTATGGAGAGAGCAGAGGATGGTCGCGAGGAGTGGGGCGGGGAGGGAGAAGGGAAGTCCGGGGAGGGGAAGCGGAGTGGCGGCCAGGACAATGGGAGGGAGAAAGAGAGGCAGAAGGAGAAAAATAACAGCAAGAAGCAGGGTGAGCTGGCGGAAATGATGTTCATGGTAAAGGCGGCGCGGATGGGGTTCGCCGTGGCCAAACCGTATGGCGACAGCGAGGCGTACGACTTTATTGTGGACGTGAGAAGAGGACTGTGGCGGGTGCAGGTGCGGTCGAGCACGTCGCTGCAATATGGGTCGTATGGAGTGAATTTGCAGAGACATGCCAACGGGCAGCTGATCCCTTATGACGCATCGGAAATCGATTTTCTGGTGGCATATGTGATGCCGTGCGAGGCCTGGTTTGTGATTCCGGTGGAGGCGATTGCCGGGCGCTCGACGGCGAAGCTGTGTCTGAAGAAGAATCCTAGGAGCGGGAAGCTGGGAAAGTATTGGGAAGCGTGGGGATTGATGAACTGGCGATGGCCGGCGAATGGGTGAGAGGTTGCAGAGGCGCGGCAAAGATAACGGCGCGGGCTTATCAGCCTGCGCCGTTCGTGTTTTCGGGGGAGGGTGCCATCGCGGAGACGACCCCTTCCACCGGAACTACAGTGAAGATCGGCAGAATGGCGGAAAACTAAAGTAGCAGGGCCGAAGAATGGGCAGAAAGGCGCGCGCTGCGGCGTGCGCTTTTCTTTTTCGGGAACCGAGCGAAGTTGGGAAGTGCAGTTGGCAGATACGTAAGGGGAAGATGTGCAGGGGGAAACAGCGGTGCAGGCCATCGGGTCTGCGCCGTTCGTGTCTCTGGGCGAAAACAGGTTCGCCTCTCTGCGTTTTTTTTCAGGAACAGGGCGGGGACTTTGAGTGTGCGTCCCGTACGAGTTACTCGACCCATTAGGTTGCGACGACCTGCTGGCGGGTTAGCGAAAGTGGAACGATGTCATTCTTAATGAGAACGCTGCGATCGTTGCCTTCGAGGATGGCACGAAATAGCTTGTAGATGCCGGTCTCATCGGGGTTGAAATATTCCCCATGAACAGCGATGCCGTTGACGGCGGGGTTAATCAGGTCCGAGCAATCAACGTCCCAGACATTGTCCGGCACGGGGTATGTATCGTCCAGGCCAGCGCGGCCAAGACGGCGCTTGCCAAAATGTTTAAGTCCGGCAGACGCCCCCAGTACATTGTCGCGCCCGGTGTAGAGCGCGGTAATTCGGTAGGAGAGATTTGCCAGACCCTCGCCATCACCGTGAGAAACGTTCTCGCCGCTGCGGAAGAGGTCGTTGTCCACATCGGCGGCGACCATGATGACCTCTTGCATCAGACTTACCAGCAGCGGTTGGTTCTTCCGGGTCCACAAAGCATTCATCGCATACTCCAACGCATAGTTGCCCATGCTATGGGCAATGATCGAGGTCTTCGCCCGGCAGGCATTATTCACGTTCTGGGTCGCGGCAACTTGCTTGTCCGACATCCAGTCGTAGAGTTCCGAAAGAACATCGGTAAGATCATCCCCCGTCTTGCGGGCCGAGGAGCGGTCGGGAAGATAGCCGAGAAGAGATCCCTCCGATGGCCAATCGAAGCAGACAAGTTCGCCCAGAGAGTTGGGTCCATCGAAAAGCGTCCTGGCAATCGTATCGTAGCGCTGGATGGTGGCTTTGAAGTCATCGTCATAGCCGTGAATAAAGAGCGTGAGATGCTTCTGATTTTCCGGCGGAGTCGTGAGCGGATCGGGAAACTTGTTGGTGACCGCCACCAGTGCATCGCGAAAACTGTTTAGGTCTCGCGTAGTCCAATTTGAACGGTCGGTGATGTCGGCATTGGGTTTTGCTGGATCCAGCGTCCAATAAGTTAAGTCGTCAAGTTTGCTGCCGAAAGAAGGTTTGTCGTTGCCGGGGCTGCCTGCGGGGGGTATCTGATTTCGATTTGTAATAAGCCAGCGCATAGACGAAACCTCGAGATAGATGGACTCTCGTACGCCCGCATATATATCACATGGAAGTTGAGTTGGGCCGACTTCTTTTCCCGGCAAGATTCTCAGACTGTAGATTGGCCCTCGCGATGCTTAGTGAAGTTCGAATGGCACTAACTACTCCATTCCTAACTCCTTGGCGAGCGCTTTCCACTTGCTGTCGACCGACGCTTTGGTCTTTGCGTCCATGACAATTTCGTCGGGCCAGGGGCGCGTGAAGCCTTCGGTGGGCCATTTGCGGGTGGCGTCGATGCCCATCTTCGAGCCGTAGTTGGGCAGGCGGGAGGCGTGGTCGAGAGAATCGACGGGGCCGAGGGTGAATTGAATGTCGCGCTCAGGGTCGATGTGGTTGAGGACTTTTAGCGTGACATCGGCGAGGTTCTGAACGTCGACGTCTTCATCGACTACGATGACGCACTTGGTGAACATGGCCTGGCCCAGCGACCAGATGGCGTTCATGACTTTGCGGGCCTGGCCGGGATAGGACTTGCGGATGGAAACGATCATCAGGTTGTGGAAGACGCCTTCGATGGGCAGGTTGATGTCGACGAGTTCGGGGATGGTGAGCTTCATCAGCGGCAGGAAAATGCGCTCGACGGCTTTGCCCATGTAGGCGTCTTCCTGCGGAGGCTTGCCCACAATGGTTGTCGAGTAGATGGGATCTTTGCGGTGAGTTATACAGGTGATGTGAAAGACGGGATAAAGATCTTCGAGCGAATAGAAGCCGGTGTGGTCGCCGAACGGGCCTTCGGTGCGGAGTTCGTCGAGGTTGACGTAGCCTTCGAGAACGATTTCGCTGGAGGCGGGGACTTCGAGATCGACAGTTTCGCATTTGACCAGTTCGACGGGCGCTCCGCGAAGGAAGCCGGCGATGAGATATTCCTCGATGTCGGGGGGCGCGGGGACGATGGCGGAGAAAGTGACGGCGGGGTCGGTGCCGATGGCGACGGCGACTTCCATTTTGCCGGAGGGGTGACTCTTGTCGGCGAGAACTTGTCCGCCGGAAGTGCGGGCCATTAGATCTACGGAACTCCTATTTGATCGAGAGTCAAAATCCCCACCCAAGCCAAAGGACGGCTTGGATGGGGCACCCTCTGCTGATGAGCTGCCGGCGTTTCTTAGGGCTTGACGAAAATGTTCGGCGGCTACCTTCTGACGTTGCCAATGCATGGCGGTGGTGCGGGCGTCGAAGACTTGCAGGCGATACATTCCTACGTTGCGTTTGCCGGATTTGGGATCGCGGGTAACGACGCAGGGGAGGGTGATGAAACGTCCGGCGTCTTGCGGCCAGCATTGCAGGATGGGGAAGTCGAGCAGGGAAAAGTTGTCGCGCTTAATCACTTCTTTGCAGGGGCCGGTGGGGACGGTCTTGGGAAAAAATTTGCCCATCTCGGCGAGCAGGGGAAGCATTTTGAGTTTGTCGAGAAAGCCTTGCGGGGATTTGATATCCATGAAGACGCGGATGCGATTGGCGATTTCGTCGAGGGAGTTGACGCCGAGGGCGAGCTTCATGCGGGATTCGGAGCCGAACTGGTTGATGAGGAGTTGGGAGCCGGGGTGGCCTTTGAGATTTTGGAAAAGAAGAGCAGGGCCACCCGGCGCAAAAAGCGGGCAGGCGGTAGATGCTGTCGAGTTCCCACTTCTCGCAAAACCGGCGAGAAGTGGGGCACCCTGTTTTGAGATGTGCATCTTGCTTATGCGATCTGTGATTTCGGCGATTTCAAGGATGGGGTCGGCTTCGGTTTGAATGCGGCGGAGTTCGCCGGCGCGGTCGAGGGCTGCGATCCAGGCGCGGAGGTCGTCGTAGGGCAAGGGGAGCTCCTGTGAAATGGAACGGTTGATTATATGAGTAGCGGGTGCCGAGTAGCGAATCCGGAGCCAACTTCTTTGCCGCTGATTCACACGGATGAACGCAGATAGACAAACGCTAATCCGCAAAAGGCACAGAGGACCGCAGGGCAATCCAAGGACCTGAACCTTTACAGTTTGGCGCGGAGCATGGAAATTACGTCGTCGGAGGTGATGACGCCGATGAGCTTGTTGTGCGCGTCAACGACGGGGAGGGTGATGAGATTGTATTTGTCGAAGAGCTCGGCGACGTCATTGTCTCTAGTGGTCAGGTGTGTGAGGACCAGAGGCTCCTGGGTGAGCGAGAGCAGAGCGGTGGTGGATTCGGCGAGGACGAGTTTGGCGAGTGGGACAGCGCCGGCGAGGGTGCCGTGAGAATCGACGAGATAGATGGTGCTGACCGATTCGATGCCGCCTTCGAAGTGACGCATGGCGCCGATCGCATTCTCGACCGTGGCGGTAACGGGCAGGGCCAGGAACTCGGTGGTCATGCGGCCGGCGGCGGTTTCCTCGCGGTGCTCGAGGAGTTCGACGACTTCCTGGCTGGCGGAGGGCTCCATCTGGACGAGAATTTGTTCGGTGCGGTCTTCGGGCAGATCGGCGAGCAGGTCGGCGGCAGCGTCGGGATCCATTTCTTCGACGATGTCGGCGGCGCGACCGGAATCGAGAGATTCGACGATGGACTTCTGAACTTTGGGTTCGACTTCTTCGAGGGTTTCCGCAGCAACATCTTCGTCGAGAGTCTGGAAAACGGCTTCGCGCTCGTTGGGTGCGAGATCTTCGACGATGTCGGCGATGTCGGCGGGATGAAGCTTGGCCAGGCCGTCGTGAGAGATTTTGAGCTTCACGCGGCGGGCGGGATCGGTTTCGATGAGATCGACAACACCCCAGGGGATGGTGCGGGGCGGAATGTGATCGAGCAGCGCGTGGAGAGCGGGACGCGGAGCGAGGCCGCGCAGGAGCCGGCGAACCGCGCCACGGACGCCGACATCGACGGACATGACGCGGAGAATGGGATGGGAAGCGCCAGCTTCTTTGAGGGAATCAACCTGGAGTTGCACGTCGTTGACGCGGACCACTTTGCGGCCGTGAACGTCGATGACCTGCTGATCGAGGAGATCGCGTTCGAGAAGAAACAGACCTTCGGAGCCGTTGGCGGCGGGCCAGTCGGCGGAATTGGTGGAGGCGTGAATGCCTCCGTCGAAGGAAGAAACTGCTGAGTAGGGAAGAACGCGGTTGCCGGATTTGGTTTTAACGATGTAGGAGGCGATGCGGGTGCGGTCTTCCTGCGGGGCGAGAGTGACTTCGCGCACTCGTCCGGTGGGCGCGCCGGAGGGGTCATAGACCGGAGAGCCGAGCAATTCGGAAAGCGAGAGCGTGGCCGTCGTCGTCATCCCGGCTAGAGGATAACGAAGTTTTGCGGGATAGAGAAATGAATTGTGAAAAACTTCATGGCCACGGATTTACGCGGATTAACGCGGATAGAACAAGACCAAGCAAGAACCTAACTAATGAGAGCGGCTGGAAGATGGCTTACTTCCGCAATAGCAATTCGGACAATTGGAAAATACGGTCAACGGCGACGGCGGCAATTCCGACTCCGATCACCGTCGCCATCTTGATGGTCACTGCTCGCACAACGGATTTGTCTTTGGTGGTGCGCCAAACGATGGGCAGGTTCACGGCGGCGCTGGCGATGGAGGTAAGCACGGTGGCGCTGCCGGCGAGCGCGGGGGTGATTTTACCGTGCATGGCCATGGTGGCGGCCGCAGCGGTGGTGCTGGCGCTGCTTACGAGGCCGCCGAATACGCCAGTGGCCAGCATCCCATAGCTGCCAAAGTATCTTGTGAGCAGGGTTCCGACGATTTGTATGGCAATGAATACGGCTCCGAACCAGATGACTTTGGCGAGGGAGATGGGAGAAGTGAGGGTCAAAGTGCCGGGGACGCGATCTTCAACCCTGCGATCGATCCTGTGATCGCGCCATACCCAGAAAGCGGCGACGAGGGTCATGGCCAAAAGCGGCACCAAGGTTGCGGTCAGGGAGCGGGGCGAGAAAATGGTGGCGAGAATTAAATTCCTGGCGAACATCGCGATGGTCGTCAACAGGCACAAAGTAGTAGCTCGGGCGACCATGCCGGATTTCTGCAGCCGGGTGCCGAGTTCGGCAACAGTGGCGCTGCTATTGACCAAGCCGCCGAAAATTGCGCCGAGATAGAGGCCGCGGGTGCTGTACATGCGGAGGAACACGTAATTCACAAACCCGATGCCGGCGATGGCGATGACACTGAGCCAGGCATCGCTGGGGTTGAAGAGCTGCCAAGGATCGAGGTAGCGATTGGGCAGCACGGGATAAATAACGAAGCCGATCAGGCCGAGCAAGACGGCGCTGCGAATTTCCGAGGGTTGCAACCCGCCGGCGAAGCGGCTCAGTTCGGTCTTCCAGGCGAGGAGCATGGTCATGACGATGGCGCCTGCGACCGGAGTGAAGATGTGACCCAGACCAACGAGAACGCCGAGCAGATAGTTCACGATCAAGGCGGCGGAAGTGGTGACCTCGAGGGAGCGGTCGGCGAGAATACTGCGCGTGTTCATGGCGGCAACCAGCAGGAAAACGCCGATCAAAGCCGCGATGGCGATGCTCTGGCCGATCAGGGAGGCGAGCATGCCAAGCATGGCGACGAGCGCGAAGGTTCGGACGCCTACGTCCTTGTTGGACCATTCGCGCTCCATGCCGACCAGCATGCCGATGCCGATGGCGACGCCCATTTTCAAGGCGATGGGAGTGACCGGAAAGTGTGAGGAGTCGGTTTGCATTTTTGCCGTAGATGCGGGTTACTGCGTTTTACGCCGCCTTTCGTGATCCCCCACGCATCGTCCGCCGCTCTTTGGCCGAATACAGCAAGAGTGGCGGCGGCCGAGCGCCGAAGGAACCTTCTGGATTCGCAGATCGTATAATAAAACCTAAGTGCGGCTTATTTTCGATATTTTTGGGCAGACGTTGCGGACGCTGTGGGCGCACAAGCTGCGCTCATTCTTGACCATGTTTGGCATTGCGTGGGGCGTGGGGTCGCTGCTGCTGCTGGTGGGGCTGGGCGAGGGATTCCGGTCGGGAAATAAGAAACAGTTCGACACGCTGGGCGAGAACGTGATGTTCATCTGGTCGGGGCGTGCGCCGGTGATGCAGGGGAGCTTTACGGCGCTGCGGCAGTACTACCTGACGTACCGGGATTATCAGGACATTTTGCGGGAGAGCCCAAGCGTGGGCGCGGCAGCGCCGGTAATCCGGCGCAACGATATTCGAGAGGTCAGCGATTTCTTCCAGGCCAGCGGGCAGACCATGGGAGTGCCAGCCATGTTTAACCAGATCCGTTACCTTCCGATCAAGGAAGGGCGCTGGTTGAATGAAATGGACGACGCGCAGAAACGGGCGGTGATTGTGCTGGGCGACGAGGCGAGGCGGACGTTGTTTCCAGGGCGGCCGTCGGTGGGCAGCACGATTCTGCTGAATGGGGTGCAGTTTGAGGTGATAGGAACGCTGGCGCGGATTGGGCACGGCGATAACAACACGCAAAACCTGCAGTGCTTTATGCCGTTCAGCACGATGCGGGAATATTTCCGTCCCATGAATGTGGGCGAGGCGACGGATGTGATTTCGTTTATCAACTATCAGCCGAAGACACGGGCGCAGCACGAGGCGGCGCAGCAGGAAGTGCATAAGGTGATTGCGCGGAATCACGGCTTCGACGCGAACAATCCGGATTCATTCGACGAGTGGGATACGGTGAAAACGGTGGACCAGGTGGGAAAGATTTTCGATGCGATGAATGATTTCTTGGGCAGCGTGGGGCTGGTGACGCTGACGCTGGGAGCGATCGGGATCATCAACATTATGCTGGTGGCGGTGGCCGACCGCACGCGGGAGATTGGATTGCGCAAGGCCGTGGGAGCGACGAATGCGAGCATCATGTTCCAGTTTTTTGTGGAGGGCGCGTTTCTGACGCTGCTGAGCGGAGGGATTGGAATTGCGGGAGCGGCGGGGCTGATGGCGGCGCTGTCGGGAATGGATCTGGGAGAGGGATTCGATCCGCCGAAGCTGGTGGCGCGGACGGCGGTGCTGGCCGTGGGATCGCTGGCGATTGCGGGAGTGGTGGCGGGACTGTATCCGGCGCGGCGGGCGGCGATGCTGGAGCCGGTGGAGGCTCTGCGGAAAGAGTAGAGAGTACCGAGTAGCTAGTACCGAGGGAACTTCTTTACCGCGGATTTCGCGGATGGACGCGGACAAGAAAAAGACGAGCTGCTAAGAATAAACGAGCCGGCGCATCACCACCGAGGGCACCGAGAATACGGAGGAAGGTAGCACAATATGCATCGGGATTTGTTGCAACAGGCGTATTCGGCGATGCGGCACGACCTGCGCAAGACCCTGCTGACCATGGCGGGGATGGCGTGGGGAATTGCCACCGTGGTGTTGCTGCTGGCCTATGGAAATGGGTTTGGGCGGGCGATTGAGAATATCTTCGAAAGCTTTGGAGCGACCGCGGTGGGCGTGTTTCCGGGGCGAACCTCGCAGGAGGCGGGCGGAAACAAAGCGGGCGTTCCGGTGCGCTTCACTGGCGATGATATCGAATTGCTGCGCAACAACGTGCCTTTATGCAAGCACGTGGTGCGGATGTCGCAGAAAGATTCCGTGGTGCAGAACGGGAACCGGTCGTTTACGTTTCCGGTGATGGGGCTGGATCCGGAGATTGAAGAGATTTGGAATCTGGATGTGGACGAAGGACGGTTTCTCGACGATGCCGATAACATGGGACACGGCTTGCGGGCGGTGATCGGTTCGGAGGCGCGGGACAGACTTTTCTCGGGCATGCAGGCGGTGGGTGACGAGATTCGCGTGGATGGAGTGGAGTTTCAGGTGGTGGGAGTGTTGAAGGCGCGCATGCAGGAGAGCGACGACGACGATAACCGGGTAATCTACGTTCCATATAACTCGATGGACGTGTTGAAGGACACTCACTATCTGGATGGAATCTGGCTGGACTCGCAAGGGCTGGATCACAACAAGCTGGACCAGACGATCCGGGGTACGCTGGCGGCGGCGCACAACTTCAAGGAGGACGATAAGCGGGCGGTTTTTGTGTTCGATGCGCAGAAGCAACTGCAGCAGTTTGGGATCATTTCGCTGGCGTTGAAGGTGCTGCTGGGATTTATCGGGACGGTGACGCTGGGCATTGGAGGGGTGGGGCTGATGAATATCATGCTGGTGTCGGTGACGCAGCGCACGCGGGAAATTGGCGTGGAAAAGGCGCTGGGAGCGCGGCGGCGCGACATACGGTTTCAGTTCCTGGCGGAGGCCATGGTGATTACCGCGGTGGGAGGGATTCTGGGGATTGTGTTGTCTTACATTGTGTCGCTTTCGGTGGGGCGGCTGACGTTTTATAGCGCGATGGCGAAACATGCGGAGGCGGCAGACATCCGCTTGATTGTGTCGCCGATGATTCTGCTGGTAGCGACGGCGATTCTAGCCGTGGTGGGGGTGGTCAGCGGAATGATTCCGGCGATGCGCGCGGCGCAACTGGATCCGATTGAGGCGCTGCGGTATGAGTAGAGAGTACCGAGGACCGAGTGCCGAGTTGCGAGAGAACTTGTTCGCCGGGGATTTGCGCGGATTCACACGGATAGAAGAATCAAACTGTGGGGAACGAACCACGGAAGGCACAGACGTTGCGGGTTGACATCGGCGAGTATGACAGTGGGCGATGACATTTTGAGTTTGGCGCCGCCGAAGGCTGACCGCCGTGTCGCTTACGGCGGCGATGCGAATCAGTTTGTAGATTTGCGAGTGCCGAAGACGAAAGGGCCGTATCCGCTGGCGATGAATATTCACGGCGGGTATTGGCGGGCGAAGTACGATCTGGAACATGCGGGTCACTTGTGCGCGGCGCTCGCCGGGAAGGGAATCGCGACCGCGAACCTGGAATACCGGCGCGTGGGCAATGCGGGCGGAGGCTGGCCGGGAACGTTTGCCGACATTCGGGCCGCGTATCAATTTCTCATGCAGAAGGCTCGGCAGTATGAGCTCGATGAGAAACGCGTGGTGGTGATGGGCCACTCGGCGGGCGGGCAACTGGCGCTGTGTCTGGCGGCACATGAGGCAAGCGTGAAGTCGGTGGTTTCGCTGGCGGGCGTGATCGATTTGGAGCAGGCGTATGCGCTGCACTTGAGCAACGATGCGGTGGTGGAGTTTTTGGGAGGGACGCCCGGAGAAGTGCCGGACCATTATCGCGAGGCGGATCCGATGGAGCTGGCGGTTCCGGCGCGGCAGTGGATAATTCACGGATCGGCGGATGAGGTTGTGCCTACGGCGTTCAGCAGAGATTACGTGAGAGCGAAGCAGAAGATGAAAGAAGATGCGCGGCTGGTGGAGATTGCCGGGGCGGGGCATTTTGATTTGATCGACCCGCGGTCGGGTGCGTGGAAGGAAGTGGAACGCGCGGTGGTGGAAGCGGTGCGGTGAGTAGCAAATGACGTCCAAGTCTTAAACCGCAAAGATCGCTAAGGGTGCGCAAAGGACGCAAAGACCATCCGTGCTCAGCAGAAGTTTCTGCTCTAGGGCTACGGCTCGGGAGGAGCGCCGCTGTGCTCGGGGCTTTCGCCGGGTCCGGGGAAGTCGGTGTCGGCGTCTTTGAGAAGCGGGTCCTGGTCGCGATGTCCGAGTTGTCCAGCGAGGCCGGCGTCGCCGTCATGGCTGTGTTCTACGGTTTCGGTCGCGCCTTTGGAGATGTCTGGATCGTTTTTCGGAATTGGCATCGCTGCTTCCTCCTGCGAACTACTTTGGCGAACTATTCTCCCGGACGGGCGGGTGAAACTCCCAGCTTGCGCAGGCGTTCGCGGGCCTGCAGCGCCTCGTTGGAGCGGGGATAGCGCTGAATGACGTGGCGAAGTTCCTGCACGCCGTCATCCTGCTTGCCGAGTTCGATCAGGGAAAAACCTTTCTTGAGTTGCGCGGAGGCGGCTTTGCTGCCGCTGGGAAAATTCTGCAGAACCTGGTCGTAGCTTTGCGCGGCCCGCTCATAGTTGCCGGCGCGGAATTGCAGTTCGCCGAGATAGAAATACGCATTTCCGGCGAGATCGGTGTTGGGATAGAACTTGATGTAATCGGAAAATTCCTGTGTGGCGAGATCGTTCTTGGCGCCGTTGTAATCACGGAGCGCGTTGTTGTAGAGCACGTCAGGCGGGGGCGCCTGCGCCTGAGCTTGTTGCTGCGCCTGTTGCGTGGCCTGCTGCGCGGCCAGGCTTTGCTGCGAAGACTGCATATCCTCGAGTTGCTTGCTGACCTTGGCCAGGCGAGCCTTCAGTTCGTCGAGCGAGTCGTTGAGCGCCTGAATTTGGCCGGAGAGCTGATCGACGTGCGAGGAGGAATCGCCCTGCTGTTTTTGCAGCGTGCTCTGCAGCGCGGTGAGAGCGGCCGCGGCTTTGTTGACGGCGTCGGTATCGCGCTCGACGAGATTGTTCATCACGCCCATGCGTTCGTCGAAGCTGCGCTGCATGGCGGTCATCTGCTGCTGCAGTTGCTGCACCTGAGTCTGCAGCTCAACCATTTCTTTGTTCACACCAAAGGCCGGCGTGACGGCCAGCCCGAGGGTGGAGAGCAGCGCGAGCACAGTGGAGAAGCGTTTTGGTGTCATAAGTGTTCCCGTGGTTTCATTTTAGATGAAAAGGCGGACCTCAGGCGTCAGACGTCGGCCTTTGGACCTCGGCAGCGGGGGTCCGAGGTCTGAAGTCCGAGGTCCGGTTCTGCCTACTTCTGGTAGACGAAGTGGCCACGGCGGTTCTGCTGCCAACAGGCTTCATTGGACTCGGTGCAGAACGGTTTTTCTTTGCCGTAGCTGATGGTCTTGATGCGGTTGGAAGCGATTCCAGCCGTGGTGAGCGCGTTTTTCACGGAACTGGCGCGCTGGTCGCCCAGAGCCAGGTTGTATTCGGTTGAGCCGCGCTCGTCGCAGTGTCCCTCAATCGTGAAGCTGACGTTGGAGTGCTGATTGAGGAACAGCACGTCGGCCTGGATGGAAGGCTGCTGATCGCCGCGAATGTCGGACTTTTCGTATTCAAAATAAACATCCTTGACGCTGCTGTTGAACAAGTCTTCGTCCGTGGGCGACGGAGTCTGCGTTACGGGCGGCGGAGGCTGGGTGACGGTGAGACGCGTGGTCGCATCCTGCGTGCCCCCGGCTCCTTTGGCCGTGAGGTGATAGGTAGTGGAAGTGGACGGTGAGACCTGCTGCGAACCGCTGGGTTGCACCGCGCCAATGCCGTCAATCGATACATCGGTGGCGTTGGAAGTCTGCCAACTCAAAGTAGACGATTGGCCAGCCTGAATGGTATCTGGGCTGACGGAAATAGAAGCTGTGGGCGACGCCGGTGGAGGCGGGGGTGGGGGTGGTGGCGGAGCGGCCTTTTTCTTGCAGGCGCCCAGCATGAGAACTGCGCTTAAACCGACGACCAGTGCGAACCACTTCAACTTCAAAGTTTGATGCTTCACGTTAGTCCTCCCTACGGACCCGAAATCAGGATTTGCAGAACTCACGACTTCGAGTTCAGACGAAGCGTTGTTTTATTTCCAACTCCAGTTTGGTTGCGTATTACGTCCGGTAAAAGTCAATTGATGGAGCTTGGTGCCGTCAGCCAGCATCTCCCAGATTTCTTCCTTGCCAGAGCGGCTGGACTGAAACACGATGTGGCGGCCATCGGGCGACCACCCGGGAAAATCGTTGCGGCCGCCATCGTGGGTGAGCTGAACCCATTGCTTGCTGGCGATGTCCATCAAATAAAGATCGGAGGCTCCGGGCTCGCCGGGACCGTATTTGCGGATCCAGGCGAAAGTGAGGAACTGGCCGTTAGGCGCCCAGTTGGGCGACACGGCGTAACCTTGATCGGTCATGCGAGTCTGGCCGGTGCCGTCGGCCTCCATGGTATAGATCTGAGGCAGACCGGTGCGGCCGCTGACAAAAGTGAGTTGAGCGCCGGTCTTGCGGTTCCAGGCGGGAGAAACGTCGGGACCTTTGTTATTGGTCATGCGGCGGAGGTTGGCGCCGGAAGCGTCACAAATATAAATTTCCGAATCGCCGCCGCGCGATGAAGAAAGCGCGAGCCTGGCACCATCGGGAGACCATGCGGGCGAGAGATTGGTGCCGCCGAAGCGCGGGAAGCTGACGAGACGGTTGACGTCAAATGAGTACATCAGAATGTCCCAGCCACTCTTGGTGAGGGAACTGAAGGCCAGACGGGAACCATCGGGTGAGACGCGCGGCGAAAGCGAAATGGAACCCTGATGAGTGAGCTGATGTTGATTGGAGCCGTCGTAGTCCATCGCCCAGATTTCTTTGTGGCCGCTGCGGTCGCTGACGAAATAGATTTTGCTTTCGGCTATGCCTGCGAGTCCTCCGCCCAGGCGCAAGATAATTTCATCGGCGAACTTATGCGCGATCAGGCGAGCGGCATCGTCGGTGGGGACGTCGGTGTACTGCTTGCCGAGAACCTGCGGCGAGGCGGTGTTCTTTACGTCGTAGAGCCAGCCTTGAACGGTCAGTTTGCCGGCCAGCACCCCGAGATTGCCGAAGGCCAGCATGGCTGCGTTGGGCGGAGGCGAGTTCCACAGGCCGAAGGTGACTTCGGCGGGTTGGCCGGGCGCTTGCAGCGGATAAAAACTCTTGGAGACGAGTTCGACGACGCCGGAATTGTCGAGATCGTTCCAGAACGTGTCGTTGAAAGTCTTGAGCAGAGCGGCGTTCTGGGGGTCGGCGCCGGAGGGTTTGAAGTCGGGGACGGCCAGAGGGACTTTTTCCACACCCAGACTGGTTCCGGTGCGTACCCAATCCTGGGCGGAGGAGATTGAGGCGAGAAGCGAGACCAGCACCACCAACAAAGTCAGGATTTCCGCCGGCCTGACACCGAATGGCCAACTTCCGGGAACTCTTCTTTCTCTGTCGTCTCTTGCGCCGTCGTCCATCCGTTTGCGGTTCTTATGGGCGTGCGAGGAAAATAGTACCGCACACGACAATATCGTAAGCCGATATGTTCTTGCTGGCAAGTTCGGCTGCCTCATGGAACCTCAAACAGTAATCCAGGGAATCCTGTAGACATTATGAGTCCCAAACTGGCCGGGCCATATATCGACTTGAGTTCATTCGATGCGGCTTTGGCTCGATGTGGTTCATTCGTCCTGGCTCATTCGGCACAGCTTATTTTCGGCTGTAGTCAAACCAATACTCCACGCTGATTTTGCTGCCGCTGTAGTCGGCGGGCAGAGCGCCAAAAGTGTCGATGCGCTGCAACGCGCGCTGGGCAGAAATGTCGAGCGAAGGAACACCGCTGGACTGCTCCACCAGCACGTTAAAGGGATGACCATCGCGCGCGACGTCGAACGTGATGTAAACGCGTTGCGCGGTCGTGATTCGGGGGTCGACTTCATACTTGAGCCAATTCTCGGAAACTTTTTGCTGAATGACGCGAACGTACCAGGCGTACTTGGTGCCGAAATCGCCGTCGCCGCCGGTTATGCCGAAACCTCCCTTTGCGCCGCCGGCGTTGAAACTGCCGTAAGGTCCGCTGACCGGGCCGCCTTCACCGAAGGCCACTTGGTTGGTCTCGGGTTCCGGCTCGGGTTGCGGCTTCGCCTTGGTCGGCGTAGGAGCTTTCTTCGGTTTGACCTTGGAGTTCTTGCCTTGAATCTCAATGGCGTCGGGTTCTTTCTCTTCAATCTTGGGTGGCGATTTTGTCAGTCCCTTCGATTCGTTGGCCAAAACATTTTGAGTTGGCGCAGGATTGGAAGGCAAGGGAACGTTGCTAATCAAAGTGACGCCCATGGCGCCGCCGCCGCCGCCCGCGCCCCAGCCCTCGCCGCGAGATCCGATGAAAACGACGGAGTAAAGCAGGATGAGTCCGGTGAGCGCGACGTGAAATCCCGCGGACCACGCGAGGGCGCGTCCCCAGCGCTCGTGCTCGAAAAAGATTTCAGCGTTTGCCGCCATTGGAACCATTCCGAGCGTTGTTCTGGGCGCCATTTGTTTCGATGGGCTGAGTCACGATGCTGACGTTGGTGATGCCCGATTGCTTGACCGCATCCATCACGGTGGCGAATGCGCCGAAGGGAACATTTTCATCGGCGCGCAAGAAGATGAACTGATTGCGGGGGTCGCGAATCTTCTGCCGCAGCTTGGCCGCGATCTCGTTGATGTTGATGGCATCGTTGCCGAGAAACACGCGCTGATCCTTGTTAATGGTTATGACCGTGCGCTCTTCGGTGATTTCCTTGACGGTGCGCGTCTTGGGCACGCTGACTTCAATGCCCGACTGAAGAACGGGCGCGGTCACCATGAAGATGATGAGCAGGACGAGCACCACATCGACCAGCGGAGTGATGTTGATATCCGCGAGCGCGGTTTGCGTGCGGCCATTGCCGGCGGTGAATGCCATCAGCGCCTCACTTCGGCCGGGGCTTGCGGCTGGATGTGTTCGACCGCATTGAGAACTTCGAGAGAGAAATCGTCGCTGCGGGAGGCGAATTCGCGAATGGAGCTGAGGATCAGGTTGTAGGCGATGACGGCGGGAATGGCGGCGGCGAGTCCGGCGGCGGTGGTGATGAGCGCTTCCGAGATGCCGGGCGCGACGGCTCGCAACGTGGCCGCCCCAGCCGTGCCAAGGCCGTGAAAAGCGTCAATGATTCCCCAGACCGTGCCGAACAAACCGATAAAAGGGGTGACAGCGCCGGTAATGGCGAGCCAGGGGACATTGCGTTCGAGTCGAGTGATTTCTTCGGAAGCGCCAATCTGCATGCCGCGCTGCACGGCGGTGAGGTTGCGGAGCACGCCTCCGCTGCCTGCGACCTGCCGCTTGTACTCCTCGAATCCGCCCTCGAAGACGCCGACCAGAGGGCTAGGGCGGAATTGATCGGCCACGGCGGCCACGTCCTGCAAGCGCTGCGCTTTGCGGAAGGCGCGAAGGAAGCGCCCGCTTTGCACGCGGGCGCGCCGCAGCAGGCTCCATTTAGTCAGGATAATGGCCCATGAGATGAGGCTGAAAACGAGCAGGATCAGCAGAACCAGCTTGGCGACGGCGCCGGCGTCGGAAACCATGTCGAGGATTTCGCCGCCGACGAACAGAAACAGCAATAGCAATGGTTGCATCGTATGTTGGATAGTGCCTTGTCATAATTATAGATGACGGAGCGCCGTCGCTTCAGCGCACGTATCCGAAACATAACCTGCGGGTGTGACGAGGCTGCCGCTGCGATCCAGAACCTTGAGATTTGGGCGCTGTACCTTCCATACCGAAGTGGCATCCAAGATGACGCGCAATCGTTCACTTGAAATTCTGATGGGAGGAAAAACAATGGCACACTACGGGCTGCTGCGGGATTACAGCTTTACCGAGGCTGCGGAAGACATCCGCGGGGCGAAGCTGTACGGCTTCAAGGATGAGAAACTGGGCAAAATTGACGATGTGATTTTCGATCACTTCACGGGATCGATCAACTATGTGGTGGTCGATACGGGAGGGTGGCTGACGACGAAGAAGTTCATCGTGCCGGCGAACCGCTTGCGTGCGTCGGTGGAGCACGAAGACGACTTCGCGGTCGATCTGACCAAGGCGCAGGTAGAGAGCTTTCCCCCGTATCAGGAATCGGACCTCGAATCCGAGCAGCAGTGGTCGGACTATGAGGGCCGCTATCGCTCGAAGTGGGAGGCCGATCCGGTGATGCATCGGGCGGGAACGGACCGGAACATCACTCCGACCACGCAGCAGATGCCGGGAAATTCGACGTCAGCACGGGTTGCGGCTTCGGCGACGAAGGGAACTGGCGGAGCTGAAGCTGCGGACGCCTTTACGGAATCCGGGTTCGCGGCCGGGACCGATTCGGTCGTGATCAGCAGCAACGCGGTGGGCATCGGCGCACGATGGGACAGGTTCCAGGACCGCCTGCGCGAACGCCGCAAGGAAGTAATTGGCACGGGATCTGCCGAGCAGCGCCGGGAGGACAACGCCGAGAGCTTCCGCAAGACGGCTTAGCCGACAGAGAACCGGATGTTTTGGGAGCCACGGCTTTGGCCGTGGCTTTTTAACTTCCGTAGTGAGGCGGGAAAGCGTTCGTTTTGAAGCAACGGCGGCTGCGGAGTGGTTTCGTGCTATGCTGCGCAAAACTCCTTGTTTCAGGACGACTTGTGCTGGTTGAACTGCGCCTCGAGAACTATGCGGTCATCGACAACGTGGCGGTGGAGTTCGCCCCAGGGCTGAACCTGCTGACCGGCGAAACCGGCGCGGGAAAATCCATTCTGATCGACGCGCTGACATTGCTGCTGGGCGAGAAAGCCTCAAGCGACGTAATTCGCGCGGGCACCGAGCGGGCGGTGGTGTCGGCGGTGTTCGAGTGCGAGGGCGGGGCGGAAGATGCTTTGAAAAAGGCGCTCGCGGCGAATGGCATCGACGAGTCTGACGACGGCGCTCTCATTCTTCGCCGTGAAATTGCGGCTGGCGGCAAGGGGCGGGTGTTCGTCAACAACCAGCCGGCCACTGTGGCTGTGCTGCGGCAACTGTCGCCGCATCTAGCCGCCATCCATGCGCAGAATGAATCGATTCTGTCGTTCGATGGCCCGGCGCGGCTGGAGTTGCTGGATGCGTACGCGGGAAGTCACATTGAGCCTGCGACCTCAGCGTTTGAAGCGTGGAAGGGAATTCGGGCGCGCATCGACGACTTGGAGCGTGGCGAGCAAGATCGGTTGCGGCTGGTCGATTTGTGGATCTTTCAGAAACGCGAGATCGAAGAAGCCAAGCTGCAAGCGGGAGAAGATGAACGGCTGGAGGCGGAGAAGCGCGTGCTCGCCAACGCGGAAAAGATATACAACGCCGCGATGAATGCCTTCGACCTGTTGTATGAAGGGAACGGGTCGACTTCGTCGTCGTTGCGGGCGGCGCAGAAGCAGGTGGAAGAGTTGGCGCGCTACGAGCCCCGGTTTCACGAGGGGCTCGCCGCTCTTGAAACCGCGCGCATCAGCGTCGAGGACGTAGGTGCGACGGTGCGGGATTATGCCGGCGGAATTCATGCTTCGCCCGAGCATCTCGCGGAAGTGGAAGACCGGTTGGCGTCGCTTGACCGTTTGCGGCGCAAATACGGTCCGGCGCTCGAGGATGTGATCGCGTTTGGCGCTGAGGTCGCGCGCAAGTTGTCTGAAGTCGAGAACAAAGATGAGATTTTGCGCCAGCTTCGCGCCGAGATGGCGAAGGCTGCGGGCGAATATTTGCGGGCGGCACGGACGCTTTCGAAGAAGCGGCATGAAGCGGCTCGCAAGCTGGAGAAGCTGGTTGAGGCCGAGACCAACGATCTGGCGATGAAGTCAACGTTTCGTATTGAACTGACGTCATCGGAAGAAGAAGGGAACTGGTCTGTATCGGGTATCGATCAGGTGGTGTATATGATCGCGGCCAATCCGGGTGAACCTCTGCGGCGGCTGGAGCATGTTGCGTCCGGCGGAGAGTTATCGCGGGTGATGCTGGCTTTGAAAGCCAGTGTGGAGACGGGAGCTGATCCTGCGCTTGGCAGGAAACGTCAGGGAACAGACACGGCGAATCGCGCACTTCGCAAGAAACGCGAAGGATGGGGTATCCAGCACAGGGATTGGGGCGACGGGGGCAATCAGAAAACGATGGTGTTTGACGAAATCGATACCGGCATTGGAGGCCGCGCCGCCGAAGCCGTGGGCAGGAAGCTGAAGACGCTGGCGCGAGCAAATCAAGTGCTGTGCGTGACTCATCTGCCGCAGATCGCGACTTTCGCCGACCATCACTACGTAATCGAGAAGAAAGAAGCGGGCGGACGCACGCGCACCAGCGTCCGCGCCGTAACTGGCGAAGAGCGCACCGAGGAAGTAGCGCGAATGCTGAGCGGCGCCAAACTCACCGACGCCTCGCGGAAGCATGCCGAGCAGATGATCAAAGCGAATGGGTAGGGCTGCTGGCGTGTGGCCGGCGGAGCCGCCATAAACATTGACAACCAGGCAGCGATTAGCTAATCTAAGTTAGCTAACATGGAAACGATCACCATCCACAAAGCCAAAACCCAGCTTTCCCGGCTGATCGAAAAAGCCTGCCAAGGCGAGGAGATTGTCATCGCGCGTGGGAAGACTCCGGTGGTGAAGTTGGTTGCCATCGAGGCCAAGAATGGCGACCGGAAGCCTGGCGCCTGGAAAGGCAAGATCAAAATCGGGCCTGAATTCTTTGAGCCATTGCCTCCGGAAGAACTGGAAGGCTGGGAGTAAGCGCGAATGCGCTTCCTGCTTGACACCCACACCTTGATCTGGTGGATGACAACCGACCCGCATCTTTCAAAGTCTGCTAGCGACCTCATCAAGGCGAAGGGCAATACGTCAGTGGTGAGTGCGGCTTCTGCCTGGGAGATTGCTACCAAGGTGCGGCTGGGAAGGCTGCCTGCGGCCGCAGACCTGATTCAGAATTTCGTGGCAGACCTAACGCGACATCGAATCCAGATTCTTTTTATGAGC
>Ga0302325_10000551_pt1 | contig 103077 bp, 89 predicted proteins | sample Palsa_T0_2_FD_201948 | JGI IMG/M metagenome (GOLD analysis project Ga0302325, IMG submission 201948) | Peat permafrost microbial communities from Stordalen Mire near Abisko, Sweden - Palsa_T0_2 | ecosystem: Environmental > Terrestrial > Soil > Palsa > Peat permafrost | place: Sweden: Abisko...
TCGCCATGCGGCGGAATGTTTCGCGGATATCCCGCGCCGCGGCGACGGGGTCCGGATTTGCATTGGGACCTTCCGGATTCACGTAAATCAGCCCCATCTGCACAGCGGCAAGAGGATCCTCGAGTTCGCGGTCGCCGGTATAACGCTCGTCTCCGAGCCAGGTCCCCTCGGGCCCCCAATAAACATCTTCTTCCGGCTCCCAAGTATCCGGACGCCCGCCGCCGAAACCGAAGGTCTTGAAGCCCATCGACTCCAGAGCGACGTTACCAGTCAGGATCATCAGGTCGGCCCACGAGATTTTCTTGCCATACTTCTGCTTGATCGGCCAGAGCAATCGGCGCGCCTTGTCGAGACTGACGTTGTCCGGCCAGCTATTGAGCGGAGCGAATCGCTGTGCGCCGGAACCCGCGCCGCCGCGGCCGTCGGCGATACGGTACGTACCCGCGCTATGCCACGCCATGCGGATGAAAAGCGGCCCATAATGGCCGTAGTCGGCAGGCCACCAGGGCTGCGACGCGGTCATCAGGGCATGCAGGTCTTTGATCACGGCATCCAGGTCCAGAGTCTTGAATTCCTCGGCGTAATCGAACTCCTGGTCCATGGGATCGGACAGCGGGCAGCGCTGGTGCAGGATCTTCAGGTTCAGTTGATTCGGCCACCAGGCCGCATTCGCCGAGCCTCCGGCCGTGTGGCGAGCGCCGCCCATGACCGGGCATTTGCTTTCCGGACCCTCGGACGCCGGGCGTGGGCTTTCCGTGGACACGCTTTGCGTCTTATGATCGGCGGTTGGCGGCGCCGACGCGGGAGTGATCGTTTTATCCATAGGTGTATGTTCCTTCGTAGAACCCCATTCTATCTCCGCGCACGCGCGAAACCCATGGGGCATCGGCAATAGTCGCAATAGGCATTGCCTATGACGATCCATCAACTGCCGTACTTCTGCGCGGTGGCGCGCACCGGCAACTTTACGCGGGCCGCGGTGGAAGAAGGCGTGGCGCAGCCCTCGCTCTCGCAGCAGGTTGTGAAGCTGGAAAAGACGCTGGGAGCCAAGCTGTTCGATCGGCTCAGCCGTGCGTACTCTTCAGCATGCCCGCTGCATAAAGCACTCGGGAAATTGGTCGGGACGATAATGGCAAACAACGTTCTGCAAATATGGGAGCCGGTATTTGTCTAAGCTTCCTGGCGCCGCACATAGAGAATACGTTCAATTTAAGATAAACAAATGTCCATTCCGCTGGAACGGGTAAACGAGGCGCGCCGCAACATCGCCCCACTCGCGCTCCGCACGCCGCTGGTGCCGTGCAGTTCCGGCGCTCCTGTGGAACTGTACCTGAAACTGGAAAACCTCCAGCCGATCGGTTCCTTCAAGATCCGCGGCGCCGCAAATGCCACCGCGCGCACGCCGCGGGAGCGCCTGGAGCGTGGCCTGCTCACGGCCTCGGCCGGAAACATGGCGCAGGGCGTGGCATATTGCGCCCGCCGTCTGGGCGTGCCCGCTACAGTCGTCGCACCCGACACCGCGCCGGCCACCAAGATCCGCGCTGCGGAGCGATTAGGCGCTCGCGTGATTCTCGTGCCGTTTGCCGAGTGGTGGCACACCTTTGAGACTCGTACCTATCCGGGCGTGGACGCCACTTTCATCCACGCCTTCGACGACCCGGATGTGATGGCCGGCAATGGGACCATCGCGCTGGAGCTACTGGAGGACCTTGCCGAACTCGACGCCGTGGTGGTTCCCTGGGGTGGGGGCGGCCTTTCGTGCGGCATCGCATCGGTGCTGCGCCAGAAGGCGCCGCACGTGAAGGTCTACGCCGCCGAGGTCGAAACCGGCGCTCCGCTCGCTGCCTCTCTGGCCGCCGGCGAACCGCGTACCGTGGAGCATACACCGTCGTTCGTGGATGGCATCTCGGGCAGGGCCGTCTTCTCCGCCATGTTTGCGCAAGCGCGCGACCTGCTGGACGGTTCGATTGTGGTGACGCTCGATGAAGCCGGGCAGGCCATGAAACTGGTAGCGGAGCGGAACCGCGTCATTATGGAAGGCGCGTCTGCCTGCGCCGTGGCGGCGGCGCTTTCCGGGCGGGCCGGGGGCGGGAAGGTCGTAGCGATAGTCTCCGGCGGCAACATCGATCTCGACAACTTCGCGCGGATCGTCTCCTGAACCGCGAGAGAATTTGCCCAGCATTCGGAGAGAGGGAGCCATGAGTAAGACGAAATTTGAAGTCGGCAGCCGGAACGTCTTCAAGGATCTTGGCCTGCCTAACGCCGAAGAGCATCTGGTCAAGGCGCAGCTCGTGTACAAGATCGATACTATTCTCAGGGATCGGGAGCTGAAACAGGTCGAGGCCGGCAGGTTGTTCGGCATCCCGCAGCCCGACGTGTCCAAGATGCTGCGAGGTGAATTCCGGCAGTTTTCGGTAGAGAGGCTGCTGCGGTTCCTAGTAGCGCTGAATCATGATGTCGAGATTGTGGTCAGGCCGCACCGCGGGCAGGGCGATACGGCGGCCCTGCATGTGTCCTGATTAGTATGGCCGGCTTAGGTCCGCAACTTGTCTCGCGACGCCGGCGTGTCTACGGTGAACGTCCTGGCGCCCGTTCTGTTGGGCTTAACGTACCGACGGGACCCTTGGCGGAGCATTTCGTTGGGGGAAGCGACGATTCGATCCTTCAATCATTGCACCGCGATCGCCGGTCCCAGGGCTGCCGTAACCCAACCGCTGCCGCCTAACAGATAGCGGAACCGGTACTCGCCGGCGGTCTGAGGAGCCGGCATCGCGAAAGTTCCGGCGGACCCGTTCACATACTGGGTCGTCGTCGGATTTACGTTGCTCACCCCGACCCGGAACAACCCGATGGAATCGCCGGCAGGCCGCCCCGCTGGAGCAGTCCAGGTGACAGTGAGAGGTGCGCCCGCGGCCACCGTGCCCGGCGAAGCGCCGACGCTGAAGCCGGAAACACCCACGGAGAGCGGCGCGCTGGTAGCCGCGATAGTGTAGTTGCTTCCGGTATAGTAGCGGAAGACCCAGATGCCCGGAGAGGACGGCAGATTTAAGACCATGCTGCCGGCGGCGGCGCCGCCGGTATTCTGGCTCCACGTGTACCAGTAGCCCGGGGCCCCCACCGACGATAGACCGATCCAATCGCTGGCGGGCCTGCCGCTGGGCGCAGTCCAGCTCACCTTCACGGACGTACTCCCCACGAGGGCAAAGGAAACGGAGTATTGTCCAACCGGCGCCAGCGTGATTTCGGCCGTAGCACTCTTGGTGGAATCCGCCTCGCAAGTGGCCGTGACCGCCACGGTCTGGGTGGCCGCGGTATTGGGCGGCGCCGTGTACATGCCAGACGCCGAGAGCGTCCCTATGGACGGGGTCATCGACCAGATCACCGCCGTATTGCCGGCGCCGCTCACCAGCGCCGCGAATTGGATGGACTGACTGGCGCCCAGTGTGGCGGCTGGCGGACTGACGGTCAGCGAAACCGAACTGGGACTGACGATGGCCGCCGCGCTTGCCGACGCGGCCGGGTTGGCCAGGGAAGTTGCGGTGATGGCGACCGTTTCCGGATTCGGAGCGCTGGCCGGTGATGTGTACAGGCCCGTGGAAGTAAGAGTTCCAACCACGGGGTTCATGGACCAGGCCACTGCTGTGCTGGCGTTGCCGCCGACCGTCGCGCTGAACTGCTGGGCTTGCCCCACTTGCAGAGTCACTTGCGACGGACTGACGCCCACCGTGGGGTTGCCGCTGGAACTTCCGCCGATCTCATAAGCTCCAATGGCGGGCACGGGTCCACGCGGGACGCCGTCATGGTCACGCCCCGTATTGTCGACGCCAAACACGCCAATCGCACCGATAGCCACGCCCGCCTGGTTCGCCGGACTGCCGGAAGTGAGATGCAGGTCGGGAATCGTCGTGCTGACCAGCAGCGGGTCGGCGTCGACCGACTTAAGGATCTGGGTGAGGTTGACGGCCGGAGCGCCCGCGCCGTACATCAGGTTATTGGTTCCGAACAGCCACGGACAATTTTGCGAATTGCCGCAAGGTTCGCCGTTGACCGGATCCCAGATCACCACATAGGGCACGCCGCCGGGGTACAGAGCGCTCGGCGCCGAATCCATCAAATTGTTGCGGATGTGGACGTATATGGCCGGCGCGCCGGGCGCCTCGTCGCCATTTTCCGCAATCGCATTGTTGTCGTTGCCGTAGGGAGGATTCGCGAAGGTGCCGCACGCAAACAATGTATTGTTGAAAATCTCCACCGTCCCGCTGCCGGCCGGGCCATTCGCCGTGCTTCCGGGAATGTCGATGCAGTTCCACGCGCCCGTGCCTTCCGGATTGTTCGGCCCGATTCCGGCGTTGTAAACGACGTTGTTATAGATAGCGACAGGCCCTTTGGAAGGATCGACGGTGTCCGCGATAATGCCGTCGCATTGTGTATCGTGGATGGTATTGTCATGTATCGAGATGTCGTATTGATCGTGGCCCGTTGGATCTTGCGGACCGCCGCTGCCGAGCGGGGAGGAATGTACTTGTACGCCGCGGCAGCCGTGCACGTTCTCGACCAGGTTCCAGCCCATGTCGATAGCGTTGCTGTCGGTGGAGAAATAGACTCCCTGAAACAGAGCTGAGGCATTGGCGGCGCCCGCATTATAGACGTGGTTGCCGAAAAAATCGATATGACTCGCTTGCGAGGTTTCGAAGCACGCGCTTCCGCCACTTCCCTGAGTATAAGGGCAGGTGATGTCGCTGCCGGAGAAGCGATAGTTGCTCCCGCTGCCGGTCTCGGCCGGAGATAGCCCCCGAAAGGCGATTCCGGAGAACACCCAGTTGCCCTGGCAATCGCTGGTTCTCAAGCCATACTCCGGCGATCCGCCGCTGGAGTTGCCGACAGTTACCGTGGCCCGCGGATAAGCTACCAGCGCGCGCGGATAGCCGGTCGCCGAGCACCAGTTTCCCTGGCCGCCACCGGACAGCAGAAATGCGGCGTCCCAGCCGGTGCCATCGTCGGCGGACTGCGTCACGCCGTTCATGGCATAGGTGATATCCCCAGGCAGCATCGCATCGCGAGCCTTCAGCAGGGTCTGCCACGGCGCGGCGAAAGTGCCGGGATTCTTGTCGCCGCCGGTGGTGGCGACGAAATAGATATTGCCCGGCGCCACGGTGAACGGCAGCGAGTTGGAAGGCTGTCCATTGACGGTGACCACCAGATTGCCGCTCGCGGCGCTGGGGCCGAGTTGGCAGGTAAGTTTCTGATACCAGAGCCAGGCGCCGCCCCAAACCTGGCAGTTGACCATGGAGCCGCCGCCAGCCGTCACGGTAGAAGTACCTTGGGACGCGCCGAGATAATTGCCGTAAATGGTCACGTAGGCGCCGTTGCCGTTTTCGCCCCCGGTGTTGGGTCCACTGGCGATGTCGCTGAAGAACAACACGGGCGCCTGCGCGAACAGGCCTCCGCACGCCATGGAAAGAATACAAAAGAGACTGGAACACCTGTAGCGAGCACGCATGCGTGGTTTTCCTTTCATTCGCGGTAAGGCCTTCCGCGAGCGCGGGCGCTCGAAGTCGGCTCTCCTGTACTACAACTCGGCTAGTTGAAGTTGGCCAGTCAACTTATCGATGGGCAACTGATGGATGTCATCCAAAAGTTAATACCCGTGTAGCCGGCGTGGCGGCCGGTTTCGACGTCAGGAAGAGGCGGCTACGCGATGCAATCGGTGTGCCAGTTCCCGTCGGCATCGGATGCGACTGAATCCAAATGGATTGCTTGCAAGCAGCCGGCTTGATCGGGATGTATGTCGCGTAATCTCTTCCGGAAATCTTTACCCGGTGTTTCGGGTAACGCCAGTCACTCAACCTAAGCAGTTCCGATAAGGGTGTGGGGCAGGATGGTATCCTGCGCGCCGATTGGGAATCGGCGCAAACTGGGCCGATTAACAATCGGCCCGCAGGATACCATCCTGCCCCACAAAATCGGGTTAAGATCTATTGAACAGCCGCTCCAGAACATCCACACATGCGATGAACACTTTCCCCATACTGCTCGGCGCGCTTTGCGTCTACGCGATCGCTTACCGGTATTACAGCGCCTTCATTGCCGCGAAGGCGCTGGCGCTGGACGACCGGCGCGTCACGCCGGCCCATCAGTTCCGGGATGGGAACAACTTTATCGCTTCACCCAAGTGGGTGCTGTTCGGGCACCACTTTGCCGCGATCGCCGGGGCCGGCCCGCTGGTAGGTCCCACGCTGGCCGCGCAGTTCGGTTTCGCGCCCGGATTCCTTTGGCTGCTGGTGGGTGCAGTGCTGGCAGGGTGCGTGCAGGATTTCACCATACTGGTAGCGTCGGTGCGCCACCGCGGCCGCTCGCTGGCGGATATCGCCCGCACGGAGATCAGCCCATTCGCCGGCCTGGTGACCATGATCGCGGTGCTCTTCATTCTGCTGGTATCGCTGGCGGGCCTGGGTATAGTGGTGATCAACGCGCTGGCCAACAGCCCATGGGGCGTCTTCACTATCGGCGCCACGATTCCGATCGCCCTGGTCATGGGGGTGTGGATGTTCAAGCGGCCCAGCGGCCGGATCAGCGTCACCGGCCCCAGCATCTTCGGCGTGGTATTGCTGATCGCCGCGGTAATCGGCGGCCGTATGTTCGCGCAGTCGGGCGGCGCGGGCGCGCTGACTCTTTCGCCGCACCAGATCACCCTGCTGATGGCGGCTTACGGCTTCACCGCCTCCGTGCTGCCGGTGTGGCTGCTGCTGGCGCCGCGCGATTATCTCTCCACTTACGTCAAACTGGGAACCGTCGCCGCGCTGGTGGCGGGAGTCTTATTAGTGCACCCGGCAATTCGTTTTCCGGCGTTTACCCAGTTCGTGCATGGCGGCGGCCCCATCATCAAGGGCAAGCTCTTCCCCTTCCTGTTCATCACCATTGCGTGCGGGGCGATTTCCGGCTTCCATTCGCTGGTCTCTTCCGGCACCACGCCCAAGATGCTCGACAAGGAGACCGACGCGCGCTTCATCGGCTACGGCGCCATGATGGCTGAATCGCTGGTGGGCGTGCTGGCGTTGATCGCCGCCACTTCCATGTATCCGGGCGATTACTTCGCCATCAACAGCACCGCCGCGGAATTCGGAAAGCTGGGCCTGCACACCGTGAATCTGGACCTGTTCTCGCGCGAAGTCGGCGAGAAACTGGCTGGACGCACCGGCGGAGCCGTCTCCCTGGCCATCGGCATGGCCCAAATCTTCCGCGGCCTTCCGGGCATGGACCGACTATTGGCCTATTGGTATCACTACGCCATCATGTTCGAGGCGCTGTTCATCCTGACGACGATCGATGCCGGCACGCGGGTGGCCCGCTATGTGATGCAGGAACTGCTCGGGCGCGCGCACCACAGGTTCGCCAATACCGCATGGGCGCCCGGCAACCTGATGGCGACGTTCTTTGTCGTTCTGGGCTGGGGCTACCTCATCTATACAGGTACCATCTCGACCATCTGGCCCTTGTTTGGCATTGGCAACCAATTGTTGGCCACGATTGCGCTGGCGGTGTCGACCACATTCCTCATCAATATGGGTAAGGCAAAATATGCTCTCCTGACGGGCATTCCAATGCTCTTCGTGGGTGTGACCACCGTGACGGCCGGCGTTCTCTCGGTAAAGAATATCTTCTGGCCCCTGACTTCCGAACCCGGCCAGCAGCTTACCGGATACCTGGATTCCATCCTGACCACAATTTTTATCGCGGGCGTACTGCTGGTGGTCTTTGGCGCAGTCCGCCGTTGGACAGCCGTTCTTAACGGTGCGCCGGCTCCGGTGGAGGCCTTCGGGCCACCCGTGACGCCCGATGGAGACGTGCGAATGGGCTGCTGCTAAGTGGTACGCCCGGAAAACTCCGACAAAACCCTTAGTACCTCTAGGCGCAATCTAGGCACAAGCCCTGCGATCCTTAGAACTGGTCAGGCTCAGCTTAGAAAGATATCCGCCCGGAACTTGCCGGGCGTGAAGTTGGCGTCCGGCAGATCCGTCCGCAGGCCATGATTGCAAAGGCGCTTCCATTACTGGGAGACCAACGGCCACACGTTGCAATTCCTGTAAGCGAGGATCGCCAATGCGGCCAGACCGAGGCGGCCGGCGAAGATTTACCGTTCAATTCCGCGGTTCCTATTAGTACTTCTGTACACCTCTAATTCAAAGAAATCGGCATTTGATTCCCAAACAGCGGTAACCAATCCCAAAAAACCTCAAACTGACCATCAAAGTGGGGTTGACACACTGCGGTTTCCTTGAGAAGGCACATTCGTACCAGGACGCCAAACTGTAGTAGGCACGGTACTTTGCAATACCCGGTGGCTCATTGACAACTGTAATAAAGTCGGCGATGATACAGATTCAGCCACCATCTCAGCGTCTGTACGCGGAACTCACAAACAACAGTTCATGTGACAGAAAGGGCCGAAGGCTGCCTCAGCCGGGTATGAGATCGATCTCGATAATAGGTGAAACTAACATTGGATATGAGAAATGCAAACTCGCTTGAGCGAACTATCCCAAAGAACTCGCGCTTACAGCGTGCGGGTTCTATGAATCCATCGAGCGTATTTCCGGGGCTGCCATGACTTTAATCCGGAGCAGGACGAAGGTAGTCTACTTTCGCGTGAGCGAAGCCGAGTTCGAGAGGTACATGGCGTTTTGCCAGTCGCAAGGCGTACGAAGCATATCCGATTTGGCGCGCGCCGGATTGGAGATCCTTGTGGCCGAAGAACGCGGCTATACTCTTTCCGGCTTGACCGAGCGAGTCACTGCACTGAGCGGTTTGATTTCGGGGTTGTCCGGAACAATCCAAGGCCTTACCGAACTCGTGAACAACAACAAGCTCCACGCCGCGGTGGAAAAGGAACTAAGGGGGCAGGATGCTTAATGCCGCGTGGTATGCAGTGGCGGTGCGCAGTAACTTCGAACGGATCGTAGCCCAGAGCCTGCGTCAAAAGGACTACGAGATTCTTTTGCCGACATATCTCGCGAAGCGCCGCTGGTCGGATCGCACGAAGGTCGTCGAGTGCGCCCTCTTTCCGGGCTATTTGTTCTGCCGGATGGACCTACAGCAGCGCGTGCCTTTGCTGAATACGCTGGGTGTGGCGTCCATCGTGGGTATCGGTAAGTGCGCGGTTCCGGTCGCGGACGGCGAGATGGCGGCGATCCAAAGAATTGTCGAATCGGGTTTGCCGGTGGAGCCCTGGCCGTTTCTCAAGGTTGGCCAGTTTGTCTATATCAATCGCGGGCCGTTGGCCGGGGTAGAGGGTATTGTAATCGCGTCGAAGAATCGCAGCCGGCTGGTCGTATCGGTGGAGATGCTGCGGCGCTCCGTGACGGTGGAAATCGAGAGCGATTGGGCGGAGCCTGGCAAACCGTCTTACGCAAGGAGCAGGGAATGTACGGCCGCGTGACAGACTATGGGCACGCGAGATGCGGCTGTGAGGGTGAATCGTCGTGAGCGTTCTTCAAATTCAAGTTAGTAATGCGGCGTTGTCGGCGCGCTCGGTGATACGGGCGCTGTGGAAGTGGAAGGCCCTGATTGGCATGCTGTGGGCGGCTGGCGTCGCTGTAAGCATGGTGGTGCTCTTCAGTCTGCCGCGGATCTACACGTCCGACGCGCTGATTCTGGTGGAATCGCAGAAGATTCCCGAAAATTTCGTAGCGCAGACAGTCCAGACCGGACTGGAAGAGCGGCTCGATCAACTCAAGCAGCAGGTGCTCAGCCGGGAGCGCCTCTGGAGCCTGATCCAGGAGTTGAACCTCTATCCGGCGCTGCGGAAGAAGCGGACCAGGGAAGAAGTTCTGGAAGCCATGCGCCACGACATCACTATCGGTCTCGAGCGGGGCTGGAGCGCCAACCGGCCGGGCGCTTTCCGGGTGTCGTACCGCGCATTCTCGCCGAAGGTCGCCGCCCAGGTGGCGAACCGGGTCGGCAACTTCTTCATCACCGAGAATCTGCGCGAGCGCGAGCAAGAAGCCAACGGCACGTCGCAGTTCCTGGAGAGCCAGCTCGAAACCGCCAAGACCGATTTGCAGCAGCAGGAAGCCAAGCTCCGCGAGTTCAAAGTGACTTACAATGGCGAGCTGCCCGAGCAAGAGATAGGAATGCTGGCGGCCAACGGGCAGAACAAAGCCGAGTTATTGGGCATTCAGGACTCCATCGGAAGGGCGCAGCAGAACAAGCTCATTCTGGCGAGTTCGCTGGCGATGGCCGAGGACAGCGTCAGCCGGTTGCAGGATCTGGCCCGGCGGCGGGCGGCGCAGGATTTGTCTCCCGGCGCGGCGGCCGAGCTAGGGCAGCCCGCCCAGCAAGGGCCGCGCGCGGACCTCCAGCGCGTACGGGCGGAGATCGCTACTCTCCGGCTGCGCTACCGGGACGGCTATCCGGATATCCAGGCGCTCCTGCAGAAACAGGCGGCGCTGGAGAAGGCTGTAAGCGAAGAAGCGGCCGCGAACGCGGGGGAGACTCCGGCGCCTAACAATAAGAAGGCGTCGACTGTAACTTCACTGGCGAATAGCGACCCAACGCTGGTCACCGAGAAAGAGAAGGTCGCAAGCCTGAAGTCGCAGATCGCCCTGACCGACCGCGAAATCGAAGACCTCGACCAGCGGCGGGAAAGGGTGCTGCGCGATGTCGGCGCCGTGCAGAGCCGCATGGACAAGCTGCCCATGAGGGAGCAGGAGCTGGCCAGCCTTACGCGCGATTATGAAGCCAGCAAGGCAAACTACAAGTCGCTGCTTGACAAGAAGCTGGCCGCTGAGATGGCGGCAAACATGGAACGCTGGCAGAAAGCGGAACGCTTCGTGATGCTGGATGTCGCACGGGTCCCGGAGAAGCCGGCGTCGCCGAATCGGCCGGTTTTCATGACTGGCGGAGTGCTGCTGTCGCTGGCGATGGCCGCCGGCATCGCGTTTCTGTTGGAAACCAGACGCAACGTTTTTCTGGGCGAATGGGAGTTGCCGGCCGGCACGGTGGTGGTCGGCAGGGTGCCGAAGATGCTTGTCGAGAATCCGCAGGTTTAATCCATTATGTATCTCGAATCATTTGGTCTGAAGAAGAAACCGTTCAGCCTGACGTCGGATCCGTCCATGCTGTATTTCACGGATTCGCACCGCGAGGCGTTGGCAGTGCTTTGTTACGGCCTGCTGGAGCGGAAAGGGCTGATATTGCTGCTGGGGCACGCGGGCACGGGAAAAACCACCCTGCTGGCCCGGGCGGTACTGGGGCTGCCACCCAGCCGGGTCCAGTTCGCATCCATCGTCAACCCCACGTTCACCGCGGATGAGTTCCTGGAGACAGTGCTGTTGGGCTTCGGCATTCGGGAGATGCCGGCCAGCAAACCGCAACGGCTGGCGCGATTGGAGAAACATCTGCTGCAAACCCAGGTGGAGGGTAAGATTGCAGCGCTTATCGTGGATGAAGCGCATAAGCTGAGTACGGATTCGCTCGAAGAAGTACGGCTGCTGGGCAACCTCGAAAGACGGTCCGAAAAGCTGATGCAAATCATTCTCGCCGGCCAGAGCGAGCTCGCCGCCACCATGAACCGCGAGGATTGCGTGCAATTGAAGCAACGCGTTTCGCTACGGGTGGCGCTACGGCCGTTGGCGGCGGCGGACGTCGGCCGGTATATCGCTTGCAGGTGGGCGCGCGCCGGCGGCCGCCAGAGAGCGCCGTTTTCGCCGCAGGCTGTCGAACTGACAGCGCGCGTGTCGCAAGGCATTCCGCGCCTGATCAACGTGGTTTGCGATAACGCCCTCATGGCGGCGTTCGGAGAACAAAGCCGGGTAGTGGAGGCCAGTCACGTCAGCCAGAGTTGCGTTGAGCTGGATTTGCTTGACGGTTTGGCGGACAGCATCCATGCGGAACCGATCTCGGATGTGCAGACACTTTCGCCGAGAAACAAAGTAAGCGCGGCCGGCCGGTGAGTGGCCGATTGAGCAGGTGACACTATGGGCAAGATGTTGAATGCGTTGAAGACCGCCAACGGAGATATCCCGGAGTTGGTCCTGCAGTGCCTGGATGAGGTGCACGAGGCGCCTGCCGCCCGCGTGACGGACGCGCGCCAAGTTAACGGCCGGCGCGGCCCCGCGGCTGCCGTGGTGGAGCCCATCTTCGAAAAGCCAGTGGTCCGGTTGCCGCAACGCGAACAGAGCCATGATAGGCCGGAGCCGGCGGAAGAAGTTTGGCGCGAGGCAACCGAGATGCTCCCGATACCCGGCTTCGCCGATCCGCGAACGCAGCCGGGAGTCAGGCCGGTGTCTTTTCAGGTTTCAGACTCACGCCCCCTGCTATCGGCTACGCGTGAAGACCGCCGCGCCGCCGAGCAATACAGAATCATCCGCACCAGAATCTTCCATCAAGTTTCGGGATCGTCCATCACGGTGATCTCCAGTCCTGGCATGGGCGATGGAAAGACCGTCACGGCGGTGAATTTTGCGGCGGCGCTGGCGCACAAGAGCGAGGATAAAGTGATCCTGATCGATGCGGACCTGCGCCTTTCCAAGGTTCATCAACGCCTGGGCATATCCAAGACGCCGGGTCTGGCGGAGGTGCTTTCCGGGGCGTGCTCGCTGGAAGCTGCCATGCTCCGCGTGGAACAATTGCCCAACTTCCATATCCTGCCCGCCGGCCAGTCCGAGGTCAATCCGACCGAATTGCTCGACTCGTCCAACTGGCGCGCCCTGCTGGCCCGCCTGCGGGAGGAGTTCCGGCGCACGATTGTGGATTCTCCTCCGGTGGAAGCCGTGGCCGACTACGATCTAATCGCCGCAAGTTGCGATGGAGTGGTTCTGGTGGTGCGTCCCGACCACACCAGCCGGCCTCTTCTGTTGCGCGCTTTGACCAAAGTAAAGGGCAAACTGATTGGAGTGTTGATCAACGACGTCGAGGATTCGTTCCTCTGGAAGCGCGGATCGTCAAGTTACCATTACTATCAAAATGGTCCGGGTAATGTAGGGCCTAAGGCGGTCAAGTGATGAACCTCGCCTGGCGGGCGCGCCCAAGCCTGCAGCAGGTGTGGGCTCACCTGTTGCGCGCGTGCGGCTGTTCGTGGTGGGCGATGCGCCAGTTGCGCCGCCGCGGCGCGGTCATTGTACTGACCTTCCACCGCGTCCTTAACGATGCGGAATTTCGGCGCACTTGCAGCTTGCCTGGGATCGTCGTCCGCCGCCAAACATTCGAAATCCTCGCCGGCTACGTAGCCCGAAAGTACGAAGCCGTGGATTTCGCCCAGGCAATCGAAACGCCGGCCGGCAAGTTGCGCGTGATGTTCACATTCGACGACGGCTGGAAAGACACTTATACGAATGCGCTGCCGGTCACGCGCGCCCTCGAAATACCGGCGACTGTCTTTGTCTGTCCTGGGCTGGTCGGGCGCACTCTCCCATTCTGGCCCGAGTTGGTGGCCTCGTTGTTGGCAAAGGCCTCTCCGCCGGTTGCCGGCGCGGAAATCGAGTCGCTCATCGAGTCTTTGAAGACCTACACCACGGAGCACCGCGAGCAGTTTATGGCCCGCCTTTACGAACTGCACGCGCCGGTAAGCGGCAGGGATGCATCGAGCGGCGACAGGACCGTCTCGTGGGATGACATTCGGGAGATGGATGCGGCGGGTGTAAGGTTGGGCTGTCACACGCATACCCACCAGATTCTAACGAGCGTGCCCGCGCAGGTTGCCCGCCAGGAGATTCGCAAATCCAAAGGCGCCATCGAAGCGGCGCTGCACAAGGCTTGTGACTTATTCGCTTATCCGAACGGCAACTGTTCCGCGGAGACGCGGCGAATCCTGGCCGAGGAGGGTTTCACTGCCGCGTTCACCACGCAAAGAGCAGCCTGGAGCGGCGGCAGCGACCAGATGGCCATTCCCAGAGTCAACGTGTGCGAGGCCGGCGTAGTGGGACCGACTGGCCGGTTCTCGCCCGCGATGTTCCAATACAACGTGTTCTGGAAAGCTTGGCGCGCCATGCAAGCCGAACGGCGCGTCCCGGTGAAACCGCGCCGCGAGGCGGTCCTTAGCGAAGCCTAAGTTGGATGGCTTCCCCATCCGGCGATACCAACCCCGCATGACCATTTTCCAGTTAATCAGCAGCGCAGGATACTATGGCGCCGAGAGCATGCTGCTGGCGCTCGCGCGGACTCTGCCGGGACTCGGCTGCCGCAGCATCGTGGGCGTCTTCCGCGATGCGCGCTCGCACCATGGCGAATTAGAAACGCGGGCGATGCAGCTTGGTCTCCAGGTGGAAACGGTGCCATGCGCCGGACGGTGGGACTGGAAGACGGCCGGCCGCGTTCGTGAGCTGGTGGAAACGCACGGCGTGGATGTGCTGCATACGCATGGCTACAAGGCCGATGTCTACGGCTACGCGGCGGCCTGGCGGAATCGCGTGGCCCTGGTGGCGACCTGCCACAACTGGCCCAGCCGGTTGCCGAGCATGCGCGCCTATGCCGCGATTGACCGGTTGGCGTTGCGGCATTTCGACAGAGTCGCCACGGCGTCCGGTCCGGTGACTGACATTCTGAGCCGCTGGAAGGTTCCGGCTCACAAGTTGAAGAGCATCCCGAACGGCGTCGACATGGAGCCATTCCGCGAGCCGGCGCCGTCGCTGCGCAAAGAATTCGGCGCAGGCTCCGAACGGCTGGTTGGTTTTGTCGGAAGACTGGTGCCCGGCAAAGGAGGCGCCTTGCTGCTTTCCGCCGCGCACGACGTGCTAGCGGTATTTCCGAACGCGAAATTCGTGTTTGCCGGCGACGGGCCGGCGCGCGCCGAATGGGAAGCCTTGGCGGTGAGGCTGGGCATCGCCTCCAAGGTTGTCTTCGCCGGAAGAAGGGAAGACATGCCCGCCGTGTATGCCTCACTCGACATAGTGGTCCTGCCCTCCTTCACGGAAGCCATGCCCATGTGTCTGCTCGAAGCGATGGCCGCGGCAAGACCGGTGGTCGCCACGGCGGTGGGCGCCATCCCCAAGGTGATCGTTCCGGGCGTCACGGGATTGCTTTGCGAACCCGGAGATGCCAACGCTCTATCGGCGGCCATACTGCGGCTTCTCCGCGATCCGGATCTGGGGCGCGCGATGGGCCGCCATGGGCGCGATCGCGTCGCGCGGAATTTCGCCGCCGAGGTGGTGGGCCGGAGTTACATCGGTTTATATCAAGAGGCATTACACGAGCATTGCCGCCAGAGGGAAGTTCCGGCTGTGTGGCAGCGGAGCCGCTCATGACCGCCGGGAGCGCGCTGCAACTTACGATCGTGGTGGCCTGCCGCAACGAGAGCGGACACATTCGCCGGTTCATGGACTCGCTGCTGGCGCAGGATATGCGGGGCATGACCTGGGAGGCGATTATCGCCGATGGCATGAGCGGCGATGGCACGCGCGAAATCTTGCGGGAGTATGGCGCGCGCCATCCGCAACTGCGCACGATCGATAATCCGCGGCGGGTCGTTTCGCCGGGCCTGAACGCCGCCATTCGCGCCGCGCGCGGCGCCATCGTCATTCGCATGGATGCGCACACCTCCTACGCGCCCGACTATTGCCGGCTGTGTGTGTCGGAGCTGGAGCGCACCGGCGCGGACAACGTGGGCGGTCCGGCGCGCACTCGCACACAAGGGACCCGCGCACGCGCATTCGCCGCGGCATATCATTCGCCTTTTTCGACCGGCGCCAGGTTCCACGACGAGAATTACCAGGGTTGGATCGATACGGTGCCCTATGGCTGCTGGCGCAAGGAGACTCTGGAACGGCTGGGACTTTTCGATGAGACGCTGGTGCGCAATCAAGACGACGAGTTGAACCTGCGGTTGACCCGCGCCGGCGGGAAGATCTGGCAAAGCCCGGCTATCGTATCCTGGTATACGCCGCGAGCCACTCTCGCGGCTCTGTTCCTGCAATACTTCCAGTACGGATTCTGGAAGGCGGCCGTGGTTCGGAAGCACAGGCTCCCGGGGTCGTGGCGGCACTTTGCGCCGGTAACGTTCGTGCTGGCCCATATCCTGCTGTTCGCGGCGTGCATCGTCACGGCTGCGGCCGATCCAAGGGAATTCGCCATAGTCGGCCGCCTGTGGCTGGCGCTGGTTCTGGCATACGCCGCGGCCAATGTAGCGGCGTCCGTGGCCGCCGCGCGGAAGTCCGGCTGGGCTACGCTTCCCTATCTGCCGGCCGTATTCACTGTGTATCACTTCTCCTGGGGCCTGGGTTTTCTGGCGGGCGTCCGCTGGTTTCTTCCGGGCGCGGCCCAACCGCTAACCAACAGTTCTTTCTTCACGCGGATTTCTCGTTAGCTACATCGGCCATATATTTATGCGCAGGATTGTCGACATCGTCGTCGCTTCGGTGGCGCTCGCGGTGCTGAGCCCCTTGCTTGCGGCCATCATGCTGGCCGTCTTCATCTCGTCGCCTGGCAACCCCTTTTATGGCGGCCGGCGGGCAGGCAAGGATGGACGAAACTTCAGAATGTGGAAGTTCCGTACCATGGTCCACGGCGCTGCGAAGATGGGTCCGATTACCGGCAAGAACGACCCGCGAGTCACCCCGTTAGGCCGCCTACTGCGCAAGACCAAGCTCGACGAACTGCCGCAGTTCTTCAATCTTCTGCTGGGTGACATGACCCTGGTCGGGCCGCGGCCGGAGTCGCCCGAGATTGTCGCGCTGTATACGCCCAGCCAGCGCGTAGTGCTCGCGGTCAAGCCCGGCCTTACCGGAAAGGTGCAACTGGATAGCGGCGATGAGTCCGAGAATATCCCGGAGGGCGTGCAGCCGTACGACTATTACCTGACTCACCTGATGGACCGCAAGCTTCGCATGGATCTCGACTACCTGCGCGGGCGCACGGTCTTCACGGACGTCAAGATCGTTTTGGCGACTGCGGGTCTCATTTTCCGCGCCGTCGCCCGGCGTTAACCCAACCCACTCGTCTTATTAAAAATTCACTGAGGATCTTCCTATGCAATCGAATATTCAAGTACCCTATCACCGTCCCAGCATCGGAGACGAAGAAATCAACGAGGTGGTTCGCACGCTTAAATCCGGCTGGCTGACGACCGGTCCCCGGACCGCCCAGTTCGAGCAGGAATTCAGCGCCTACGCCGGTGTTCCCCACGCGCTGGCCGTGAACTCGTGCACCTCGGGGCTGCACCTGGCGCTGGCGGGGTTGAATATCGGCCCGGGAATGGAGGTGATTACCACCCCGCTGACGTTTTGCGCGACGGTAAACACGATTATCCACACCGGCGCGACGCCCGTGCTTGCGGACGTGGGCGCCGACGGTAACATCGATCCCGCCTCCATTGCGTCACGCATCACCGAAAACACGCGGGCCATCGTCCCCGTGCACTTCGCCGGATTGCCGTGCGACATGGAAGCCATATGGTTCCTGGCCCGGCGGCACGGTCTCGATGTGATTGAGGATTGCGCGCACGCTGCGGGCGCATTTTACAAGGGCGGGCATGCCGGCGCGGCCCATCCGTTGACCGGTGAACACAGCGCCGCCTCCGTCTTTAGCTTCTATGCGGTCAAAAATCTGACCACCGGCGAAGGCGGCATGGTGCTGACGCACGACGAGGAACTGGCCTCCAGGATGAAGATTCTTTCGCTGCACGGCATCAGCAAGAACGCCTGGAACCGCTACTCGGACCGCGGACACTGGGGCTACGAAGTGCTGGAGCCGGGTTACAAGTACAACATGAGCGACATTCAATCTTCTATTGGGATTCACCAACTGAGAAAGCTGGAAGGGTTCATCGAAACCCGCGCGCGCTTCGCGGAGTTGTATAACAGCCTGTTGGCGGATGTCGAGGAAGTGGAGCTGCCGGCCGATAAAGCCGATTGCCGGCATGCATGGCATCTCTATACGCTCCGCCTCAACCTCGATCGGCTGGCGATCGGACGCGACGAGTTCATCGAACAGCTCAAAGAGCGCGGCGTGGGGACCAGCGTGCATTTCATTCCCATCCCGCTGCATCCGTTCTTCGCCTCCCGCGCCAAACTGCGCCAGAATCGCTGCCCCAACGCCCTGGAACTCTATCCCCGCTTGATTTCACTGCCCCTCTTTCCGGCGATGGCGGAGGCTCAGGTAGAGTACGTGGCGACAGCCATTCGGGAGATTGCCCTGAAATCGCGCAAGAAGAATTGGGCGGCCATGGCCGCGGCGGGCGACTGACTCTTACTTCCAAAAAGTGAACAAGAAATGGTGGACTACTGAAATGAAACCGGCAGGCGTTGCCTCAGGGTTTTTACGGATTATGCTTCGCATGATTGCCGACTTCCTCATCGTGCAGATAGCCATGCTGGCTGCGCTAATGGTGGTGGCTCTGCAGCTCCAGGCGGGTTCCGAACAATCCGTGCGTGTGGGACTGGCCGAACTGCGTCACTATTATTTGGCGTTGTTTCTGCCTCTGTCGATTCTGTTTCCCGGCTTTTACGCCCTCAGCGGATTGTATACGATCTCGCGCACCTACAGCAAAGCGCTGGCGCTGCGCCGGGCGGCATCCAGCGCGGGCATCGCCGCGCTGGGCATGCTATCCGGCAGTTTCCTGCTGCCTCACTCCGACACTCTGCCCCGCATTGCGGCGCTTATCTTTGCCCTGCTGGTGATCGCCGGCACTCCCGGCATCCGCTGGCTGAAGCACACGCTGTTCGAGCATGAGAAAGCGGAGCGGCCCGCAACGGTCGCGCGCGGCGAGTTGGTATTGGTGGTGGGCGGCGCAGGCTACATTGGATCGATCGTCGTCCGCAAGCTGCTCAAGCGCGGATTCCGCGTGCGCGTACTGGATAGCCTGGTTTATGGCGCATCGGCCATCGAAGAGGTGCTCGATCATCCGCGCCTGGATTTTATCCGGGGGGATTGCCGCAACATCCAGGACGTGGTCAGCGCCATGCGCGGCGCGGGCGCGGTGATCCATCTGGCCGCCATCGTCGGCGACCCGGCTTGCGATCAGGACCACAAGACTGCCCAGGAGGTCAACTACGCAGCTACCCGGATGATGATTGAAATTGCCAAAGGCGAACAAGTCCAGCGCTTCATTTTTGCCTCCAGTTGCAGCGTGTACGGCGCATCCGAGCAGATCATGGACGAAAAGTCCCAGGTCGCCCCGATCTCGCTGTATGCCGATACTAAGGTCGATTCCGAGGAAGCTCTCCTGGCTGCCGCCAACGGCGGCTTCCATCCCACCATTCTGCGCTTCGCCACCATCTTCGGGTTGTCGCCACGGCCGCGATTCGATCTGGTGGTCAATCTGCTCACGGCAAAGGCTATGAAAGACAGGGTTGTGACCATCTACAACGGCGAGCAGTGGAGACCGTTCCTGCACGTCGCCGATGCGGCGGCGGCCATCCTGCGCGTGCTCGAAGCGCCCGTCGCGCTGGTCGGCGGTCAGATCTACAACGTGGGCGACAGCCGGCTGAATTACACTCTGACGGATGTGGCCACCAAACTCGTCAAGTTTTTCCCTAATACTCGCGTCGAGCACATCGAAAATGCGGATCGCCGCAGTTACCGGGTCTCCTTTGAGAAGATCAGGGGCCATCTCGGCTTTGCCTGTTCCAAAGACCTGGAGGATGGTATTTACGAAATCAAGACCGCCTTCGAGAGTGGACGAATATCCGATTACGGCGCGGCATTGTACAGCAATGTCAAGTATTTGAAGCAACACGGCAGCCCGCTGCAAACCGACGTGCTGGGATCCCAGGTGATGGCGGCGCTGGCGCAGAAAGCATAACGGTCAACGGAGATACCGATGGACGCCAAATCGTTCCTTGCCTCTGCATTACCTCTCCCGCTTCTCATGCGGGTGATGAAGGATAGGCCATGGATTACGCGCCGTTTGAGCGCGCAGATCAGCACTGCTTTTCACATGCTGTATCACAGTTCCCAGGACCGGACCTGGAGAAACACGTATTGGATGGGTACGCCTGTTTTAAAAGTTCCGCTCGACCTTTGGATCTATCAGGAGATCCTATTCGCGCTGAAGCCCGATTTGCTGATTGAGACCGGCACTTACAACGGCGGCAGCGCCTTTTTTTTCGCATCGATCTTCGATCTGATCGGTAAGGGCCGCGTTCTGACAATCGATATCGAGGAGCGCCCCAATCGCCCCCAGCATCCGCGCATTACTTACCTGCGGGGGTCCTCTACGGCCGCGGACATTCTGGGCACCGTACGCGGCGCCATCCAGCCCCAAGACACAGTTTTGGTGGCGCTCGACGGCGACCACACCGGACCGCACGTCCTGGATGAATTACGGATCTACAGCAAGCTGGTTTCCGTTGGAAGCTACCTGATTTTGGACGACACGAACCTGAACGGCTACCCCATCTCCCGATGGTTTGGCCCGGGCCCCATGGAAGCCTGCCGGGCGTTCCTGCGCGAAACCACCGATTTCGAAGTGGACGAGACGCGCGAGAAATTCTACCTGACGTACAGCCCCCACGGCTTTCTGAAGAGAGTGCGCTAAAATGCAGCCGTTAATATCGGTGATTGTCCCGGCGTTGAACGAGGGAAGCGTTATCCGACGGTGCCTGGCGTCGTTGCAACAACAGAGGCTGCCATCGGACTGTTTTGAAGTCATTGTGGTGGACAACGGATCGACGGACCGCACCAGGGAGATCGCCAGGAGTTTCGGCGGTTCGCTGGCAGTCACCGTGCTGGAGAGAAGCGGCGTCCGGATTGCGGCCCTGCGAAACCTCGGAGCGGCAACGGCCAGGGGCGAGTTTCTCGCTTTCCTGGACGCGGATTGCGTGGCCCCCCAGCACTGGCTGCAACAGATCGCGGATCTTTTGCGCGCGGACGATTTTCGAATTATCGGCGCGCAATACCGCATCCCGGAAAACTCCTCCTGGGTGGCGCAGGCTTGGTATGGCGATTTGTGGCGGATGAAGGACGGCTTGGTATCCTATGTGCCCGGCGGCGACCTGGCGATTACTCGGGAATTATTCATGAATCTGGGCGGCTTCGACGAGACTATTGTGACTAGCGAGGACACCGAGTTCTGCGAACGGGCGTCCGCGTCATCGGCGCCTATACTGGCGCTACCCTCGCTGAGCGTCGTGCACTTAGGGACGCCACAGACTTTGGCTGGATTCTACAGAAAGCAATCCTGGCACGGCGTCAATGTTCATAGAGTATTCTTGCGCGATATCCTTCACTCGAAATCCCGCAAGGCGATGCTTTTTGCCATGTACATGCTGATCGGCATCGTTATGGCCATTTCCGGCTTGTGCGCGGGGGCGATCTTCGGCAACCCCGCGGCAACGCTGGCGGGCGCGGCAGTCTTCTTGATGGGGCCGTTGGCGCTGGCTCTGTTCGCCGGCCTGGAGCGCAAGAAGTGGCGGTATGTGCTTCCGCTGACCGTCTTATATACGGCGTACGGGCTGGCTCGCGCGATGTGTCTGCTGGGTATCGGCGGCGCGCGCAAACCACGCACTGCCGCCAGCGTTCCGCCCCAGGCCGGCCCGGCCACCGAGCTTCTCGGCTAATCCCGGTAACACTGCTATGTCACTCCATTTTGGCGCCGAAGGATACATCGGCATCATCCTATATGTTGGCGCTATCGTGGCCGTTCTCGCCAGCATCTGCTGGAGACCCGTAGTGGGTATTTTCTATCTGGTGCCGCTGATCCCGCTGCAGACTGCCCGCTATCGCCTCAACGTCTTTCCGCTGGGCGCCAGCGTGATCGCTATCGTCCTGCTCGCCGTCGCCATAGGCATTATGCGCCGTAAGCAGCGCGTCTTACCGAAGACCCCGTGGACTTTGCTGATTGGTATTTACACGGCGTTTACGTTTCTCTCCCTGATTTTGGGTTCGTTTTACCTCGACGCGCCGCTTCCGTTCCCAGGCAACCCACGGCTTTCAGTTTGGTTGGATTACATCATGATGGCGGCCCTGCTCTTACTGGTAGCGGCCGTGGAGCCAAGCCGCCGCCAGATGCAAGCCATCGTGATCCTGATGTGTCTCGCCATGCTGGCCCTCGACCGCAACTTCCTGAGCACTGTTTCGGGCCGCGATTTCTCGGCCTTCTCATATGATCTCCGCGATGCGGGCAGCGTGGGCTACGCGGGCATTAACGGAATGGCGGCCCTCGAGGCCCAATTCGCCACGTTTTTGCTGGCGTTGGCCGCATTCGAAAAGAATCGCTGGATGCAGCTCACGTACTTTGCGCTAGCCGGTTGCTCCGCGGTCTGCCTGATGTATAGTCTGTCCCGGGGCGGCTATGCGGCGATGCTCGTAGGTTGGCTGTTCCTGGGCTTGGCGAAGAAGCGTTGGATGCTGGCCGCACTGATCGCCTTCGTTTTCACCTGGACCGCACTGGTACCTAATGCGGTTCGGGAGCGCGTCACCATGACCTATGAGGGCGGCGAGCTGGATCACTCGTCCGAAACTCGCATCACCCTCTGGCAAGATGCCATGCAAGTGTTCGACTCCAATATCATAGTGGGCTCGGGATTCAACACTTATGCATACATGCACCGGATTGGGGATTATGAGGACACGCATAACTTTTTTCTCAAAGTGCTGGTGGAGACCGGTGTCTTCGGATTGGCGCTATTTCTTTGGCTGTTGGCCAAAACCTTTTGGGTTGGACTGATGTTTTCCCGTCGCGCAAAGGATCCCTTCTATGCGTCCCTGGGACTCGGCTTGGCGGGCTGGTTGGTGGTGGCCTTCACTGCCAATATGTTCGGGGACCGCTGGAACTATCTGCAGATTTGCGGTTATATGTGGGTGATCGCCGGCATGGTCGCTCACGCGAAAAAGGTCGAAGAAGCCGAACCATTCGAGAGCGATGCCGCCGAGGATGTTGAAGCGCCGCTGCCGGAAGACGCGGTCCTGGCGTAGGCCAGCCTACTAGGATAACGATGGTCTTATCACGCTCAGTTGCCGACGAAATGAAAAAGCTGATTCAGCACTCGTCCCACTATCTGGCGGGTCTGTTCGGCGGCTTGGCGATCGGTTTCATTTCCTTTCCGATCTTCACCCGGATATTTTCGGTTGCCGACTACGGCATGATCGACTTCATCCAGAAGATCCTGCTGGTGCCCACCGCTCTCTCCAAGGCCGGCATGCAAAATTCGGTGCTGCGGTTCTACAACGAGAAAGAGTTCTCGTCTAACCGCCAATCCGCCCGGAACTATTATTCGACCATGCTATTCGGCGTGGGCGCCATGGCCGTGGCCATCACGCTGATCTTCCTGGTTACGGTGAAGGTTCTGCTAAAACACTTCATCGACGGCCCTTTGGCTGCCCTGCTCTGTTTTGCATCGGCGTTGATTCTTCTGCGCGCGATCGAATCCATCCTGCTTTCTTTCTTGCGCATCGAGGAGCGTACCGCGGCATACAATGCGGCATCGGTGCTGATGAAAGCCGCAACTGTAGGGACTGTCTGCGCATTTCTGCCATGGCTGGGGCGTTCCGTGCGCACGTATTTGTCCGGCACCATGGTCGCGGAGCTGGTGTTCGTGCTGGTTCTGGTGTTGTGGCTGTTCCGCCGGCGGCTTCTTAGCGCTGTCAATTTCGACCGCACGCTATTCCGTGCCGCGGTCGGATTCGGCTTGCCGCTGGTCTTCTATGAATTGGCGGGCGTCATCCTGCTGACAGCCGACCGCGCCTTGGTCCGGCACTATTTGGGCGCGGAAGCTCTGGGTTACTACTCGGTCGCATATGGCTTGTCCCAGTATGTCAACGATTTGATGACGGTGCCCCTGGGGCTCGCCATTTTGCCCATCTACCTGCGGCTTTGGAGCGCGGAGGGCCGCGCCCGGACTACGGAATTTCTGCACCTGTCGCTGGACTTCTACCTGATGGCGGCCGTCGGCATCTACATGCTGGTGACATTGGGCTCGCATGACGCGTTGTTGCTGCTTGCCTCGCCGAAATACCTTGGCGCGGACCGGCTGATTCCGTATCTGGTGGGCGGCCTGCTGATCTACACTACGCATGTCTTTCTGTGCGCCGGCCTTCTGATTCAGAAGAAGACGGGAATTATGGCCTTGGCGCTGGTCTGTTCCACGGCGCTGAATATCGCTCTGAACTGTGTGCTGCTGCCGCGCATGGGCCTGCAGGGAGCGGCGGTGGCGCTGCTGTTGACGCACATCGTGACTGTTCTGCTGTTGTGGCTGGCGTCGTCTCGAATCCTGCCGATCGGCGTGCGCGCCGGCGCGCTCGCCAGGTACGGAACTGCCGGCGTGGCGGCCTGGGCGGTAGCGTCCCAGATCGCACTGCAATCGCATCTCCTCAACGTGTTGTGCCGCTGCGCGGTGGGCGTCTCGATATATGCGGGCGCGCTCCTCCTGCTGGACTCGCGCGTACGCTCGTTGCCGTCGTATCTGCTGCGCAGCCGGCGCAGGCGGTCCGTGGATGCAGCCATCGCCGCCGAGCTCGTCCCCAGTGAAATGGCTGAAGAGCCGGAGGAAGTCTGCAAATGACGCCCCGCATCAGCGTCATCGTGCCGGCTTATAACGCGGCTCTCTATCTGTCCCATGCGATCGACAGCGTGCTCGCTCAAACGTACCTGAATTGGGAAATCGTCATTGTGGACGATGGCAGCGCCGACAATACGTGCGCGGTAGTGGACTCCTACCGGCCCAAGCTGCAGGACAGGCTGCGGTACATCCATCAGCCCAACCGGGGCGTGTCGGCTGCCCGCAATGCCGGCATTCGAGCCGCCCGCGGCGAGTTCATTGCCCTGCTCGACGCCGACGACGTCTGGTTGCCGCGCCGCCTGGAGCGCGGCGTGAAAGCGATGGATGCCGATCCCGACACCGGCCTGGTGCATGCCAGAGTCGCGCGCATCGATACGCAGGGATCGGTCACCGGCCAGCTTAAGGTCGAACCCAAATATCTGTCCGGAAGAATCGCGCGCCATATCTACACACGTCACGCCCATCTGATTTGCACCACGGTGATGTTCCGGAAAAGTTGCCTGGAGACGGCCGGCTGGTTCGACGAGACCATGCACGTCACCGAGGACCGCGACCTTTGGTTCCGCATTGCCCTGCGCTACAAGGTTGCGTATATCGATGAGGTATCGGCATACTACCGGCTTTCGCCGTCGTCCACGACCGCGAACCTGGAACGTTTGCTCAAAGGGCAATTGTATTTCGTCGCCAAACACCATAAGTCCGGCGCGGCATCGCGGCTGGAGCAGCTTCAGGCTTTGGGAAACATATATCGGGAATTGGGCGATTCGCTGTTCAGGGGCGGCGCGGTAACGAAGGCCATCGGCAGTTATCTTCGGGCAGTAGGTTACAATCCTTTGAGCGTACCCAACGTGTATATGCTTTTCCGGGCGATCATGGACCCGTTGGTGAGGGTCTGCGTCACCGCAACCCGGTTGAGCAACGCAGGAATGTGAAATGGTAAAACTTCTGGTAGCATGCGCCGCGCTGCTGAGCACGGCGACGGCCTGGGGCGCGGCCCCACGCATATTCTTCACGGATCTGACCAGCGGCCCGAAATCCGGCGGTCAGAACAACGCGGGCGCTTTCGTCACGATCTACGGAAGGAACTTTGGCGCTACGCGCGGCGCTTCTTCCGTGAGCATCGGCGGCGGGACTGCCGGCTCGTACCCGCTGTGGACCGATACTAAAATCGCCATCCAGCTTGGCGCAGCGGCAGTCACGGGCAACATCGTCGTAACCACTCCGGCGGGCGCTTCCAATGCCGTGCCGTTTACCGTTCGATCGGGGAAGATTTATTTCGTTTCGGCGAACGGCAGCGACAGGAACAGCGGGAAGTATAACTCCCCATGGCAGACTCTCATGCAGGCCCGCGACGCGATGCAGCCTGGCGACATTACTTACGCGATGAACGGTGTGGCGCAGACCACCGACGACGGTTCGGGATGGCAAGCCTCTCTGTTACTGCGCAGCGGCGGGACGGTTGCGGCCCCCATGGCATTCGTCGTCTATCCCCAAGCCACCGCGACCATCGGTAGCGTCACTGGACCGCCCAGCGGCATCCGCACGGCTCCGCAAGGAGCAAGTTATCCTAATTACTGGGTATTCGCGGGCTTCACTCTGCGCGGGCATACTTCCGCTATGGCCCTATGGGGCAGCACGGGCTGGCGGATTATCGCGAACGACTTGTCATGTCCCAATGGCAACGATTCCGGGGCCTGCATGGACACCGTCGAGTCCTCTTCGCTGGCATTTTACGGAAACAACGTGCACGATACGGGCATCGCCGCGGCCTCGGCGCTCTATCACGGCGTCTACTTCGGTACCGATAGCAATCACTTGGATGTCGGGTGGAACACTGTCGCCAACGTGCACGGTTGCCGGGGCATCCAAATCCATTCCACTCCGCAGAGCGGTGAGCCTGCCTCCGGCCAGAACCAGTACGATATCAAGGTCCACGACAATACCGTTCACGACACCCAGTGCGACGGCGTCATCCTAGACACCATCGATCCTTCCAAAGGACCGATTTCGGTATATAACAACGTCATTTATAACGCCGGCGTAGGCCCCAACAATCCCGAGAGTACGGGCGGCTGGTCGTGTATCTACGTTCCGGCCTCCACGGAACGCGGCCCGAAAGGCTCCGGCGTGGTCGATATCTATAACAACACGCTATATGGCTGCGGCACTTTCACCAGCCCGCCGTATGGAAATGCGAACGCTGGGATCGTTTACGGCGGAGGCAATGCGGCGATTTATTTGCGCATTCGCAACAACATCGTCTATCAAACTTCGACTAGCCTGCACCGTTCGGGCGTCCCCTATCTGGTCATTTGGAATCCCGCCACGCACGCGGTCTGCGCGGATACCGCCAGTTGCTCCTGGATTCGGGGCTCGAACAACCTCTTCTATGGCAGCGGTGCTGCGCCCCGCAACAGCAATATCATCGGTTCGGTGAATGCCAATCCGCAGCTTGCCGGTTTGTCTGAAGGGACCTTCCGCTTACAGTCGAACAGCCCGGCGCGGAACAAGGGTGTCGTCACGCAAGGCGGCGCCGAGGGCTATGATATAGGCGCATTTCAGTTCGCGCCGGACCGCATCGTTTTGAATGCCTCCAACTAGACTGTGGGGCGGGCAATCCTGCCCGCAGCCGGCTTTCAGCCGGCTCTGGCCGCCCCACAAATTTAATGCGTCACTCATGTTCAAGCTGCTCTGTACGCTCGCCCTGGCGTCCTTTAGTCTGTGGGCACAGGCCCCGGTCCTATTCTTCAGCGATATCACCAGTGGACCCAATACTGGCGGAGAGAACGGCAACGGCGCCTATGTCACGATTTACGGCAACTATTTCGGCGCATCCCAGGGTAGTTCCACGGCCACGGCCGGCGGCGGGGTCATGGTCAACTGCAAAATTTGGGGCGCGGCCTGGCTCTGGTATCGGAAGCTTACCTGCCAGCTTGGTCCGGCCGCCGCGAGCGGCAACCTGGCCGTCACGGTGAATGGACAGTCTTCCAATCCGCTGCCATTTACCGTCGCCTCCGGCAACATCTACTTTGTCTCGACCGCCGGCAGTGACAACAATCCCGGCAGCTTCGCGTCGCCGTGGGGTACTCTGCTGAATGCCCGCAACGTCATGCAACCTGGCGATATTACTTACATCATGAACGGTGTGTCGCAGTCGAGCGACGATGGCACCGGCTGGGACTCCGCGCTCCTGCTTTCGGGCGGCGGACAAGGGAATTGGTGTTCCGCCTCCGGCCTGCCGCGGGCCATGGTCGCCTATCCCGGCGCCACGGTGACCATCGGCAACCCCACCGGCGGCTCGCCGGACTTCGGCATGCGCACCAGCGACTGTCAAGGAAATTATGTCTTCGCCGGGATCGGCTTTCGCGGCCAGGCTCCCGCGCAGCCGGGCAGCGGCGCCAATTACCGGTTTGTGGCCGGCGACATCACCTGTCCCTACACCCAGGGCAGCGGCGGCGGCGCGTGCTTCGGGACCTCGCAGGCGAGTTATATCTACTTCTACGGCAACCATGTTTACAACGCCGGCGCTGTCAATGCCTCGGCGCTGTTCCAGGGCGTGTACTTCTCGACCGACAGCAATTACGTAGATATGGGTTGGAACCTGGTGGAGAATGTGCGCGGCTGCCGCGGAGTGCAGGTGCATTCCTCTCCGCTCGGCAGCGGCGGCCCTTCCGACCCGACCGGCCGCGATCAGTACGCCATTTCAATTCACGACAACACCATTCACGACACCCAGTGCGACGGCATCGTCGTGGATACCGTCGATCCCTCGCAAGGGCCGGTCTCAGTCTACAACAACGTCGTCTATAACGCCGGCCAGGGGCCCGATAACCCGGAACAAAGCGGCGCTTGGAACTGCATCGACATACCCGGCAGCACGGCGAACGGTCCGAACGGCAGCGGCACGGTGGAGGTCTTCAATAACACTCTGTTCGCCTGCGGCACGTTCGCGAATCCGCCTTATGGCAGCGATAACAATGGAATTGCGGAGAATGGCGATGAGTCCGAGGGCGCGCCGGCCATCTACGTCCATAGCCGCAACAACCTGATCTATTCGGTGGCTACGGCTCTTTATCCGGCTGGGGTTCCCTACTTCGTCGCCTGGAACCCGGTCACGGGCGGGCTGTGCGCGAATACGGACATTTGTGCGTGGCTCTACGGAACCAACAATCTGCTGTACGGCGGTGGCCCGCCAGTGACCGATCTGACGGAGATCGTGGGGTCGATGAATGAAGACCCGCTGCTGGTGAGTACTTCGCTCCCCGATTTGCACTTGACATCCGGCAGCCCGGCAGCCCAGGCGGCATTCAGTGTCGGCGGCGTCGCTGTGTTTGGCATCGACAATACCGGGCGCGACCACGACGGATTTCCGCGGCCCGCGGTTCCCGCAATAGGAGCGTATGAAATCCCGTACACCAGCGAGACGCCATTCGTCGTCGCGTCGGCCACGGCGGGGCAGGTCGAGCCGTTCGCCGCCGATTCAATCGTCTCGGCGTACGGCGCAAATCTGGCCGTAGGTACCGCGCAGGCTACTCTGCCGCTGGGAATCGCTCTGGACGACACTACGGTGACCTTGACCGACTCGGCTGGTGTATCGCGCGCGGCGCTGCTGTTCTATGTATCGCCAACGCAGATCAACTGCGAGATCCCGGACGGCGCCGCGCCCGGCGCCGCCACTGTCACCATCGCGAGTAGGAATGGAGCGAGCCAGACCGCCGCTATCGAAATTGGCGCCGTTTCGCCGGGGCTGTTCGAGTTGAACACTTCGGGGCTGGCGGCTGCCTGGGTGCTGCCGGTTATTTCCGGCGTCGCGCAGAATCTGCAGGCCGTATACCAGTCGAATTCGTTCGCTGTGGTTCCCTTGCCGATTCATCTGGGGCCTGCGAACGAGCAGGTTTATCTTGAGCTGTATGGCACGGGCATCCGCAATGCGAAGAAGGTGAGCGTCACAGTGGGCGGAGTAAACGTGCCGGTCTTGTATTCGGGAGCGGCGGGATTTGCGGGCGAGGACCAGGTGAATATCGGACCGCTGCCCCAGTCCCTGGCAGGGCAGGGCAGCGTGAACATCTTGCTGACGGCGGACGGGCAGCCGGCCAACACCGTCAACGTGACGATTCAGTGACCGGCATTACTTTGTGGGGCAGGCTGGCAACCTGCGGGCCGATTGCTAACCGGCCCAGTTTTGCGCCGATTTCCAATCGGCGCGCAGGATGCCATCCTGCCCCACAGGCGAAAACCATATGAAAGCTATCTCCATCGGTTATCACGATATCATTGGCGAGGGGCAGCGCCCGCCAAACGATGGCGCGCGCCATTCCGGACGCTACAAGCTGGATCAGGCGAACTTTTGCGCGCATTTGGATTCGATCTGGCGCAGCGCCGGCCATGCATCGGTCCGGGTGATCGATCGCGCGCGGCATTGGCAGGGTGAGCCCCCCCTATTCCTCACATTCGACGATGGCGCGGTCAGCTCCTATACCATCGTGGCCGGCGAACTGGAAAAGCGCGGCTGGCGCGGTCACTTCTTCGTGACCACCGACTGGACCGGGCAGCCCGGTTTTCTCGATCCGCGGCAAATCCGGGAATTGCACGCGCGCGGACACGTCATCGGCAGTCACTCCTGTTCGCATCCGGCGCGCATGTCCAAGCTGAGCTGGGCGGATTTACTAAAAGAGTGGAAAGAAAGCTGCGCCATACTGAGCGATATAGTTCAGGAACCAGTGGTCACCGCTTCAGTAGCCGACGGATATTACTCGCGCAAAGTCGGTAAAGCCGCCGCCGCGGCTGGTATCCAGGTTTTGTTTACTTCCGAACCCAGCGCCAAGGTCTCGATGATGGATGGCTGCTTGATCCTGGGCCGCTACTCGATCCAAAGCCGCACGCCGGCGCGCGTGTCGGGGGCCATCGCCGCCCGGAATCAATGGCCGCGTTTGCGCCAGGCCATACTCTGGCAGGCCAAGAAACCAGTCAAGGCGCTCGCCGGCGAATCTTATTTCACCATCCGGCGGCTCCTACTCTCAAAATGACGCAATCGCTTTCACATCCGGAGCCCATCGAAGAGGGTGTAGCTCCGCCCACTGGCGGCCCCATCCACATCCTCTATCTCATCGACGTCCTGTGGGGACTTGGGGGCGCCGAAGGAGTGTTGCTGCGCATCCCGAAATTGCTGCCGAAGGATCGCTACCGGTGCACCATCGGCACCTTCCGCCTGCGGCCGGAATCGCCGGCATTCGAGCAGCTCCCCTGTCCCATCCGGGAGTTTCCGATCAAGCGGGTCTTCGGCATGGGAGCGCTTCGGGCGGCGCTCGATCTCCGACGGTTCATCAAGTCCGAGCGCGTGCAGATCGTCCACACGTTCTTCGAATCGGCCGACCTGCTGGGCAGTCTCGTCGCCAAGCTGAGCGGCGTTCCGGTGGTGATATCCAGCCGCCGCGACATGGGCATTCTGCGCTCTACCAGGCACCGCATCGCCTATCGCCTGATGAGCCCGTTCTTTAACCAGGTGCAGGCCGTTTCCGGCGCGGTGCGCGAGCAGACCATCCGCGCCGACCGAATCAATCCGGATAAGGTGGTCACCATTCCGAATGGAATCGAAATCGATAAGCTGGCCGCCGCGGACGGGTCCGCCGCTTTGCGCCATGCGCTTCGCCTCGGGGACGCTTCGCCGCTCATCGTTACAGTAGGCCACATCCGGCGCGTGAAGGGCTTCGACGTGTTGCTGCGCGCGGCCGCGGAGGTCTGCCAGGTTTATCCCAACGCCACTTTCCTGGTCGTGGGCTCCGTGCAGGAACCGGACTGCGACCGCGACTTGCAGAGTCTGGTCCGCCAACTGAAGCTGGAGCGCAACGTGCGCTTCCTGGGCAAGATGGAGAACGAGAGTGTCTGGTCGCTCTTGAAGTTCTGCGACGTGTTTTGCCAGCCTTCCCGCAGTGAAGGCATGTCCAACGCGCTCCTGGAAGCCATGGGCTGTGGCCTTCCCTGCGTGGCCACCGCGGTGGGCGGCACGCCTGAGGTGCTCGAAGATGGACGAACCGGCTACGTTGTCCCCAGCGAGGACCACCATGCAGCCGCCAACCGAATCCTGGCCCTGCTCGGCGATCCAGAACGCGCAAGCACCATGGGCCGCCTGGCGCGGCGCGTGGTCGAGGAGCGCTTCTCGGCGCAAAGCATGATCCGCAACATGGTCGGCCGGTACGACCAACTCCTGGGGGTGAGCCGGTAATGCCGGAGATGGATTTGGCGTTCGCCGGGAGCCCCGCGCATGTTCGCGCGCCCCGCGAAGTGCAAGTCATCCGCACGCTGGCCGAACTCGACCGCATCGAATCCGCGTGGGAGCGGCTGGCGGCGGATGGCAATCCTGTATCGGATTTTGCATACGCACGCGCATGGGCGGCCGGACTGGGCGGCACACAGCGGCTGAGCGTGCTGACGACAGGCGGCCCCGAGCATCTCGCCATCGCGCCGCTGGTGATTAATCGCGGCGGCCCCGGCTGGCTGACCCTGCTGGCCGCCGAAATGTACGAAATTATGGATTTTGTTCATGCGGATGAAAGCCCCTTGTCCGAACTGGCGCGCGTCATCGTGCGCACGGGGCGTCCTCTGGATTTGAAGCGCATCCCCGCCGATGCGCCCGTGGTTGCGGCCATCGAGGCTGCCTATCGCGGACGTGGCATCGTGCGGCGGCGGCCCGCCGGCGGATCGCCTTGGATTCCGCTTGACGGCTCCTGGGCCGATCCCGAAATGCGGCTGGAGGGCGGCCGGCGCTCGGACCTGCGCCGCGCCAGGCGCCTGGCGGAGAAGATGGGCGCGGTGGAAACTGCCATCCTAACCCCCACGCGCGCGCAGTTGCCGCAACTGGTCGAAGAGGCCTTTCAAGTGGAAGCCGCCGGGTGGAAAGGCGCGCATGGTTCAGCCCTCGCGGCAGATCCCGTTCGCGGCGATTTCTTCAGGCGCTATACGGAACAAGCCTGCGCCAAGGGTATTCTGCGCATGTGCGTGCTGCGCATCGGCGGACGGCCGGCCGCCGCGCAGATCGCGATTGAAAGCGGCATCCGATTCGCTTTGCTGCGCGCGGGCTACGATGAGCAATTCTCGCGCTGCTCGCCGGGCATGCTGCTGACCGCGGAAACCATCCGCTACGCCGCGCGCCGCGGCTTGCGCGCCTACGAATTCAACGGCGATGTCGAGCCATGGACCAGAGTCTGGACCCGGCACGAGCACGCCTGCTGTTCCCTGCGCGCCTATCCCTTCAGCCCGCGCGGCGCATGGGCTTTGTGCGCCGACGGCGGGCGGACGGCGATGCGAAGGTTCCGAGCATGATCGCCTCCCCATGGCTGCCGCTGCTGCGCAAAGCGGCCCGGAGGTACGTGGCGGGCCCCGAGTTGCCGGACGCCCTCCGCTTGGCGCAGACGTTCGCGGCGCGGAGTGTGCCGGCCTCCACGCTCTGCTTTTGGGACGCGCCCGACGACTTGCCCCGCCATGTTGCAGATATGTATCTGGCAACCGTGCGCGCCATCCAAAGCGCGCGCCTGGACTCCTATGTCTCGATCAAGGCGCCTTCGCTCGATTTCGACCGCGGGCTGGTCGCGGAGATTGCCGAAGCCGCCCACTTGGCGGGCATCCGGGTGCACTTCGACTCGCTCGGAGCGGAGACGGTGGACCGCACCTTCGAGCTGATTGAGCACACGCGCGCGTCTCATGCGCCGCTCGGCTGTACCATTCCCGGGCGCTGGCGCCGCAGCCCGCGCGATGCCGAAAGGGCTGCTCGAATGGGCCTCAGTGTGCGCGTGGTCAAAGGCCAGTGGCCCGACCCCAGCGGGGCCGCCGAGCCGCACTCCGGCTTTCTGGAGGTCATCGATGCGCTGGCGGGCCGTGCGGCCTCCGTGGCCGTCGCCACCCATGAACCGGTATTGGCCGGCGCCGCCATTCGCAAGCTGCAATCCGCTGGAACCCCGTGCGAAATGGAATTGCTCTACGGACTGCCCAGCCACGCTGTGCGCAAGGTCGCTCGCGACCTCGCCGTGCCGGTCCGTTATTATCTGCCCTACGGCCACGCGTGGCTGCCCTACGCGCTGCGTCAGGCCCGCCGCAATCCGCGCATCCTGTGGTGGGTGCTGCGCGACGCCTCCGGAAACCAGATTAGTTGCTAGCGATGGCCACTCAAATTCTACAAACTGGCGCGCCGCCCCGCCCTGTGGCCGACGCACGCTTCTTCGAATCCTACCAGTGGTGTCTCAATCCCATGCTGAGTTTGCGGGATCTCCTGCAACACCTCGGCGAGGAGATCGAAAGCTATCGGGCGAACGGCGATGCGGGCTGGCAGGGCGAAGAGCGCCGCATCAATCTGTATCTGTTCGCATGCGCCATCGCCTGCACGCTCGACGATTATCTGGCTGCGCGGCCCTGGAGCCTGGCCGCCGTCGCGCGGCGATTCCCGGCCACCCGGATGGCTATCCGAGCCGCTGAAGCCGTGCTGAATGCCCCGCATAACTGGCGATCGCATTCCGCGGCGGCGCGCGCAGCCGCGTGGCGCGGCCAGTGGACCGATGGCGTGGACGCCGCGTGCGATCTCCTGCTGGGCGGCGGCGATCAGCGGTTCTGCGAACGTGTGCGCCCGTTGCTCGCCGCCGCGTCCGGCGCGCTCGGCGAAGCCGCTCAGCGGCAGCGCATGCGCATTCCGGAGGCGTTTCGTTGCCAGGATCTGACGCACCAGGATGTCTGCGCGATGGTGCGCCTTTGCCTGCCGGAGTTGCCGGAAAAGGACCAGCCGCTTGCCATCCTGGGCCCGCGCACGGCCGGCGCATATTTCGCGCCGCTGGCGGCGGCCCGGCTGCGCGCACTCGGTTACACTTCCGTCACGTGGCTCACCGTGCGTCCTAAGAACGGCTTGTCGCGCGCCGAATCCCATGCGGTCTCCGCATTGCTTCGCGCCCGCGCGCAGGTGTTGATTATCGACGATCACCCGAACTCGGGCCATACGCTGCGCTTGTTGTTGGGCGCGCTCCGCGAGTTAGGGGCCGCATCGCCTGACATGATCGTGGCCCTTCCCGGCCATCCTTCGATTCCCAACTGGACCGTCGCCGATGAAGTCGCGCGCGGTGTGCGCGTCTGCATGTTGCCGCCCGAGGACCGCTACAAGGCGCATTTGCTTGAAGCGCAATGCGCCGGAAGCGATACCACAGCCGCGCTGAACGCCGAACTTGCCGCGCACTACGGAAACGGCTTCCAGGTCCGGCTAAAGGGGGTCGTCGAATCCGGCGCCCGGCGGGTGATGGCAAAGAGCGTTGGCTGGGGCTGGCTCGGATACCATGCTTGGCTGGCTGGCGTGGCGTTGGCGGGATTTGTCCCGCGGCTGCTGCGGCTTCGCGACGGTATACTTTACTCGGAGTATGTAGATTCAGAGACAGGCCAGGAGGCCTGTCCTACTGCCGAAGCCTGTGCCGCCTATGTCGCGCGGCGCGTCAACACACTCGGGCTGCGCGAAGACCCCGCGCTGGATACTCCCGGATATCGCTGGTGCGGTTGGGACGACCTGGTGGCCGTGCTCAGCCGCGTCTACGGCCCTCACCTGGGACCTCTGAAGAAGGGCGCTCTCCGCCGCCGGCTCCGGGCATACGCCGCGCCCAGCCCCACCCTGGTGGATGGCAGCATGAAACCGGCGGACTGGGTGCGCTCCGGCCGCAACGCGCTCAAGACCGATTTCGAACATCACAATTTCGGCGGCGGCGAACCGGACATCGTGGATCCCGCGTGGGATCTGGCCTCCGCCATTTTTGAATTCCAACTTGCGCCGGATGCCGAGCAAATCCTCTTGCAAACCTACGTAGCGGAGACCGCGGATACGGGCATCGCAGAGCGCCTGCCGCTGTACAAGATTCTGTACGCGATGAACGGCCTGCGCGCGGCGAAATACTGGCTCGCCCGCAAACCGAACGACGATCGCCGCCAGGATTGGAACCGGCAGTTCACGGCCACGCGCAGCTTTGCGGCCTTCCACGTCGCGCGCTACTGCGGCCGCAAGTTGGGTGCGCCGCCCGCTACCTGGGAACGGCGGCTCTGTTTCCTCGATCTGGATGGCGTGCTGGATTGGGGTCTGCTGGGGTTTCCGCACACCACCCCGTGCGGCGTGCACGCGCTGCAGCTCCTGCGGCGTAACCGGTACTCGGTGGTTCTAAACACCGCGCGCAGCCTGGAACATGTGCGCGAGTACTGCCGCGCCTACCGATTGCCCGGCGGCGTCGCCGAACTGGGCAGCGTCTTCTGGGATGCCATCCGGGATTGGGAAGTGCCCCTGATCGATGCGGAAGCCGTCACCCAGATCGAAAGCCTGCGCGAAGAGATCCAAGGCCTGCCGGGGGTCTTCATCGACCCGGAGAATCGGTATTCGATACGCGCCTATCGCTTCCAGGACGGATCCATGCAGCCGTTGCAGAGCGCGGAAGTTGCGGCGGTTCTGGAGCGCGCCGGCTGCCACCGGCTGACATTCGTGCAGAGCCGGGCGGACACTTACATCGTTTCGAAAGGCGCCGGAAAAGGGCAGGCGTTGGCGACGGTGCAGGCCTACCTGGGTTGCTCCGGTGAACCGGTGGCGGCCATCGGCGATTCCGCTCCGGACGTGGAAATGCTGCGCGCCGCGGATATCGCGTACGCGCCGGCCAATGCCTCGCGTGAAGTCCGCGAGTTGATTGCCCTCGGAGTGTGCCGGCGGACCAGCCGTCCACTGCAAGCGGGCCTGTTGGAAGCGGCCATGGAACTGTGCCTTGCCGCGGGGCACCGCCCGGATGACGCCGTCCCCCGCGATCACGCGGAGCCGGCCTCGCTGCTGGATGACTTGTTGCAAGTGGCGGACAGGCATCCCGTGGAGCGGATTTTCGGCGCGCTGCGCTGGTGGGGACTCTGATGACGGCTACCTTGCCCGCCGCCGAGGTCCATGGGACAATCCAGTCCTCATGGATCGCCACCGCCGCGGAATTCGACAAGCTCGGCGCGGACTGGGACGACCTGTTTCAGCGCGCCAACTCGGAAAATATCTTCCTGAGCTTCGGCTGGATGTCCACCTGGTGGAAGCACTTCGGTAAAGGCCAACTGGCGGTGATCGCGGTGCGCGATGCGGCCGGACGGCTGGCCGCGGTAGCGCCTTTCTACATCTCGCGCGGATCGGCGGGCCTGGGCCCGCGCCGTCTGGGTTTCCTGGCGGACCAGCACGTGGGGTCGGACTATCTGAGCGTGCTGGCCGGTACCGCAAACGCAGCGGAGGCGGTAGAGGAGATCGCGCGGAACCTGTTTGCGCATCGCCGTCTATGGGACTACATCGAACTGCGGGACGCGAAGGATTCGCCGCTCATGGCCGCCTTGACAGCCGAAATGCTGAGCCGCGGCATGCGCATCATCGAGACATCCCGCCGGGTCTGCCGCTACATTCCGTTGCCGCCCACGTTCGAAAAATACCTGGCCGGTATCAGCTCGGGCCTGCGGGCCAATTACCGGCGCCGGTGGCGCGCCCTCCGTAGCGAACATCAAGCCGAATGCCTGGCGGTCTCGGACACCGCCGAATTGGAGCTGCACTTCCCCAGCCTGATTGCATTGCACCGTATGCGGTTCGCACAACGCGCGGCGGAGAGCGCGTTCCTGTCGCCGGGAGTGCCCGAGTTTCACGCCGAGGCCATGCGGGTCCTGGCGGCGCAAGGGCTCGTCAGACTGTTCGTGCTCAAAGCCGGCGGCGAGGCGGTGGCCGCGCTTTATGGCTTCTCCGTGGGCCGGACATTTCAGTTCTATCAGTGCGGAATGCACCCCGGTTGGGTCCGCTACGGCCTCGGGCAGATCCTGATCGGCAACGCCATCGAGCAAACCATCGGCGCCGGACATGCCACGTTCGATTTCTTGCGCGGCGACGAACCCTACAAGACGGGATGGGCGGATTGCGCGCGCGAGAACACCACCCTGCGCTTCTTCGACCAGCGGCCGGCCAGCGTCGCGGCGCGATGGATCTTCCGGATTTCCGCGGCGGTGCATGCCGCCGCGCGCAACGCCATGGCGGCGCCAAGAGTCCGGACACGGCGCGCTGAGAACGTGCGCCAGAGTTAACCTTGCTTTTGCCGGCGCTTCTTGAGAAACTTTCCGCATGACCGCCAGCCGCACTCTCGCGGAATACTATCAGTGGGAGGAAACGGACAGGGGCATCCGGATATTCATGCACTCCGGAATGGCCGACCGTCTGCAAGCGGAGATTCTGCGTGCAGCCGATGGCGGAACGGAAGTCGGCGGAATACTGCTGGGCTGCATCGAAGAGGATCGCGGGAAGGCAATTACCTGCATCGACGACTTCGCGGCGGTGCCCTGCTCGTACCTCGGCGGACCGCTCTATACGCTGTCCGGCGAGGATACCGTCCATCTGGAGACCGTGCTGTTACGGACCGCGCTGGCGGGATGCGAATCGCCCGATGCGCCATCCGTCCTCGGGTATTATCGCAGCCACCTGCGCGATGGCTTATGGCTGTCGCCCGCCGACCTGCCGGTAATCGACAGCTACTTCCAGGCGCCGGACAGCGTGTTCTTGGTCGTCAAAGCCCTGGCGAACGCTAAAGCTTGCACCGCTGGTTTCTTCTTCTGGGAGGACGGCCAAATCCAAACCGAATTCAGTCCCTTGGAGGTGGCCCTGGCGCGCACGCCGTCTTTGCCGTCTGCATCGCCGCCCGCCGCCGGCGATGTAATCGATCTGCACGACAGCCCCGATGATGACGCGTCCCCTGGCCTCGACGACCATTTGAACGACGATCTGCCCGACGATCTGGCGGCACTGTTCCGCAAAGCGGCTGTGCCCGAACCAGGCATCGCTCCAGCCATCGCTCCCGCACTGGAACCGGAAGCATCCTGCCCGCCGCCCGGCGCCACGGCCGCGCCGCCTGCGCCATCCGGCAAAGTCCCGCGCGCCTGGCAGGGTCTTTGGGTCAGAGTCGCCACGATCTCGATCGCCACCGCCGCGCTGGTCATATCGGCGGTGACCTACCTGGGAGCGCCACGGCCGCCGCGCGAAGAGGCGGCCGCCTCCACGCCCGCCGCGTCGGTGCTGGGACTGCACGTCGACCGAAATCCCCCGGACCTGTTGGTGAGCTGGAACCCGAATGCGCGCGAAATCGTCGCCGCGCGGCGCGCCACGCTATCCATCCGCGATGGAAGAGCCGAAAGAAGCGTGGATCTGGACGTGGCGCAGCTCTCGAGCGGCAGCTATCTTTACCGAGCGGCCAGCGACGATCTCCAGTTCCGGCTTGAGGTATACGGAGCGGACGAGGGAAGCGTGGCGCAATCGATTCGGATCTCTCCGGGCAGCTCGCGGTAAGGGCGGCGAAGAGCCGGCTGCGGGCAGGATTGCCCAATGTCACTTACTTTTCGAATATGCATTGCAAGTCATTGATTTCATTCGTGCGTTCATATATTGGCGCACTGCGGGTTCCTGCTGCTCCGAACGACGCAAGCGATTGGCGCGGGGTCCGCCAAAGTGTCCGAGCGTCACGCGATTTTTGTGGAAAGACATAAGTGCCTGAAAATGTTTTGGTTTCGCTCAACGTTCGAAAAGTAAGTGACATTGGGCAGGATTGCCCGCCCTCCAATTCCCGATGTTATGCCTGAAGCAGTTCCCGCACTTTCCCCAGCAGCGTCTCCACCTCGAACGGCTTGCTTATCGTCGCTACTCCGGAGTGATCGGAATGGCCGTTCAGGTATAGCGTTCGCAATTGCGGCTGCAGGATCGCCAGATCCTGGGCCAGGTCCGGTTCGGGTTCGCTGATAAGCAAATCCAGCGGACCCTGTGTCTTCGCCATCTCCAGGGCGTCCGCTGTCGCGCCTGCCGCCAGCACGCGGTAGCCGCGCTTCCTCAGGATGTTCGTCACAACCGTCCGCAAGCCGTCGTTACGCTCCATCAGCAGAATCGTTGCGGAGCTGCACAGGTCCTGCCGTTCAGCCGGCGGGGCAGCGGATGCCGGCTCCACCCGCGGCAGATAAATGCGGAAGGACGTCCCCTTTCCCGGCTCACTGTGCGCCCACAAACGGCCGCGCATCTGGTGCACGATCCCATGCACGGCGGCCAGCCCCAAGCCGGGCTTCCCATGCGGCTTGGTGGTGAAGAACGGCTCGAAAAGATGCTCCCAACTCTCGTCGTCCAAGCCAGGCCCCGCATCCCCGGCCTCCAGCACCGCGTAAGAACGGTTCTCACCCTTGCGCCCGAGCGCGGGATCGTCTGCCGGCGGGTTGCGCGTCGCGATGCGGAACGTCCCGCCCTGCGGCATCGCCTCGCGCGAATTGGCCGCCAGCTTGAGAACGATCTGCCGTACTTGCGCGGGGTCCGCCATCACGGGCGCCACGTCGCGGCTCAAGTCCGGGACAAGCTGGATCTCCGGCCCCAGCATCTGTGCCAGCGCGGGCCGCATCTCCTCAATCAGATCGTTGAGCTGCACCGGGCTGGTCTCCAGCGTCGATCTTCCGCTGTAGGCTAACAGCTCCCGTGCGACCACGCCGGCGCGATCGGCGGCCTTCCGGATCTCATCCGACTCCAGAAACGTGGATTGGCCGCGCCGGGCGCAGTTCGCCGCCATCTCGCTGGCAACCTGCAACGCCCGGTCCATGCGGGCAAGCTCGCCGGCCATGCCCGCCGCCAGCGAGCGCTGCGCGTCCATCCGCTCGGCCATGCGCGCGCCCGCGCGCGCCGTGGCATCCAGCACTTCCAACTGGACCACGCCGCCGGCCAGATCTCCGCCACTCACTTCCAGCAACAGGCGGCTCCCATCGCCGGTCTGCAGCGGCAGTTCGGCGCCCTCGACGCGCCCACCCGCGCGCAAGTGCTCGAAAACCTCCGCGCCCGCCTGGGCATCGTCAATCAACGGCGGCGCCCAGAAAATGCGGCCCACTACAGCACTGCGCGGGCGCGCGCACAGCCGCAGAAAAGCGGCGTTCGCTTCTGTCACGCGGCCCGTAGATTTTTCCAGCAGCAACACGCCGGTCCGCAGATTCTCAAATGCCCCGGCAAAGATATCGTTGGAAATCATTGGAATTCATGTCGACCCTCTTCCAGTGTTCCACAAACGCCGGGGAACGCAGGTAATTCAAGTACAGGTTAAGGTTTCACCGGACCCAGTACTGGGTCGCGCTGTACGCGCCCTAATGTCCTGTCCTGGCTAATTCCTGACAATGCGCAAATGCCCCAAGGGGGGCGGACGCCCTCGTCCGCGCGCGATCCCCTGGTCGCGCTTCTTCGATCATTGTCAAGTTTTAAGCGGGACAGCGCCCTAGTTCTGGCCGCCGCCGCTCTGCACGTTCGTTATGCGGGCCAGCTCTTTTCGGAATAGCGGATTGGAAGGATAATCGCGCGCCAGGCTCTCCAGCAGTTTCTCGGTTTCGCGGGGGCGTTTTTCGCGCAGATCGATGATGCCCAGCAGGATCTTGGCGAACGGCTTGAAATAGTGTCCCTCCCGCACCACCAATTCCAGGTTTTTGACGCCCTGCTCCTTGCTGCCCTGCACGTTGTCGAACCGCACGAACCAGCGGATGAAGAATGGCAGGCTGCCCACCATGTACTCGGATATTCCGGCGGTGATGTTCGCGTCCACGCAAGGGGGATGCAGCTTCAAAAGCTGCTGCGCGTAACTGTTGGACCGCTTGGCGGGCGACAGGCTGGCGATCTGGTGCTTCTCCACAAACGCCATGTAGTCGGTGGTCACGCCCTCCACGATGGACATGGAAAACAATGCCTGGCGATCGTTCGGGTTTGCCGCCAGGGCCGCCTCCGCGCGCGACCGCGCGTTTTCCACCGCCTTCAGAAAGCTCTCGCGCACGGCGGGATCCGGCCGCAGACCTTTCTTTTCGGCGATATGCTTGTCACTAGTCAAAAACTCGGACTCCAGGATACCCAGCCGGTCCAGTTCATAGAAAAGGTACGCCGCGGCGCGAATCGCGTAACCCAGCGGTTCGCGCGGATGCGCCCCGATATAACGGTTGATGTCCGCATGGGCCGCCGGGAAATTGAAATTGTAGAGCTGATCGAAAGCCTCCGCGATCTCGGGGGAATCGGCGCCACAAGCGCTCTCGCCCGGCGTCGCCGCCATCAGCGGCGCACATAAAAGGAGTCCTAATATCCCCAGATGCCACATCCTCCACCATACTAGCAGGCATCGGCGGGCCTTAAGCCCGATGCCGCCGGCTGGCGGAACGCGAACGGCCGAGCTCGGATGACATGCGATCGAAGCGCACCTCTTCTGAGCTACCATTCGACCGGTTTTCCGGCCTCCAGCGTCCAGACTTCAGTGCCCGGCAGATCGCCGATCAGCCCCGCCAGTTGCTCGGGCCGCCCCGTTAGCGCCGGGAAGGTCCCGAAGTGCATGGGCACGACTTTCTGCGGTTTCAGCAACCGGCACGCCGCCGCGGCTTCCCGCGGACTCATGGTGTACAGATCCCCAATGGGCAGGAAGGCCAGTTCCGGTCGATATAACTGCGCAATCAATTGCATGTCCGTGAAGACGTTGGTGTCGCCGGCGAAGTACAGCGCGCGGCCATCGTCGAAATGCAGCACGTAGCCCGCTGCCTCGCCGCCGTAGACGATTTTGCCGTCGTCCAGGATGCCGCAACTGTGCACGGCGTGGGTCATGGTGAAAGTCACCGCGCCGGCCTTTTGCGAGCCGCCTTTGTTCATCGGGCGGGTGTTCGACACGCCCTTGGATTCGAGCCAGTGACAAGTCTCGAATATGCCCACCACCGCCGGCGAGAACTGCTTCGCCAAAGGCACCGCGTCGTGGATGTGGTCGAAGTGCCCGTGCGTGACGCAGATGGTGTCCACGCGGTCGATCTTGTAACCCGGCGGGTAGGCGGGGTTGCCCTCGGTCCACGGATCCATCAGGATCGTCTCGCCGGAGGGCAGACGGAATTGAAAGGTGCCGTGTCCAAGCCATGTGATTTCCATAGCCAGATTATGGCATGGAGACGGCTGTACGCGAATGCGTAGGGCGGGCCATATACTGGTTGGTGAGTCCAGTGTCCCGACCCGCTCAGATGTCTTGCCTTTTCCTTTGCATCCTGTTTACCGTCCTGGGAAACGGGAAAGGTCAAACTCCACAGCCTCCCGGCGATACGCCCGCCAGCTTCAGCGCCAAAGTGAATCTCGTTTTGGTTCCCGTGGTGGTGCGCGACAAACAGGGGCGCGCCGTCGGCGGTCTCCGCCAGGAGGACTTCCAGGTCTTCGACGGACGCAAGCCGCAGGTCGTCACCACCTTCTCCATCGAGACGGCGAGCGGCAAGCCGGCCAAACCCGAAACGGCTGCTCCGGCGCCGATGGAAGCCCCCACCGGGGAGAGCAAACTGCCGGCCGCGCCCGACCGTTTCGTCGTGTACCTCTTTGACGATGTCCATCTGAGTCTCTCCGATCTGGCGGCGGCACGGGATGCCGCCGAACGCTATTTGAAAGATTCGCTCGGACCCGCGGACCGCGCCGCCGTATTCACCACTTCCGGCCGGACCGTTGCGGATTTCACGAACGATCGCGCGAAACTGCACGAGACACTCTTCAATCTGCACCCGCAGCCCATCGCCCGGCCCCTGTCTCGGGAATGCCCGGACGTTACTTATTACCAGGCGGATTTAATCGTGAACAAGCACGATCAGGGCGCGCTGCAAGCCGCCATACAGGATGCGGTTGTCTGTATGAACCTGCCGGATGCGCATATGGCGCCACCGTTGGCGCAGGCGGCTGCGCGCCGCGCCTTGTCCGCAGGTGACACCGAAAGCCGTCTGTCGCTGGGTATGGTCGGCAAGGTCGTGCGTCTTCTCTCCACGCTGCCCGGGCAGCGCAGCATCATCCTCATTTCTCCCGGATTCCTCACGCTGGCGGATCTCCGGCAAGATTACACCGAGATCATGGACCTGGCCATTCGGTCCAATGTGATCGTCGGCAGTGTGGACGCGCGCGGCATGTACACCGTCATTCCCGGTGGGGACGCCAGCCAGGCGACGCAGAACGCCGCGCAGACCCAGTTCCAGGGCGCCAGTGCCGCAGCGGAAGAGGATGTGCTCACCGGACTGGCCGACGGGACAGGCGGCGCGTTCTTTCACAACAACAACGACCTGGGCGAGGGATTCAGACGGGTGGCTGCACGCCCCGAATATGTCTATATCCTGGGCTTTTCGCCGCAGAACACCAAACCGGACGGCCGCTTTCATGCATTGAAAGTTATCCTGAAGGACCCCCACAAGCTGAACCTGCAAGCGCGCCGCGGTTATTACGCGCCCAGGCCGAGCAAATAATCGCGCTTGAAGCCGACACTTTTCCTGTCGCCCGCAGTATATATCTGAGAGGCCTCTTCAGTGGGAACACTTCTTCAAGACGTGCGTTACGGTTTGCGGAATCTGGCGCGGAATCCGGGCTTCGCGCTGGTGGCCATGCTGACGCTGGCGCTAGGAATTGGCGCCAACACCACTATCTTCAGCGTGATGAACAACACGCTATTGAAGCCGCTGGCGTTCCCGAGCTCAGACCGCCTGATGCTGGTCTGGGAAACCTTCGGCAAGGGTCCCGATAATTGGAACATCGTCTCGGCGCCTAACTTTTGGGATTTCGAGCGGCAGAGCCGCTCCTTCGAAAGCATGGCCATCTTCGATTCCGCCGGCAGAGGCTATAACCTCTCGGCGACGGCCAATCGCCAGGAGGCGGAACAGGTGTCGGGGCTGCGCGTATCCGCGGGCTTCTTTTCCGTGCTGGGCGCGAAGCCCCTTTTCGGCCGCACGTTCCTGCCCGAAGAAGAGACCCTGGGCAAGGATCATGAGGTGGTCCTGAGCTACGGACTCTGGAAGACGCGCTATGGTGGCGATGCATCGCTGGTGGGCAGGACCATCCGCATCGATGGCGCGCAATTCACGGTGATCGGTGTGATGCCGCGCGAATTCGCGTGGCAATTCTGGAGCGGACCGCGTCAGCTTTGGGTGCCCGTGGGCTATACCAAGACCGACTTCGGCCGCGGGGACAACAGCTTTATCGCCATCGCGCGCCTGAAGCCGGGCGTGAGCGTGGCGCACGCGCGGTCGGAGATGGAGGCTGTAGGAAGCAACGTTGCCAGGCAGTATCCCACCGAAGACGCGAATATGAGCGCCACCGTGTCGCCTTTGAGCGACTTCGGGATGCAGGGTCTGCGCACCACCATGCTGACGCTGCTGGCGGCCGTCGCGTTCATTCTGCTGATTGCCTGCGTCAACGTGGCAAACCTGCTACTGGCGCGCGGCGCGGCGCGTCAGAAGGAGTTCGCCATCCGGCGGGCGCTGGGGGCCGCGGGGTTCCGCATCGCGCGCCAGTTGCTGACCGAGAGCGTCCTGCTGGCGCTGGCGGGCGGTGCGGCAGGGCTGCTGCTGGCTGCCGGGAGCACACGGGTGCTGTTCTATGCTTTCAAGCTGGATTCTCTCCACCTGCCGCTGCGCTCCATCGATTCGATTCCGATGGACGGCCGCGTGTTCGCATTCGCGCTGTTGGTTTCCTGCCTCACGGGTGTGCTGTTCGGCGTCGCGCCGGCTTTGAGCGCGTTGCGCGCCGACGTGAACGAGCCCCTCAAGGAAGGCGGACGCAGCGCCAACACCGGCGGCGGGAACCGGCTGCGTCACGTGCTGGTGGCGTCGGAGGTAGCGCTGGCGATGGTAGTGCTTTCCGGCGCCGGACTGATGATCAAGAGCATGACGCGGCTATTGAGTGTCGATCCCGGGTTGAATCCGAGGAACGTGCTTACCGTGGGAATGTCGGTGCCCCAGGAAGAGATCTACGTGGGTCCGCCGGGGTTGCCGCGCTTCTGCCAGGATCTCGAAGAGCGCGTGGGCGCCATCCCCGGCGTTCTCTCCGTAGGCGCCGTCGGGCATTTGCCCTTGCGAGGCAACGCGGGCCGCGGCTTCCAGATCGAGGGCCAGCCGCCCGCGGCTCCCGGAAAACTTCCGGGCGCGAGCTACAGCGTCGCCTGCCCGAACTATTTCCGGACCATGGGCATTCCGATTCTGAAGGGGCGGGAATTCACTCCACAGGATACAGTCAGTGCGCCGGGAGCGATCGTGATCAATGAAGCGATGGCGCGCGCCTTTTGGCCCAAGCAAGACCCGGTGGGCAGAGCGATCCGGCTGGGCGGGTCGGACGGGCCGCGCCTCACGGTAGTGGGGGTGGTGGGAGATGTACACTTCCAGGGCTTGGACGCGCCCGTCGACCGGCAGTTCTTCCGGCCGTACACCCAAGCGGGCTGGCCGGTGATGAGCGTCGTTGTGCGCACGATCCACGCGCCCGCCACGTTTGCCGCGCCGGTCAAGAAGGCCATCGCGAATGTCTTACCCGATTGGCCGGTGTCCGGCTTCCAAACCATGGAAGAGGTGGTCCATGATTCGACCGGCTCGCGGCGCTTCCCCATGCTGCTGCTCAGTGTGTTTTCCGTGTTGGCTCTGGTGTTGGCGGCGGTTGGCATCGTGGGCGTGGTGGGCCATTCGGTGACGCAGCGGACCCATGAGATCGGCCTGCGCATGGCGCTCGGTGCGGGAACCGTGGATGTGCTGCGGTTGGTGGTGAGCGGCAATATGCTCTGGGTGTTGGCGGGACTAGCGGCCGGCATGGCGGGCTCGGCGGGGCTCACACGGCTGCTGTCCGCATCGCTCTACCTCGTGCGGCCGCTGGATCCCGCGGTGCTTGGCGCGGTGTCGGCGCTGCTGGCCGCGGTGGGGCTGTTTGCCAGTTACTGGCCGGCGCGGCGGGCGGCGAAGATTGACCCCATGGCGGCGCTGCGGTGCGAGTGAAGCCGCGATCTCCGGACGCATCACACCGAGTCACGTCTACATGAGCCTGCACCCCGCCGCGCACGATCGGGTCCGATTCCGCGAGCACGGCGCGAGCATACAATTGGGATAATTTGGGGACCGCTGAGAAAGCAATACGCCGAACGTCGCGATGATGTAGACTATGAGTAACGATTTGGATGACCGACATCTACTCGCGTGAGAAGCGTAGCGCCATCATGTCCCGGATTCGAAGCCGGGACACGCAGCCGGAGAAGATCGTTCGAGCGACCCTTCACCGGCTCGGACTTCGTTTCCGCCTGGTTGCGCGCGATCTGCCGGGGAGGCCGGATATCGTCCTCCGAAGCAGGAGAACCGTGATATTTGTTAATGGTTGCTATTGGCACGGTCACGAGTGCGCCAAGGGCAGGTCAAAGGCGGACGCGAACTCTGAGTTCTGGGCAAAGAAGATCGGCGATAATGTGAGCCGGGATCGTCGGAACTCGGCCTGCTGGGCAACCAGGGGTGGCGGGTGGTGGTTGTGTGGGAATGTGAAACGAAGGATATTGTGAAGTTGGACGCAAAATTCGCCGAAGAGTTCTATGTATGAGACGCGGGTACACTTGCATCGATTCGTTCTGTGGCGCTGGAGGCCTTGCACTTGGATTGCGGCGGGCCGGGCTCGAGGTTCTGGCGTCCTTCGACGCCAGCGAGTGCGCGGTTGAGACCTTTAGACGCAACCTGTCGGGGCGATGCCTGCATGCTTGGGCAGAGGATCTGGCTGGAGCAAAGCCGTATGGCTGATGAAAAGAAGACCGGAACCCCTTGGCGGGACGACGAGCTCGACGCTATTGTGGGCGACTACTTCGAAATGCTGGAAATCGAGATGTCCGGCCGCCCGTACGTCAAGATGAGGCATGCCGAGACCCTGATGGCCCAAATCGGCCGGTCTCATCGTTCAGTTGAGTTCAAGTACGAGAATATTTCGGCCGTTCTCGGCGAGTTGGGCCTACCGTGGATACCGGGATATAAGCCCAAGAAGAACTATCAGGGCGCAATCTTTGACGCGATTGACCGATATTTGAGTGGTCACTCCGCCATTCTTGACCGTCTGCCGGCCCCACGCGCCGCAACGGGCCTACCCGATGCTGTGTTCGTTGGTGCGCCGTCGGTCTTGCCGGCAGCTGAGCCGGTTCCGGCTCGGCTGCGCCGCCTCGTTCGCAAGTTCGACCCGGTGGAGCGGGACTATCGTAACCGTTCCCTGGGAAGGGCCGGCGAGTCCTTTGTGGTTGACCTTGAACGGCGGCGACTGACGCAACTGGGCCGCTGCGACCTGGCTCGCAAGGTCCGATGGGTCGCCGCCGAGGACGGAGATGGTGCGGGCTACGACGTCCTGTCGTTCGATCCGACGGCGCGCGAACGGTTGATCGAGGTGAAGACCACGAATGGGCCGGTGCGGACCCCGTTTTACCTGAGCCGGAATGAGCTCGGCCTCGCAGCGGAGAAGCCACAGGAGTGGCGGATCTATCGGGTCCACCTCTTCGCCACTGACCCTCGCGTTTTCACTATCGCGCCGCCGCTGGAGAGTGCGGTCAATCTGCGCCCTGAGACTTGGCGCGCCCTCTTCGACGGGCGCCCGTGCGGGACTGATTAGCCGCCGCGGTCATACTGCAATCCGGCGCGTGGCGCGCGAATCTTCTGATTGCCTAATGAGGGCTTCGTTTTCCGCGAAGAACTCGCCGAAGGTCTTCACTGGTATGTACGGAAACGCCGTTGCGAGAGCAGCGTACTTGGAAGGAGGGTCCAGGTAGTAGACCCGGTCCATTCTCGCAACGAAGCGCTGGTACGCCGCCCACCGGTGAGGGAGGCAAATCTCCACGACTTCCAACTTCTGCAAATCCAGCTTGGTCTCGGCCAAAGCGACCAAAACTCCTTTGAATCGGCCTTCCCCGTAGACGCCGTTCAGCACGCACTGATGGACCCAAGCCTGCGCTACCCACCCTCGGGTCGAAATCTTTACCGGTACGTGGAACTTCAGTTGGCGGGGGCCGAGGTCGAAGATGAAGTCCGTAGGCAGAGTGGAGCGCTCGTCCTCCACAGTCAGCACTTCAACCCGATTGCGGGGCTGGACTCCGAACGTCAGCGCCAGCAGATGGCCGACGAGCAGTTCAAAATAGGTACCGGGCGTCTTCTTGTCTTGATCGGAGGTCACATCATTGAAGGCGCAGAAGGCCATCGCAAGCGTGTACAGGAACCGGTTGCATTCATCCGCAGGGAGCCAATCCATCGCTGGGTTGGCCTTCAGCTTCTCCAGTTGCTGAGATAGGTTCTGTGGGTCGGCGATATAAAGACCTTCGTTGACTGGGCGCGACGTTCTGGCCTTCGCGTCGCTGTGTCTGAAGGCGAAGTACCGCTTTCCTTCGACGAGCGATTTCAATGGCAACACCCTTGTCTCGCCCGCCAAGAAAGATGTGCACTCACTCACGATCTCGGCGATCAACGCCGTACCATCGGCGTGCCCGAGCAACCGCTTGAGTCTCTCGTATTTGTCGAGTATGCTCGCAGCGGCGGCGGTCTTACCGGTTCTCGTCTTCTTTTTCGCCATTTGCTTGGCTCAGCCTGGAGACCTCAATCCTTGGCGGTCTGAAAAAGATCCACCACGCCCACGCCAAGACCCTTTGCGATCCGTTGGAGGCTCTTGAGGGAAGGGTTACGAAGCCCTCGCTCCACTCCGCCGATGTAGGTGCGGTGGAGACTTGATTTCTCAGCGAGCACCTCTTGCGAAATCCCCTTGCCCTCGCGAAGACTTCTGATGCGCTTACCAACCTGGGTGAGAATTGGATCTCGAGTGCGCACGTCTTTCATGATGGAGGTCCGGACACTATGAGTCTACAGACTATAAGTAACAACGTGGCGGATCACGGAAGCGCGCCGGAGCAGGTGCTCGCGTCAAGGACTGCAGACTCGATGGCCGATTAACAAGCGGCCCTGGGGCGAGCTCCGCTCGCCCGGCAGGCGAAGCCCCCTACCTACGAAGGTCACATCTGCTGCCCTCGAGTCAAGGAAATGTAGAAACTCCTGAGGGCCGATCAATAATGTCGCCGACCCGCCCCACAAGCTATGTCAATTCTTCGTCGAAGCACACCGCCACCTTCCCGCATCGGCCGTCCGCCATCAGGGCATACGCGTCGCCCGCTGCGTCGAGCGGGAAGCGGTGTGTCACCAAATCCGCCGGATGCAGGTTCCACTCGACCAGCCGCTCGACTAACTCCTCCATCAGCCAGGTTGACGTGACCCACGAACCGAAGATCGTCTTCTGATCGTGAATGATGTCCGGCGAAGGGTTGAACTCGACTTTCCCGCCCTCGCCCAGAAACACGATACGGCCCCACTTGCGCGTGGCCCTTATAGCCGTGGCGCGCGCGGCCTCATTCGCGGAACAGTCGACAGCGCGTTCCACCCCGTTACCGCCCGTGAGTTTGCGGACCTCCGCCACGTTGTCCGGCCCAGCGGGCAGCGCTTCGTCGCACACGCCCAGTTCGAGCGCCAGCTTGACGCGCTCCGGAGTCACATCGATGCCGATGATTTTCCGCGCGCCCAGCTTGCGGCAAAGCGCCCCGGTGGCCAGACCTACAGGGCCGAGGCCGGTGATCAATACCGCGTCGTTGCCACAGATGCCGATCTTCTGCAGGCCTTCATACACTGTGCCGAAACCGCAGGCTACCTGCGCGCCATCCGCGTAAGTCAGCTCGGCGGGAAGGTAGATCAGGTCCTTCTCCTCCGCCAGCAGATAGTCGGCCATGCCGCCATCGCGCTGCCACCCGTAGGCGCGGCGGTACCGCTGGCTGGTGCAGGAGATCATGTAACCGCGCCGGCAGTCGTTGCACAGCCCGCAGCCTGAAATGTGATAGACGATCACCCGATCGTCCACGCCGAAACGGCGGCAGCCCGGCCCGGTCTTTACGATCCGGCCGGAAGGCTCGTGCCCTGCCACCACTCCCTGGTATCCCTCCGGTCCCTTGCCCAGGTGCTCATGATAGATGCAACGGATATCGGAGCCGCAGATGGTGGAAGCCTTCATGCGCAGCAACACCTCGCCATGACCCGGCTCAGGAACCGGAAGCTCGCGCAGTACCACGCTGCTGTCGCCCGGCAAATATGCGCCTCTCATCACGTGGCGATTTCTCCCTTCGGATCCCAGAGGTCTTCCCAGCTCTGGTTGTCTTTCCATAGGAACACCTGCCCTTTGATCAGCCGGCAATTCCTGTCGATGCGCGCGATCGCTTGCATCTCTTCCGCCGTGAGGGGCGCGGTGGTGGTGGCGCGCAGGTTAGCCACGTAGTTGCGCGGCTTCGTCGAAAGGGGGATGGGCGTGTGGCCGCGCTGGACGGCCCATTTCACGCAAACTACCGCCGGATGCACGCCCAGCCGCGCAGCGATGCGCACGATCAGCGGGTCTTCGATATCCGCCGTGTCGCCGGGGGTGCGATCGCGCGCGGGCCGGTGCGGCGATCCGATGGGGCAGTAACCGATCGGCTCGATCCCGTGGCGGCGCACGAAATCGAACAGCTCCGGCTGTTGGAAGTGCGGGTGCAGCTCCATCTCATTCACCGCGGGCCTGATGCGGGCGTCCCGCAAAACCAAGGTCAGCTTCGGAATGGTTATATTGGAGGTGCCGATATGCCGCGTGAGTCCCAGGTCCACCAGGCGCTCCATTTGCCGCCAGGTCTGCATGAAGCTGTCGTGGACATAGGGCCTCGCATGAGGGCTGCGCGATTCCACGCTGCACCCCGGCGGATGGAAATTGGGGAACGGCCAGTGCACCAGGTACACGTCGAGATAATCCAGACGGAGGTCGGCTAGCGATTTGCGGCACGCGGGGATGACGTCGTCCGCCGCGTGCTTGTCGTTCCAAAGCTTCGAGGCGATCCACAGCTCCTCACGCCGGATTCCCTCGGCGAAGAGCGCCTGCAGCGCGGTTCCGATGCGTTCTTCGTTGCCGTAGACCGACGCGCAATCCAAGTGGCGATATCCCGATAAAACCGCGCCTTTGACCGCCGTGGCGATTTCTTCCGGCGGCACGTGGTCGGACCCGAACGTGCCCAGGCCGATGGCCGGCATCACCGCGCCGGTGTACAGCCTTCGCTGGGGGACCAGGGCTGGGTCTACCGCTTCGCGATGCATCAGACCGAATAGTAGCGCGCTTACAATGGTGGTTTGAAGACTTCATCGCCATGACCCAGGAAGAAAGGTTGCGCGCCTTCCGCGCGAGTTATCCAAAAAAATCGCTGGCGGTGGCCGGCGTGGAATGGAAATACCGGATCTGCGGCGCGGGCGCGCGAACGCTTCTGCTGCTTCCCGGCGGCGAGTTGGTCAACGACATGGGCTTCGATCTGGCGGCCGCACTGGCGCCGCGGTTCCGCATCGTCTACCCGGCTTATCCACGGGTGCGGTCGCTCGACGATCTGGCGGATGGCGTCGCCGCAATTCTGGACGCGGAGAGTATCCCGCGCGTGTGGGTGCTGGGGGCGTCCTTCGGCGGAGCTGTGGCGCAGTGCCTGATCCGGCGGCATCCCGACAGGATCGAGCGGCTGATTCTGTCGAACACCGGCGTGCCCCTGGCGTATCTGGTGCGGGGCCGGAAGATCGCCAATGCGATGCTGGCGGCGATTCCCTGGCCGCTGCTGCGCGGCCTCCTGGCCAAGAGCATCATGAAGCTGTTGGGCGCGCCCGCCGGTGAAGCGCCGTTTTGGCGGAGCTACGCCAAGCAGTTGTTCGCGACGCAACTGACTAAAGCCGACGTCATGGCGAATCTGCGGATTCAGCTCGAATATCATCGGCGCTACCGCTTTGCACCGGCGGATCTGGCGGCTTGGCCCGGAAAGATCTTCGTAATCGAGTCCGATAACGACATCTTCAACGCCGCGCGCCGGAAAGCGTTGCGCGATGCCTATCCGCAAGCGCCTGTGTACACGTTCCACGGCGCCGGACACGCGCCGGCCTTTAGCCGTGCGAACGACTATCTGGAAGTGTTGGGGCGATTTTTGGAGTAGGTTGTGGGGCAGGTTGGCAACCTGCGGGCCGATTGTTAATCGGCCCACTTTGCGCCGATTGCCAATCGGCGCGCAGGATACCATCCTGCCCCACAGGCTTGACAGGCGGCCCGCACTCTGAAAGATTATTTGACAAGGAGGGACGCCATGGAAACCGTCCGTTCGATGCTGCAGCACAAAGGATCCGAGATCTTTTGGCTGGCGCCCGAGGCCACCGTATACGAAGCTGTCGCCATGATGGCCGACAAGAGCGTGGGCGCCTTGTTGGTGCTTTCGGGCGGCAAATTGACCGGCATCGTCTCCGAGCGGGACTACGCCCGCAAGGTCATCCTGAAGGGGAAGCACTCCCACGAGATGCAGGTCAAGGAGATCATGACCAGCCCGGTGTTCACCGTCTCGCCCAGCCACTCGGTAGAGGATTGCATGCGCGTGATTACGGCGCACCGCGTCCGGCACTTGCCGGTGATGGAGGGGGACGCCCTGTTGGGCATCATCTCGATCGGCGACGTGGTGCGGACGATCATCTCGACGCAGGCCCACGCTATCGACCAGTTGAGCGGCTACATCGAGGGGCGGTACCCGGCCTAGAGTGGCCGCCAGGCGTAAAATGAGGGTATCCAGGTTCAGGAGCGGACGTATTCGGATGCCCTTCCGGAGGCCATGCATCACCGCAAGACTGGCTGTGCCGTGGCTCTGCCTCTGCATGGTTCTAAAGGGGGCCACCGGGAATCTTTCCGCCTTCGATGAGTTCATGAATGAGCTGCTGGCGAAATGGCGGATTCCGGGCGCGGCCCTGGGGGTTTCGCGCCATGGCCGCCTGATCCTCGCGCACGCGTACGGTATGACCGGTATCGACGCTGGCCAGCCAGTCCAGCCGGACTCGCTCTTCAGGATCGGAGGCATATCCAAAAGCATCGCAGCGGCGGCTATTCTGCGGCTGGTTGAGGACGGAAAGGCCTCTCCGGACCAGCGGATCTTCGCGACCCTTCGTAGCGGCCTGGAAGGACCCGGACCCGGGAACTGCGGCAGTTCGCCTGCGGGCACGGACGATGCGTATGCGCCGCTCCGCGCGATCGTCGAGAAGGCCAGCGGCCAATCGTACGAGAGTTTCGTGAAGTCGGCCGTCTTGCTGCCACTGGGGATTTCCCGCATGCGGATGGAACGCGGCGACGGATGGATGGCATCGGTTTTCGATCTGCTGCGCTTCGTGGACGCCCTGGACGGTCGCCGGCCCCCGATGCTTCTGACGCAGAAGAGCCTCCGGGCGATGATTGCGCGGCCGGCGACGGTTTCCGCCGCTGCGCCCTGCTACACCGGTTTGGGATGGGTGATCCGGCCGGTGGGAAACGATGCCGATTGGTGGAATTTCGGGGACTCGCCGGGCGGCAGCGCGTACGTTTTCCGGCAGGCCGCAACTGGCGTCGATGTGGCGCTTCTATTCAATTCGGGACCCGCGGACAGCCGCGCTTTCGAAGCGGAAGTATCGGCGGTCGTGGCCGGCACGGCCGACTCCATTACGCAGTGGCCGGCGGTCGACCAGTTCGCCGGCGGGCCGGAGCTATTCGCGCGCGATGTGGTCAACGCGGCCGATTATAGCGGTGGCGGGGTCGCGCCCGGCGAGTTTGTGGTTCTGTATCCATCCAACGCCGGACCGCCGGACATGGTTCCCTGGGGCCTGGAAGGCCACTTGGGGGCGCCCACCCCCGTCGGCGAGACGCGCGTGTTTTTCGACAACAGAGAAGCGCCGGTGGTTTATTCGGTGAGCGGGAAGGTGGCCGTTGTAGTTCCCAACGAGATCGCGGGTAAGAAGACCACCGAGGTGGTGGTAGAGTACCAAGGCCGGCGGTCGCATCCCGTGTGGCTGGCCGTACTCTCCGGCGCGCCGGCGCTATATACCTTGGATGAATCGGGAAAGGGACAAGCCGCAATGCTGAATGAGACGGGCTGCTGCAACTCGGTTCGGAATCCCGCGGTGCGCGGGACTGTCGCGTCTCTGTATGCCACGGGCCAGGGCCGCCTGGCCCCCGGACGAATCGCGCGCAATATCGCCGTAACAGTGGGCGGCGTGCCGGCCGAGGTTCTTTATACCGGCTACGGCCCGTCGATGCAGGTGAACTTTCGCGTCCCGGCGAATGCGCCTGCCGGCGACGCGGTTCCATTGGTGTTGACGGTGGGCAACCGGCGCAGTTCACCGGACGTGACCATGGCGGTCCGGTCCGCCAGACAACGAGTGCTGGTAGTAGACGGCGACACGGCGAGTGGCAACCGGCTCGCGCGCATTCTGGGAGGCGCCGGCTACCAGGTATCGACGGTGGCGAATGCGCCACCCGATTTGGCGATTCTCGATCTCGGCATGCCCCAGGAGGAGAGCTTGGAGAAGGTTCGCGCGCTAAGAAAGGCGTACCCGCAGCTCAAGATCATGGCCATGTCCCGGGTGTTTGGTCCGGAGGCCCTGAGAGCCGCCGACCTGCTGGGAGCCCAGGCGGTCTTGACCAAACCGCTGAATGCGGCGACCGTGCTGAAGCGCGTTAGTACGCTGCTGCAAAGGCGTCCCGCCGTATACTAGCCGGTCGAAAACCACCTTGGAGGGCGGGCCATCTTGCCCTGGGGTCCCCTCCGGGGACGGCTTTCAGCCGGCTCTGGCCGCCTAAAAGTTGAATGGCTTTTCTACGTTGACGACCCAAAGCGGACCTGACGCGTCGGCGCAGTCCGTCGGGCGAGTCGCGCGATTAAGCGGGAACGTACGTTAGCCTAATCACGTCCTCGCCAATTAGATCGCTGCCCACCAGGCGGAGCGGCGGTCGGGGGCCGGCGAAGAATGGCTTGCCACGACCAAGCACGACGGGGTGGAGGTAGAGTCGATACTCATCGATAAGACCAAGGTCGGTTAGGCTTCCTGCCAAGTCTGGTCCGCCAACTTCAATCTCCCCAACGAGCTGAGCCTTCAGCCCACGTATCACCGCCTCGATCTCATCCTGGACAAGTGTGGCGTTGGGCCCGACCGACTTCAACGAGCGCGACACGACCCACTTCGGTTGGTTCCGCCACGCCGCCGCGAAGTCGTGTTCCTCCGCGCCCCACTCCGGACGGTCTTCGTCCCAATAACGCATTACCTCGTACATGCGGCGACCGTACACAATGCCCGTCAAGTCGCGCACTCGCTCTATGAAGTGACGAAAGAGCGCAGGGCTTGGCCTCATTTCAAGATGGTCGACGTAGCCGTCCAGGGACTGGTTCATTTCAAAGACGAGCTTCGCCATGCTACAAAAATCTCCACCCCAGGTTCTTCAGAATAGCTTGAGCCAACGTTCCGCAGAAGTGAGGTTCGACACGATCTGCGCGCCTAATAACCCGAGGTCCGCTTTTGGCCGGGAGTGAAGTCGAACGGCCGGTCCGGAGCGGGCATTGCGGTCATTCTAACAAAAAGCGGCTGCGGCCAGGATTGGCCGCCCTCCATCAGATCGCGACTTCGCCGGTACTGTCGCCGACACTCTCGACAGGCACGTCCAGCTTATGCATGATCGTCAATAAGACATTGGCCTGCGGCGTGCCGGCCGGGCACACTCGGTGCAGGTTGCCTTTCACCTGGCCGCAGGCGCGGCCCGCCAGGAACAGCGGCACGCGCCGGTGGTTGTGAGTTTGCGAGTCGCCCATCGGGCTGCCGTAGAGTACCAGCGCATGATCCAGCAGGCTGCCGTCGCCGTCCGGCGTATTCTTCAATTTCTCCAGGAAGTACGGCACCAGGCCGACATGATAACGGTTGAGCCTGGCAAACTCCGCGATTTTGGACGGCTCCTCGTCATGATGCGACAACGAGTGGAAGGGGGTCTGCACCCCGCTCTCCGGGAAAATCCGGTTGCTGACGTCGTGGCTCATCTTAAACGTAGACACGCGCGTAATCTCCGCGGCGAAAGCCAGCACCTGCAAGTCGAACATCAACTTGACGTGTTCTTCCCAGGAGTCCGGAACGCCCAGCGGAGCGGCGAACAGCTCTCTTTTCCCGCCGCTGGCGTTATGTTTTTCGATTGCCTGGATACGGCCCTCAACGCCGCGAACTTCTTCAAGATATTGGCTGAGCCGGCTGCGGTCGCCAGGGCCGAGAGTGTTTTGGAGCCGGACTGCATCCGGCGCGATCGCGTCGAGTAGGCTGTGTCCGGCCGCCTGCCGGAAAGCCCGATCGGCCGCCGGTCCGCGGCTTCCGAAAAGATTCTCAAATGCCAAGCGCGGATTAATTGTCGGGGAAAGCGGAGTGGTTGGAGAAGCCCAACTGATGGCGTCCGAGTAGATACAGTTATATATGAAGCCGCACGAGTTCGTGGGCTCCAGGTGCTCAATTCCAAGTTGGATCGACGGCAAAGGCGTATCCTGCGACTGCTCGGCATAGAGCTGGTCGATGGAGATCCCGCCCAGAAAGTCGGGGCCGCCGGTCTGCTTGGGGTGCGTCGCGGTGAGGAAGACCGCGCTCGAGCGGAAATGGTCTGCGCCTACTTCGGTGGGTGCAAACGCCTCCGCCTGGCGCGCATCGGCGCCGCTCACGATCGTGATGTATTCCCGAAAGGGCGCGAGCGGCTCCAGGGAATACGAAAAGTCGAAGCCGGATCCGTCCTTCTCGGGGCTCCAGAGGTGCTTGCGGGCCCCCTCGTCCGTGCTTCCGGCGGCGCCGTGGACCATCTCGATGCACGCCAGGCGGATGCGAGGGGATGCCACGGTGTTGCGCCACGGTGTTTGGGCAGGCGCCATGGAATCCAGAAGCGGTAGGGCCAAGCTTGCGCCCATCCCGCGAAGAACCGTGCGGCGCGAGAGGTGCTTCTTGGCGATAAACATCGCGGGGTCTCCCGAGGCTTCGTCTATATGGAAGTATACTCCGGCGCCGGAGCCGTGCGACCCTTAGCAGTTGTGAAATTCCGGCTGTGGGGCAGGATGGTATCCTGCGCGCCGATTGGGAATCGGCGCAAACTGGGCCGATTAACAATCGGCCCGCAGGTTGACAACCTGCCCTACAACCACGCCCCGTGAACGGCCCGCCCACTGTGCCGCTACAGCCCAGCTTGACGGTGCTAAAATGAAAGCCGTAGAATTGATTAAGATAAGGCCCTGTTCCGGGAGAGGTGCGTATGGTCTCAAAATACTATTTGTTGCCCTGTTTTTCCCTCGGTCTGATGCTGGCCGGGAATGCGGCTTGCCAGGAACAGACGCCGGCGGCTCCAAAAGACGATCAGACGAAGACGGATGCTGCGCCGGCGCGCGAAACCATCGCCAAACCTCTGACCGACAAGCAGAAGCGCAAGCGCGACGAAAAGCTGCGCAAGGAGCTGGAAACCCCGTACAAGAAATGGTTGAACGAGGACGTGGTCTACATCATCACGGATGAGGAGAAGACCGCCTTCCATCGTCTGGCCACCGACGAAGAGCGCGAACAGTTCATCGAGCAGTTCTGGCTGCGGCGCGACCCCACCCCGGACACCGAAGAGAACGAGTTCAAGGAAGAGCACTACCGGCGCATCGCGTATGCCAACGACCACTACGCTTCGGGAATCCCCGGCTGGAAGTCGGATCGCGGACGCATCTATATTATTTACGGCCCGCCGGACGAGATCGATTCGCATCCCTCCGGCGGCACCTACGAGCGGCCCATGGAAGAGGGCGGCGGGGAAACCTCCACCTACCCGTTCGAGCAATGGCGCTACCGCTACCTGGAAGGGATCGGCACCAACATCGTCATCGAGTTCGTGGACCCCAGCATGTCGGGCGAGTACCACATGACCATGGACCCATCCGAAAAGGATGCCCTGACGTACGTGCCCGGCGCCGGCCTCACCCTGATGGAACAGATGGGGCTGGCCAGCAAAACGCAGCGCTTCCAGAATACCGACGGCACGCACTTGGGCCAGGCATTCGGCGGCTCGTCGGAAAGCATGATGGAGTTCAACCGTCTGGAGCAGTTCGCGAAACTGCAAAAGCCGCCGGCCGTCAAGTTCAAGGATCTGGAAGACGCGGTCACCAGCAAGATCACCTTCAATATCTTGCCGATGAAGGTGCGCGCCGATTTCTTCCCGCTGACGGAAGCTTCCGTGCTCACCTACGTCACCCTGCAGTTCGAAAACAAGGACATGCAGTTCCAGGCCAAGGACGGAGTCGAGAAGGCGTCCATCAACGTGTTTGGGCGCATCACCACCATGACCCGGCGCATCGTGCAAACTTTCGAGGATACGGTCGCCGTGGATTGCCCCAACGAGATGCTGCAGGCCTACGCCCAGCGTTCCTCGATTTACCAGAAATCGATTCCGCTGCCGCCCGGCACGTACCGCCTCAACGTGGTGGTGAAGGACATCGTCGGGGGCAACATGAATAATTACGAGACGGCCCTGAATGTGCCGCATGTGGACAGCGAAAAGCTGATGGCCAGCACCATCGTACTGGCCGATCTGATCGAAAAGGTCCCCACGCGCAGCATCGGCGTGGGCCAATTTGTGATCGGCGGCAGCAAGGTGAGGCCGCGCATATCGGAGAGCTTCGCGCGCGATGAGAAGATGGGCATCTATTTGAAGCTCTACAATTTCGGGCCGGACGAGAAGACCCAGAAGCCCAACGGGCAGATCGAATATCAGATTGTGAAGAACGGCAGCAACGAGAAGATTTTCGATTACACCGAGGACGTCGCCAGCCTGCCGGGCGCTTCCGCCTCGCAGGTGACCGTGCAATATATGCTGCCTTTGCAGACGCTGCAGCCGGGGCAATACACGCTGAAGTTGAAGATCACGGACAGAAACCGGAACCAGACCGTGACGCCCACGGCGCAGTTCACGATAACGTAGGAAGCAGTGGGGCAGGCGCTTCCGCCTGCCGATCCAAATGGGGATAAGCCCCGTGATATGCTAAGCGTCACCGGAAGATGACTACGAGGACGCACATCTCGGTATGGAACGTGGTTTTCGGGTTGGCGTGCCTGGCGTCGGCCGGTCCGGCTTCCGGCGCCGCGTCCGTCAAGCTGTCCGGAGCCATCGCCGGTTCGGTCACGAATGTCGACGGCGTTCCGCAGATGGGCGCCCTGGTCTTGTTGTTTAACCAGCAGGAAGGCCTTTCCCAGAAGGCGTTCACCGACGAGAAGGGCGCCTTCGCCTTTGCGGGTCTGTTTCCCGATATCTATTCGATGCGGGTTACGCTGGCCAGCTTCGTGCCGGCCGTCAAGAACAACATCCTGGTCCAGCCCGGCATGCGCAGCATGCTCAATGTGAGCCTGGCGACCCTGTTCAGTTCCATCCATCTGGTCTACCCCGCCGAGCATCCGGCCTTCATGAGCGACGACTGGAAATGGGTATTGCGCACCGCCGGCTCCACGCGGCCCGTGATGCGCATGCTGCCGGATACCGTGAAGGACCCCGATGCAGTGGCGGACGAAGACAAGCCGCATCACGCGGTTTTCTCCGATACCCGCGGCCTGCTGATTTTATCGGCCGGCGACGGGTCCCCGGTGGCGGGCTTCGGCACTAGCGCGGATATGGGCACGGCGTTCGCGCTGGCCACTTCGCTGTTTGGCACCAACCAATTTCAATTCGCCGGGAATGTAGGCTCCGGCGCGGAGTCCGGCATTCCGTCGGCCGCGTTCCGGACCACCTACAGCCGGACCATGGGACCCGACAGCCCGCAGGTGTCGGTCACCATGCGCGAATTGTTCCTGCCCGAAGGCATGGGCATGGCGATCTTCGGCCCGGCAGGCGACGTTCCCATGCTGCGCAGCATCTCGGTCAATCTGGACGACCATGCGCGGATCGGCGACGCTCTCACGGTCCAATACGGGATGGCCCTCGACTCGGTTTCCTTCAACGATCATCTGAGTTACTTCAGCCCTTATGTCCGGTTGAACTATGCGCTGGGCAACGCCGGTGACATCGAATTCGCCTACACTTCCGGCAATGCGCGCCCGGACCTGTCGGCGCCCAGCGGTACGGACGATCCGCTGCAACGCGAGATCGGCACGCTGGCGCTGTTTCCCCTGGTGTCCTTGCGCGCCGGCCGCTCCGAAGTGCAACGGGGTGAAGATCTGGAGGCCGGGTATTCCCGCACCTGGGGCTCCCGGAAGTTCGGTGTGAGCGCTTATCATGAGTCGATCGATAATCTGGCCCTGACCATTTCGGCGCCGAATGGATTCCTGCCGGTGGGAGATATCCTGCCGGACTTCTTCTCGGACACCGCCATGTTTAACGCCGGCAATTTTTCGAACATGGGCTATATCGCGACGGCCACGCAGAACGTGGGGGACTACCTGAGCGCCACCGTGATGTATGGTTCGACGGGAGCCCTGACGGCTGATCGCAGCGAGCCCGTAATCGGCAATCCCGAAGACCTGCGCAGCATGATCCACGGCGGGCGCCAACAATCGCTGACGATGCGGGTGGTGGCGGTCAGCCCGCACACCGGCACGCGCGTCGTCGCCAGCTACCAGGTGGCCGACGGCCGCTTTGCCGTGCCCCTGCCTATATACTCCACCAGCAGCCTGCGTCCCCAGCCGGGATTGAACATCTATGTCCGGCAAGCTATCCCCGTCTTTTCCAGCCTTCCGTGGCACATGGAACTTACCGCCGATCTGCGGAATCTCCTGCAACAGGGCTATCTGCCCCTGTCGACGACGGACGGCTCCAGCCTGGTGCTGATGGAGAATCCGCGGATGTTTCGGGGCGGCCTGAGTTTCATCTTCTAGCTGTGTAGGACAGGCCTCCCGGCCTGTCCATCAGCGCATAATAATAAACATGCAATCAAATCAACCTCCCTTCTCCCGGCGGGATCTGCTGCGCGGCGCAGCAGCCGGAACAAGCGCAGCGCTTCTCAGCCAGAGCGCCGCGGCGACGCCGCAGAACGAGGGCCATTCCGTGATCGGCATGCCCTTTGAGCCGCGCGAGAACGTCCGCATGGCGCTGATCGGATGCGGCGAGCGCGGCTCCGACATGCTGAAAGGATTTCTCGCCGTGGACGGATTGACGGTGACCGCCGTGTGCGACGTGGTGAAAGACGCCGCGTTGCAGGCGCAGGCCACGGTGGAGCGCGCCGGCCAGCATCCGCCCGCGGTATACGCCAACGGCGAGCGCGATTTCGAGAACCTGCTGAAGCGCGACGATGTGGATTTTGCCTACATTCCCACGCCCTGGGAGTGGCACGTCCCTATGGCGCTGGCGGCCATGAACAGCGGCAAGCACGCCTTCGTGGAAGTGCCGGCGGCGGCCACCATCGAAGATTGTTGGAGGCTGGTGGACACTTCGGAGAAGACCCGCCGCCATTGCCTGATGATGGAGAACTGCTGCTACGGGTACAACGAGCTGCTGGTGCTGAACATGATTCGCGCCGGGCTGTTCGGCGATCTGCTGTACGGCGAGGGCGCTTACCTGCACGACCTGCGCAGCCTGCTGTTCGAAGACCGCAGCGAAGGCCTGTGGCGCCGCTTCCCGCACACCCGCCGCAACGGAAATCTCTATCCCACGCACGGGCTGGGGCCGGTGGCCAACTACATGGGCATCAACCGGGGCGATCGCTTCGACTATCTGGTGTCGATGAGTTCTCCCCAGCGCGGCCTGGACGCCTGGCGCGCGGCGCACGTTCCCAAGGACAGCCCCAAGTGGAAGGAAAAGTATATCTGCGGCGACCTGAACACGTCGCTGATCAAGACGGCCAACGGCCTGGTGATCACGCTGCAGCACGATGTGGTGAATCCGCATCCTTACGACCGCACGAATCTGATCGCGGGTGTGAAGGGGATCTTCCGCGACTATCCTCCGCGCATCTATTTCGACGACCCGAACGCGGAGGCGTACACGCCCATCGAGAAGTACAAGGACGAGTACGAGCATCCGCTGTGGAAGCATGAGGGCGAGCTGGCGCGCAAGCTGGGCGGGCATGGGGGTATGGATTTCCTGATGGTTTACCGGCTGATCGAGTGCATGCACAAGGGCCTTGCGCCGGACCTGGATGTGTACGACGCGGCCGCCTGGAGCGCGCCGGGTCCGTTGAGCGAAGCTTCGGTGGGGCAGGGAAGCGCGCCGGTGAAGTTTCCCGACTTCACGCGCGGGAAATGGAAGGAGAAGCGCGGCTGGCTGGCTTGAGGTGGGACAGGCCTCCCGGCCTGTCCGGAAGCTACTGTGGCGCACACCGCCGGAACAGTTCACAACTCCTGGCCGGTTAACCGCTGTATACTTTATTTGAATCGTTTGGAACGGAGGGAATTTATGCGCAAAGTCTTGCCCGCGGTGCTTGCGGCAACTTTAGGCATGCAGGCGACTGCTGCGGTGCACGCTGTGCTCCCAGGTTGCTGCAACTCGTTCGCCAGCCTTACCGTGATGCAGCCGGCGACGGGCGCGATCGCGCTGTCATATAACGCCGGAGCGGTCGGCACAAGCCTGTATGGCACCAGCGGCATCGGCTTCGTGCTCACGAAGGGCGGTGGCGCGGCGATCCTGAGTTCCACCTATCCTACGCCGGGTGCTTCTCAGGCTTATGTCGTGACCGTCCTCAACCTGAGCACGGGAACCATTTCGGCGCCGCTGACAATTCCTGGCATTGCCTATGCGATCGCATCGAACCCCCAGTCCGGGGCGATTTACGTTGGTTACGCGCATTCGGACAACTACGTTGAAGTGATTAATCCGGCAACTCTGGCGGTGCTGGGCAATTTCAAGGTAAGCGCCACGGCGGGTCCCATAACGGTCTCGCCGGACGGCCAGACCATCTACGTGCCGTCTTCCGGCGGAATCAACGCATTGAAAGCCTCCAACCTCCAGTCAATAGGAACGGCAGCGTTGGCCAGTCCCGCGCGAGCGATGGCCGTTTCGACGGACGGCTCGACTCTTTATGCCGGCTACGGATCGCATGGCTTGGCTTTCGTCGATACCGCTACTTTGCAAGTGACCTCCAGTATCTCGAATGCCGCGCTGGACGATCTTCTTGCGTTGGCCTTGTCACCGGATGACTCTCAGCTATACATTTCCGCGGGAACTTCCCTATCGGTTCTGCAGACGGCCAACCAGTCGCTCTCGACCGTGGCCCTCCCCGTCGCGGGAGATAGCATGGCCGTCGCGCCTAGCGGTTCCGTGTATCTGGGTGAGACAGGCAGCAACGGCACGCCCGAGGTGGCGGTGTTCGATCCGGTCTCGCAGTCGGTAGCGGCGACTTACCCGGTTCCAGGGACCGGGAGCCTGGCTCTGAGTTCCGATGGAAACATTCTTTACCACTTGAATTATTACGCTCCCGCCGTTTCCATTACGGGCGCCGTACCGTCGCAGACAGTGGCGGGCTCCGGAATTACCGGATCCTCGCCTGGTTACGGGGCTTACGATGCCAAGGATGATCTTCTTCTGATTCCGGATTACCTTGGTAACGTCAATGTCCTCGATCCCAACACGCTGCAATTCAAAGGCGTAGTATACATTTCGACTCCGGTCAATTATGTCGTATACGCCAATATGGGATACGCCATCACCGGAGTCGGTTCCCCGCCGAATATGAGCATTGTGCAGTTCGATCCCGTGAATCTGCAGGTGACGGGCACTGTGCAGATTCCATATCCAGCCAATGACTATGACGGCTATTACACGCAGCCGGCGGCTATCGGCGATTTCTTATACGTTCCGTTTAATTTCTACAACGCGAACGCGACGGAGCGCGCCCCGGCGGCCAGCGGGGGCGTTAACTACGGCATCGCCGTGCTCGATACGCAGACCATGAGCATTGCGGTTTGGCCGTTCAACGTAAGCGCGATACTTGGCTTTACCATCGCGCGCGGCTCAAGAAAAGGCTACCTTTCCGTGCAGGCAGGGCTCGGTGCCTATGAAATGATCGAGATCGACCTCGGCAGCGGCCACATAGTGAAAGCAACCGAACTGGGGATTGCGGGATCCCTGGCTTCTTCAGCCGACGGCAGCACCATTTACCTGGCCGGGCAGTTTGCCTCGTCGACGGGCTATGGCGCTCTTTACGCCGTCGACGCACAGACCCTGGCAATTTCAAATTCAACGCCGTCGCTGTATCTCGAGGATCTCAGCATCACTCCGGACGGGCAATACCTATACGGCCCAACGGGCACAGGCAGCGGAGGCGCCGTGGACATCGTCTCCACGGGATCGCTCCAGCTCGCCGGCCGGATCTCGTCCGCGGGCGTGCCGGCGCACGTGATCTTCGCCGGTAGGTAAACTGGCATAGCCGCCCCGCGTCGCGGACGTGACATGCGGCCGCTTGTGCAATGATTCGCTTATCGTGCTCCAACATGGCTTCACTAATCTTGATACTTCTCCTACTGGCGTGCCAAGCCGCCCACGGTCAGGATTGGCCCCAATTCCTGGGACCGGGACGCAACGGCGTTTATGCCGGCCCGTTGCCGGCAGGGTGGCCGAAACCAGGGATCGAAGTGCTGTGGAAGGTGGACGTGGGCCAGGGTTTTAGCGCCCCTGTGGTGGCGCGCGGGCGGGTCATTCTGTTCCATCGGCGCGATAAGCAGGCGATCGTGGAGTCGCTCGAGGAGGACACCGGAAAGCGCATCTGGTCGACCGGGTACGCGACCGATTATCGCGATGATTTTGGCTTCGATGAGGGACCGCGCGCGGCGCCGGCCGTAGCCGGCGAAAGAATTTACACGTTCGGAGCGGAGGGCGTTTTGCAAGCGCTCGATTTCTCCACCGGCAAGCGCCTCTGGAGCGTGGATACGCGGCAGAAGTTCAATGCGCCGAAAGGCTTCTTCGGCGCCGCCTGTTCGCCGCTGGTGGATGACGGCCGCGTGCTCATGAATATCGGCGGCCCAAATGGCGCGGGTATTGTGGCGTTCGATGCGGCCACCGGCAAGGTACTCTGGACGGCCACTAACGACGAGGCTGGCTACTCCGCGCCCGCGGTGGCCACCATCGGCGGAGCGCGCCACGCGTTGTTTTGGACGCGCGCGGGTCTGGTGGACGTCGATCCGGAAACCGGGAAAGTCCGGTTCCAGTTCCCCCGGCGCTCGCGCAGCCACGCTTCGGTTAACGCGTCGACGCCTCTGGTGGTTGGCGACCTGGTGTTTCTTTCCGCCAGTTATGGCACCGGCGCGACGTTGTTACAAATCGATGGCGCGTCGGTGAAGCAGCTTTGGGATTCCGATGATGCGCTCTCAAACCATTATGCAAGCAGCGTGTACCGCGATGGCTACGTCTACGGTTATCACGGCCGCCAGGAGTTCGGCCAGAGCTTGCGGGCAATCGAGCTGAAAACCGGAAAGGTGCAGTGGAACTTCGACCACTTCGGCGCCGGCAGGGTCACTCTGGCCGGTGACAAGCTCTTGTTAATCCGAGAAGACGGCGAACTGATCGTGGCGCTTGCGACTCCAAAGGAGTTCCGGCCGATTTCACGCGCTCAACTGTTGCCCGCCACGGTGCGGTCCTATCCGGCCCTCGCCAATGGAAAACTCTACGTGCGGAATGAGCGGACGCTGGCGTGTTTCGATCTGAGGTAGTGGCAGAGGGTCGCCGTCTGCCGGTCGGGATTCGGCCTCTTCAACGGCTGGGTCGGAAACTCGGTTCACTGACCCTGTCAGATGCCGGCGTACCAGGCGTAACCGCCTTCCGGCGACGCGGAGCCCAAGCCCTTGCCGAACCGTGTCAGATCGTCGGTTACCGTCAGGCGCGTGATATATTTCACGTTCTTATAGCCGAGCTGGCGGGGAACCCGCAGACGGAGGGGGCCGCCGTGAGCCACGGGAAGATCGCCGCCGTTCATCGCGTAGGTCACCAGAGTCTGAGGATGCAACGCATCGGCCATATCGACGCTGTCCCACCAGTCGCTCTGTATCGAGAAGTAGACGACATATCTGGCTTGCGGGAGAATCCCCACGACATCCAAGACGTGAGATAGAGGCACGCCGGTCCATTCGGCGATGAAAGACCAGCCCTCTTCACAGGCCAGGTGAGTGATCTGGCTGCGCGAGGGATAGCTCTTGAGTTCGGCAAGCGAGAACGATGCCGGCCGGGCGACCAGGCCGTCGACACCGAGCCGCCAGTCGGCGAAAGCGCCTTCCTGAAGGCGCTTGAAGGCTTCGTCCTTGGGTGGCTCGCCGTTTGCGAACGGAGGTTTCGAAATCTGGCTGCGCGAGAACTCACGGTCCAACGAGTGGCGCGTCAGGATCCGCTGCGCGGCATAGGTCAGCGTTTCGCCCGCGCCGTAGATGCCGCCACGATCCGGCGGGATCAGTCCATACCGCCGCGCCAGACCGGTAGCCACGGCCAGGCCGGACGCGCCCGCCGTGGCCGCGAGGCCGGTGGTGATTAGTTTGCGGCGTGAGAGATTGCTCATGTGCGCTCCATATGTGTACCGGCGCGGCCCGTGATCATCGAGCGCATGCGGTTCCTGAATCCGGCAAGACAAACCATTACGACGTGAATCAAAAGGAAGAGTACGAGGAACACGGAGACGAAGAAATGAATCGTGCGTGCGGATTGCTGTCCGCCGAGCACAGCAACGGCGGCCGGAAACACGGAAGCGACGGCGGGGGACATCGCCAGGCCCGTCCAGATAACCAGGGGGAACAGAACGAAGATCACGAACAGGTAAGCGATCCGCTGCAGCACGTTATACGACCAGGCTTCCGCCTCACTCGGGCGCTTGAAGCGCAAATGATTCGCAATGGCGTTCGAGAGTGCCCGCCACGAAAGATCGGCCCGGCCCGGGAGCAGGTTTTTCCGCAAATGGCCGGTAAACAGGATGGAGATGGTATACAGTAAGCCGGTCAATACGGCAACCCAGGCAGCCTGAAAGTGGAGATAGCGGCTCCAACCGTTCTGGTCCGGCAGCACGAATCCGTAGCCGGTCGGCACGGACGACCTGGAGGCCGGGATTGGCAGTTTGAACAGCGGAGGGGTTAATATGTTGCCGGCTTCACCCCAATAAAAGCGAGGGTGAGAGATGAGGATTTCAACTCCGGTGACGAGCAGGGCAAGAAAGCACAGGGTGGTGATCCAATGAGTCACACGGACCAGGGCGGAGTGCCGCGAGGCAACCGTGGTGGCTGGGACGGCCGAGACGGAACTTGGGACGCAAGCGGAATCACCCACACGGGAATGGTATCATGCCGGCCAGGCAGCCAGGTCGCTGATGGGGGCATACCGTAACGAAAGTGGAGGCGACCGATCGGTTCATGATCGTCCACATCGAACGACTGGGACGGAGCAAGTCCATCAGACATCGCTCGTTCGGGTTCTGAACCGCTGAGAACTTCATCGCGGCGATCTATCACCGCTGCGCCCGGCTACCGCTGCCCGTCGAGCGCCAAGCCCGATTTAATATTCTGGGACTGCCGACTCCTCTTCCTTCGCAGTCCCTGGAAGTCGGGATCGATCACGGCATGGGAACGAGCTTCATTTACTGTTGAGGCTGCTCGACTCGTAATGAGCCAGATGGCGCGAACTTAAGATTTGCCCGCGCCCCGTCTGGGTTGAAGAAGACGAGATTGTCCCCTTCCGAGCCGATGAGCACACCGGCGGGATCGCCGACAACGTTCTGCCAGAGTCCCTTTGAACGATTAAGAACGGCAAAGCGGGCGGAGTGAAACTTGAAGATCGTCGCGTAGACGTTGCCGCTGGCGGTCATGGCGACGGGCATAAGGGACAGCCCGTCGGTCGTCTTCAGGTCGTATTTGCCCAGAAGGACGCCTGAGAAGCTAACTTCGATCCAGGTGCGGGGGCCCGGGCGCAAAGCTGCGTTCCAGCCGATGCGATCGTTGGCGATATAGAGAAGTCGGCTTCCAAGGATTATTTCGATTACAGGATGTTTGAGATCGCCGCCAATCTGAGACCAGGAAAGCGCCTGTCCCAATTCTTCGCCGGTTCGGGCGTAATGGTGAAGGACGTTGAAATCCTGAGCGCCGTCGTATTGAGCGTTGTAGCTGGCCGTCCAGATAGTGTGGTCAGGAGCAAAGATTAGCTGCTGCGCAATGTAAGAACCGGTATTTATAGTGCGCGTTACGTTGCCGGTGAGATCGAGCAGGTCGATGCGGCCTTCCATCAGGTGGAGGGGCCGGTAGGCGCCGGCAACTACGCCGTCGGAATCGACGGCCCACATGACGCGCGAAGAATCACCCGTCCGCTCTGGCGCTGAGAAAGCTGGCTTGGCATCGCGGCCGTAGAGCGTGACCTGCGTGTATTGTGGGCTATCCCAGCTAAGAAGGTAACCGTTGCTGTAGACGGCGACGCCAGGCAGGTTTTCATATTGTGCAGTGATCGGCGCCTGAGCAACACACGCCGGTACAAGAGCGAGCGAGAGGAACAGCCACGAGACAGCACGCATGCAATTGTCCTCAGCAGATATTTTAGCTGATTGCACTTTTTGGGATCGGAACACCAAAAGCAGTGGACAGGCCGGAGGCCCGCGCTACTTCACCTCGACCGCCGGAATGTTGGCGTCGCGGACCTGTTTATTGAACGCCGGTAGATCGCCTTCCAGCAGTTTTTTCAGCTTCTCTAGCTCCGCGTTGGATTGCGTGGCGAGATCTTCATAGACCTGCTGCTCCTGACGCGTGGGCGCGGTGTCGCTCTCTTCGACGGCGCCTTTGAGCGCCGCCAGCTTGTTGTTCAGCTTGATGGGGAAGTTCAGGGCGTCTTCGCCGGCCTTTAGCTTTGTCTGATAAAGCGCGTCTTCAACCTCGGCCAGCTTCTTATCGAGAGCCTTGGCCGCGTCCTTGACCCCGTCTTCCTTTTCATAGCGCGCGAGCTCCTTCTTGGCCTCGCGGATTTCGATCACGGCCTGGTTGACCGCGCTCAATTTATCGCGAAGCTGCAGCGCCAGCGCGAGCTGCGCGGCATAGTCTTCCGGCCGCGCTTTAACGCGCGGATCGGGCCGCACGGTGAACGCCTGCGTCTGGCTCTGGCCGGCCACCGTAAGCTTCGCGGTGTACTTGCCGGGCGCTGCGGTCGGCCCGTCCACGCTGCCATCCCACATGATCAGGCCGGGAAACTTGGTGGCGTCTTCGTAACGCAGATTCCATACGAAACGGTTCAAACCGGCTTCTACCGGCAGTTTCTCCGCGCCCCTGGGCGGCCTAAAGGTTTCCTCTTCGGGATCGCCGGGGCCTTCGTCCTTCTTCTCGATGTTCGAGTATTTCTTGACCAGCTTGCCATCGCTATCGAGGATCTCGAGGGTGATTTGTTGCTTGGCATCGAGTTTCGCGGCGAGCGAATAATAGATCGCCACGCCGCCCGCGGGATTCTGTCCGACCGGCCGGCTGGACGGGAGTTGGAAACCGCCGCGCACGCCATGCACGGCATCCTTCGGCTGGAACAGGTGCGCGGGTTCCTTCAATGCCGCGGGCGACAACTGATAGAGCAGCGGCAGGTCATCGAGAATCCAGAACGACCGCCCTTGCGTGGCCACGACTAACTCCTGCTCGCGCTTGTGGAACGCCAGGTCGGTGATGGGAACCACCGGCAGATTGAGCTGAAACGCCTGCCAATCGGCGCCGCCGTTGAACGAAATGAACATGCCGGTTTCCGTACCGGCCACCAGCAGGCCCGGATGATTGGGATCTTCGCGTACCACGCGCGTGAAGGAATGGTCCGGGATACCGCGATTGATGGCCGTCCAGGTCTTACCGGTATCGTGCGTGACGAACAGGTATGGCCGGAAATCGTCCCACTTATACATGGTGGCGGCGGCATAGGCGGTCTGGGCGTCGTGCGGCGAGGCTTCGATGGAATTGATCTGAATCCACTCGGGCATCTCCTTGGGCGTAACATTCGTCCAGTGCTGCCCGCCATCGCGCGTGACGTGGATCAAACCATCGTCCGAGCCGGTCCAGATCAAACCCGCTTGCAGCGGCGATTCGGCGATGGTGAAGATCGTATCGTAATATTCCACGCCGCTGTTGTCCTTGGTGATTTCGCCGCCCGCCGGGCCCTGCTTGCTGCGATCGTTGCGCGTCAGGTCGGTGCTGATGGGCTTCCAGCTTTGCCCTTCGTCGGTGGTCTCAAACAGGATGTTGCCGCCCGCCCACAGCTTGGTTGGATCGTGCACGGAAAACAGCAGCGGAAAATCCCACTGGAAGCGGTACTTCATGCCTTCGGCGCCGTTGCCCATGGGATTGTCCGGCCAGACGGTGATGTTGCGGAACTGTTCGGTGGAGTGGTCGTAGCGCGTGAGATAGCCGTCGTAGGATCCGGCGTAGACGATCTGCGAATTGCGCGGGTCGGGCGCGATCCATCCGCTCTCGCCGCCGCCTACGTCATACCAGTCGCGCTCGCCGATGCCGCGCCCGTCCCCTCGGCTGGCGATGCGCACGGTGCTGTTGTCCTGTTGCGCGCCGTAGACGTGATAAGGATAATCGTTGTCCAGCGCCACGCGGTAGAACTGCGCGGTGGGCTGGTTGTCCTCGCTCGACCAGGTACGGCCGCCGTTGCTGGAGATGTTGGCGCCGCCATCATCGCTTTCGATCATGCGGTCCGCGTCGTTGGGCGCGATCCATAGGGCGTGGCGGTCGCCGTGTTGCGCGCGCACCATGGAAAACTTGCCGCCGCCGTCGACCGACTTCCACATGCCCGTGTTCAGCACGTAGACCGTCTCGGCGCTCTTGGGATCGGCGAAAATGTGCGAATAATACCAGGCGCGCTGACGCAGGTTGTTTTCCGAGTTGGTCTTGTGCCACTTCTTGCCGCCATCGTCGCTGCGGTAAACGCCGCCTTCGGCGGCTTCCACGATGGCCCATACGCGTTCGGGATTGGCCGGCGAAATAGCCACGCCGATGCGTCCCAGCACGCCTTTGGGCAGACCGTCGTTGCGGGTGATCTCGGTCCAGGTGTCGCCGCCGTCGGTGGATTGAAATAGTCCGCTGCCTTTGCCGCCGCTCTCGAACGTCCACGGTTTGCGGCGGATCTGCCACAGGGTTGCATAGAGCAGATTGGGATTCGACGGATCCATGGCGAGATCGACTGCGCCCGTGTCGGCATCGCGGTAGAGCAGCTTCCGCCAGGTCTTGCCGCCATCGGTGGAACGGAACACGCCGCGTTCTTCGTTGGGGCCGAACAGGTGGCCCAGCGCCGCCACGAAAACGATGTCGGGATTGCGCGGATGGATGACGATGCGCCCGATGTGATAGGTATCGGCGAGGCCCATGTGCTTCCAGGTTTTGCCGCTATCGACGGATTTGTAGACGCCGTCGCCATTGGCCGCATTGCCGCGCACGCAGGCCTCGCCCATGCCTGCATAGACCACGTTGGGGTCCGATTCCGACACGGCCAACGCGCCCACCGATCCGCTCTTGAGTTGGCCGTCGGAGACGGGGAGCCAGGTAGCGCCGCTATCGGTGGTTTTCCAAATGCCGCCGCCGGTGGCGCCGAAATAATAGGTGGAAGGCTGGGTGGCGACGCCCGCCACAGCCACGACGCGCCCGCCGCGAAACGGCCCAATATTCCGGTATTTCAATTCCTTGAGCGCGCTGAAATCGACCTGCGCGCACAGCATACCCGCCGATAGAAGGCAAACTGAAAGTTTCCGCATAGCAGGGTCATAATATCATCTTGTGGCGGGCCATGCCCGATACGAAAGGCGCGCTAAAGTTCGCTTGGGGGGCGGGCAACCTTCCCGCAGCCGCCTGTCAGGCGGCCTGCAGGATTGCCAGCGATCCTACCGCGCAGGCAAACTGACCCACTACCTAATACTGTGATAACGTGTAGCGGAAAACGATGTTCCGGTGCTCGACCGGCTGAAGCGGCTTCGACGGTCCGACCAGCGGGCGTACGAGAGTTGCTTTGCTGCGATTGAGCGCCTGGCGGAGTTTGGGCACGAACTGAGGAGGCCGGTCGCCGACTTCCTCCGGGATGGCATCTACGAACTGCGCCTACGGAAGGGCCGGGTGAGCTACCGAGTTTTGCGGCCCGATATTGAGCGGGCATTACGACGCAAGAAAGCGTTTGCGGCCGATCCCGCCAAGCATTCTTATTTTGGAAGAGGAGAAAGCATAGCCATGCCGAAGACAAAGGACGCGCTAAAGATTCTGGAACGGATTACGGGCAACAACGAGGTCGTCAAAGCCGGAATCGCAGCAGCCAGGACCAACATAGAAGTGGCCCAGACGATCTACGACGCCCGCACTAGAGCAGGTCTCTCCCAAAGCGAGCTTGCCGCCCTTATCGGCTCAAGGCAGCCGGTTATCGCCCGGCTCGAAGATGCGGACTACCGAGGCCATTCGCTGACTATGCTGCGGCGTATTGCGGCGGCTCTCGAGCAGCGCTTGGAAGTTCGCTTCGTCCCATCGCGCCGCAAGCTTCGGCGGACAGCATGATTGGGCGCAAAGAGCGCTGCGGCCGAGATTGGCCGCCCTCCAATTTGGGGCCGTGCTAAATTGAAAAGTTGCCTTCCACCGCCGGCGAAAAATTTCAAAAACTGGTCGATATCATGGCGCGGCTGCGCGCGCCAGGCGGTTGCCCTTGGGACCGCGAGCAGACCTTCGACACCATCAAGCCTTTTCTGCTCGAAGAAACCTACGAGGTAATGGAGGCCATCGACGCGCGCGACTGGCAGGAATTGACCGGCGAACTGGGCGACCTGCTGCTGCAATCGGTCTTCTTCTCTCAGATGGCCGCCGAACAAAACCTGTTTTCGATCGCGGATGCGCTGGACGCCATCAACGAAAAGCTGATCCGCCGGCACCCTCACGTGTTCGGCGAGCAGACCGCCGGAACCGCGGACGATGTGCGCCGCATCTGGGGCGAGGTCAAAGCCGAAGAAAAAAAACAGAGAGGCGAGCACGCGGCGGGGCTGTTGGATTCGGTCCCGCGCGCTTTGCCGGCGCTGGTGGAAGCGCAGCAACTGACTACGCGCGCCGCGCACGTGGGCTTCGATTGGGCGAATGCGGAACAGGTGCTGGAAAAGCTGCACGAAGAACTCGCCGAATTCGACGCCGCGCGCCGCGGGGCTTCGCCGGAGGAATTGGAAGGTGAATTGGGCGATATGCTTTTCGTGCTGGTGAACCTGGCGCGTTTCGTCAACGCCGATCCCGAGCAAGCCCTGCGCAAGACCAACGCCAAATTCCGCCGGCGTTTCGGCTACATCGAGCGCAAGCTGGGCGAGCGGGGTAAATCGCCGAACGAAGCCACGCTGGCCGAGATGGACGCGCTCTGGGAGGAAGCCAAGCGATGATCGAACTCCGGGCGTTGACGGAGAGCCGCCAGTTTCAGGAAGCGATGGAGTTGCAGAAGACGGTGTGGGGATTCAACGACGTGGAACTGCTGCCGGTGCGGCTGTTCGTGGTGGCCACCAAGGTCGGCGGGCAGGCGTTCGGCGCCTATGACGGAAACACGTTGGTGGGCTTCCTGCTGTCGATTCCAGGATTGAAACCCGGCGGCGGATCGTACCTGCACAGCCACATGCTGGGCGTGCTGGCGGAGTACCGGAATCGCGGCGTCGGCCGCATGTTGAAGCTGCGGCAGCGCGAGGATGCCCTGCAGCGCGGCATCCACCTGATCGAGTGGACGTTCGATCCGCTGGAGCTGAAGAACGCCTTCTTCAACATGGAGCGGCTGGGCGCTATTGTGCGGCGCTACGTGGAGAATCAATATGGCACCACTACCAGCCCATTGCATGGCGGCTTGCCGACGGATCGCTGCGTGGCCGAATGGTGGCTGGCCAGCCCGCACGCCGAGGCGGTGCTCGCGGGGCGTCCGCCGGAGCGCAAGGTGGAAGAGCGCATCGAAGTGCCCGCCAATATCGATGTCATCCGGCGCGAAGAACCCCGGCGCGCGCGCGAAATCCAGAAATCGCTCGGAGCGCGGTTGACCAGCCGCTTCGACCGCGGCCTGGCCGTGATTGGGTTTGAACGGTCCGATCGCGTAGGCACGTATCTGCTGGGGAGGTGGGAATGCGAATCGAACGCGTAACGCTGCGGCAGATTCGGATGCCGCTGGTGCACTTCTTCGAAACCAGCTTCGGGCGCACCACCGAGCGCGACATCATCCTGGTGGAAGCGGCGGGCGAAGGCTGTTCCGGATGGGGCGAATGCACCGCCGGCGAGAGTCCTTTTTACAACGAAGAGTGGACCGATTCCGCGTGGCTGATCCTGCGCGATTATGTCATTCCGCGCGTGCTGGGCCGCGACTTGGCCGGCGCCGAAGAAGTTGCGCCGCTGACCGCGCATATCCGCGGCCACAAGATGGCGCGCGGCGGCCTGGAGGCGGCGGCATGGGACTTGGCGGCGCGGCAGGCGGGCCAGCCGCTGTGGCAAACGATCGGCGGCGGCGCGCGGCGGGAGATTCCGTGCGGCGTTTCCATCGGCATACAAAATTCGGTGGAGCAGCTTCTGGAAAAGATCGAGCGCGAATTGGCCGCGGGCTATCAGCGCATCAAGATGAAGATCAAGCCGGGTTGGGACGTGGACGTGATCCGGCAGGTGCGCGCGCGCTTTCCCGCGATTAAGCTGATGGCCGACGCGAATTCGGCCTACACGCTGGATGACACCGCCCGCTTGAAGCAGCTCGACGAGTTCTACCTGATGATGATCGAGCAGCCGCTGGCGCACGACGACATTATCGATCATGCCGTACTGCAAGCCAAGCTCGACACGCCGATTTGTCTCGACGAATCAATCCGCTCCGCGCATCATGCCGAGCAAGCCATCCGGCTGCGCGCGTGCGGCATCATCAATATCAAGCTGGGGCGCGTAGGCGGATTCCGCGAGGCCAAGCGGGTCCACGATGTAGCGCAGGCGGCCGGCGTGCCGGTGTGGTGCGGCGGGATGCTCGAAGCGGGCGTGGGGCGCGCGCACAACATCGCGCTTTCTACGCTGCCCAATTTCGTGCTGCCGGGGGATGTGTCGGCCAGCCAGCGCTACTGGGCGCGCGATATTATCGTGCCGCCGGTGGAGACTACGCCGCGGGGAACCATCCGCGTTTCCGACGAACCCGGCTTTGGATACGCTCTCGACCGCGATTACATACGGGCGATCACGATCCGGGAGGAGTCCGCCGGTTGAGCGGGCCCGTGATACTTTACGCGCTGCTCTTCCTGATGGTGGCGTTCTGGTCGGGTAATTACATTGCGGGGAAGGTCGCGCTGCGCGAGTTTTCGCCGCTGTTGCTGGCGGGGTTGCGGATTGGATTCGCGGGCGTGATGATGGCGCCGGTGTATGCGTGGGAGCGTAGCAGGCCGGCTGGAAAGCCGGCTGCGGCCAGGATTGGCCGCCCCACAGGACTTCTGCTGCTAGGCCTGTCGGGAGTGACACTGAATCAGGTGTTTTTCATCGTTGGGCTGAGCCGCACCAGCGTCGCGCATGCGGCGATCCTCATCGGACTGACACCTATTCTGGTGCTGGTCATTGCGAGCTTGCGCGGTCAGGAACGGATCACGGCGCACAAGGCCTTAGGGATGGCCATCGCTCTGGCGGGCGTCGCCGTACTGAAACTATTCGAGCCGGCTACTGGCACGGGCGCAACTTGGCTGGGCGATTTCGCGATCCTGCTGGCTGGACTTTGCTTCGCGCTCTTCACCGTTTTCGGCAAGGAAGTGACCGGGCAGTACAGCACCATCACCATGAACACCTACGCCTACGTGGGAGGCGCGGTGGCGCTGCTGCCGTTAACCCTGTGGGAAGCCGCGCGCCAGCCGCTGGCGCACATCGGCACAGGGGCCTGGCTGGCGGCGATCTACATGGCGCTGTTCCCGTCGGTGATCGCGTACCTGATTTATTTCCACGCCCTGGCACACATGACGGCATCGCGGGTATCGGCGTTCTCCTACTTACAGCCGGTGTTCGCGTCTGTTATGGGGTTCGCCATCCTGGGTGAGAGCCTGGGCGCGCCGGTGATCGCCGGCGGAGTGGTGATCCTCACTGGCGTATACCTGGCGGAGCGCGGCTGATGGCTTCGTTTGTCGAATTACTGCGCGGCAACCGCAACTACCGCTACACCTGGATCGGGCAGGTGGTCAGCGAAATCGGCGATCACTTCAACAACATCGCGGTATTCAGCCTGGCTTTGGCGAATACGCACTCCGGGCTGGTGGTCAGCGGCGTGATGCTGTCGCGCGCGATTCCGGCGGTGCTGGCGGGGCCCATCGCGGGCGTGCTGCTGGACCGCCTGAACCGCAAGCAGGTGATGATCGCGAGCGACATCGTTCGCGCGGTGCTGGCGCTCGGTTTCATCCTGACGATTCACCGGCGCGATACCTGGCTGCTGTATTTCTTCAGCGCCCTGCTGATGTTCGCATCGCCGTTTTTCACCAGCGGAAGATCGGCGATTCTGCCCAGCATCGCCACCAAGGACGAGCTGCACACGGCCAATTCGCTAACGCAAACCACCGGTTGGATGACACTGACCATTGGCACGTTCCTGGGGGGCGCGAGCGTGGCCCAGTTCGGATATCGGTGGGCCTTTGTGGGCAACGCGCTTTCCTTCGTTTTTTCGGCGATCTGCATCTCGCGGCTGTTTCTGCCGGGCGACGGCTTCCGGCCGAAGCGCGAGTCGCTCACCGAAGCCGACGTGGTGCGGCCCTGGCACGAGTACACGGAAGGGCTGCGCTATATGCGCGCGCATCCGCTGATCTTGGGCATTGCGCTGATCGGAGTGGGCTGGGCCACCGGCGGCGGCGCGGCGCAGATTCTGTTCAGCGTCTTCGGCGAGATTGTTTTCAATCGCGGGCCGGCGGGCATCGGCATCGTGTGGGGCTGCGCTGGCATTGGGTTGCTGATCGGCGGCCTGGTGGGGCACCGGCTGGGCGAGCGGCTGAGCTTCAATGGCTACAAGCGCGCGGTGGTGGTGTGCTACGTGATTCACGGCGGCGCGTACGTTCTGTTCAGCCAGATGCGCAATTTCCATGCGGCGCTGGTTTTCATCGCGCTGTCGCGCGCGGCCGTGGGGGTCAGCTCGGTGCTGAATTATTCGCAGCTTTTGCGGCACGTCGCCAACGAATTCCGCGGGCGCGTGTTCGCCACCATGGAGTCGATGGTCTGGTCTACCATGATGGTTTCGATGATGCTCGCGGGAATCGCATCGCAGCATTACGATCCGCGCGCGATCGGCGCGATTGCGGGCGTGCTCAGCTCGACGACGGCGATTTTCTGGGGCTGGGCGAACTGGACGGGTCGGCTGCCCGAACCGGCGCGCGAGGGCGTAGATCCGGAGGAGGTGGAAGTACATGGCGAACCCAACATCTAGTTTGCAGGACAAAGTGGTATTGGTAACCGGCGCGGCCAAGCGCATCGGGCGCGGCATTGCGCTGCGGCTGGCGCGGGAGGGCGCGCGCGTGGCGATCCACTATGGGAATTCGGAAGCCGAAGCGCGGGCGACCGCGGCGGAGTGCGGCGGCGCTCCTGTTTTTCGCGCGAATCTGGAGAGCGTGGCGGAGATTGAGCGCATGTTCGGCGAAGTCGAGAGCACGCTCGGCCGCCTGGACGGCTTGGTGAACAACGCCGCGCGCTTCACGCGGCGGGATCCGCTGGAGATCACCGAAGCCGACTGGGACTTCATCCATTCGGTGAATTTGAAGGGGGTGTTTTTCTGCTGCCAGAACGGCGCGCGCCTGATGCGCAAGACGGGAGGCGGGCGGATCGTGAACATCAGCTCGCTGGGCGGCCTGCGGCCCTGGGCCTTCCACGCGCATTACTGCGCGTCGAAGGCCGGCGTGATCATGCTGACACGCGCGCTGGCCAAGGCGTTCGCGCCTGAGATCACGGTGAATTCGGTGGCGCCGGGAGTGATTCCGTTCGGGGAGCTGAATGCGGAGGCCACGCGCATGATTAGCGCGACGCCAGCGGGACGGGGAGGGACGCCGGATGAGGTAGCGGGGGCGGTGGTTTATTTCTTGGGGGCGAGCAATTTTATTACGGGGCAGACTGTAGCGGTGGATGGCGGGCTAAGCCAGCGGTAGGTTCCGCGAATTCTAGTGGATACTCAGCCGCTCTTCGACACGGGAGAGACGGTTGTCGAGTTCGGCGAGCTTGCTGGCGACAATGTCCAGTTTTGTGTCCACCTTGTTTTCCAGGGCAAGGAGACGCGCGCTCAGCGAGTTGAACAGAGAGACGTTCATCAGGATGCCCACCAGTACGGCGACCGTGGGCAGGCCAGCGGCGATGTAGAGTTGCATATCGGTCATGGCTGCTGATCCCAGTTTCGCATAGTTTCGCCGAATTTAAGTTGACGCCGCGGTAGAATTCGCGTAGCGGCGGAGGCGCCGTCCAATGAACAAAGAGCAACTGCACGAACTTGTCAATCGCCTTCCAGAGTCGGAAGTCCCGCCGGTCGCACGATACCTGGAGTTCCTGATCGCGCATGATGAACAGCCGGTCGACCCGGAGATGTTGGCACTCATCGACGCCGCGCGCGCCCACCTGGCGCCCGGAATTCCACATGATGAGATCGCGCGGGAGTTTGGTGTGTGAAGCGTTTATTTTGGGAGCCAGCCTCGCCGTTCGACCCACGTCGCCGCATCGCGAGACGTCCATGCGCATTCTCCATGCGCCGACTCGCGATGCCCTCACCGGCGTGGGTCCACTGCATCAATAATCGTCCGTTGGCAACGTGGTCGTGTAAAATAGGGCCATGTCAACCAGCACCCTGCTCACGATCGACGATTTTGAGCTGCTCCCGGCCGAAGCTGCCGAAAACCACGAACTGGTCGAGGGGGAACTGGTTGACGTGTCCGGAAATACTCCCCGGCACAACGAGCTTCGGGACTGGCTCATTGCGCTGATGCTTCCCTGGATGAGAGAGCGAGGTCTTGGGACAGCCATTGCCGAGCAGGAATTCGATTTTCTCGGCAATGCGCATGGCCCGGATGTCAGCGTCATGGGCCCGGCCAAAGCAGCCTTGCTCGACTTGGACCGGCGCGTGCAGCGCTTCGTCCCGGACCTCGCCATAGAAATTGCATACCCCGTCGGATACATACGAAGGACTCCTCGCGAAGAAGGAGCGCTATTTGAAATCGGGAACGGCCGAGGTCTGGCTGTTGTCGCTGCCCACTCGCGAACTCGCCATTTACGGCGCGCGCCGCACCTTGACCTTGCGGGGCGCGGATGCGATCACCTCGGATTTGATGCCGGGGTTTTCGATCACCGTTGAGGAGTTATTGCAAAGGCTGTAGGGTCGTGTGCTACACTCGAGGCAAATGAGTAACACACTCACGGTCCGGCTGCCGCAGGATCTCGCGGAGTGGCTGGATCGGGTAGCCCAGGAAACCGGGACGTCTCGCGGCGCCATCATTCGTATGGAGCTTGAGAAATCCCGAAAATCGCCTGGAAAGCCGTTCTTACGCTGGGCCGGCGCCATCGAAGGGCCAGCCAACCTTTCGGCCCGCAAGGGTTTCTCCCGAAAGTGAGGGGAATCGCAGATACCGGCTTTCTGGTTGCTTTCGCCAACCGGAGAGACGCCCACCACCCGTGGGCGCTGGAAATTGCGCAAAGGGTCGATGAACCACTGTTGACCTGCGAAGCGGTGCTGGCTGAATCCGCTTTTCACCTGGGTAGCGTCAGGCTGGTTATGGCTCTGGTCCGAGAGGGCCTGGTCCGCGTGGACTTCCACCTTGACGACCACATCCAGCGGATTGAGGAACTGGCCGCACGTTATGCGGATCGGCGACCGGACCTCGCGGACTTGTGCCTGATCAGGATGAGTGAACTGAATCCGAAGTTTCCCGTGATCACCATTGACATAGCCGATTTCCGAATCTACCGCCGGGGCCGACGGGAGGCCATTCCCCTTATACATCCGCCGCGGTTGTAGCGGCTCAACTAAAACCGAAGCAGGTGTCGAGACGAGTCTCGACACGGCACGCACGAGTGCGTGCGCTACGCGGGATCGATGCGGTAGACCCAGTTGGGTGCATTGACGCTGGTTGCATTGGCCCTTTCGATCACGGCATCCACCAGCTTGCGATCGGGCGACAGCGAACACACTGGGTCGGTGGCGCTAGCGTTGCCAGTCAGCAACAAAGCCTGGCAGCGGCAGCCCCCGAAATCTTCGTGGCGGCGGTCGCAGCTTCGGCAGGGCTCGGGCATCCAGTCTTCGCCGCGAAAGCGCTGGAACGCCGCGGACTCTTCCCAGATCCAGCGCAGCGGGTGCGCCTGCACGTTGTCGAACGTCAGCCCCGGAATGACGCCCGCGGCGTGGCACGGCAGCACGAAGCCCGCTGGGTCCACCACCATCAGCGAGCGTCCCCAGCCGCCCATGCAGGCTTTCGGATAGCGCGCGTAGTAATCCGGCGGAACGAAGTCGATGCGCATGCGGCCCTGCAGCCGCTGCTGATGCGCCTGCACGGCGGCCACGCAAGCGTCCAGTTGGCGGCGCGTGGGCATCAGCTTCTCGCGGTTCTCGATGGCCCAGCCGTAATACTGCACGTTGGCGATTTCCAGGCGATCGACACCCAGCCGCTCGGCCATGGCGACGATGGCATCCAGCCGGTCGAGGTTCTGCCGGTGAACCACGGCATTCAACGTGAAGCCGATTTGGCGGGCGCGCACCACTTCCGCGAGCGCCAATTTGCGGGCATGCGCCCGCGCGCCGGCGAATTCGTTGGCGGGCTCTTCTTCCGCGTCCTGAAAGCTGAGCTGCAAATGGTCGAGCCCGGCGTCGATCAAGGCGTCCAGTTTTTGCTCGGTAAGGCCGATGCCGGAAGTAATCAGGTTCACGTACAGATTCGCGGCGCGCGCCCCACGCACGAACTCTTCCAGATCCGGGCGCAGCACCGGCTCGCCGCCCGTTAGATGTACGTGCAGAACGCCGAGTTCGGCCGCCTCGCGGAAAACGCGCGTCCAGACGCCGGCGGGCATCTCGCCGCCGCGTGGCTGCATGGCCAGGGGATTCGAGCAGTACACGCAATGCAGCGGGCAGCGATGCGTAATTTCGGCGATGAGGGCTTGCGGACGCATGCTCACTCCAGCACGACGACATGCCGCGCGATCAGGCGGTCCAGGAACGCGGCCGTTTCGGCTTCCACGAGCGCCACGTCCGACCCGGCAAACTCGGCGCCCAATGCGAGCACGATATCTCCGAAGGTATGCGCTCCGTCGCAGAGCCGCAATATCCGCGGTCCGGGACCGCTCAAGCGCAGCACCCCTTCCGGGATCAGCAGCACCCATCCCTGGCCGGGATCTTCAGACAAGCGGCACCCCCGCGTGAGACGGGGAATGTTGGCGGCGGTCACGCGGCGCCATCCTCGGGGTGGAACGCTCCGGGCGGGGGCCAGCCCGGCTCGACATACGCATAATACAGCGCGTCGAGCTGCGCCCAAAGTATGTCGCATTTACTGCGCAGCGCGGCGATCACCGACTCCTGCTGGGCGCGCGTGGAAGCCTGGCGGGTGACCCAATCGAGCGTGAAATCGGCGTCTTCCGGCGCCTGCGTGAGGCGCGCTTGAAAATACGACAGGCCCGGCTCCAGCCACGCATAATGCTTGCGCATGGCATCCATGCGCAGGGCGATCAACCGGCCGGAGAACAGCTCGGTCAACGAAGACGCGGCCGCTTCGAGCAAGGTCCCGCGCGACACCAGATTCAGGTAGGCATCCACCGCGTAGCGCGTGCCCGGCAGAATCTCGCGGCCGGCGATCACCCGCGCGCGATCCAGGCCGGTGGCTTCGGCCAACTGCAGCCAGCGCTCGATGCCGCCTTCTCCGGCGCGGTTGCCATCGTGATCCACAACGCGCTTGCGCCACGCGCGGCGAAACTCCGGATCGTCGGAGCGGGACAGAATAATGGAATCCTTGATCGGAATGCGGCTCTGGTAGTAATAGCGGTTCAAGGCCCACGCCTGCAACTGGCCGCGGGTGAGCTTGCCTTCGTGCATCCGCAGGTGAAACGGATGCCGGTGGTGATAGAACTGGTCGCCCACGGATTGCAGGCGGGCGTGCAACTCGGCCGCGGTCAGAAGGTCCGCATCGGCGCTCATAAGCTTATTGTCATCCCGTCGCAGGCTACTTCCCAACCGGCCTCCAACACTGCGCGATGCGCGGGGCTATCTTCGTCCAGAATCGGGTTCGTGTTGTTGATGTGGATGAAGATCTTACGCGGGAGGCGCAGCGCGGCGAGGCGCTCCAGAGTGCCGCCGGGCCCCGAGATGGGCAGGTGCCCCATGGCGCGGGCCGTGCGCGCGTCCGGCCACACGCGGATGAACTCGTCGTCCGACCAGAAGGTGCCGTCCAGCAGGACCAGATCGCTCTGTTCCATGCGATCCAGCAGCGCATCGTCGATTCCGGGAACGCCCGGCAGGAAGAGTATGGCGCGGCCGCCGCAGGACACCGACAGCCCCACGACGGCTTCGTCCGCACGGCAGCGCGCGAGCCGATCGGCGTTCACATAGCTGGGATATCCGCCACCCACTGGAATGGCTTCCACTTGCATGCCGGTTTCGACCTCGAACGGAGCGCCGGGGGTTATGGCGTGCCACTCGACTTGCCGGGGGATGCGATGGAGCATGCCGAACATGCTGTTGTCGCCGAGCAGGATGTCGCGCACCGACGCCGTGGCATAAACCGCGAACGGCTGCATCTCGCGCAACAGGAGGAGCCCCAGGGATTGGTCGACTTCCGCGCAGGTCAGGATAACGGATGCGATCGGGGAATCCCGCAGGCCCTGCCGGGGATGGAGGCAGGGGTTCGCCTCGATCTGCCTGCCCAGATCGGGGGATGCGCCCAATAGGTGCCAAGCGCTACCATCCGCGCTGACGGCCACCTGGATTTGACTGCGGGCTTTGGCGCGCAGCCTTCCTTGGATCGGGCCTTGGCGGAGCCGGCGGCAATTATCACAATTGCAATTCCACTGCGGAAATCCGCCGCCGGCCGCTGCGCCGAGTACGCTCACCAGCACGCTAGATTTCAGCGGCGGCGTAGGAATTGATTTCGCAACTGACGGAAACTTCTTGAAAATCCGGTGTTGTCCAGTTCACGCTTTCCTCCTATGGGTTTGAGTATACCACTTGTGGTGAACTGAAGGGAAGACCATGCAGTTTGCCGCTCTGCGCGCCCTGCGCCATCGCGATTTCCGCCTGCTATGGGCTGGCTTATTCGTGTCGGCGGTGGGCACGTGGATGCAAATCGTGGCGCAGGCCCTGCTGGTTCTGCGGCTTACGGGAGGGTCGCCGCTGGCGCTGGGGACGGTATCGCTGGCGCAAGCCGCGGCTTTCTTCCTGTTCGCCCCGGTGGGTGGGGCCATCGCGGACCGGCTCGATAAGCGGCGGCTGCTGATCGTCACGCAGAGTTTTCTGCTGCTGCTGGCCGCGGGATTGGGCGCGCTGACGCTGGCGGGACTCGTCCGGCTGTGGATCGTCGTGGTGACCGCGTTTTGCTCGGGCGCGGCGTTGAGCTTCGATCAACCGGCGCGCTCGTCGCTGATTCCGTCGCTGGTGCCGCCGGCCGATCTGATGAACGCGGTGTCGTTGCAATCCATCATTTTCAGCGGCGCATCCACGTTCGGACCGGCGATGGCCGGCGTGATGGTGGCTAGCATCGGCTACGCGGGCAATTTTTTCTTGAATGCGGCCAGCTACCTGGCGGTAATCGTGGCGCTGGTGCGGCTGCGGTCACTGCGGCACCCCGCGGAAGGGCAGACGCGCGGCGTCCGGGAACCCTTATGGCGGTCGGTGCGCGCCGCGCTGGCCACGGCCGCGCGCGATGCGGCGCTGCCCGGCATCATGGCAGGCTATGGCGCGCTCCTTTTTCTGGGACCGTCGCCGGCCGTGATGCTGCCCATCTTCGCATTGCGTGTGCTGCACCTTTCGGCCGCCGAGATGGGCTTCCTGTTTTCGGCTGTGGGGGTGGGGACCATCCTGGGCGGGCTGGCGGTGGCCTCGCTGGGCGATTTCCGGTACAAGGGCCGGCTGTTTCTGGGAGCCGTTCTGATCTGGAGCGCGGCGCTAGGCGCGTTTGCGGCGAGCACCGCCGTGTGGCTTTCGGTGGCGGCGCTGCTGGTGCTGGGCGCGGCGCAAAATGCGGCCGGGGCGACCGCGGTGACACTGATGCAAACGCGCGTGCCGGCGCAGATGCGCGGGCGCATCATGAGCCTGAATACGTTGCTGGTGATGGGGGTCAGGCCGCTGGGCGACTTTCCCGCCGGCGCGCTGATTGGGGCGATCGGAGGTCCGCTGACCGCGGGGGTGAGCGCCGCGCTTACCGGGGTTTATGGAGTTTTTTTGGCGGTGCGTCGGCCGGGACTGCGGGATGCTTGATGGGGGCGTTCACAGCCCACTCGCCGAAACGCGTCGGACTATTTGACCCGTTGTTGGAAGGGGCTGCGGTCGCCAAGTCTCGGCGCGGGCCAACGACGGCACTTCTCCGATAGCCGACAACGCGGCTAAGTGGCCGTTCCCCTTCGGGCGCGTGGCGCCCTCCGCCGCTGTCAAACCAACGCCACAGCCGCGTCCAGTTGGGTGTATCACCCCAAAAACCGGAACCTTACGATTGCGCGGGTCGCGCCGGAATCCTGGCGCGAAATACCCTTCCAGCTAACAGAGTTCGCGGAAGGTCACGAGCCGGCGGATCGGCGGCTCCGAGATGCCATCCATCGCGCCCTCAGGTATTCTATGGGCATGGAGTTAATCTTTGAGGTTCGAGACGCCGAAGAGGGTGGCTACTGCGCGCGCGCCCTTGGCCACGGCATTTTCACCGAAGCGGAGACATGGGAAGAACTTCGCGCCAATGTCCTTGAGGCAATATCGGTCCACTTCGAAGATGCCCCCGTGCATCCCCGGCTGGTGCAGTTGCACTATGTTAAGGACGAACTGATCCCGGTCGAGGCCGCGTGAAATTGCCGCGCGGCGTGTCCGCGGATCGTGTGATCCGCGCAATGGAACGCCTCGGCTATGGCGTCATAGGTCAGAAAGGGAGCCATGTCAGGCTGCGGCACGAGGGACCGCCGGTCCATTCGGTCACGGTTCCAATGCACAAACCCCTGAAGACAGGCACGCTGCACGGCATCCTCTCCGAGGTTGCACAGAAAAGGTCGATCAGCATCGCATCCATCGCTGATTTGCTTTGAGACCATTGCTCCGGCGAGAGCGTTTTGATAGGGCGGAGCCTCGTGCCAGCTATGTAAATGCGAAGCGCGACCAAGGGGCCGCGCCCGGACGAGGGCCTCCGCCCCACTTGGCGCGCCTCTACATTGCCAAGGCTTAGCCGCCCAGAACCCGCAAGAGTGCAGGCTCCTGCGCCGCATCGGACACCGCGTTCCACCCCTCCGGCAGATCCCCATTATCCGCCCGCAAATACTTCCAGTGCTGCCGCTTGATGCCGGCGAGCAGTTCTTTGCGGCTCTTGACCTTCGGGATTTTCAATCTACAGTCACTTTCCCAAGCTGGACGTCGCGGGTTCGAGTCCCGTCTCACCAGCCTTCCGTTGCCGCTCGCACCTCAGCTCTGAAAACTGTCCCGGACCTTTTCGGAACGCTGCCGTATCAGCCCCGCCACCTTTTCAGCGACAGGGTGGGCGATCTCCACTTTCGCAAGAGCGGCGATGACCCTTTCGGCCATTTCCGCCACCCGGCTACGCACCAATGGCTTGCCTAGGCCCGCCTCTGCCGCCAGTTGCTCGAAGTTTCTGGCGCTCACCTTCTCAGACGAATATTCGCCGCCGATCTTCATGGCCATGTCCCTGCTGAGCTCGGGATAGTACAAGGTGCTCACGACATCGTAGAGCGGCGAGAGCCTGATCTCCAGGTTTGGCGTCCCGGCGCCGCGATAGAGCAGCGAGAAATTCTTCCCGTGCGCGTCGTTGTTGCCGACCAGGTAGTTGTAAATCACCGCGTCGAGAAGGCGCGCCAGATCGACGACCGGCGCGCTGGATACCTCGCGCAGCAGCCCGAAACATTGCTTAAGGGATGGTCCGCCCTCCCTCTGGTATTTGTGTTCGGAGTCCAAGCCATGCGCCTGGCAGAAATCCTCCTGATGAAGCCGTTCGAGCACGGGCTCGGCACCCGGCCCCTGCTTGTGAATCCGGTCATAGCGCTCCACGAGCAGGTAATCGATGCCCTCGACGTTCATCACCTCCACGGAAGCCGCCGGCAGACCGGATGCAGCGGCCAGCTTCATGCACAGAGCTTCGTTGAAAACCACGCCGTCGAAACGTTCCACGGCGGGCTTGAGAATGTGCGTGCTCGGCGCACCTCCGAGGGGCAGGCAGACTTCGCCGTGCTTCACGCGCACGGCGACCTTGTCCTGCGCCCCTGCGAGCGAAAGCCGTATTCCTTCCTCGCCCGCCAATAGCGGACGCTTCGGGAGTTCCTTGAGGATCGCCGCAAGTTCCTCCGCCGAGAGCTTGCGATAGCCGTAATTCCGCTCAGGCAAGGCTTGCCCTGCCGGAATGAAAGTGACCGCACCCGCGCATTCGCCGCCGATTCGCTCCAGCATCGCGTAGTCGTTGCGCGCGCTGATGCCGAGATTGCGGGCGATGATTTCGCGCTTGGCCGCCTCTGGCAGAATGCCGGCGAAGTAGCCACGGCATTCGTTGCGCTTGAACCGTTTTGTCCGCAGAGGCAGCGATTGTGACAGGGGCGTGGCGCCGGGTTTGTTCAGCCAGCTTGCCACATAATCGAAAACCATGCCTCCGCCGTCGTCCTGAACAAGATGGCCGACGAGATCGTTGTGGAGGTAGACATCGAGCGTTCTTGCCATTCGTTACTCCTCTTTGGCCGGCGGCGGCGTCAGAGTGATCTTGATCCCGAGCGTATTCAGGATTGCCAGGGCTTTTCCGATCTCGCAGGTTTCCTTGCCTTTTTCGAGATCGATGATGAACCGCATCCCCGTTCCGGAGGTCAGGGCGAGATTCTTCTGCGTTACGCCCATCTTCTTGCGGGTGTCCCGGATCAATGCGCCGATCTGCGCGGACGTGTATCTCAAAGCAGCACCCCAAAAATTACCGTACGGGAATATTATATCTTATCCGCGAGAAAATGCAATGTAATATTACCGTACGGGAACTGTACTTGCAGATGAGCGCAGTGCAGATCAAAATATTCCCGCTCGGGAACGTTGCATATCTGGTTGTATCCAAATAGTTTACTGACGGCCCAGCGCCGGAATCAGGGTTTGAGGTACGCTGCAGCCTTCCTGTATGACTTGCACTACTTCACGCCCGCTTTGTCCCGAAGACATCCACGCAGGGATGCGCGCGCCACCTAATAGCTTTTCCTGATCACCAAGTCCCGCGCCGAGGACCCGCAAAAGCGCCGGCTCGTGCTCCGCATCGGACACCGCGTCCCACTCGTCCGGCAGATCCCCATTGTCCGCCCGCAAATACTTCCAGTGCTGCCGCTTGATGCTGGCGAGCAGTTCTTTGCGGCTCTTGATCGGCAGCGGCTGTCCCCGGTAGATCTTGCCCATCTTGACCATCAGCCCTTCGGGAAGAGCGCTGGCGAACAACAGTAGCGGCCAGGTGAAATTTGGCCCATTCATATTGGGCAGTTTCCAAACCCACGCCACCAGCGATCCTACGCGCCATGCCATGGGACCCCACCAACTGTGCAGCGCGGGCCGCAGGCTCAGCTTCCAGCACTTCATCAGAATCTGCCATTGCAGGCGCGTCAGGTTCCGGCTGGCCTGCACGCCTTCCTTGGCTGCCATCCTGGTGTCGTGCAACGGCGTGAAAATCGATGGCACGAAGAAGGCGAACAGGCCCCGGCGCTCCACCTCGTAAAGCACATCGAGCGTGGCCTTGCAGTCCGTGTCCGTTTCGCCCGGACTGCCTACCATCAGGGTCATCACCGGAAACCAGTTGTTGCGATTGAGTATGGTAAGCCCTTGGATGAGCACACTCGGCCATTCTTCAATCGGGAAAGGCACGCCCTTGCCCGGTATAATCTCCTTCGCCAGCCTGACCGACCCCGTCTCCATGCCGATGAGCGGCGATAGAATGCGCCCTTCGGGATGCGTGCTCACGGACGGCAGCTTCACCGGGCTCTTCTCGAGCAGCACGGCGGACAACTGCTCGATGAGTTTCGGGATCCACCGCGGAAGGCGCCATGGTGCAATGGCTCAACAAGTGATACTGCACACCCGGCGTGTCTACTATGCCGCGATACAAATCGGCCAGGGATTCCGGTTCGGGAAATAGAATGGGATGCCCGTATGCACTTGCCCCCAGATGAACATGTCTTCGGTGGCGAGCGAGATCTGGTTGTTGCCGTCGCGCACGTTGGCATGTACGGCGTCCATGATCTTCTCCTTCGGGAAGTCGATCTGGGGGTTCAGATCCGGCAGGCAGAATTGGCAGCGCCGGCCGCAGCCCGTGGTCATCTCCACGACACCGAAGGTGGTGCGCTTCTGTGGCGTCAGCAGTTCGTCGCGTCCCGTGGGATGGCTGACCTGCACGAATCGCGGCAACGGCTCGCCGCGGATCGCCTTGCGGAATAGATCCAGCGTCTCCTGCGACTCGCTGCGGCCCTCCACCACGCAGTCGACGCTCAGATCCTCGAAGCTGTCCGTCTGGGAGATCTGCCAGCCGCCCGAACCACCCCTTCGAGGAGCCGAAAATGGAAGCGTACACGCCGGCCGCAAACGTCACTCCCAGCGGATTGTGTGTCGAAACCCCGATGGCCCGCGTGCGCGGCCCGATGAATTTCGGCAGATCGCCGGGATAACAGCAGACCACGTCCGCGGCGGGAAAGTCCCGCAGAATCGAGGCTTCCACCAATCGCACGCCGGCGGGCATGTAACGCGCCGAGCCGTCCGCGTTGCGCTCCAATTCCCGCCACTTCGGATACTTTTGATCGATCACCTTTTCCATGCGCTTGGGCAGCGATGCCAAAGCCATTTGGATAAAGTAGCCGGCATGGTCGATGGTTTCCGTCAGCGGGGCTGTGAGCACGATCGGTTTGCCATCGATCGGTGAGCCATTGTCCGGCATCGTAGGATCCCCTTCTGTGAAAGTCTCAAACTTGCTTTCCGACTAGTTTACAACAGGCGCCGTATAGCCGCTAATTTTCGCCGGTGCTAGAATTGCGGCAGGACAACGATAGGACAACGATGCGCGTGGACCGCCGCCTGAACGTGCTTTTTCATCACCTCGTCCCCGCTTCCGTCTATGGCGGCCGCACTGCGTTTTCCGCGCTATCCGAGATCGATCCGGAGCTCCGGCGCTGCCAAACCAACGCTGCCGCCGCCGCCGTGGCCGAGAGATTCAAGCCGGACCTGTATACCCGTCTGCGCGCGCGTTTCGAGGAGCCGCAGGCCCAGGCGCTGACGCTTAAGATTCTCAACATTTGCCTTGCCAAGTATCACCTGCATGCCCGCAGCACAGCGGTGCTCTCGCGGCCGTACGGCCTGGTCGTGGATCCTTCGGATATGTGCCAGTTAGCCTGCCCGGGTTGCGTTCACTCGGAGCGCTCCGAATTGCTGAAGATTTTCGACTGGCACAAGGGCACTCTGCAGGAAGACCGGTTTGCCGCCTTGCTGAAGCGCTACGGCCCTTATGCGATTGGTGTGTATTTCTGCAATTACGGCGAACCGCTGCTCAACCTCAATACACCGACGCTCATCCGCCAGGCGAAAAGTTATCTGATGGGAACCGCGCTATCCACGAGCCTTTCCGTGAAGCGGTTCGACCCGGACGCTTACGTTGCCTCTGGGCTCGACTTCATGGTCCTGTCAATCGACGGCGCCACACAGCCGGTCTACGAGCGTTTCCGCCGCAACGGCAATCTGGAGCTGGTTTTCGATAACGTCCGCAAGCTGGTGGATGCTAAGCGCAGGCTGCGGACGCGCACGCCGGTGCTGTCCTGGAACTTTCTGGCGTTTGAGCACAATGCGCACGAAATTCCGCAGGCTGCGCGCCTGGCGCGCAAGCTCGGCGTCGACCAGTTCCGGGTGGTGAATCCCTTTGATGTCACCTGGGACGATCCCGAGATCCGCCCGGCGGCAGTGAAGGGCGGCGTGCGGCGATTGGATTGGCTGGCCCTCAGCAACCAGCCCGAAAACTGGGACCCGTTCCCGGACAGCGTCGACGCCGATGCGATCGCGCGGGCGTTCGAGAGCCCGTGGAACCCGCACGCCGCCAGCGGCGCGCCGGCGAGCGAAGGGCACACTTGCCACTGGTTGTACAAGAACATGGTGATGGACGCAACCGGCAGGATCATGCCCTGCTGTGGGGCGCCGCGGCCGGATACGAACCTGGTCTTCGCCGCATTCGACGGGAACGGCGGCGATCCGTTCAACTCTGAGAAGTATCGCCAGGCCCGGTCGTTCTTCTCCGCCGCGGCCCCCGCCGGCGAGGGCGATCCGCATTGCACCCGCTGCGAGTGGGACCAGACCACCGTGAACATTGGCGGTCCGGAGATCCGGCGCTATTTCCGCGCGGCGGATGCGGCGTTCTTCGATCACCGCAGCTTGCGCCTGCTGTCAGCGTGGTGAAGCTGTCGCCGGTTGTGGGGCAGGATGGTATCCTGCCGGCCGATTGTTAATCGGCCCAGTTTGCGCCGATTCCCAATCGGCGCGCAGGATACCATCCTGCCCCACGGAGAAACGGATGGATGCCGTCGAAACGCTGGCGGACGTGAAGGCCTATGACGCAGCGAAGGCGCGCCTTGACCGTGGCGATGACGAGTTGATACCGCTAGCAGTTACGGAGCGCCGCTTGTCCGGCGAAAGCCCGGTCAAGGTATGGCGGGAGTATCGTGGGATGACCCAGGAGAAACTCGCCAAGGCGTCGGGAGTCTCCCGGCCGATGATCGCTGCTATCGAGTCCGGACACAAAAGGGGAGGGTGGCCACGCTGAAAAAGCTGTCCGCAGGCCTTAAGATCGACCTGGATCGTCTGGCGTGATTTCCTGCAAGGTCGTCTGCGCTTCCGCCGGGTGTATACTTATCTGCGGATGTTTAGGTAGTCTCGATTGAGGAGGCTGTAAATGCGCATCGCCCTGCTTATCGCGTTATTACTGGCCGCGGTGCCGGCCCGCGCACCGGCCCAGACCGCGGATTGGTGCATTCCCCCGGCGGCGGTCAAGGCGGCTCTCGATCGGTTGCCTGCCACGCTGCCGGAAGAAATGCAATGGCAATACGAGCAGAAACACATTGCCGCCGTTCAAGAGTTGCTCACCCGCTTTCCCGGCGACCTGTTCGTGCAACGGGCCTACATCGAGTCTATGTCCCGCCGTGCCGACAAAGACAAAGTAATCGCCGAGTACCAGGCCCGCTACGAACATAGTCCGGACGATCCCGTGGCGGCATACTTATATGCTGTTACTCTCGAGGGCCGCCGCTCGGCGGAAGCCATTAAAATTCTGGACGCTACCCTCAAGAAGTATCCCCAGTTTCCCTGGCCGCATCATGCATTGGCGTTGCTCTATAGCACGCCGGTGTTTCAGAATAAGGATGAAAGGGTCAAGCAGGCGAAGGCCTTCGTGGCGGCTTGTCCCGAGTCGCTGGATGGTTACCGGCAACTTCTAGGCCTGGACGATAAGGACCTCCTGGCGGCGAATGCCGCGAAACTGCGGGCCTTGCTCCGCACGCGCACGGACATGGACGGGATCCGCGCTTATGCAACGCTGTGGTCGACTGAGTTCAAGGCGCACCCCATGTCCGAATACGACGGCCTGCGGAAACAGGTCGGCGAGGATTTGAAGCGCATCCGGGCGCTGAATTGGGAGGACAAGCGAGGGTGGTATTACACGCTCGAACAGGGCTACAAGCTGGTCAACGACCAGAAGCAAGCCGACTGGGCCAGCGACGAGCGGGTGGGCCGTTGGGATCCCTGGATACCGGCGTCCGAGTTGCAATGGTATAGGGACCATCCGCGTCCGCGGAACGACGAGGCCGCGGACAAAAAGCGCGCTTATTATGCCCAGCAACTGAATCAGACGGATCTGTGGTTGAAAGAGAGTCCCAAGTCGACCGACGTTTGGCGGCCGCGGCTGGAGGCTATGGAGTATCTCGAAGACGTACCGGCCGCCGATGTGGAAGCCGTCGCTGAAGAGTACTTGAAGCTCCTCACCATCGGGGCGGGTCCGGATGGACCGGATTCTTCCGACTACTTTACTATCGCCCGCATTCTTTCCAGGAAACACGTGCAGCCGGAGCGCGTGGTGGAGCTGGCCGGCAAGGGTCTGGCCCAGGTGCAGGTGGAAAATTCGGAACCGTCTTACGACGCCTACGACACGAAAGACAACGTTCAGATGTTTCACTTCTATCGGTCTCTGAACCCCATCACAGGTTCCGGGCTCGAAGCGGAAGGCTATATCCAACTGAAGCAGGCCGGCAATGCTCGTCTCGCTCTGGTGCGTATGGAAGACGAGCTACAAGCCGCGAATACGCTGGCCGGCAACAAGCCGGACTTCAAGAAACAGTACACCGGCCGCCTGGCTGCGTGGTGGGGGTTGATGGCGCGCGCCGCCGAACTCCAAGGCCACCAGCAGGACGCCATGGCTTTCTATGAGCATGCGCTGCTGCTGCGCCTGGAAGCGCAACAAATGCCGGAAACCGGAATACCGGACGAAGTAGCGGAGAATGCGCGCCGGCTCTTTACCAAGCTGGGTGGGACCAACGACGGCTGGCAGATCTGGTATGGCAGCCGCGCGGACAGGCTGGCCACCCTGGCCACGCTCACTTGGGAAGAGGCCAACCAGCCGCTACCGTCGTTCGAGCTTGTGGACCTTAAGGGCAAGACCTGGACCCAGGCGTCCTTGAAGGGCAAGGTGACTTTCCTGAACTTCTGGGCAACCTGGTGAGGGTTTTGCCGCGAGGAGTTGCCTCGCCTGCAGAAGTTAATCGAGAAGTATAAGGATCGTCCCGAGGTTCAGTTCCTGACCCTGAACATGGATCAGAATCCCGGTTTGATCGAGCCGTTTCTGAGCGAAAAGAAGCTGGCATTGACGGTGCTCCCGGCGTACACTTATGTGGATGAAACCCTTAAGGTCAACGGGATACCCCAAAACTGGATTGTGGATTCCAGCGGTGTCGTGAAGCTGAAGGGGATGGGTTACGATGCCACTGAGAAGTGGGAAACCGGGATGATGGAGGCGATCGAGAAGGTTAAATAGTAATGCCCTCTATGCACATTAGTTTGCAGGTTGCTTTGAGTGCGGGCGTGCCGACTCTTACCGTGCTGGTCGGGATTCTGATTAGTAATTCGCGGATGAACGACCTGCGCGCGCATATCGACAGCAAGTTTGTCGACTTGAAGGATCTTTTTGTTTCCAAGTTGCGTCGCGTGGAAGACGTGATGGATGCACGATTGACGCGCATCGAGCAGAAACTCAGGACTCGGTAGTTTTCTTTTTGACCTGCGATAAGCCGCAGACGGAGGCCGATTGCCAATCGGCCTGTAGGTTGGCAACCTGCCCCACAGGATTACTCCGACTTCTTCGGAATCTTGATATCCAGCCTCTTGATCTTCTGATTGAGCGTAGACAGCGGCACGTGCAACCCAGCCGCGGCCTCCGTCTGGCTGCCGCTGTGCTGTTCCAGCCGCTCCAGAATAATACGCCGCTCAAAGTCGGCCACGATCTCGAACAGCGACGCGTCGGCCGGCAGCGCGCCGCCTTCCGCGCGGCGCAGGCGGATGCCGCTCGATTGCAACAAATGATCGGGCAGCACATCCAGCGGCACGGACGGGTCGGTGGCCAGCACCACGGCGCGCTCCACCGCGTTCTCCAGTTCGCGCACATTGCCCGGCCAGTTATGCTCCATCAGAATCTGCATCACTTCCGGCTGAAAACTGAGCACCGAGCGGCCTTGCTCGTCCAGGTACTTTTCGTTTTCGCGGCAATACTTAGTGAAGAAATGGCTGACCAGCGCGGGGATGTCTTCCTTGCGCTCGCGCAGCGGCGGCAGCACGATGTTGATCACGTTCAGCCGGTAATAAAGGTCCTCGCGGAAGCTGCCCTCGTCCACGCGCTTCTTCAGATCGTCGTTGGTGGCGGCCAGGATCCTCACGTCCACGCGCAGCGGCTCGGTGGCGCCCAGCGGGATGAATTCTTTCTCCTGGATCACGCGCAGCAGCTTGGCCTGCATGTCCGGCGAAATGGTGCCGATCTCGTCGAAGAAGATGGTGCCGTGGTCGGCCACTTCGAAATAGCCCTTCTTGGTGTGGATGGCGCTGGTGAAAGCGCCCTTCACATGGCCGAACAGCGTGGATTCCAGCAGGTCGGCGGGCAGCGAGCCGCTGTTCACCGGCACAAAAAGGCGCTCCGAGCGCGGCGAGTTATTGTGGATAGCTTTGGCGATGAGCTCCTTGCCCGTGCCGGTTTCGCCGGTGATCAGGATGGTGGAGCGGCTGCCGGCAACTTGCCCCACCAGGTCCAGCAGGCGCAGCATGCGATCGCTCTTGCCGATGATGTTGGGGAAGCTGTAGCGCTGCTTCAACGCGCGCTTCAGGTGGGTGTTCTCGTACTCCAAGCGCCGCTTGGAGATCATGCGGTCGATCTCGATCAGCAGCTTCTCGTTGTCCCACGGCTTGGAAAAATAATCGTTGGCGCCCAGCTTCAGCGCTTCGACGGCGGCTTCCACGGAGCCGTAGGCGGTGATCATGAAGATGGGGGTTTCGTGGTCGCGGCCGCGCACATCGCGCAGGACATCCATGCCGGAGCGGTCGGGCATCATGAGGTCCAGCAACACCATGTCGTAGACGCGCGATTCGATCTTGCGCAGGCCTTCGGTACCGTTCGCGGCGAGGTCCACGCTGTAGCCTTCCAGGCTGAGGAGAGTTTCCAGGCCTTCGCGGATATCCAGCTCGTCATCCACTACCAGCACGCGGCCCTTTTCGGTGGATGTGGATAACTCGGGTGCTGACATTTCAGGCGGCATTTACGGGTTGTTTGGATGCGGACAGGCCGGAGGCCTGTCCTACTGTCCTCGACCAGGGTAGCCGTAGATGGAAACGGGTGCCACCCTGGCGGCTGGATACCTCGATGGAACCCTTGTGTTCCTGGACGATCCCGTAGGTCACCGCCAGGCCCATGCCGGTGCCTTTGCGGCTCCCTTTAGTAGTGAAGAACGGATCGTAGATGCGCTGAATATGCTCGGGCGAGATGCCGTGGCCGGTGTCGGAAACATCCACGCGCGCGCCGGATTCCTCGGCCCAGGTGCGCACCGAGAGCACGCCGCCGCCATCCATGGCGTCGCGCGCATTGAGGAACAAATTCAGGAAGACCTGCTGCAGCTTGCCGGCGTTGCCGTGCACCGGCGGCAGGCCGCCGGCCAGATCCAGCTTCACTTCCACGCCCACCTTCAGGATCTGATGTTCCAGCAACGACATGGTCTCGCGCACCACCTTGTTCAGGTCCACATCGCCGAACAACGTGGTGGAGGTGCGCGAGAAATTCAACAGCGAGTTGACGATCTCGCTGGCGCGGAAGGTTTGCTTGGCGATCTTGTCCAGCAGGATGGATTTCTGGTCGTCGTTGGCCACCTGTTTGGCCAGCATCTGGGCGTAAGTGGAGATCACCGCCAGCGGCGTATTGACTTCGTGCGCCACGCCCGCCGCCAGCAGGCCGATGCTCGATAGTTTGTCGGCCTGCACCAGGCGCTGCTCGAGTTCGGCGCGGTCGGTCACGTCGTCGAAGATGATCAGGCGGCCGATCTGTTCGAAGTCCTTCGAGACCAGCGGGGCGATGGCTACGTTCAGCGTGGAGTTGGCTCCATTCTGGGACCCGTTGCCATTGATGGCGACCACTCCCTCACGGTCGCGGCTCGGTAGGGCGGAGAGCGACGTGGGGTGCAACAGGAACTTATAGATGTGGTGAATGCCGGTCTGGCCGCGCACGCGGTCGAACTGGTCCGACAGATCCGCCGGGAACAATTCCGCCAGCTTGCGGCCCACCGCGGATTGCCGCGGGATTCCGGTGAGCTTTTCGATTTGCGTGTTCCAGCTCTCCACGCGGTCGTCCAGATCGGCGGCCAGGATGCCCACGTTGATGGATTCGACGATATTCTCGCTGAACTCCTTCAGGCGCTCGTACTCCTCCATCTTGCGCTGCAGCGAGCGGTAGAGGGTGGCGTTCTCGATGGCGATCCCCACATAGCCGGAGATCGTGGCCAGCAGCTCGACATCCACCGTGGAAAGGAAATCGCCGTCTTCGGTGCGGCTTACGCCCAGATAGGCAATGGTCCTGCCGCGCACGGTGCATGGCAGATAGTAAGTGAGGTCCAGGTCCGCGATGGCGGCGCGCACGGAAGCCGGCCAACTGCGCGACACCGCATCCAGTTGATGGCGGGTGCGCTCGAAGAAAATATAGGGCTGCGGCAGATCCCAGTTCAGGAAGCTCAAATCCACTTGATCGGAGGTCAGCTCGCGCGGGCGGCGGCGCGCGCCCATGGACATTTTTAAGTGGAAGGCGGGCTTGTCGTACGGGCGTTCCTCGCCCAGGAACACGGCCATGTGCCGGATCGAAAGGGTCTGCAGCAGGCGTTCGCACACCGAATTCAGCATCGCGTCCAGGTCGGTTTCCGCGTTTAGTTCGCGGGCGAACTCCACCAGGGTGCGGCGGTAATCGTAGCTGTCGCGATAGAAGTGCTTGTCGAGCCGCTCCTGAATCCAGTTGCGGATAGGCTGGAACAGGAAGGCGGCCACCAGCATCACCGCGATCAGGCCGGTGTTGCCCACATCCTTGAAGTTCTTTTGCACCAGGCTGCCGAGCGAGAACACGATGCCGTAGAACGCCGCCAGCACGCACACCGTGGCCAGCGTGTAGGCATAGCCGCGCCGGAACAGGATATCGACATCCATCAGCCGGTAGCGCGCGATGGCATACGCCAGCGTCAGCGGGATGAGCGCCATCGACAGGACCGACAGCCGCATGTATTCGTTGGGCAGCATCCCCAGCGCGTAGGGCGCCACATACAAAATGGTGAAGGGCAGGATTCCGCAGAAGGTCCCGTTGCGCAGCCATTTCAGTTGCTGCCGCACGATGGGGTCTTCGGCTTTGCGGTATTCCAGGCTTAGCGCCAACCCGCCCAGCAGGTAGGGGAGCACCAGCAGCGGTTGCCAGATGCGGTCGAGCATCCAGCGCAGTTCCACGGGCGAGATGCCCACTTGCAGGGTGCCCGAAGTCACGGCCAGCCAAAACAGGAATAGCGCCGCGGGCGGCAGGTACAGAATCGCTACCGGCAGCTTGGAACGGAACCAGCGGCGCGGCTCCGGAAAAGTGAGGCAGAAATGCAGAAAAACGGTAGGCGCGAGCAGGCCGGCCGCCACATTGCAAAAGTAGACGACTTTATCGAAGCCATTCAGCTTGCCGGTGTAATGGAAGCAGAAAAGGATGAACGAAACCAGGCACAGAACGTAGAAATGGCGCGCCATATGAGCGCTGCCGCGCCGGTAATAAACGAATAGCCCGATGAGCAGATACGCGGCGCCCACCATATATTGGTAGGAGACGGCTGGATCCAGCGGTTCTTCACGGACGTAGACATCCGCGTTGAACTCGACGCCGTTGCGGGTAGCGATGTACTGCGCCTTATTCCAGGCTCCCACGCGCGCTAGAATTTGAGGAACGTCGATAGCCTTGATGGTGGCGGCGCCGCTGATCTTCAGCAGCGTGTCGCCGTTCTTGAGGCCGGCTTTGGCGGCCGGCCCGTCAGGATCGATGTGCAGGGCCTCCACTCGGTGGCCGCGATCGACCCAGACCGCGCCATCGTCGGCCAGGCGGAACTTGTGCTGTTGCTGGAAATTGATGACGGCAGAGGCAGCCGCGGCAATTGTCAAGATGGTCAGGATCGCCGTTGAGAGCTGAAATTTGAGTTCCTGAAACATTCACGCCGCCGTTACGGGCTTCCGGGCACACCACGACTGGGAGTTCTGGCGGAGTGCCTGCATGCCAGCCGCCAACCTCATAATAGTATATTTTTCTTTAACTTACCAGTGGTGCCGCGGCGGGAATCCGGAAATTGGGAGACGCCACTATGCGGAAGCGTAGGCGGCTCTCGTGGCGCACGTCCGCAACGTGCCGCGTCCCGATTCCGTGGGACGCATGCTTTCAACGTGTCCGCGGCGGGTGCGCCGAGGCCGCTTTGGCCAAGTCTATTTCCCATAATGTCCCAGTATTTTGTTGCACAACGGCGAGAAGTGGTATAGAATTTGGGAGAATTATAAAGAATTAGGGCCACTATTGGGAATTAAGAGCTGAAAGGAAGGCCATGAGGAAATTCACCGCGCTCGTCCTGTTTATCACGTTTTCAGTCTGCCTGAAAGCTCAACTGCCAATTGACCTTGGATCGGCGGGAAGTTTCGGAGTTCTCGCCGGTGCCACGGTTACCAGCACCGGCGCGACCGTGGTGAACGGGAATCTTGGGGTGAGCCCCGGTTCCGCGTTGACCGGATTTCCCCCTGGAATCGTGACCGGCGGGGCGATATACCTCGCCGATCCCGTGGCCGCCCAGGCCGAAAGCGACTTGACCACCGCGTACAACAGCGCCGCCGGACAACCATGTCCCGGCCCGCCGCTGCCCGGGGATATCGGCGGGACCACCATCACCCCGGGCGTTTATTGCAGCGCGACTTCGCTGGGCATTACCGGGACCGTTACCCTCAACGGTAAAGGCAATCCGAATGCCGTCTTCATCTTCCAGATCGGGAGCACACTCACCACCGCGGCCGGCAATAGTGCGGTGGTCCTGATCGGCGGCGCCGTGGCTTCCAACGTTTTTTGGCAGGTCGGAAGTTCGGCAACTCTTGGAACCAACACGATCTTCAACGGAACCATCCTGGCGCAGGCATCCATCACGGTCACCACCGGAGCGGCGCTCAACGGCAGGGCGCTGGCACGTACCGGCGCGGTTACGTTAGCCGACAACGCCCTTACAGTCCCGGCCCCTCCCGGCGTCCCGCCGTCGGTGACGTGCTCATACCCCAGCGGCCAAGTGGGCGTAGCCTACTCCTCATCCCTGGTGGCGACCGGAGGTACGCCGCCGTATACCTTCTCGATCAGCGCAGGCAGCCTGTCTCCAGGCCTGACACTCAACACGGCAACGGGCGCCATCACCGGGGCGCCGACCGCCGCCGGGACATTTAGCGACACGTCCAAAGTGGTGGATTCGTTGGGCGCTTCGTCGACGAGCACTTGTGGGATCACCGTAGCCCCGGTGACCGCGCCGATACTCTCGCTGACGTGCGCGTCCAATTCCGGGCAGGTCGGCCAACTTTATGTCTCGTCCCTGGTGGCAGCCGGAGGTACGCCGCCATACACCTACTCGATCAGCGCGGGCAGTCTGCCTACGGGCTTGACGCTCAACACGTCCACGGGCGCCATCAGCGGGAAGCCGGCTGCCGCCGGGTCCTTCAGCTACACAGGCAAAGTGGTAGACTCCGCGAGTGCCTCGGCCACTAGCAGTTGCGGGCCGCTAATTGTAGCGCCGGTGCCGGTTTCAGGCGTGCCCGCTCCGCCCTCCCTGATTCTGGTTCTGATAGCTCTCGCGGTAACTTCGATTTACCTGAACCGGGAATGGTTGCGCAGGCGGCTCCGCAGAAATTGAAGGCCGCAATATAGGAAAACCGGCTTGACGAGAACACGACAGGCCGTTATTGTGCTGACCGCCGCTGCCCTGGTGGCCTGCTATGCTTCTACCCTGCGCGGGATGTTCGGCCAGTGGGCCAGCGACGAAGACATGTCGCACGGTTTCGTGGTGCCCATCCTGATCCTATGGATCGTGTGGAGGGAGCGCCAACGCTGGCGCGGGCTCCCGGTGAAGCCCAGCCTTTGGGGCTTTGCGGTCCTGGCGGCGGGCGCGGGCCTGCAGTTCGTAGCTGCGCTGGGCGCGGGTCTGTTCGCCGGCTCCGTGGCGTTTCTGGTGTCGGTGGCCGGCGCGGTGCTTTGTCTGGGCGGCTTCGCTTTCCTGCGTGCCTGGGCTTTCCCGCTGCTGCTGGCGCTCTTCATGCTGCCCAAATTGGCGATCGTCTACAACCAGGCGACGCTGCCCCTGCAATTGCTGGCCAGCCGGATCGCCGCGGGCATCCTGACCTTCGCCGGGATCGGCGTAATTCAGGAGGGTAATATCCTGGACGTGGCCGGACGCCGAATCTCCGTGCTGGAAGCCTGCAACGGCATTCGGTACCTGCTGTCGCTCGGTTTCATGGCAGTGGTCTTCGCCTACCTGTCCGACGCGAAACCGTGGATGCGAGTGGCCCTTCTGGTGGCCGCCGTACCGGTCGCGATCTTCGGGAACGCCCTGAGAGTGGCGGCCGCCGGTTGGTTGCCGTGGCTGGCCGAGGGCGCTCCGCATGCGATCTCCGGCGCGTTCCTCTTTGTGCTTTGCCTGGCAACCCTGATGCTTGCGCAACGGCTGTTCAACAAGGTATATGCGCACTTCCAAGCGTGAGTGGCGTGGGGCTCTGGTGCCGGTTTTCCTGGCCGCCCAAATCCTGTTGATTCGCTGGGCGGCCGGCGTCGAGCATCCGCCGGCGCCGCCGCCTTTGGCGCGCTTTCCGGCCGCGTTCGGCGGATGGACAGTGCTCCGCGAGGATCCTATAGCCGCGGATATGGCAAGGGAACTCGGGGCCGACCGTTTGTTGAGCCAGACCTACGTCCGGGTGTCCACAGGCTCGCTTGCCAGTTTGTTCGTGGCTTGGTTCCGCACGCAAACAGGCGGGGATCGGCAGCCGCACTCGCCGAAGGTGTGCCTGCCCGCATCCGGCTGGACGCCCGAGGTCACGGACGAGGCTTCGCTCGATACCGCCGCCGGCGCCATCGCGGTCAACCGTTACGTGGTCTCGAACCGCACGCAACGCGCCGTAGTTCTTTACTGGTATCAGACGCCGCGGCGCGCGATCGCGAGCGAGTGGGCGGCGAAACTCTGGCTGGTGTCCGACGCCTTGCGGGACAGGCGCACGGACACGGCCCTGGTGCGCGTGATTGCGTGGCCGGGTGCGGGTGGGGACCAGGCCGCCACCACAGCCGCCATGGGATTCGCGCGCGATCTATACCCGCTGGTCCGCCAATACCTGTTCGATCCACCACACTGATGCTTTGTGGGGCGGTCCCCCCGGACCGCGCCGGACGCCCTCGTCCGGCTCCGTCGCGGACGTCAAATCTTGGACTTCCCGTACCGCTTCCGCATCCACTCGACGAAAGCTGGGGGCACGCTCATGGTGGACAGGCGGCTCTGGCGGACCAAAGCCCAATCCGGGAAAAGGCCGCCTTCCTTGATCTCGTGCAAGGTGGTGGGCGGCTCCAACGCGCTCAGAAACTCGAAGTCCACCACGGTCAATTTGGCATCCTTGGGGTCCGGCCGGGGCGCGGAGGCCACCTTCGCCAATCCGACGATGCAGGCGTTGCCCATGCTGTGATAAATGAAAACCCGGTCGCCAGGACGCATCTCCCGGATGGCGCGCAGCGCCTGTGGGTTGCGCACCCCGTCCCAAACCGTCTTGCGGTCGCGCGCCAGATCGTCGATGGAATACGTTTCCGGATCGGTTTTGGCCAGGAAGTAGTTCATGCGGTTATTTCCCGCATCGTACCACTATGCTGCCGCGATTCCACGTCAAGGAAATCGGCGAAGCGCTCCATGGCCAGGGGGAAGCGGTCGCCGCTGGCCGCAAAGCCCAGGCGGAAATGGGACGGCTCGCCGAAACAGTCGCCGGGCGCGATCAAAACACCGCGTTTGGCGAGTCTCCGGCAGAACTCGCGAGTGTCGACGCCGTCTGCCAGCCCATCTTCAGGCCCATTTTCAAGCCACGGAAATGCCGTCATCCCACCGCGAGGTCTCACCCAGTGTACGAAGCCGTCATACTGCGCGAAAAGCCGATCGAGGAGCGCAAGATTCCGCGTTGCTGCACGGCTGGCGCGCGCGTAGATCTCCCGGCTATGCTCCAGCGCGAGAACGGCCAGCCGCTCGCCAAAGACATTTCCGGTGATGGTGAAGTAATTGCGCGCATGGTGATAGCGCTCGCGCCGCCGCGGATCGCGATCGATCATCCACCCGATGCGCAGCCCGCTCAGGCAAAGCGCTTTCGAGAAATCGCCGATCACCGTAGCGTGGGGCAGGCGTGCCGCCGACTGGGCCGCCGGGCAGCCATGCGGGAAATGATAGATGGGATGATACACCTGGTCCGAGACAAACTGAATGCCGCGTTCCACGCAGAAATCGTGCAGGCCCTGCATCTCCGCATCGCTCAAAACCGCGCCTGTCGGGTTATGCGGGGAGTTCACCATCAGCAAGCGCGTGTTGCGATCTACGATCCGGCGAATCTCATCCGGATCCATACGGAACTGATTCCCGGCGCGCAGATTATAATAGCGAACCGCAATCCCGAGGGATTCCGCCAAAGCCGCGTTGGCGGGGTAGGCTGGCTTGGGAAGCACCACATTCGCTCCCGATTCCGCCGCCAGGAAAAACAGAATCAGCAGCGCTTCCGTCGCCCCCGTCACCACCTGCACGTCGTCGGCTTCGACCCCCTCCAGTGCCGCGATAGCCGTCCGCAGCGCCGGAGTGCCCGCGGCGCTGGTGTACGAGATGCGCGTATCGAGCAGCGCCTCCAGCTCGTTCTCGGGTGACAACGCCAGCAGTTCGCGAAGCGTCCAGACCGGGCCGGTGCTGGAGGCCAGGTCATACTCGATCGGCGAATTGGCCGCGTTCTTCTGCGCAATCCACTGATCGAGGAGAAAAGGGGGCAGATCCATGTTCAAACTTCCTCCTGAATAGAGGATGACATTCACTTAAAGAAGATGCAGCCACGACCTGTCGCGGCTCGGTAACGATCGCGGCCTCGGCCGAAAGTGTTGCGGCCAAGGTGCCATATTGGCGTTTGTGGGGCGGGCAATTCTGCCCGCAGCCGGCTTTCAGCCGGCCTTTGCGCCCCAGGGGTGCGCCGTGAAAGCAGGAGCCGCCTCTCCAGAAACTGCTGCCGCTAGCCCGGCAGTCGGCCGGTAGTTTGGACGTTCGCGTTAGGCAGCGGGCTCCAGGCGGTAGCCGAGCGAAGCGGCTTTGCGGAGCAGAAACTGCTTCTCCC